>Ga0157369_10003999_pt1 | contig 17485 bp, 16 predicted proteins | sample C25metaG_FD_113461 | JGI IMG/M metagenome (GOLD analysis project Ga0157369, IMG submission 113461) | Corn rhizosphere microbial communities from Kellogg Biological Station, Michigan, USA - C2-5 metaG | ecosystem: Host-associated > Plants > Roots > Rhizosphere > Soil | place: USA: Michigan... | reverse complement strand
GACAAACCGGGAGCAACTGTACCTGTGTAAGTACCTGTTGAAAATGCGTACACATGGCCATAATTATCTGTGCCCATTGTTACCGGACTTGCAATAACGGTGATCTTTTTAGTTTCTGTCAGCGTATTCAAATCTACTACAGATACCGTATTGGCCGGTGTAAGTTGCAAGCCGCCTGAGTTGGCCACATACAATTTATTGTTGGAGATCACCATTTGCTCAGGGTTAGCGCCTACGGTAATATACTTGTCGATAGTTAAACTGGCGGTATCGAGCACAGCAACAGTGCCGTTATAGCAGGAAATAAAGGCTTTATTTTTGTTGAAGACAATATCTCTCGGCTCACTGTTACTTGGAAACGTAATATGCTTTATCTCTTTTGCTGTTTTTGCGTCAGCCACCTCTAAATAATTAGAAACGTTAACCACAATGTACATTTTAGAGCCTGAGATCTTAATATCATTCGGCGTATCGCCCAGGCTTTTTTGGCCACCGTTAGTTACAGTTGGGTTGGCCGAAGTGAAAATATCTGGCGTAATGTTTTTGGAGGTATAGTCATAATAAGTTAAGCTGCCATTATTGCTGCCAAAACCTCCCTGATTGAGAATATAAACGCCTGCACGCTGGGCAGTAGGTGTAGCATTAGCAGGGTTCTGCTTTTCTTTATGACAGGCTGACAAAGCTGTTAGGGCCAAACCCGCAACTAAAAGTTGTTTGATGTTCAATTTTTTCATGTGTTTTTTGATTAAATAGTGATTTGCATGGATATTCTGTACGATAGTCCCGGCATTGGATAATTGTGAACAATGACGTAGCTCGTATTGAATAAGTTGTTAATATTAAAAGCGATGTTAAGCGGATGCCGCTGTGTTAAAAGGCTATAATTAAACGACAAGTTGCTCACATTATACCCTGCCAGGTAATACTGAGCCACATTATCACTTTCCAAGTATCTTGATGATGAAATAATGCAGTTGTAATACATACCGATCCGTTTGTAGCTAAAACCGGCATCAAGCGTTAACAGATTCTTTGGAGTGTACGGGATCTGCTGCAAATAGTAAGAATCAGTAGGATTCGTAACATCCACAGCGTTTTGATAAGTATAAGTAGCGCTAAAACTTGCCCGCCAGTAGGGCGCCGGCTTAAAATCAGCTCTCGCTGTTAGGTCTACACCCGTAATGTCTACCCGGCCCAGATTGGTAACAGAGGGGGTTAAAGGCGAACGTGTAGGCAGATAGATGATCTTATTCCTGATGTTATTATAGTACCCGTCGGCAGTGAGGGCAATGTTGCTCAGCACACCATCAAAGGCCTTCTGATAAGTAGCTCCCAGGTCAAATTCATTCACCTGTTCGGGCTTAAGATTTCTTGGTAATACGGCGTAATAGTATTGTTCCGAGAAAGTAGGATTTCGGAAGATGTTCTTATAGAATGCCCTCAACTGAAGTCCGGAGGCATTGAATGGCTTGATAGAAGCAGAGATCGTGGGCGACAATATCGACCGTGACGCAGCTGCGGTTCCGCTTTTCACCTCGTCATTAATGTAAGTGTGCAACAGACTTCCCTGTAATTGCAGCTTTCCGATAAATACGTTAGTTGCCAAAGCATTCAACAGCGTTAGCCGCGTGGGGAAAGCGTATTTATAAACATCTGCAAACAGGTTAGCCAGGATCATGTCGCTCGAGTATGACACTTCCCACTGAGGAAGAATATGATAACCAACTGCCGCCGAGCCGTAAAACTCATGTTCGGTATAATGTTCGTTCAGGCCGCCGCTGTTGTTCAGAAAATCGGGATCGGTATAATGGACATAATCCTGTGAATATTTTCCGTTGAAAAGCAGATGCAGACTATTTTTAGCAGTATACTCGTAGGTCGACTGAACCAAGGCGTCCTCATTCTGAAGGTGCTGGTGCGAACCATCCAGATAAAGAATCACAGGTCCGGGCAGGCCCTGATCGGTATTATAATAGTTATATTGGATCTTAAAACGGTTGCTATCGCTTTTGGTCCAATATAAAGCACCATCGGTTTGCCAGGTGCTTACATTTCCGTTCTTACGGGTAGCAAGCGTGTCAGAACCATCGGCGTTCTCTTTGTATTTGTATCGTCCGTTGGCAGTGGTATAATTTCCATTAAGCACCAGCGACCATCTATTGTTGATGCGCTGCTGCCACTGCAGATATGGATTTACCAGGCCAAATGAGCCGCCATTAAATCCCGCCATTACCTGAAAAGGCTTGCTTACCGTAAGCTGCGGATAAACAGTTTTAATATCAAGAATACTCGCGGTAGCAAAAGCACGGGCCGGCTGTACAATAACCGGCAGCTGCCCATTATACAGAGCGATAGACTGGATGTTGTAAAGATTAAATTTTCCGAGATCAATTTGCCCGTTTTGCGCATCGTCCAGCAAAATACCGTCATAAAGCACGCCGGTATGGTTTGCTCCCAAACTGCGCACCGAAACAGTTTTTAACCCGCCGATACCGCCGTAATCCCTTACATTAACGCCGGCAAAGTTATTGGCAATATCTGCCACCGTTAAAGCCGCATATTTGCTAAAATCCATACTGGTGATTTGCTGCGAAGGCGTTACCGTTTGAATTTGCGGCAGATTCTGGGAAACAACCTTAACCTCGTTAAGCTTACGTGTAGTGTCGCGCTGTTGTGCGTTAACACCTAGCCCCAGCAACACAAACAGCAATGCAAATGAACATACCTTAATGCTAAGGCTCCCACCCTTGTTCAATACGTTTGCTGTTTGTTTCATGATCTAAAAACTACAGCTTAATGGGAATGGACTAAAGAAAATGGAAACACACATTTGACGGTGCCCCACATCCAAGCTTCAATCCCCGAAAGCTGTGAATTATTTAACGCTATGGCAGGTCTTCTGACTTGCTCCCCTCTACCCTGTCTTCCCGTTCCGTTTTATGCCAGAACAGTGACGTTTGATTGGGTTTTGGTTGTGGAGCTTACAGCTGCGGGACAGTTACGGACTTACACCGTATTCCCTTTTAATCTTTGGCGGAAAGTATTCCGGTTAAGAACCAAAAGCGGCGCAAAAATAATATTAAAATCGACAGTAAAAAAGATAACGAAAAAGTAATTGAAAACAATAAGGCAGGTAACGTTGGTTAAACGACCTTCCTTTTATCAAAAACTATATATATATATTATTTAATCACAGACTGATTATACTCGCGCTGCAAATCCACTAAACAGGCCGCGCATAAACAGCCGTCAAAATTTTCGCTGATGTATTGTACCTCGTTGAGATTAAGGTGTACCGTGCTGCATTGGCACTTGGTGTAGTTATTGGCTTTGCACTCCACCGCCGCGCCGCAACGCTCGCACCTGATAATCTCGTGTTTGGTACAATACATCATAGTTGTTTTATGCCGAACAAGTTACGCAACCTTCTTCCATGCTGCAACTTGGTCCGCTGGTTTGGGTAAGCTCGATGCTGTCCAGATCATTCAACTGTTGGTTTTGAGGATCTGGTTTAGGAATAACAGGTTCCATTTCTTTACTACCCTGTTTCTCAACTGTAAACTGTACCGCTTGTGTTGCGGCCTGTGTGCGCAGATAATACATGCCTGTTTTTAAACCCTTTTTCCAGGCGTAAAAGTGCATGGAAGTAAGTTTGGATACAGACGGACTATCTACAAATAAGTTTAAGGATTGCGACTGGCAGATAAATGCTCCCCGATCTGCAGCCATGTCAATTAAACTGCGTTGTTTAATTTCCCAAACAGTTTTGTATAACTCCTTAATATCAGCCGGAATCTCGTCAATATGCTGAATAGAACCGTTTGCGGCAATAATCTTGTTCTTCATGGTGTTGTTCCACAGCCCATGGTTTACCAGATCTTTTAATAAATGCTTGTTTACAATTACAAACTCGCCGCTTAATACACGCCGGGTATAGATATTGGAGGTATATGGCTCAAAACATTCGTTATTACCTAATATTTGGGATGTTGAAGCGGTAGGCATCGGAGCCAACAACAGCGAATTACGTACGCCGTGTTGCATCACTTCCTGGCGGAGCGCCTCCCAGTTATACCGGTTACCTGCTGTAATTCCCCATAAATTAAACTGAAATTTACCCTCAGACAGCGGCGAGCCTTTAAACGTTTCGTATGCACCATGCGTCTTCGCCAGGTCCTTACTGGCTGTCATTGCCGCAAAATAGATGGTTTCGAAAATGTCCTTATTTAGTAAACGCGCCAGTTCGCTTTCAAATGGCAAACGCAGTAAAATAAAGGTATCCGCTAATCCTTGTACACCTAATCCAATTGGGCGATGGCGAAGGTTTGAGTTGCGGGCCTCGTCAACAGGATAATAATTATGGTCGATAATCTTGTTGAGGTTCTTTGTCACCTCGTACGTTACCTCGTAAAGTTTTTCAAAATCGAACTCTCCATTATTAACAAAACGAGGCAAAGCCAATGATGCAAGATTACAAACAGCAACCTCATCGGCGCTGGTGTATTCCATAATTTCGGTACAAAGGTTACTGCTTTTAATGGTACCTAAATTTTGTTGGTTGCTCTTTTTGTTGGCGGCGTCTTTATAGAGTAAGTACGGATTACCGGTCTCAATCTGTGCATCGAGGATAGCGAACCATAGTTCCTGCGCCTTTACGGTTCTACGGGCGCGACCTTCACGCTCATATTGTTCGTACAGGGCCTCAAACTTTTCGCCAAAGCACTCGTGCAGGCTGGGTGCTTCGTGCGGACAAAACAGGCTCCATTCGCCGTTGGCCTCTACCCTTTTCATAAACAGATCGGGAATCCAAAGGGCATAAAATAGATCGCGCGCGCGAAGCTCTTCCTTACCATGATTTTTGCGCAGATCCAGAAATTCGAATACATCAGCATGCCATGGTTCCAGGTAAACGGCGAATGCACCTTTTCGCTTACCTCCACCCTGATCTACATAACGAGCGGTGTCATTAAATACCCTCAGCATGGGTACAATACCGTTGCTGGTTCCGTTGGTACCACCAATATAACTGCCGGTTGCCCGCACATTATGGATGGCTAAACCAATGCCACCTGCGCTCTGGCTTATCTTGGCTGTCTGTTTTAGGGTATCATAGATGCCATCAATACTGTCATCCTTCATGGCCAGTAAAAAGCACGATGACATTTGCGGCTTAGGCGTGCCGGCGTTGAATAAGGTGGGTGTGGCATGGGTAAACCAGCGCTCGCTCATAAGGTTATAAGTCCTGATGGCGCTTTCTATATCGTGCTGATGAATTCCAACCGCCACACGCATATACATATGCTGCGGACGTTCCACAATTTTACCATTCACCCTCAACAGGTATGATTTCTCGAGAGTTTTAAAGCCGAAATAGTCAAAGCCGAAGTCGCGGTCATAGATAATAGAGCTGTCTAAAATTTCCGCGTTCGCCTCTATGATCTCCATCACCTCATCCGCAATAAGCGGCATCTTCCGGCCTGTGATCTCATCGGTATAAGTATGCAGCTTAGACATGGTAGCCGAGAACGACTTCTCCGTGTTTTTATGCAAGTTGCTTATAGCAATACGGCTGGCCAGCAAAGCATAGTCAGGGTGCTTAGTGGTTAATGAGGCTGCCGTTTCAGCTGCCAGGCTATCAAGTTCTGAAGTGCTTACCCCTTCGTAAATACCCTCAATAACCTTTTTGGCTACATCAATTGGATCAACCAGCGGACTTAGTCCGTATGATAGTTTTTGTATGCGTGCAGTAATCTTGTCGAACTTTACGCTTTCTGTTTTTCCGTTTCTTTTAATGACGAACATAACCCCCTCCGGCTCCCCCTCCAAAGGAGTCCTTCGGATTAAGGGGAGTGATTTTTTAAGTTGTTAACTATTTAATTGATATTATGCAATTCAAAAGCCCTCTCCTCATTCCTTCGGACTGAGGAGACGGTTTGGGAGAGGTCAAAAATCCTCATCCAATGAAAAAGTCTGCGATTGTTTATCGGCCAGCACGCCGGCTTTCTGATAGTCTCCTACCCGCTTTTCGAAAAAGTTTGTTTTGCCTTGAAGGGAGATCAGTTCCATGAAATCGAATGGATTGCTGGTATGGTATAGCTTATCATACCCCAACTCAACCAACCATCTATCAGCCACAAACTCAATGTATTGCTGCATCAGGCGGGCGTTCATGCCAATCAGGTCAACAGGCAGAGCTTCAGTAATAAATTGTTTTTCAATCTTTACGGCATCGCCAATAAGCTCATAAACTTCCTCAGCGGTAAGTTTTTGACTAAGCATGTTGTAGAGCAGGCAAGCAAATTCACAGTGCAAACCCTCGTCGCGGCTAATCAGTTCATTACTGAAGGTTAAGCCCGGCATCAGGCCACGTTTTTTTAACCAGAAGATAGAACAGAAACTACCTGAAAAGAAGATACCCTCTACGGCTGCAAAAGCAACTAAGCGCTGCGCAAAAGTGCCGTTCTCGATCCATCTCAAAGCCCATTCGGCCTTTTCTTTCACACAAGGGACTGTTTCAATGGCGTGAAACAATTTGTTCTTCTCCGCAGCATCTTTAATATAGGTGTCGATAAGCAGCGCATAGGTTTCAGAATGGATGTTTTCCATCATGATCTGGAAACCGTAAAAGCAACGCGCTTCCGGCAGCTGCACCTCGCTCATAAAGTTTACGGCCAGGTTCTCATTTACAATACCATCACTGGCTGCAAAAAAGGCAAGAATGTGCGAAATAAAATGGCGCTCACCATCATTTAGCGCGGCCCAATCCTTCAAATCGCCGCTCAGGTCAATTTCCTCGGCGGTCCAGAAACTGGCTTCATGTTTTTTATACATTTCCCACACGCGGGGATAATTGATAGGCAGGATCACAAAACGATCCTTGTTTTCCTTCAGCAATAATTCTTCTTCCTTTTGCATATACAATTATTTTATTTTCAGTAAGCAAAAAGGAAATGATAAAAGATGAGGATACATTGTTGATGCAGAGGAGCACAACAGGCAAACGCACTCTTATCAAAACCTCGTTCGTGAAAGTTTCGATAAATCATGAAGGCAGGTGTCTGGCTCAATGCGGTGGCATTTTACAGTTGCACGTCAGCCCGTGAATTGCACACGGTTCCCTTTTAAGCATAGTTCGCTATATGCTTACTATGCACCTTGATGATTATGTAAAAGAACTTACATCTCAAAAGTAAGGAGCGAAAGTTTAACATGTATGTTTAAGTTTTGAACAGATCGCCTACTTATAAACATTTCGCTATCTTAAGTGCTGATTTACTTTTTGATATGAAAGCGCCGCTCACACTCATTCTATCTTTCATACTATGTACGGCTCTGGCCCAGCAACCTGACACCATTTTTCTAAAGAGATTACTCAACAGCCATCCCGAGTACTTTAAAGGCATTCTAAATCATCGAACCCAAAACGAGGTACAGATACTCTATACCCAGATTGACCGTGATGAGCACAATGTGCCCCATTTCAGATCATACAGCTATCGCCTCAACGCTAACCATTACTTTTATCCGGCAAGTACGGTTAAGCTACCTACTGCCATATTTGCCTTAGAGAAGCTGAACGAGCTGCATATTAAAGGCTTAACCAAAACGTCGGCAATGATCACCGACAGCACGTTTGCCGGGCAGACGAAAGTTACTGAGGATACCTCCGCCGCAAACGGTAAGCCGAGTATCGACAACTATATTAAAAAGATCCTGCTGGTAAGTGATAACGATGCCTATAACAGGCTCTATGAATTTGTTGGCAGAGAAGAAATTAATCAAAAACTAAAGAAATACGGATTGACACAGACGCGGATCGTAGGCCGTTTAGCTATCGGCGACAGTGGCGAAAGTACACGGCACACCAACCCGATCCGGTTTTACAAGGGCGAAAAACTAATTTACACCAAACCGGCGCTGTACGATGAGAATGACTACCCTATGCATTTAGAGAACATGCTGCAGGGCAAAGGTTACCTGGACCGTAACGATAAGCTTGTGATGCAGCCTTTTGACTTCAGCGACAAGAACGTTTATCCCTTAATAGACCAGCAGCTTGTTCTTAAAAAGCTGCTCTTTCCCGAAGTATTTCCTAAAAATCAGCAATTTAATCTTACCGCTGAACAGTATCGATTTATTTACCGGTACATGAGTATGTGGCCCACAGAAAGCGAGCATCCCACTTACCGCGAACCTGAGTACTATTCTGCTTTCTGTAAATATCTATTTTATGGCGGCGACAGTACTGCCATTATAAACCCCAACATCCGCATTTTTAACAAGATCGGCGATTCCTATGGCTATGATATTGATAATGCCTATATCGTAGACTTTAAAAACAAGGTCGAATTTATACTTTCAGCTGTTGTTCAATCAAACGAAGATGGCATCTATAACGACAACAAGTACGAATATAAAACCGTCTGTTTGCCGTTTATGCGCAACATTGCGCAAGTACTGTATCAGTATGAACTAACAAGGGCCAGAAAACACCGGCCCAATCTCTCCAAGTTCAAGTTCAATTATAAGTGAGGTGGATTGTCTTGCGGAATAATATACTTCTCCTTGCGGGAAAGGATATGAACTTTCATATCGCGGAGGGTTAATTTCATTTCATCGTCAAACTCTGTAACGTTGGTAGCCGTACAGTGGTGGCCGTCAATAACAATAACCACACCGCTTCCCATAACTTCTATTTCTACACCATTTCTTACTATAATGGCAGTGTCTTCTTCAACCCCCATGCCAATACAAGTTGGGTTGGTGGCAATTACCTGGGCCATGCGTACAAAGCGCCCGCGATCTACAAAGTGGGTGTCTATACAAATATCCCGCATAAATTCCAGGCCGGTGGTAACCTTCACTTTTCCGGCCACCATCTGGTCGTCTTTGCTTCCGGCGTAGATCATTGGGGTTGACATGGCCATTGCACCGGCACTGGTACCACCGATGACCAAATGATCATAAATATAACGCTCTTTTAGGATGGTAAGAATGTCGGTACCGCCATAAACAGAAGTGAGCTTTAGCTGATCACCGCCTGCAAAAAATACAGCATCAGCGCGCTTGATCCGGTCTATACACTCGTCATCCACTGTCTCGGCCCTTGTTTCATGATGTAGGTGGCCAATGTTTCGGATACCAACCTTATCAAATGCCTGTTGATAATCCTTAAAAGATTGATCGCCCTCGCTACTTGCAGTTGTAATCACTTCAATGATCGGGTTGTCCGACCGGCAAAGCTTAACAAAAGCTTCAAGTATCTCCATAGATGACCCTTTATTTTCCTTTTGGGCCATCTTTTCGGGCGTTTCGCCCTTATTTTCATGACCGCCTATTACTACAAGACGCCCGTTAGGGGCAGGGCAATGCTGCTTTTCTTCTGCCATATAATACTCCTCTTTTGTTTAAACGTGTCTATTAAACATCAGCTAACGCACACTGTTTTTGCCTTTTAGGGAAACCATTTTTCATTTAAAGAAAACATACGCATTAATAGGCTGTTTTTAAGGCAGCATAACCTATAAAAGACATATTATGGCAACTACTGCGTTACAACAGACTACCATGTATCATGGTACTAACCAAGATGGTGAAGAAATCAATATCAACTGGCCCGAAAGATACGTATCTATAGCCGCAGGCGTTAAGCTTGCCTTTTCGGGACTCACCCATATTTTCAAAAGTCCGTTCACCAGCATTTTAAAAATGGGGGCAGCGGGTTACCTGGTAAACCGGGGCATTACGGGGCACTGCGATTTATACTCGAAAATTGGCAAGCACACTACTGAGCCTGTAAACGTGAATATCAGATCGTCATTTACGATCAATAAACCACGACATGAGGTATATGCCTTCTGGCGCAAACTGGATAACCTACCGCTGTTTATGAATCACTTAGAAAGCGTTGAAGTGTTAGATTCAAAACGTTCGCATTGGGTATTGAAACTGCCAACCGGGGTAGCCAAAGTGAGCTGGGACGCAGAAATTGTAAATGATGAACCAGGCGAAGTAATTGGCTGGAGCTCTCTACCTGGCTCTGTTATTGACAATGCCGGTAAGGTAACGTTTAAAGAGAATGAAAACGGCCAAACGCTGATTGATATTGTAATCACTTATCGCCCCCCTGCCGGCGGGGTAGGCACGGGAATTGCCAGCGCATTAAACCCGGTATTTAAGAAAATGGTTGATGAAGATGTGCGCAACTTTAAACAATACATGGATGTTGATACGGAGAACAATCCAAGCACATCAGCAGAAAATGGAGGTTACTCGGCCGCGGGGAGTGCGGTACTGTAGCCCCCTAACCCCCTGAAGGGGGAATGAAAGTTATTTAAACCCCTCAAAAGCTCCCCCTCTAGGGGACTGGGGGGCACAAAAAAACCCGCTTATGGCGGGTCTTTTTGTTTGGATTTTTATTTAAGTAATGATTTACTTCACAGCATCAACGATAGCTTTGAATGCATCTGGATGATTCATTGCTAAGTCAGCTAATACTTTACGGTTTAAGCCGATTTCTTTAGCTGCTAATTTGCCCATTAACTGAGAGTAAGAGATACCATGCTGACGTGCACCAGCGTTGATACGCTGAATCCATAATGCGCGGAACTCTCTCTTTTTGGTTTTACGGTCGCGGTATGCGTATTGTAAACCTTTTTCAACTGTGTTTTTAGCAACGGTATAAACCTTGCTGCGTGAACCCCAATAACCTTTGGCGAGGTTCATGATTTTTTTTCTTCTTCTTCTTGACGCTACTGCGTTTACTGAACGTGGCATCTGACGTTGTTTTTTGGTAGTGAGTGTCTTAAATTAATAAGCGCTTTTGTACTCTAATACCTGGTTAAAAAATTAATTAATTACTTACCGATACAAAGCATACGTTTTACGTTACCTAAGTCTGCATCAGATACTAAGCTGGTGTGACCTAAGTTACGCTTACGTTTAGTGGACATCTTGGTTAAGATGTGGCTCATGTATGCGTTGTTCCTTGCGATTTTACCGGTTCCAGTAAGCTTAAAACGCTTTTTAGCACTGGAATTGGTTTTCATTTTTGGCATAACTATACGACTTGTTTGTTTATTAGTATTTGCAAATATGCGTATGTGCAGATGTGCAAATGAGTTTTCTAATTAATCTAATTATCTGCACATCTGAAATCTGCACATTTGCACATTTCCCATCTGCACATCAACGTTATTTTTTCACCGCTCCTTTAGGTGCTACTGTCAGGAACATTCTTTTTCCTTCCAGCTTTGGCAATTGCTCCACTTTACCAACCTCTTCAAGGGCTTGTGCAAAGCGCAGCAGCAAAATTTCACCATGCTCTTTATAAACAATTGCGCGTCCTTTAAAGTGCACGTAAGCTCTCACCTTTTCGCCGGCTTCCAAAAACTTGATCGCATGTTTAAGCTTAAACTCAAAGTCGTGATCATCAGTGTTCGGTCCGAAGCGGATCTCTTTGATAACCGTCTGTTTAGCGTTATTTTTTATCTCCTTAAGCTTTTTCTTCTGCTCGTAGATAAACTTATTATAGTCTATAATTCTACAAACAGGCGGCGCCGCGTTTGGAGATATTTCAACCAGATCCAGTTCCTGTTGTTGGGCCATAGCCAAGGCATCTCTTAAAGGATACACGCCCTGTTCTACGTTTTCGCCCACAAGGCGAACTTCTGGCGCCTTGATAAATTGATTGATGTTATGTTCAGCTTCCTTTTTCTTAAAAGGTGGCCGTGGACCTCTGTTAAAATTTGGTTTATTTAATGCCAAGTTATACGGTTATTTCTTTTATTAATTGTTCTTTAAATTGCTCTATTGTTAAGCTTCCCAAATCACCCTGCCCATGTTTACGAACGGAAACGGTGCCCTCGGCAGCTTCCTTCTCGCCTACAATCAGCATGTAAGGGATTTTCTTGATTTCAGCATCACGGATTTTCCGTCCGATCTTCTCATCTCTGAAATCAATTAGCCCGCGAATATCGGAATTTTTTAATTCATCTGAAAGTTTTTTTGCATATTCTTCATACTTTTCAGAGATAGGCAGAATAACAAACTGTTCGGGCGATAACCACAGCGGGAAATTACCGGCGCAGTGCTCAATTAACACTGCCACAAAACGTTCCAATGAGCCAAAAGGCGCTCGGTGGATCATTACCGGACGATGTTTTTGGTTATCACTGCCGGTATATTCCAATTCAAAGCGCTCTGGCAGGTTATAGTCTACCTGGATAGTTCCTAACTGCCATTTACGGCCCAGCGCATCCTTCACCATAAAGTCAAGTTTCGGCCCGTAGAATGCGGCCTCACCCAGTTCAACTACTGTAGGCAGGCCCTTTTCGGCTGCGGCTTCTATAATAGCCTGCTCAGCCAGTTTCCAGTTCTCGTCCGTACCGATGTATTTCGCTTTATTTTCAGGGTCGCGCAGTGATACTTGTGCCGTGTAATCTTCAAAGCCCAAAGCGTTGAAAACGTACAATACCAGGTCAATCACCTTTTTAAACTCTTCTTTAACCTGATCAGGGCGACAGAATAAGTGTGCATCGTCCTGAGTAAATCCACGTACGCGGGTTAAGCCATGCAGCTCGCCGCTTTGTTCGTAACGGTAAACGGTACCAAACTCGGCAAAACGAACCGGCAGCTCCTTATAAGAACGTGGTTTTGTTTTATAGATCTCGCAGTGGTGCGGACAGTTCATCGGTTTCAGGAAGAACTCCTCTCCTTCCTGCGGGGTTTTGATCGGCTGGAAGCTGTCTTTACCATACTTCTCGTAGTGACCAGAAGTTACATAAAGGTTTTTATGACCGATATGCGGTGTAATTACCTGCTCATAGCCCGCTTTAACCTGTGCACGCTGCATAAAGTTGACCAGACGCTCACGCAAAGCAGTTCCTTTAGGCAACCACAGTGGTAAGCCCATGCCTACCTTTTCTGAAAAGGCAAACAGCTCCAGTTCTTTACCTAACTTACGGTGATCGCGCTTTTTAGCTTCCTCAATCATCTTGAGGTAATCAGTCAGTTCGCTCGCCTTAGGGAAAGTAACGCCGTAGATACGGGTTAATTGTTTGCGGGTCTCGTCGCCGCGCCAGTAAGCACCAGCCACGTTCATCAGCTTTACAGCTTTGATAGCGCCGGTATTAGGAATGTGCGGACCACGGCAAAGGTCGGTAAAGTTACCCTGGGTATAGAAAGTGATAGAGCCATCTGGCAGATCTTTGATCAAGTCCAGCTTGTACTCATCGCCTTTCTCGGTAAAATATTCAATAGCTTCGGCTTTGGTCACGGGTTTACGAATGTAATCATGCTTAGCCTTAGCCAGCTCAACCATTTTGTCTTCGATTGCTTTAAAATCGTCTGAAGAAAACTCCCGGTCGCCAAAGTCAACATCGTAGTAAAAGCCTGTTTCAATAGCCGGACCAATACCAAATTTAGTACCAGGATAAAGCGCTTCTAAAGCCTCGGCCATTAAGTGGGCCGATGAATGCCAAAAAGTTGACTTACCATTGGTATCGTTCCAGGTTAGCAGTTTAACATTTGAGTCGTGCTCAATAGGGCGCGCGGCGTCCCAAACCTGGCCGTTTACTTCGGCTGCTAATACGTTTCGTGCTAATCCTTCAGAGATCGACTGGGCGATCTGCATGGAAGTGATTCCCTTGTCATACTGACGAACGGAACCATCAGGGAGTGTAATGTTAATCATCTACAACTATGATTGAGCCCCTTTCTAAATCTCTCCGCGGTTGGGCGAGACTTTTCCGGGAACTGTTTTAATTAAATAAATTGTTTCTGTTGGATCACCTACGGGAGTGATCTGTATCAGCGGCAAAAGTAAAATATTTTTCGGGAATAGGCTCACACCCTTGTAAAAGGATTACAGGATTAGGAAAGAGAGCGGGAAGAAATTATAATTTGATAACAATGATGTATATTTAGAAAATTTAACCTCATGACATTAGCATTCTTAAACCTCGGTTTCCCCGAACTGATCCTAGTCGGCGGCCTAGGCTTATTATTAATTATTGCAATAGGGAATTATGGTCGTAATACAGCCTTAGGATATACCGGTTCTATTATCCTTGCTATATTTAGCACACCCATTGTGGCATTTCTAATTATTTCAATTATTAAAGGCCGTGAAAACAAACGAAAAAGCTATTAATTCCAATCGCCTATTTTGGAATTAAGATCTCCGAACATCAGGAGCGATCTGTATCAGGGGCAAAAGTATAATAATTGGGGGGAATTTGTCTGAACTCGAATTTAACGAATTGAAGAATGTACAGAATTTGGATGTCGGTAAACTCAATCGCGACAAAGCGCGATGCAATCGCTTCTCCATATTAAGCACTCGTCGCAGACGAGCGCAAGGACGTCAAATCTTCAAGTTCCCCCTTCAGGGGGTTAGGGGGCCTTACACATTTCCCCACCCGCTAGCCAACACATCAGCAAGGTGCATGGTTTTGATGGGCAGGTTGTTCTTGTCGATATAGTTTTGCAGGTGCATTAAGCAGGATGCGTCGGTCGAAATAATATATTCCGCCTCCTGGGCGAGGGCATTGTCCACTTTCTGCTGAGCCATGGCCGAAGAAATAGCATCGAACTTAACGGCGAAAGTCCCGCCAAAGCCACAGCAGGTGGTGTTATCCCGAAGTTCAACCAGGTCCAGGCCCAGCACTTTGGATAGCAGCAGACGTGGTTCCTCCTTGATTTTACATTCACGTAGGCCGCTACAACTATCATGGTAAACCGCTCGTCCTTCCAGTTCAGCGCCAAAGTAATCAACGTTGAGGATGTTTACGAGGAAGTCCGACAGCTCGTAAATATTAGCTTGTATGGAGCGGCATTTATTATGAGCCGTGGTATTTGTAAACAGGTCGCTGTAATAATTCCTGACCATGCCTGTGCAGGAAGCAGATGGTGCTACGATAGGTGTATCGTCTGAGAAATCTTTCAAAAACTTACTGCCAATCGTCTTAGCCTGATCCCAGAACCCCGCGTTAAAAGCAGGCTGGCCGCAGCATGTTTGTTCCGGGTTGTATGATACCATACAACCTGCCTTTTCTAAAACCTTTACGGTATTAAAAGCAGTTTCCGGAAATAATTGATCAATAAAACAAGGAATAAACAGCTCAACCTTCATCAGCAATCAAATTTACGGGTGCTAATTTCCGGTTTTTTCTTTCAACTGTAAGTAACGAAAATAAAAGAATCATTCCGGCTATAAAATACACCGATAAAAGCAGTGCAGGTAAGCGCATACTGTTGGTTATATCATTCATCAAACCAAAGCTGAACATGCCGCCCACAATTGCCAGTTTCTCAGTGACATCGTAAAAGCTGAAGTATGAGGCTGTATCTGGAATATCCTGCGGCAATAGCTTTGAATAAGTTGAGCGTGATAGTGACTGGATGCCGCCCATAACCAGTCCCACCACAATGGCAAGTATATAAAACTGGGTACTGTTTGCTGTAAAATAAGCGGCTATACAAACCGCAATCCATATCAACACAACTCCTATTAACACCTTAGTGTTACCCACCCGATCAGATAACCGGGACATGATCGTAGCACCAACAATAGCTACCAACTGGATGATCAGAATAATGCTGATTAACGCAGAAGTTTCCATTTTGAGCTCCTTTGCACCAAAACTTGTGGCTACCAGCATAATGGTTTGCACGCCCATGGAGTAACAGAAAAACGCAGACAGGTACCGTTTCAATATCGGCATGTGTTTCACTTTTTGCCAAACTTTACCCAACTCAATAAAGCCACCCTTGATCAAATTTTCATGGTGCGATTTCGCATTAGGACTTCCCTTTGGTAAGATGGTAAACGGTATATAGGCAAAGCCGATCCACCAGATGCCAACCATTAAGAACGAAAGCTGTGCAGCCGAACCCGCGGTTAAGCCGAAAGTTTTAGGGAACAATACAAAGGCAAAACAGATTAGCTGCAATAGAACGCTGCCGATGTAACCGAATGTAAATCCTTTGGCGCTGACTCTATCCTGCATGTCGAGCGTGGCAATCTCAGGCAGGTATGAGTTATAAAACACAAAACCACCGCTGTAACCAATGGCAGCCAGTGCCGAGCAGATGATGCCTAATTCAATCCTGTCGCCGTTGAAAAAGAACAAAGTACAACAGGACAGCGCCCCCATCCACGTAAAGAATTTCATGAATATTTTCTTATTGCCCCTATAATCGGCAATGGAAGTAAGCATGGGCAGTAGCAAAGCCACTACAAGATAGGCAGTAGCAAATGCATAGTCCGAGAGCGCAGTATTAACAAAAGTCTTTCCAAAAAAGTTAACGTGACCACCATTCTTAGCAGTTACCGCCACATAATAAGCCGGAAATATGGTCGATGTGATAACGAGGTTATAAGCCGAGTTAGCCCAGTCAAACATGGCCCAGGCGCGTATGGTTTTAGGATTGTTCTTAGTTTCCATGCAGGAACTAAAGTAGTGATTTTTGGGGATTTGTTGAGATTAGTTAGTTAGAGATTAGAGATCACTAATTAACTTTTCGATTCGAAATCGCAACCACTTTCCTCATTTAAAAGTTAAAACAATGTCGAAATTAAAAATTCGAATTTCGAAATCCTTAAAAAAATCCGAAATCGAAAATCCAAAATCCGAAATCAAAAATTCCCCCTTCAGGGGGCTAAATCTCCTTCACATCCTCCGCCCTGATCCAGCCTTCGTTTCCGTTTGAGAGACTGATCCTGATCCAGCCATTGTTGCTTCGCTGTATCAGGTTCACTTTTGTGCCTTCATGGATGGTGGTTAGGTTAGCGGCGTTATTGTCGGGCGCGCCTTTTAATATCGACGAACCAGAGAACACAATGGCCTGATGTTTACCACCGAAGTAAGCGCTTTGCCTGTTGGCCAGCAGCATAAAAAAAAGCCCGATCACTAATAAAACAATGCCTCCGTAAAAGGAAGATTTCTTAGCGGATACCGTTTTGGCAAATACAAACAGAATAAATAAAGCAGAAGCAACTAATATGCTCAATATCGTTAGCACAGCAAGGGTATCCAGTGAAAAACTCAGAAACAATGAGTGCCACCATCGCACAAAAAATAATTCGGGCACGGTGTCTATTCTATCGGCAGTTTTAAGGTTGGCGAGGCGGAGGTTTATGCTGATATCGCCGTCGCTTGGCGATAAGCGGTGCGCCTTTTCATAGTACCAGATAGCTTGTGCAATATCGTTGTCCTTGTAACTGGCATTACCCATATTAAAATACAATGAACCGGATTCATAACCCTGATCCAACACCTGCTGGTACAAACTTAAAGCCTGCTTGTAATGCCCTTGCTTGTACTGGAGGTTTCCCTTATCAAAAAGGGTATTTATATCGTCTTTGGCAAAAGACAATGCTGGTAAAATCACCCATAACAAAAGCCATATCGTCCGTTTAGTCATATCAACTCCTGTTTTCAATGTTATTGATGATGTTAGTTGCTTTTGAAAATACCTCCTG
>Ga0157369_10003998_pt1 | contig 17489 bp, 16 predicted proteins | sample C25metaG_FD_113461 | JGI IMG/M metagenome (GOLD analysis project Ga0157369, IMG submission 113461) | Corn rhizosphere microbial communities from Kellogg Biological Station, Michigan, USA - C2-5 metaG | ecosystem: Host-associated > Plants > Roots > Rhizosphere > Soil | place: USA: Michigan... | reverse complement strand
GGCGCTGACCGTGAACGCGCGGCGCGCCCGGCTCGCCGCCCGCGGCCTGGTGCTGCGCACCGACAGCGACGTGCCGCTGACCCTCACCCTCACCGGCCTGCTGGCCTGGCGCCTGACGCGCAGCGTGGCCAACCCCATTGCCCAGGCGGTAGCGGCGGCCCGCACCATCGCGACGGGAGATCTGACCCAGGCGCTGGACAGCCGTGGCCACGACGAGGCGGCTCAGCTGCTGCAGGCCATGCAGCAGATGCAGGGCCAGTTGCGCGAGACCCTGGGGCATATCGGCGACTCGGCCAGCCAGCTGGCTTCCGCCGCCGAGGAGATGACCTCGGTCATGCAGGAAAGCGCCACCGGCCTGCAACAGCAGAACAACGAGATCGAATCGGCGGCGACGGCCGTCACCGAAATGAGCCAGGCGATCGAGGAGGTCGCCGGCAACGCCTCCTCCACCTCCAATGATTCGCGCCAGGCTGCCGATACCGCCGTTCAGGGGCAGCGTCAGCTGGGCGATACCCTCACCGCCATCGAGGCCCTCACCGAGCAGGTCCTCGGTGCCAGCGCCCGGGCTCGCGAGCTGGAAACCCAGACGCGTGACATCAGCCAGGTGCTGGACGTGATCCGCTCGGTCGCCGAACAGACCAACCTGCTGGCACTGAACGCCGCCATCGAAGCGGCGCGCGCGGGCGAGGCCGGTCGCGGCTTCGCCGTGGTGGCCGACGAGGTGCGCGCCCTGGCCCATCGCACCGGTGAGTCCACCCGCGAGATCGAGGGCATGATCGGCAACATCCAGCAGGGTACCGGCCAGACCGTCGATGCCTTGCTGACCAGCGCCGACCAGGCGCGCCAGACACGCGAGCAGGCGCAATCCGCCAATGCCGCCCTCGCCGTGATCGCCCAGTCGGTCGCGGGCATCGACGAGCGCAATCTGGTGATCGCCAGCGCTGCCGAAGAACAGGCCCAGGTGGCGCGCGAAGTCGACCGCAACCTGGTACGCATCCGCGACGTGTCGGTGCAGACCGCGGCGGGTGCCGAGCAGACCCGCGCCTCCAGCCAGCAACTGGCGGCGCTGGCCGCGACCCTCAGCGGCCAGGTGCGGCGCTTCCAGTTCTAGCCGTGATTGAGGATGGCGACTGGCCAGCCCTGCTCGCCCGTCGCCGTCCTCTGCGCGAAGATCAGATTTAAGACGAATGACCATCAAGTCACGGCGGCCCTAGCCGTTAAAGGGAGCCTCATTCTTCACCGGGGCTGCCGCCGTGACCTTTCGTTCCTTCTCCCTCGCCATTCGCAGTGTGTTGTGTTTCGGCCTGCTGGCCATCCTCGTCGCCAGTCTGGGCCTGTTCGGCCTGCTGCAACTGTCGCAGATCCGGGCCCAGGGTCAGGTGATCGAGACCAACAACGTGCCTAGCATCGTCGAAGCCGACAACCTTGCCCTGCAACTGGCCCGCACCCGGGTCGAGGTGCTGCGCCTGCTGGCCATTCCGGACGCCGCCACCGTCGCCAACACGCGCAAGAAGATCGACAGCATCAATGCCGACATCGGCGCGGGTTTCGGTCGCTATGAAAAACTCGTCAGCGGCGATCGCGAGCGCCAGGCCTTCGATGCCCTGCGCCAGATCCATGGCGACTATGTCCGCTACACCGCGCAACTGGCCGACCTTATCGGGGCCGGCAAGCTCGACGAGGCTCGCAGCCTGATCCAGACCAGCATGGCCCAGCTCGGTGTGCAGATGAACGAGCGCACCGAAGCCCTGCGCAAGATCAACCAGGAAGACATCAAGGCCGCCTCCCAGCACTCCGGCGATACCTATGCCCAGGCCACCTCCATTACCTGGATGGTCATCGCCCTGGCCCTGGGTCTGACCGTGCTGCTGGCCTGGCGCCTGACCCTGAGCATGACCCGACCCATCGCCGAGGCCGTGGCCGCCGCCCGGACCATCGCCAGCGGCGACCTGACCCAGACCCTGGACACCCGCGGTCACGACGAAGCCGCCCAGCTGCTGCAGGCCATGCAGCAGATGCAGACCAATCTGCGCGACACCCTGGGGCACCTGGGCCATTCCGCTACCCAGCTGGCCTCCGCCGCCGAGGAAATGACCGCGGTCATGCAGGAGAGCGCCCACGGCCTGCAACAGCAGAACAGCGAGATCGAGATGGCGGCCACCGCCGTCACCGAGATGAGTCAGGCGGTGGATGAAGTGGCCGGCAACGCCACCTCCACCTCGTCCGAATCGCGCCAGGCCGCCGATACCGCGCGCCAGGGCCAGCGGCAGCTGGGCGATACCCTGGGCGCCATTGAGGTGCTGACCGAGAACGTCCTGGGTGCCAGCGAGCAGGCCCGCCAGCTGGCCGAGCAGACCCGCAACATCAGCCAGGTGCTGGACGTGATCCGCTCGGTCGCCGAACAGACCAACCTGCTGGCGCTCAATGCCGCCATCGAAGCGGCGCGTGCCGGTGATGCCGGTCGCGGCTTCGCCGTGGTCGCCGACGAGGTCCGCGCCCTGGCCCATCGCACCGGCGAATCCACCCGCGAGATCGAAGGCATGATCGGCAGCATCCAGCAGGGTACCGGGCAGACCGTCGATGCCTTGCTGACCAGCGCCGACCAGGCGCGCCAGACCCGCGAGCAGGCGCAGTCGGCCAACGCCGCCCTGGCCGCCATCGCCCAGTCGGTATCGGGCATCGACGAGCGCAACCTGGTGATCGCCAGCGCCGCAGAAGAGCAGGCCCAGGTGGCCCGCGAGGTGGATCGCAACCTGGTGCGCATCCGCGATCTGTCGGTGCAGACCGCCGCCGGTGCCGAACAGACCCGCGCCGCCAGCCAGCAGCTCTCCGAGCTGGCAGTGGAGCTCAACGGCCAGATCCGCCGCTTCCGCGTGTGACCTGTCCAGCAGGGACACCCCTGCCGGACCCCGTCGCGGTGGCAAAACCGGGAGGCGACCGCTACGCTGGCGCCTTCGCCCACCGCGCCTCTCTCGCATGAGCTATCGCTACGTCATCTTCGACTTCGACGGCACCCTGGCGGACAGCCTGCCCTTTCTGCTGAGCTGCCTGGGCGAGCTGGCGCGAACCCATGGCTTTCGCCAGCCAACCGCCGACGAGTGGCCCCGGCTGCGCGCCGCCTCCCTGACCGGTCTGCTCGACAGCCTGGGGATCTCTCTCTGGCAGGTGCCACGCATCGCCCGGCACTATCGCCGGCTGCTGGCCCAGCGGGGCGATCAGGTCCTGCCCTTCGCCGAGATTCCCGCCACCCTCGACCGCTTGCAGGCCAGCGGCCTGCAGCTGGGCCTGGCGACCTCCAATTCCGCCGCGGCCGTCCACCAGGTACTGCCCCAGGCCGGACGTCTGTTCCCCGCTGGCGAATTCGACATCCCCCTGCTGGGCAAGGCCCGACGCCTGACCCGCCTGCTGCGCCGCCAGGGTGTCGCGCCGGCCGATGCGCTCTATGTGGGCGACGAGCTACGCGACCTCCAGGCCGCGCGCCGCGCCGGTCTGGGCTGCGCGGCCGTGGCCTGGGGCTATGGCTGCCCAGCGACGCTGCGCGCCCAACATCCCGATCTCTTCTTCGAACAGCCGGCCGAGCTGCTGCGGCTGACGCCCTCTCCCTGCTGAAGGAATGCCCATGAAGTCTCTGTTGCTGGTCGCTGGTCTCTGTCTGAGCGGTCTCTTGCACGCTGCCGAACTGCAGGTGCGGGTCGAGACGGTCGACGCCTCGGGGGGCCAGCTGCTGCTGGCGGTGTTCGACAGCGAAGCGGCCTGGAAGGAACACAAGACACCGATGGCCCAGGCTCATCTCGCCGCGCAGGCGGGTGCCCAGGAGCAGCGCTTCGAGCTGCCGCCCGGGCGTTATGCCGTATCGGTCATCCACGACAGCAACAGCAATAGTCAGCTGGACACCAATTTCATCGGCATGCCCACCGAACAATACGGCTACAGCAACAATCCGCCGCTGCGCATGCGCATGGCCACCTTCGAGGAATGCGCCTTCACGCTGCCCGCCGCAGGCCTGCGCCAGCAGGTGACGCTGCGCTAGGCCACGGCGGTCATGCACAGACTTCCAAACAGAAAATCAACAGAGTTATCCACAAGGCTTTTAGCGACGATTGCTAAGTCCGGCGCTGAACAGACGTGGATAACTCCTTGGGATGGCAGCAGAAATCCCTTGACTTGGGAATATCCCGAAAAACTGGTCATTATTTGATCGATTCTCTGTAAGCCGCGCCAGCTCTGGCCTCTGGCACTAGACGAACAACCTATCCACAGCCCTATGCAGCTCTATTGTGGGTTGTGGAAAACAGCCGAAAGTGGATTGATCATTTTTTGTACGATCCTCTGCAGGCCTTGCCAGGCATGGCGTACAGGTCAGGTCCCACATCTTTTCCACAGGCACGCACACAGCAGATGTGGGAAAACCCGGAGGCCCGGTCCGCTTTCGGCCGTTCGAGTGACCTGAATCGAATTGGCTATTTATTGAGCAATTTTTCCCGAGCAATCGCCTGATCGGTTGCTGACAACTTGCCCAGGGCTTATCCACAGCCTTTACCTGTCAGGCAATGACGGCAAAGCGATCCGGTGTTCGCAGCCTGACTCGGCGGATCAAGCCGTAAAGGATTCGATCAACAGGTCGAGTACCCGTCCAGCCCTTCTGGCACGCGGCTCTTCGTTGAAAGCGAACAGACTGCCCACAGGGTTATGCACAGCTTGCAGGTTGTCCAGGCATAAAAAAAGACCGCCTGAAGCGGTCTTTTGGAGAGCTGGCGAAGGCCTAGCGCGCGGTGCGTACGCTGTCCGACAGCTGCTTGCAGAGGCCAAGCACGCCGTCGATGGCAGCGCCCGAGGACGCAGCCTTGGCGATCTGGTCGACGAACGCCGAGCCCACCACCACACCATCGGCGATGCGGGCGATCACCCGCGCCTGCTCGGGGGTACGGATGCCGAAGCCGACGGCCAGGGGCAGGTCGGTGAAACGGCGCAGGCGCGCCACGGCGGCCTCGACGTGCTCGGTGGTGGCCGAGCCGGCACCGGTCACGCCAGCGACGGACACGTAGTAGACGAAGCCTGAGCTGGTGTTGAGTACGCGCGGCAGGCGGGCGTCATCAGTGGTCGGAGTGGTCAGGCGGATGAAGTCGATGCCGGCGGCCTGGGCCGGCAGCGCCAGCTCGGCGTCGTGCTCGGGCGGCAGGTCGACCACGATCAGGCCATCCACGCCCGCTTCGGCGGCTTCCGCCAGGAAGCGCTCCACGCCATAACGATGGATGGGATTGTAGTAGCCCATCAGCACCAGCGGCGTCTCGCCTTCCCCGCGGCGGAAGTCGCGCACCATCTCCAGGGTCTTGGCCAGATTCTGGCCCGCCTGCAGGGCCCGCAGGGCAGCGGCCTGGATGGCCGGGCCGTCAGCCATGGGATCGGTGAAGGGCATGCCCAGCTCGATGACGTCGGCACCGGCCGCCGGCAGCCCCTTGAGGATGGCCAAGGCGGTGTCGTAGTCCGGATCGCCGGCGGTGGTGTAGGTGACCAGGGCCGCGCGGCCCTCGGCCTTCAGCGCGGCGAAGCGGGTTTCCAGGCGGCTCATAGCTTGTCTCCCAGGTGACTCATCACGGTCTGCATGTCCTTGTCGCCGCGGCCCGAGAGGCAGATCACCATCAGGTGGTCCTTGGGCAGGTGTGGCGCGCGCTTGTAGGCCTCGGCCAGGGCGTGAGCCGTTTCCAGCGCCGGGATGATGCCTTCCAGACGGCAGGTCTGGTGGAAGGCCTTGAGCGCCTCGTCGTCGTTGATCGGTACGTATTCCACGCGCTTCACGTCATGCAGGTGGGCGTGCTCCGGGCCGATGCCGGGATAGTCCAGGCCGGCGGAAATGGAGTGGGCGTCGATGATCTGACCATCGTCGTCCTGCAGCAGGAAGGTACGGTTACCGTGCAGCACCCCGGGTACCCCGCCGTTGAGGCTGGAGGCATGCTTGTCGGTGTCGACGCCGTGGCCGCCGGCCTCGACGCCGATGATGGCGACGTCCTGGTCATCGAGAAATTCGTGGAACAGGCCCATGGCATTGGAGCCACCGCCGACGCAGGCGATCAGGCTGTCGGGCAGGCGTCCTTCCTTCTCCAGGATCTGCGCGCGGGTCTCGCGACCGATCACTGCCTGGAAATCGCGGACCATGGCCGGATAGGGGTGCGGACCGGCCACGGTGCCGATCAGGTAGAAGGTGTCGGCGACGTTGGTCACCCAGTCGCGCAGGGCCTCGTTCATGGCGTCCTTGAGGGTGCCGGTACCGGACGTGACTGGAATCACCTCGGCGCCCAGCAGCTTCATGCGGAAGACGTTGGCCTGCTGGCGATCGATGTCGGTGCTGCCCATGTAGATGACGCAGGGCAGGCCGAAGCGCGCGGCGACGGTAGCGGTGGCCACGCCGTGCATGCCGGCACCGGTCTCGGCGATGATGCGGGTCTTGCCCATGCGCTTGGCCAGCAGGATCTGGCCAATACAGTTGTTGATCTTGTGCGCGCCGGTGTGGTTCAGCTCTTCGCGCTTGAGATAGATCTTGGCGCCGCCGAAGTGCTCGGTCAGGCGCTCGGCGAAGTACAGCGGGTTGGGCCGACCGACGTAGTCGCGCTGGAAGTAGGCCAGCTGCTCGAGAAACGCCGGATCCTCCATGGCGGTCTCGTATTCGCGCTGCAGATCGAGGATCAGCGGCATCAGGGTTTCGGCGACATAGCGACCACCGAACTGGCCGAACATGCCTTGAGCGTCGGGGCCCTGGCGATAAGCAAACTGGGTCATGGGATTCTCCTGCAAAGATGGATCTACCTTACCTGCTTGAGTGCCGCTGATAAATCGATAAGATCGCGATGACCCGTCAGGAAATCTCACAGATGAGCGATCCCCGCGACCTGCCCCCGCTGAATGCCCTGCGCGCCTTCGAGGCCACCGCCCGTCTGGGTGGCATGAGCCGCGCCGGCGACGAACTGCACGTGACCCATGGCGCCGTGAGTCGCCAGATCCGTGCCCTGGAGGAACAGCTGGGAGTGGCGCTGTTTCGCCGCGAAGGCCGGGGGCTGGCGCTGACCGAGGCGGGGCTGCGCCTGCGCGAGGTGAGTGGCGAGGTCTTCGAGCGCTTGCGTGAGGTGAGCGCCGAACTCAAGGCCGGCAGTCGCCGGGGGCCGTTCGTGCTGGGCTGCCCGGGCAGCCTGGTGGCGCGCTGGTTCATTCCGCGGCTGGATCGCCTCAATCGCGACCTGCCGGAGCTACACCTGCACCTCTCGACCCGTACCGACGACACCCCGCTGGCCGCCGCCGGGCTGGACGCCAGCCTGCTGTTCACCGAGACCGCACCCCCTCCGGACGTCCTGCCCTATCACCTCGCGCCCGAGCGCATCGGGCCGGTGCTGAGTCCCTACTGCCCGGCCTATCTGCGGCTCAGGGAAGGCGACCTGCAGGCCTTGCTGGCCGAACGTCTGCTGCACACGCTGTCACGGCCCCAGGCCTGGCCACAGTGGTTTGCCACCCAGGGCCTGGAGGCGCCGGTGCTGGATTACGGGCAGGGCTTCGAGCACCTCTATTACCTGCTGGAGGCGGCGCTGTCGGGATTGGGCGTGGCGATCGCGCCGGAGCCACTGGTGGCGGCGGATCTGAAGGCGGACAGGCTGGTTGCGCCCTGGGGCTTCGCCGCGACCGGTGCGGAGTTGGCGCTATGGGCGCCGGGTCGGCTGGCGGATGAGCGGGTGGAGCGGTTGGCGGCCTGGCTCAGAACCGAGCTGGCCGAGCGCTAGCGCCCAAGGCATCCCTTGGGATGCCTTGGGCTGCCACGATCAGTTGTCGCCGCGCAGCAGTGCCCAGCCGACCAGGACGGTCACGCCAGCGGCAATGCCGACGGTGGCCCAGGGATGTTCGCGAGCCACGCCACTGGCGGCGCGACCGTACTGGCGGGTCAGACGACGCACGTCGTCATAGACTTCTTCCAGCGAATCGCCCGAATGATGCAGAGCGTCACGAGCGGTGCTCTTGAAGGAATTCAGGCTGCTGCGGGATTCGCGTGCAGCGTTCTTCTTCAGCGATGCCAGCGAGTCGAGCAGGCTGTTGATTTCGTTCTCGATGCTGGCGATGGACGCCTGGTAATCGGTGTTACGGGCCATGACAACCTCCTGGGATGGACGGATTCAGGAAATGTGACTACCGAGGCGTTGGAAAGTGCTGCAAAGCGGTGGGCGAGAGCCTGGGCAGTGAACTTATCGGGGCCTTTCGCGGCCTCAAATGTCAGAAGCACCCTTCCCGGCGAGTCGACCGCGACACCGGTCAACGCGTTGCCGGCTATCCGCTGCAGCGCCCGTCATTGCTGACTCAGGAGATTTTCATGTCCGATCATCACACCTACAAGAAGCTGGAAATCGTTGGCTCTTCCACCACCAGTGTCGAGGACGCCATTAATAATGCCCTCGCCGAGACGTCCAAGTCGGTGAAGAACCTGGAATGGTTCGAAGTGGGTGAAATCCGCGGTCACATCCAGGACGCAAAGGTGGCGCACTATCAGGTCACCCTGAAGATCGGCTTCCGTATCGAAGCCAGCTGAGTAGATACTCAAGACCTCCCTCCCTCGCAAAAGGACAGGCAAGATGCGTAGAGTCGTGATTACCCTCGGTTTGTTGGCCCTGAGCAGCGGTGCTTTCGCCGCTGGCACCTCGTGCGACACGGTCAAGGCCGATATCGATGCCAAGCTGCAGGCCAAGCAGGTAGCGCACTACAGTCTCGAGGTGGTGGACAAGGGCAGCGCCAGCGCCTCCGCCAAGGTGGTGGGCAGCTGCGAAGGTGGTAGCAAGGAAATCGTCTACCAGCGTCGCTAGGTCGCTGACGGCAGGGCGCCGCTCAGAGACGGCACCCTGGCTCTCGAAGAAACGCCCACGATCGTCAGACCGTGGGCGTTTCTGCTTTCAGAGATCTGTGGCGGGACCAAAGAACTCGTGACGGATCTGCTGCTCCGGCACCCCCAGCTCCAGCAGATCACGCCGCACCTGGGCCATGAAGGGCTGCGGGCCGAGGACGTAGGCGTCCAGGTCGCGACCCTTGGGCAACCAGCGCTGCAGGCGCGCCCGGTCCAGCCGCGAAGCGTAGGCCTCTTCCGCCACCGGCTCGCTGTAGCAGAAGTACAGCTCCAATTGCGGATGGTGGGCGGCCTGCTCTTCCAGCCAGTGGCCGAAGGCCTGCACCCCGACGTGGCGGGTGCAGTGGATCAGCTGGATCGGTCGCCCGCTGGGCAGCGCCGCCGACACCATGGGCAGCAACGGCGTGATGCCGACCCCGCCGGCGATCAGCAGCAGCGGCCGGGTGGAATCCTGCAGGACGAATTCACCGGCCGGTGCGAAGACCTGCAGTACGCTGCCTTCATGGGCATCGATGTGCAGGAAGCGCGAGACCACCCCACCCGGCTGATGCTTGACGCTGATCCGGTAGCCACGGCCATCGCTGGCCGCCGAGATCGAATAGTTGCGCCGGTATTCCACCCCATCGAGGATCACACTCAGCCCCAGGTACTGGCCGGGCTGGGCGATGCTGGTGGGCAGGCCGTCCACCGGCTCCAGGTAGAAGGAGCTGATCTCTTCGCTTTCCGGCTCGATCCGGGCGATGCGGAACGGCCGCCCGCCACGCCAGCCACCGGGCGCCTCGGCCTGGGCTGCATAGCGGTGTTCCTCGGCGCCGATCAGCAGATTGGCCAGTTGGCCATAGGCGGCGGCCCAGGCGTCGATCACGGCATCGGTGGCCACCTCGGCCCCCAGCACTTCGCGGATGCTCTGCAGTAGGGCGATGCCCACCAGGGGATAGTGATCCGGCTGCACCTGCAGCGAGACGTGCTTGTTGACGATCTGCTCCACCAGCGGTCCCAGGGTGTCCAGCCGGTCGATGTAGCGGGCATACATGAGTACCGCCCGGGCCAGCGCCCGCGCCTGGGCGCCACTGGCCTGGTGGGCGCCGTTGAACAGCGGGCGGATCTCGGGGTTGTCGCCCAGCAATTTGGCGTAGAAATGCCGGGTCAGGGCTTCACCGCCGGTTTCCAGCAGCGGGACGGTAGCCGTGATGATGGCTTTTTGGTCTGATGACAGCATGGCAGGGATCTCCAAACAGGACTGCCCTGGCCGTATCACGAGTCGTGCCAACCAAAAAACTGCGCTAGATCAGTCTTTTATCCGGGGACCTGGTCATAATGACCAGGTCCCTATGACTCGCCGAGGTCAAATTGACCCGTACCACCCTGCTCGAAGCCATGGTGCCACTGGTGGCGGATCTGGCCCGCGACCTGCCCGATCAGCAGCGCTATGCCAACCTGCTCGACGCCCTGCGCCAGGTCCTGCCCTTCGATGCGGTGGCCCTGCTGCGACTGGATGGCGAGGTGCTGGTGCCCCTGGCGGTGCGCGGGCTCGCGGCCGATACCCTGGGCCGCCGCTTCAAGGTCGGCGAGCACCCGCGCCTGGCGCTGCTGCTGGCGAGTCGCGCGCCCACCCGCTTCGCCCTCGATTGCGACCTGCCCGATCCCTACGATGGGCTGGTGGAAGGCGTGCAGGGGCATCTGGAGGTCCACGACTGCCTGGGCTGTCCACTCTATGTGCAGGACCAGCTCTGGGGCCTGCTGACCCTGGATTCGCTGCAGGCGCAGAACGCCCAGCCCGGGGATCTCACCACCCTGGCGGCCTTTGCCGGGCTGGCCGCCGCCACCGTGGCCGCCGCCGAGCGCATCGGCCAGCTCTCCGCGCGCATCGTCAGCGAGCACGAGCTGACCGTGGCCTATCAGCAATCGGTGGGGCACCAGCGGCCTCGCGAACTCATCGGCCAGAGTCCGGCCAGCCTGCGCCTGCGCCAGGAGATCGAGACCGTGGCGGCCAGCGATCTGACCGTGCTCATCACCGGCGAGACCGGGGTCGGCAAGGAGCTGGTGGCCGAAGCCGTGCACGCGCGCTCGCTGCGCCAGCAGCGGCCGCTGATCAGCCTCAACTGTGCGGCCCTGCCCGAGGCGCTGGTGGAAAGCGAACTCTTCGGCCATGTGCGCGGTGCCTTTTCCGGGGCCATCAGCGAACGCCGCGGGCGCTTCGAACTGGCCGATGGCGGCACCCTGTTTCTCGACGAAGTCGGCGAATTGCCACTGACGGTGCAGGCCAAGCTGCTGCGGGTGCTGCAGAGCGGCCAATTGCAGCGGCTGGGCTCGGATCGCGATCTCAAGGTGGACGTGCGCATCATCGCCGCCACCAATCGCGACCTGGCCGACTGCGTGCGTGCCGGGCGCTTTCGTGCCGATCTCTACCATCGCCTGAGCGTCTATCCGCTGGCCGTGCCGGCCATGCGCGAGCGTGGCCGCGACGTCCTGCTCCTGGCCGGTTTCTACCTGGAGCAGAATCGCGCCCGCCTGGGCCTGCGCGGCCTCCGGCTGACCCCCGCGGCGCAACGGACCCTGCTGGCCTACGACTGGCCGGGCAACGTGCGCGAACTCTCTCACCTCATCAGCCGGGCGGCGCTCAAGGCCCATGCCGGCAGCGAGGAACGCGGCGGCATCCTGACCCTGGACAGCGATCAGCTCGGCCTGCCACTGGGCAGCACGGCCCTGCCCGACGAGGATCCCGCCCTGCCCGCCGCCTCCCTGCGCGAAGCCACGGAGGCCTTCCAGCGGCAGACCATTACCCTGGCCCTGGAACAGCATGGGCAGAACTGGACCCTGGCCGCCGCCGCCCTGGGGCTGGACCGCGCCAACCTCGCCCGCCTGGCGCGGCGACTCGGGCTCAAGTAGCGCTTGGAGAATTAGCGGTCAGAGCGCTTTCTGTACCGCCGGCAGGCCGGGCTGGCCGTCGCGGGTGGTGACCCCCTGCAACCAGGGCTCCAGCACCTGGGGATGGGCCTTGAGCCAGGCCCTGGCGGCGGTGTCGTAGCTGCCGCCCTTGTCCCGCGCGGCGCTCATGACGGCGTTTTCCATGTCCAGGGTGAACTTCATGTTGGTCAGCAGCCGGGCCGGATTGGGGCACTGTTCGGCGTAGCCCTTGCGCGTCAGGGTGTTCACCGTGCCGGCGGTACCGAAATACTTGTCGCCCCCGGTCAGGTACTTGATCGGGTAGTCGACGTTCATGGGATGCGGCGTCCAGCCAAGGAAGACCACCCACTTGTCGCGCTTCACCGCCCGCCCGACCTGGGACAGCATGGCCTGCTCGCTGGACTCCACCAGTTGCCAGCCGCCCAGGCCGAATTCGTTGTCCTGGATGATCTTCTGCAGCGACTGGTTGGCCGGCGCGCCGGCGCCGATGCCGTAGATCTTCTTGCCGAACTGGTCGGCGTGCTTGGCCAGGTCGTCGAAGCTCTTCACCCCGCCTTCCCAGACATAGGTGGGCACCGCCAGGGTGAATTCGGTCCCGACCAGATTCTGCGCCAGCTCGGTGACCTGCCCGGTCTTCACGAACTGGTCATAGTGCGCCTGCTGCGCCGGCATCCAGTTGCCAAGGAAGGCATCCACCTGCCCGTTGCGCATGCCGCCGTAGATGATCGGCACCGCCAGGGTCTCGACCTTGCCGGTATAGCCCAGCGCACTCAGGATCGCGCCGGTGAGGGCGTTGGTGGCGGCGATGTCGCTCCAGCCCGGATCGGCCAGGCGAACCGTTGCGCAGGCCTGGTCCTCGGCCTGGGCCGACAGGCTGACCAGGGCCAGCGTGAAGGTAGCGATGATTCCGTGTTTCATGGCCGTGCTCCAGTTAGCGGTTCAGGGTTGAGGGTAGCGGGCGCGACGCTCCAGGTCGTCGAGGTCGATGTGATTGCGCATGTATTGCTGGCTGGCATCGACGAAGGGCTGGTGATCCCAGCTGGTCCGCTCGCCCTGCTCCAGGGCCGCCGCGACGAAGCGCCGCCGCCGCTGGCTGGCCAGCACCTCGCCGTGCAGGCGCGGCAGGTCCCAGCGCTGGCGGACCTCGGCCTGGAAGCTGGCGAGCAGCTCGGCATAGTCGGGGCTGGCGGCCAGGTTTTCGCGCTCCAGCGGATCGTTGTGCAGATCGAACAGCAGCGGCGGATCCAGTTCGCAATGGATGTACTTGTAGGCGCCGCGACGAATCATCAGCAGCGGGCTGACGGTGCCCTCGGCCAGGTATTCGCCGATGACCTCATCGTGCCCTGCCCGGCCTTCCAGGTGCGGCAGCAGCGAGCGACCGTCCAGCGGCAGCTCCTCCGGCAGCTGGCCGCCGGCCAGCTCGACGAAGGTCGGCAGCAGGTCCATGGTCGATACCGAGGCCTGCACCCGCGCCGGGGCGAAACGGCCGGGCGCGTGGATCAGCAGCGGTACCCGCGCGGCCATCTCGAACCAGTGCATCTTGTACCAGAGTCCGCGCTCGCCGAGCATATCGCCATGGTCGCCGGAAAAGACGATCACGGTATCGTCGGCCAGACCGCACTCTTCCAGGGTCTTGAGCAGATGGCCGACCTGGGCGTCGACATAGCTGCAGGCACCGTAGTAGGCCTGGCGGGCGTCGCGGATCTTGGCCTCGGGCAGCGGTTTGTCCCACAGATCGATCACCTTGAGCAGGCGCTGGCTGTGGGGGTCCTGCTCGGCCTGGGGAATGGCGCCTTCCGGCAGCGGGATGTCGACCTCGTTGTACAGGTCCCAGAATTCGCGGGGAATGGTGTAGGGATCGTGCGGGTGGGTCAGGGACACGGTCAGGCAGAACGGCTGGTCATCGCCGCGACGCACGTGATCGTAGAGGTACTGACGCGCCTTGAAGACCACCTCTTCGTCGAAATCCAGCTGGTTGGTGCGCACGCAGGGTCCGGCCTGCAGCACCGAGGACATGTTGTGGTACCAGCTCGGGCGCACGTCCGCCGCGTCCCAGTTCACCGCCCAGCCGTAGTCGGCGGGATAGATGTCGCTGGTCAGCCGCTCTTCGTAGCCGTGCAACTGGTCCGGTCCGCAGAAGTGCATCTTGCCCGACAGCGCCGTGCGATAGCCCAGGCGCCGCAGGTGGTGAGCATAGGTAGGGATGTCGGCGGCGAAATCAGCGGCGTTGTCGTAGCCGCCTATCTTCGAGGGCAGCTGGCCGCTCACCAGGGTGAAGCGCGAGGGTGCGCACAGCGGGCTGTTGCAATAGGCGGAATCGAACACCACGGCGCGCTCGGCCAGGCGTTGCAGATTCGGCAGCTTGATCGGCGAGGCGGGGTCGTACAGCGGCAGGATGGGCGCCGCCATCTGGTCGGCCATGAGAAAGAGGATGTTCATCGGCTTGGACAAGAGCGCCTCCGCTAGGATCAAGGTTGCTTATGGGTAGTCCATCATCCGATGCCGAAAAATCTGCGTGAAGGCCATCTGGAGTGATGTTTCGGATAAGCTGGACTTATGTCTGATCGCCACGGGAAAGCCCTTTTGGACGCCACCCTCCCAGCCGACCGCCCTGCCCTGGCGCTGGACAGCCTGCGCACCTTCGAGGTGGTGGCGCGCCGCCTGAGCTTTACCGCGGCGGCCAGCGAACTGGGCACCACCCAGCCGGCCATCAGTCAGCAGATCAAGCGCCTGGAGGCCCAGCTGCAGGTCCGCCTTTTCGACCGGGTCCATCGCGGCATCCTGCTCACCGAGGCCGGACGGCTGCTGCAGGAATACGTCGAGGCCGGTCTCGCCACCCTGGACGAGGGGGTGCGGCTGGTTACCGCCCGGCCTGCCCATGAAGTCCTGCAGGTGGCTACCGACTTCGCCTTCGCAGCCTATTGGCTGCTGCCGCGCCTGCCGCGCTTCCATGCCCGCCACCCGGAGCTGGACGTCAGCCTGGTCACCAGCGACCGGGTGCCGCTGCCCGGTCCGGAGATCGACATCACCCTGGGCTTCGGCGACGGCCGCTTCAAGCATGGCGAAGCCTGGCCGCTGTTTCGCGAAGAGGTCTTTCCGGTGTGCAGTCCGCGCCTGCTCCAGGGTCGGCAGCCGCCGTTGCCCGCCATGGAGCTGGGGCGCTGGCCGCTGCTGCATCTCAAGGCGGCGCCCAACAGCCGCTGGTACGACTGGAAGACCCTGCTGCCGGCGCTGGACCTGGCGCCCCTGCCCACGGCGCCGTCCGGCGCGGTGCTGAGCTTCGACAACTACACCCTGGTGATCCAGGCGGCCATCGCCGGCCAGGGGCTGGCGATCGGCTGGCGCCACCTGGTGGACGATCTGCTGCGGCAGGAACTGCTCTGTCGCCCCTTCGCCGGACTGGCCACCTCGCGCTATGGCTATTACGCCATCCTGCCCGAGCGCAAGCGGCGCCAGCGGCTGGTGCAACGCTTTCTCGACTGGCTGCTGGAAGAGCTGGAGATGCCGCGCGAGTCCCTGGCCGGCGCACGGCTGGCGACCTGAGCCGAACTCAGCGCTCGTAGACTTCCAGTGGCAGATCGTCCGGATCGGCGAAAAAGGTGAATCTCCTGCCGGTCAGCTCGTCGGTACGGATCGGTTCGGTGACCACGCCATGGCCCTGCAGGTGGGCGACGGTGGCGTCCAGGTCGGCCACGGCGAAAGCCAGGTGGCGCAGGCCCTGAGCCTCCGGGCGCGACGGCCTGGGCGGGGCATCGGGAAAGGAGAACAGCTCCAGCTGGGCATGCGTGCCCACTGCCAGATCCAGCTTCCAGGAGCGCCGGGCCTCGCGATAGGTCTCGGCGATCACCGGCAACCCGAGGATCTCGGTATAGAAGTGCCGGGAGCGTTCGTAGTCGGCGCAGATCAGCGCCACATGGTGCAGACGGTCGAAGTGGGTCATCAGGGTACCGCGACGAATTTGAGGTCGGACGGAGCACCGACGTCCAGGCTCTGCAGTTCATCGCCGAGCTTGCCGCTGTCGGGATCCCGGGCGAAGACCTTGAGCTGGTTGGATTTCTGGTTGGCCACCAGCAGGTACCGCCCGGACGGATCGATGGCGAACTCCCGCGGCGACAGGCCGTTGACCGGATGGCGCTCGACAAAGGTCAGGGTACCGTCGGGATTCACCGCGAACACGGCAAGCTGGTTGTCCGTGCCACGGCTGGCGACATAGAGGAAACGTCCGTCGCCGGACAGGTGCAGGGCCCCGGCATCCCGCTCGCCGGTGAATTCCTGGGGCGTCAGGCTGTAGCTCTGCAACTGCCGCAGCATGCCGTCCTGGTGGGCGAAGGCCATCACCTGACCGGCCAGCTCCAGGGTCAGGTAGGCGTAGCGGCCATCGGCGCTGAACACCAGGTGGCGCGGCCCGCTGCCTTCCGGCACCGGCACGAAGGGCGTCTCGGCGGCCACCAGCGGTCGCTCCGGCTGCTGCGGCAGATAGCGATAGACGAATACCTTGTCGGCGCCCAGATCCGGGGCGAAGACGAAGCGGCCGTCCGGAGTGGTCACCGCCGCGTGCACATGGCTGGACTGCTGGCGCGGGTGCTGTTCGCTGGGCTGGTGGAATTCGATCTGCGCCACCGGACTGAGCACGCCGCCGTCCTGGATCGGCAGCACCGCCAGCGAGCCCTCCGGCAGGCTGGAGTAGTTGGCCACGAACAGGAACTTGCCGTCGGTGCTGAGGCTGGAATGGGTCGGCTCGTCGCCCAGGCTCTTGACCTGGCTGATCTGCTGCAGGCGGCCATTGCCGGGTTCGAAACGATAGGAAGTGACCCGCCCGATGCTGTCGCCGCTCGAACCCCGGCCATTCTCGTTGACGGCGAACAGGGTCCGGCCATCCCGCGACAGGGTCAGAAACGAGGGGTTGGACGCCTTGACGATGCGCAGCGGGCCATCGATCTGACCATTGCGGCTGTTGAAGCGATAGACATACAGCCCCTGGCTGCTGCCCGCGGTGTAGCTGCCGACCAGCAGATTGAACAGACCGGGTTCGGCGCGGGCCGGGGCGTTGTGCCCCACGAGCAGGGCGAACAGGGCCAGCGGCAGCAGACGGGGCAGAGCTCTCATGGGAAATCCTTAGCGAGCGGTGGGCGTTGAGACCGATGCGGAGCGGCCCGGTTTCCCTACCGTCTGGAGGCGGAAGGCGGCCGTGCGCGGCGGCTATTCTACTGAAATCCGGGCTGGCACTGTGCCAGAGGCCTTTCGCCATTTATCGCCTGCGCCGGCGCGCTGGCGGTCTATGTCGGGTCAACCGGCGCGAGGAGGCCGCGCCAGAGCCTGCGGTGAACTCGGCATTGTCCGGGGGCTGCCGGTAAAAGAATTGGTCAGGCTAGTCCAGCACGCCCTGCAGAATGGCGTAGACGAGCCCGGTGCCCACGGCGACCAGCACCATGTCGGTCCCCAGGCGGCGCCATTCGTAGCCCGGATAATCCGGCAGCTGGCGGGCGATACCCGGCGGCAGCGGTCGGCCATACCCGGGAGGCAAAGGGTGCCCGCGTTCCAGACGCAGTCCTGGCGGCAGGTCGCCACCGCGGCCGATCTGGCCGCGCAGTGCCCGCATGGAATTGCCGATGCCGCAGCGGAGCGCGAATTTTGTCAATGTCGCCGGCGTCGCCGGTCCGGCGAGGCCGACGATGACCGGCAGGTCGATGTTGCGCCCCTGCAGTTCGCCCAT
>Ga0157369_10003996_pt1 | contig 17496 bp, 15 predicted proteins | sample C25metaG_FD_113461 | JGI IMG/M metagenome (GOLD analysis project Ga0157369, IMG submission 113461) | Corn rhizosphere microbial communities from Kellogg Biological Station, Michigan, USA - C2-5 metaG | ecosystem: Host-associated > Plants > Roots > Rhizosphere > Soil | place: USA: Michigan... | reverse complement strand
TGTTCGGGCGGCGTGGCGCAGAGCGTGATTACCTGCGCGAACCGGGCCGGGCTTGAGGTGCTGGACACGGTGTACGAGGGGATCGCGGCGGCGGAGTCGGTGCTGAGCGCCGACGAGCGCGAGCTTGGTGTCTGCATCGCCGATATCGGATCGAGTACAACAGAACTGGCTGTGTACTTCGAGGGGTCGATTGCGCATACGGCGGTGCTGCCGATTGGCGGCGACCACTTTACCAACGATCTTGCCGTTGGGCTTCACGTAACCGTCGATGAGGCGGAGGAGTTAAAGAAGATCTATGGGCACTGCGTGGTGACGGCGGTGCCGCAGTTGAATGAGATTGAGGTGGGCGGGAATCTGGCGTACTCGGGCGGACAGCCGGCGCGGCTGGTGCGGCAGAGGTTTCTGGCGGAGATTCTGGAGCCGCGGGCGCGCGAGCTGTTCACCATGCTGCGGGATAATTTGCGGCAGGGCGGTGTGCTGGAGGCGCTGGGCGCGGGGTGCGTGCTGACCGGCGGCGGCGCGAACCTAATTGGCCTGCTGGACAATGCAGAAAGCCTGCTCCGCGTCCCGGCACGGATCGGGTTTCCGGTGCCGCTGTCGCGAATGCCTGACGAGCTGGCCAAGCCGGAGTTTGCGGCGGTGATCGGGATGCTGCTCTATACGCATCGGACGCAGGTGCGGAAGGCCAGTGAGGAGCAGGGATTGAAGGCGAAGTTGAAGGCTATCTTTGCAGGGAGCTTCTGAAGCTGCATGCTGGTTGGTGCTGATCCGAAGGTTGCAATCATTTGAATCGACGGATTTGGGAACCATTGTTGGTTCACGGTGGAAAACGTGAGGATCGTGCTGGTTTTGGGATGTAAGAATTGGGAAAGTAAATGGTTTTGAGGGGTAACTGCGACGATGCCGAATCTGCCTGACGACGATATCCGAATTCACTATCACGAAGAGCTTCCGCGCGGGGCGAAGATCAAGGTGATTGGCGTGGGCGGCGGCGGCAACAACGCCGTGAACCGTATGATCTCGGCCAATGTTGAAGGGGTCGAGTTCATCGCGGCCAATACGGATGTGCAGGCATTGCAGTCGTCGAATGCGGCGGTGAAGCTGCAACTGGGCGTGAAGCTGACGAGCGGGCTGGGCGCGGGGTCGAATCCGGACGTGGGGCGGCGGGCGGCGCTGGAGGATTCGGACAAGATCATTGAGTCGCTCGAAGGCGCGGACATGGTGTTTGTGACCGCGGGGCTGGGCGGCGGTACGGGGACGGGAGCGGCGCCGGTGATCGCTTCGCTGGCCAGCGAGATGGGGGCGCTGACGGTGGCCGTGGTGACGCGGCCGTTCGCGTTTGAAGGTAAGCGGCGAATGATGCAGGCCGAGCGCGGCATGCAGGAGCTGTTGGAGTCGGTCGACACGCTGATTGTGATTCCGAATGAGAAGCTGCTGGCCGTGGCCAAGGATGCCGGATTCTTCGAGAGCTTCCGGATTGCGGACGATGTTCTGCGGCAGGGCGTGCAGGGAATCTCGGACATTATTACCATCCCCGGCGTGATTAACCGCGACTTCGCCGATGTGAAGACGACGATGGCCGGAATGGGTTATGCGGTGATGGGGACGGCACAGCGTTCGGGCCAGAACCGGGCGGTGGAGGCGGCGATGGCGGCGATGGCTTCACCGTTGCTGTAATCGGGGGCTATCGATGGAGCTCGCGGAATTCTGATTAATATCACCGGGTCGAGCAGCCTGAAGCTGAGCGAGGTCAACGAAGCGTCGGGGATCATTCAGAATGCGGCGCACGAGGACGCGAATATTATCTTTGGCGCGGTGCAGGATGAGACGATGGGCGATGAGGTGAAGATCACCGTGATCGCCACAGGGTTTAAGCAGCAGGAAATGCCGCAGCGGCGGGAGCGGATGCTGGCCGAGGCGACGCTGCCGACGATGCGCTATGATGTGCCGATTCAGGCGCGGATACCGCTGTCGCGCAATGCCGCGCCGCGCTTTGCGAGCGAGGCCGAAGCGTCTGTGTTGAACCGGTCGGATTTCGATGCGGGTGCGATTGCTGAGGAGGCTGTTTCGCCCGTCAGGATGGAAGCGGCGGCTCCGCCTGAGTTGGTGCCGGTTCCGGCTTCGGTGTTCGATGACGCATTCTTCCGCAACTCTCCGAGCCTCGAAGAGGTTGAAGGCGGCCGCGAGGAGGCGTATTCGGACCGAATCAGAGAGGCAAATCACTTTTCCGCACCGGCTCGCGCCCAGGTCGATAATGTTCGTGCAGCCGAGTCGGGCGTCGCGGACGCGGTTGTGCGTGGGCCAGCCTTTGGAGGCGTAGCTCCTGCGGAAGAGACAGAGTCCGATGAGCTAGATATCCCGGCATTTTTGCGGCGAGGCAATTGAGAGAGGACAGCCGATCGAAGAGGGTGAGAATATTCTTAGGATACCCTTCAAGATAGTGGCGAGCCGATTGCGGTAAGCATCGAATGTAGTTGAGTAGTGGAAGATATGAAGAAATAGAAGCAGGGTCCCTCTATGTCGAGATTTGCAAGTTTGTCGATCGCTGTCGTTTTATGCCTTGGGTTGTGTGCCGGAGCTTACGCTGAGCCGACGACAAAACTCACGAAGCGCCACAGTGCGGAGACGGTCCATGCCACCGCCAGGACGACGCGGGCAAAAGCGACAATGAAGACGGCAAAGACTTCGACAACAACCCGGAAACGCACAGCGACAACGGCTGCACGCAAGTCGACCGCCCATGCGACAACTAAAAAAGCTTCGGTCAAAGCCCGCTCGGTGACTACGACCAGTGTCTCCAAACGCCGTCGTGGACATCGCTCGCGTTCCGTGCTGGCGGTTCGGCGCACTCGTCGCGGCCATGCCGAGCGGTTTACGGCGAGTTCCTACGCGGACAACCTGACTCTGGGAGATGTGACGGCGGGCGAGGACCCGGTGGTGCGCGCGGCGGCGATTGAAGCGCTTGGAAATATGAATGGAACGGCGGTGGCGATCGATCCGGATAATGGCCGGATCCTCGCGATGGTGAACCAGAAGTTGGCGCTGTCGCGCGGCGCGGAACCGTGTTCGACAATCAAGCTGACGGTCGCGCTGGCAGCGCTTGAGGAAGGAATTATCACCAAGGATACGCCGGTGAACATGGGCCATGGCTATAAGGTCGATCTGACGTATGCGCTGGCGAAGTCGATTAATCCTTACTTTGAAGTACTGGGCAGGACGCTTGGGTTCGAGCGAGTGAAGCACTATGCGAACCAGTTCGGCCTGGGAGAGTTGGCCGGATATCACATTCAGGGCGAACAATTGGGTGTGTATCCCGACCATGAGTTGCCGGCAAAGCTCGGCGGCGTGGGCAGGATGTGCTCGTTCGGGGAGAGCATCTCCATGACACCTCTGCAACTTGGCGCGATTGTGTCGGCGATTGCGAACGGCGGTACGCTCTACTATTTGCAACACCCAGAGACGCCGGAGGAGGTTGCGACCTTTGTGCCAAGGGTGAAGCGAACATTGAACATCGCTCCGATCATTCCTGAGATTGTTCCCGGAATGGCGGGGGCTGTGGGCAGTTCGTATGGCACGGCGCGATCGCTGCGGACGACGTTCAATGAGTTTCCAGTGATGGGAAAGACGGGAACCTGCTCGAACGATGGGACGCGCTTTGGCTGGTTCGCATCGTATGCGAACACGCCAAGTGGACGGATCGTGACGGTCTTCTTTCTTGAAGGCGGACGGCCTACGTTTGGCCCCAAGGCAGCCGAGTTGACGGGACAGTTTTATCGGTCGCTCTGGGATAAGAGCTATTTTGTAGCCAAGACAACATCGCTTGAGACAGGCAGCCTGCGCTAGAGCAGTTTCCCTGTAGGTGTCATGGAGGGCCGCGACTTTAATGGGCGTCTTCCCCAATGAAAAAGCCCCGGAACGCCTGTCTTGGAATTTCCATCAACAGGAAAAATACTCTAAGCGGAGATCGTCTGTCTCTTGAGTTACCTGGCTAGAAGTCTTCTCAGATAAAAATGGAAGAAGTCGTCGGAGCTTGAGTTCAGGCATACCTGGACGTTCGGTTTTCCTGCGCCGTGGAGGGTCATGCCGCGGTCGTCGATACGCAGCGGCATGGGCGTTGCCGGGCAAAGAGAAGGTTCCACTGCATAAGCGACAGTCATGGCGTCAAAGAGCGTGGGCGTTTGCGCTCCCCACTGCTGATAGAGGATGGCGAGTTGGTCGGTCAGCCGCGAGCCGTGCCTGAACAGGATCTGGCGCTTCACCTCATCAAGCTTCAACTGCGTGGCGTCGAGCGGCATCATGAAGATGGGAACGCCGGAGGCGAAGAGCTTGCGCGCGGAGGCGATGTCGCATTTGATATTCCACTCCGCCTCTGGTCCGTGGTCTGGTTCGTAGCCCAGATCGTTGTAGCTGCGGCGAATGGATCCTCCCATCATCACGACCCGCTTGAGCTTGCGAAAAGCCGCGGGGTCGCGATCGATCATTGCGCCGATGTTGCTGAGCGGGCCGATGGCGATGAGCGTAATTTCGCCAGGGGATTTGCGGATGCGATCGAGTGTCGTCGCGACCGCATCCGGATAGGGACGGGACGGTTCGGCCTGTTGCTCGGCGTAGCGGCGCTGTGTGAAGCTTCCTTTGCTGGACGTGGGAATGCCTTGCGCCAGCGGAATGTGCGGTCCGCCAGCATCGTGGAGAAAACGGTCCAGCAGCTTCGCTCGCAGATGCGTGTCGCCGTACGCGGAGTTGATCTGGAGGATCTGCAACTCGGGGCTGCGAAGCGCGAGCGCCAAGGCGAAGGCGTCGTCGATGTCGTCGCCGGCGTCGGTGTCGATGATGACCTTCTGCTTTGCTGTCTGTGGCTGCGCAACAGCGATGTGCGACCCGGCAAAGAGCAGGCAGAGGGCAACTGCCGAGATCGCGCGCTTACAAAAGCCGGCTTGTGTGAGAGCGTGAAACGCGATACAGAGATATACGACGCGAATTCTGCGAGGCTTAGGCAAGCTCATCCGAGGGTCGGCATTGGTAGTTTGCAGGGGAACCTCCTTTTGCACGAACCGTTATCCTATCCGTGCGCGGCCCAGATAGTGTAACGCCGGTGACGGCTCCTGCTTTGTTCTCTTCAGAGGAAGCGTGCTATCTCAAGGAGGCGGCACCAGCAACAGCATCGACTTTAGCGAGCTTAATTTCGCGCATGCCGCGCAGGGAGTTGCAAAGGTAGATGGCCTCTGCCGATTCGAGGTCTTGCATCGTCAAAATCATCTCCTTTGCGGAGCGGTCTGTTTCAAGCAGATGGCGGCGAAAGATGCCGGGTAAGACTCCGGAGCTAAGCGGTGGAGTCAGAAGTTCACCTTCTTTTCGGATGAAGATATTGCTGATGGCTCCTTCTGTGACCTCCTCTCTTTCGTTGAGGAAGATTACTTCGTCGAAGCCCTCAGCTCGGCACCGCATGAGCTCCGATTGGTATAGCTCGCGATGTGTAGTCTTGTGCCGGAGAAAGAAATCTTTAGATGAAGTGCGTACGGATGAGAGGATGGCGCGGCCTACTGTGTTCGGGGCATTTGGCGCGTGCTTTGAATGTTGAATGGATGAGTCTCCCCGTTCGTCGAGAAGCAGCCGCACACGATAGAGATCTTCCGGTTCGAAGAGTGTCGAGAGAGCGAGGAGTTGGGAAGTGATCGCAGCCCGATCGAAGTAAAGATTAAAGTACGATGCGGAGGCCTCCATGCGGTCCAGGTGCATGGAGAGCCGGCGAAGTTCTCCATCCCACAGCATCGTCTCAATCAGCTGGAAGTCAGGCCGGGAGCGGACCAGAAACTCGGCCTTCAACAGACATTCGTTGTACTCGTCGTGCGGATTGGAGTCGGCGACGATGCCGCCGCCCACGCCCATATGTGCGTGGCTTTCACATAAATCAATAGTGCGAATGGCAACGTTGAAGGTGGAGGAGCCGTCGGGCGACATGTATCCGATGGAGCCGGTGTAGACGCCGCGGGGAGTCTTCTCCAACTCGCGGATGATCTGCATGGTGCGAATCTTGGGTGCGCCGGTGATGGAGCCGCTGGGAAACATGCCCTTGAAGATGTCGTAATGCGTCAGGCCAGGACGAAGCGTGCCCGACACGGTCGAGGTCATCTGCAACAGGGTCTCGTATTTCTCGATAGAGAAGATGTCATTGACTTGCACGCTACCCATGGTGCAGACACGGCCAAGGTCGTTGCGCAGCAGATCGACGATCATTACATGTTCGCAGTGATTTTTCTCGTCGTTCTGCAGCCGGATAGCGGCCTGTGTATCTTCGGTGGCATCGAGGCCGCGGTCCATGGTTCCCTTCATGGGACGGGTGATGATCCTGCCCTGTTCGATGCGGAAGAACAACTCCGGCGAGAGTGAGAGAATATGGTGCCCGGCAACATTCAAGAATGCGCTGTAAGCGACGGGCTGCTGGCGCAGCAGGTTTGCAAATGCCGTGCCGGGATCGACTTTAGTGGTAACGCTAACCTTGTTGGTGAAGTTGACTTGGTAGGTCTCGCCGGAGAGGATGTATTCCTTGATTCGTTCGATCTTCTCGGAGTAGTCGTCTTCCGGGATATCGAGAGCGATGTTGTCGGCAAAGGGGATTGAGATTGACGGTGCACTGTACTCGGACAGGCTCGGCGGAGAGTCTCCGTCGAAGCGGCCTGTTTCGTGGTCAAAGACCAGAGGCGTTGGATAGATGCCAAACCATGCCAGAGGGAGACTCCGGGAGGGGGGAACAGCATCTTTGAATCGCTCGAAGTGGTAGCCGCACTCATAGCTGAGAAATCCTGCGGCATAGAAACCGTCAGCGAGCTCCTGTTCAATCCGGCGAAAGAGATTTGGAATCTCGTCGAGAGTATCGACTCGGATCGTTTGCACTGGATCGAGGAAGAGGAAGCTTCGCTTGTTGGAGGCATCGAAACGGGAGGTCTGGAGCAAGACCGAATCCGGGCGAGCCGCGACCAGGGCATGCAATTGCTTCGGAAGCGGATGCCACATGTTCAATCTGTCTCCATCTAGGCGGCGCAGCGGATGAACGATCGCAGGCCGCCGCGAGCCCTTCCATTATTTTAGGGTTAGAAGATAGTTCGTGCCTGATCACAGAAACTGGTCGATGAAGTTGGTATCTTTATCGACTGGCCAACTCGTAATGGCCCGCGGAGTCGAGTGTGACCACCTTGCGAGTCCCGTTCTCCGCTGCGACAGCTTTTTGTATCTTTCCATTTACCAGAACCTGAGCGCTGGTTGAGCTTACAGGCACAGCCACTTTGGCGACGACGCCCTCCGGCACGTCAACCGTCATGATCACTTTGGCTGCGTCGCGTCGAATGTCGACCTTCAACAGGCCATGCGGCGTGGGTTCCGCACCTTTTGCCCATGCGAGATCAATCAGATCGGGACGGATGCTCACGGTGCTGAAGCCGGGGCCCGTTGACCGGATGCCGAGCACCTCTTCCATCAGCCATGCCGTGGGACCGCTTGACCATCCATGCGCCAGGCTCACGAAATATCCGGAGCGGTTGTCCGCTTGCAGCGAGGCGTGAAAGTCTTCCTTGTACCAACTGGGGTCGTATGCCTCCCAGAAGCTGGTGGCACCTTCGGCGAGCATGCCGCCCCAATACTGGCGAATCCACTCCAGGGCGTCCTTGCGATGATTCATCTGCGCCATCGCGCGAATCACATAGTAGTTGTAGTAGGGCGTGATGATGAAGGCGTTGTACTTTACATGGCCGACGTTGGAGAGCACGTGATCCCAGATGGCGCTGTACCGCCTAGCATCGGCGACCCCGCCGATCACCGCAGCCGCGTTTGTCTGCCAGCGCGGGCCATAGGTTCCGGTTGCGGCGTCAAGAAGATATTTGTTTGCCGCGGTTTTGGTAGCAGCGGCGCGGGCTTCATATCTATCTGCATTGGCAGTATCGCCAAGCTGACGGAGGAGCCAGGCCGCCTCGCGATAGGCACTATAGAACTCGAGTGTTGTCGCTCGCTGCGTTTCGGGCGTGTCTCCGTTCAGCTCCGGGGACCAGTCGATATACAGCCATACCCTGGTCTTGTTCGCATAGATGCCGCGTGAATCGAATTCCGCGTCGACGTACTTGAGCAGTTGCAGCATCCGCGTATGCTCACGCTCCAGAAACTCCTTCGAGCCTGTATGCCTGTAGTAATCGGCCACGCCGGTGAACCAGAAGGCGCTGTATCCAGGGATGCCGTTTACGTGCTGATCGACGGGCGCGGGGCCCATCAGACGGTCGAGCGTGTCCTCCATCAGCGTGCGCTCGCCGAAGACATCTTCAATAACGCGCCCGATGATGTCGGTATCGCCCATCCAGCGGCCGCGATCGCGCTTGGATGCATCCCAGACGCCATCCTGCATGCAAAGATGCGCGGTATAAGCGCCGGTCTCCCAGATGCGGTTGAGCAGCGCATCGGATGACTCGAACGATCCCGCATACTTCACGGGATAGTAGATGTGGTCCACCTGAATACTCTTGAATCGCAGCTCCGGACCGCCGCCGACGAAGCTCACCTTCACATAACGGAACGCCGACTTGGGCCCATGTACGGTTCCATGCGGCGGAATTGTGACCTGATTGATTCCAAGATAAGGCGATTTCAGCGCCTCCGATTCCGATTCGCCCATCTGAATAGTGACGACTGCCGTTGAGTCGCTGTCGGAGACGATTTCGACGCGGCCGGTAAGCTCGCGTCCGAAGTCAAGGAAGACGCTTGGAGCCTCTGCCTCGGTCCATGTCGTCGCAGGCAGCTTTACCTCGAATTCGTTGTTAGCGGAGGCCGTTGAGCCGGGAGCAAGCGCTTTGAGATTTTCGAACTGTCCACGTCCGGCATAATGCGCCAGGATTCCGCGTGCCGGAACTTTGAGATGCGCCAAGTAGCCCGAGATTCCGTCGTAGCCGGGCCAGTTGTAGAGACCCGCATCCGCGTTCCACTGGAAGAGGTCCACGGAGCTTTCGATGCCGCCGATGCTCTGGACCGGCCGCCAGTTTGCGTCGTTGAAGCCAACCTTCTGCCAACCGTCGATGGCCTGTGCCGAACTCTTCCAGTCGCGTCCGCTTAACAGCAGTGGAGTCGCGGCGGTCTGGTTGACCCATGGCGCCAGCGGCATAATCTTGGCGACCAGCACCTGGCCGAACGTCTGTTGGCGTACGAGCGCGCTGTTTGCAAAGCCGGTTACGCCGCGCCCGCGCACGGCCTCAATTGCGATTGTGTTTCTGCCTTGATGCAGGAACTTTGCGATGGGCACGGCGAAGACGTGCATCCCCAGCGGCGATGAAGTATCGCTTTCGACCTGTTCTGCCATCTGGCCGTTCATCCATACCTTCACGCTGCGCGGTCCTGCGAGATAAAGCGTGGCCTGCGCGGGCACCGAGGCGACGGTGAATTGATCGCGGAAGTAGTGCGGCTCAATCCTCTCCATCATTCCGGGGAAGGTGTAGATTACCTTTTGACCCAGAGTGGCCGCGTCGTTGGCGGTCCAGATGTACCCCTCCGGCAAGGGCTTGTGCAGACTCGATTCCATTAACGGATGAGCGATGTCGTGCGTCGGGTCGAGCGGATGCAAATCGCTCTGCGTGAATCCCTTTGTCAATGGAAGATCCTGCGCCATCGCGCCGACGGCAATCGCCGCAGCTATCAGCAAACCACAGGCAAAACGCGTCTCCATCCTTTTCACGCGAGCATCCAACCCTTCCTGAGTATTGAAACAGTTTCTCGTTATACCGATCTCATTTACAGTTGGCAATGCCATTCGAGGATGATGAGCTATGCCGATCCGGACTTGCCTGCTTGCGTCTATTTTTGTCCTCTACACTGTGTCGCTGCGCGCGCAGACCAGTACGGCTCCTCCGCTCGATCCCATGGAAGGGCTGCCTGCGGCAACTGTCACAACTCGTGTGCCACTTCAGGCGGAGTATATTTGGACCGCCAATGACATTACCGTGCGCCGCCCAGACCACGGAAAATTTCCCTGGAGCAGGACGGAGCTACGCACCGCTCCGCATTTCTTTCGCGCTCATTTTAATGCTGATACCGCATCATCTCGATCGTCTTCGCGGATAAATTTCTGCTGGAAGACACGCTGCGCCGACTTGCGGAATCCACGCGGCCCAGTCAGTATGTCAACGGCATTGCAAGCTATACGGCGCTCTGGATTACGTCGCTCTATGAACTGAACCTGCACACCGGCGATCCAGCCTTCCTCGCCTCGCAGCATGACACCATCCTTCGCCTGCTGGCGCGCATGGACAAGGATCTCGACGCCAATGGTCTGCTCGCTCCTATGTCAAAAGGATGGGATTCGTCGACTGGGCCCCGGCCTCTACGGCCTGACGCCGGAGACGCGCATTGGTACCAATCTGCAGTATCTCCGCGCCTATCTCGTGGCGCCTGAACTTCTTCGCGAACTGGGCGACACCGCGAATGCCGCCCGTTACGAACAACAGGCGAAGCGTGTTGCCGACGCGGCGCGGGCCGCTTACCTGAAGAACGGGACCGTGGGTGCCACTTGGCAGCTTAACACGCTCGCGGTTCTCGCCAGGCTCGCCTCGCACGACGATGCCATCTGGAGCAAGGTGCTCTCGCATGTCGAGCAGGACTCGCTTGCCGACCCTGTTATCAGCCCTACTTCAACGCTTATTTGCTCGATGCGATGTCGCGGACCGGCCACAGGCGCTAGGCTCTCTACTGGATACGGCAATACTGGGGCGGTATGCTGGCCGAAGGGGCGACCAGTTTCTGGGTGAGCTATGACCTTCGCTGGTCGAAGACGGACTTTCATCTTTCGCTGCAGGCCGACGGCACCAGCGGTTATTTCGTCTCGCTGGCCCACGGATGGTCGGGTGGGCCGGCCACATGGCTTTCGGAAAACGTCCTCGGTATTATCCCTGCCAGTCCCGGCTACGACGCGGTGGAGATCGATCCTGAGTTGCTCGGTCTTGATTGGGCGCGAGGAAACGTTCCCACGCCGCATGGCTCCATCAAAATCAGCATCGACAAGCAGAAGGGGCTCACGCTTGATCTTCCCGCGGGAATCCGCGAGGCTCGCATTCCGGTCTCAGAGCCTCATGCCCGGATTTTTGTTAATGGCGCGGCGTATCACCCCACCGCGTCCGGTTTTATCACGCTTACCAGTCCCGGCCAATATCGGATATCCGGTCGCAGTCTCCTTCGGTGAGGTAGCAGCGCAGGAGGCCGCAGACGACCGCCATGCCCGCGCCGATGATCATGAACCAGATGCCATGCAGCAGTTTCCCTCGGAAGTATGGAATAAGAAAGACGGCGACTCCTGCATACATCAGAATGTTCAGCACCCAGCGCCATGTTTTTTTTGTCATGACCTAACCCTCCCCCGGCAGAGAACGCCTCCACACTATCATTTTTTCTTCACCGCGCGACAGTCTGCTTTTGGGTGCCCGTCGATGCCGGTGGCATACAGTGTCACGCCGCGGCTTCCCGCATCCCACCAGATATATCTTCCAGCAGCGTAGCGAGCGCCCGAGGCGGAGATCACGTTCGCGAAGACGAGCTTCTTCCCGTTCACGGGGAGCACGGCCAGGTGGTTGTCCCCGGCATTCAGATATTCGACAGTAAAAGGCCCTGAAGGAAGGCCGATTGCGACACCCTCCGCGCCGCAATCGAAGGTCGCCTGAATTCGCTTGATCTCAACGCCCGGCAAGGAAACAGTGAGGTCTTCGGCCAGGCTCGCCGCAGCCATTCCCAGCAGCAGCACCGCTCCGGCGATTAGAGACGCATACCGCATGCGCAATCCCTCTTGCACACCATGCTATGCCGAAATCAGTCGCCTTTCCACCAAGAGCAGGTGATCCGCTACCAGAACCATCTCCCTTCTCTGGTTAACAATTTCGAGCGACTCGACGACGATCCCATGGTTTGGACGCTTCGCATCGGCTTTGGCCTCCTTGATTGACACCTTCACCCGAATGGTGTCGTCGATAAAGAGTGGACGTACAAACCGCAGGCGATCATAGCCGTAGCTCATCGCCCGCGAGTTGATGAATCCTGCGTGATCCCGACGCCGACGCTGAAGACCAGGATTCCGTGCGCCATCCGCCGCTCGAAATGCTGAGTCCTGCACCACTCCGCGTCCATGTGGTGCGGGTAAAAAGTCTCCCGTCTGCCCTGCTGGCCGAGGCCGACCGCGCCTTCCCCGCACCTTCAAATAGTTTCCATACCGCATCACGAGCGTAGACAATACCGGCAACGCGATGAGGCAACGGCTGAAACGGCATCGGGCCAACCATCGCAGGGCTTCGCTCCGCAGGAAATGATCACTCTTGCTCATTCCACAGCGCGGAATATACGATGCGCTCCATGGATTCCCGGAATCCCTGGAGCATTCCCACATGAACGCAGCAAAGAAATCCAGCCGCACAGCCTTGACTTCCACTGCTACCCCGTCGCCAGTTGCCGCGGCGCGACGGGGCGATCGTAATGAGTCGCTCACTGTGCTGCGTGCCTGTGACGTCCTTAAGGCTTTTCATCATCTCGGCGAAGAGCTTCCGCTCAACGAGGTTGTAGATCGCACTCAGCTTCCGAAAACCACTGTCTTCCGGCTCCTTCGCACACTCATCCACGGCGGCCTGCTGGAGCGTTCCAGCTCCGGGATCTACAGAAACCGGTTCGGACCGGTTACGGCGCGCCCCTTCCGCATCGGGTTTGCCGCCCAGGGCGACAGCGACTTCTGCCGCGCCGTCATGCAGAACATGGAGACAGCCGCGGCGCGCGGACACGTCCACCTTATCACCGTAAACAACCGCTACTCCGCCCGGGAGGCGCTCCGCAATGCGGACCTGCTGATCAAGGAGAAGGTCGATCTTATCCTCGAATATCAGACCTATGAGCGCGTTGCTCCGGTGATTGCCTCGAAGTTTCTCGAAGCCAATACTCCCGTGATCGCTATCGAGATACCTCACCCGGGCGCCACCTACTTTGGAGCCAACAATTATAAGGCTGGCCTCATCGGCGGCAAGGCACTAGGCCGCTGGGCACGCGAGCATTGGGACGGCAAGGTGGAGCAGCTTCTTTTGCTCGAGTTGCCTATCGCCGGATCGTTGCTCGAACTTCGCATTACCGGGCTGGTGGACGGCCTCCGTTCCGAATTGCCGAACATTGCCAGCGTTCCCGTCGCTCATCTTAATGGCCGCGGCGATTTCGAACAGGTACTCGAGATTCTCCGCCAGTATCTCCGCCGCGCTCCAGCCAAACGCACTTTGATTGGCACGGTCAACGATGTCTGCGCGCTTGCCGCGCTGCGAGCCTTTGATGAAGCCGGAGCCAGCGAGAAATGCGCCGTCGTCGGCCAGAACGCTATTCTCGATGCGCGCAACGAACTGCGCCGACCGGGCACGCGACTTGTGGGCACGGTGGCCTATTTTCCGGAGCGGTACGGCGACGAGATCATTCCGCTCGCGCTCTCCATCCTGCAAAAGAAGTCTGCGCCTTCCACCGTCTTCGTCAAACATCAACTCATCACGCCGCGCAATGTCGATCTTATCTACCCGCTTGACGAGCGCCGCGATCCCAAGCTGGGCTTCCGGCCGAAGAAGCTCACGCCAACTTATGCGCGCATCCGTTAGATAATCGCGACTGTTCCTCCTTGTTGCCTATTCCGATTCGATGTTTCACGACTATTCCACAATGCGGAATTTAAGGGTCCCCTCTTTATCGCTTTATGGAGATGTCCTGTCATTGGATACACTCATCACGTCAAACAGTAGAAGAGTAGCTGTAAAGGTAAGCAATGACCTGCTCACGCCGCACCTTCATCAAAACTGCTGCCGCCGCAGCCGCTCTGCCTCAGTTTGCGGTGGCCGAATCGCCGGGACGTGAACCCCTCCGCGAACTCCCTTACGCTGGGGTACAGTTGACGGCCGGTCCCTTCAAGCAGCAGTACGACGCACTCCATGCTCATTACCTTTCGCTGTCAAACGATCGTCTCCTGAAGGTCTATCGTCAACGCGCCGGCCTTACTGCGCCCGGAGCCGACATGGGCGGCTGGTACGATCTCAACGGCTTTGTTCCAGGCCACTCACTTGGGCAATATATTTCCGGTCTTGCCCGCATCGGTGCAAGCACCGACGATCAGGCCTGCCATGAGAAAGTCCGCAGCCTCGTCACAGGATTTGCCGCGACCTTAGGCGTGGACAATCAAAGCATTCTCCGTCCCAAAACGAACCTCTGGCCCTGCTACATCCTCGACAAACACTTCGCCGGTCTCATTGACAGCGCCACACTGAGTCATGTTTCCGAATCGCGCGACCTGCTTAACCGCGTCCTCGCCGGGGCAAAACCACTACTCCCCGCTAAGGGCCGCGACCGCATCGGCAAAAAGGATCCGCCCTATGACGAGACCTACGTCATGCCAGAAAACCTCTTCACGGCGCACGAACTGACCGGCAATCCCGCCTTCCGTGAGCTTGCCATGCGCTATCTCATCGATCGCGAGCTATTCGATCCGCTGGCCCGTGGCGGAGATCCGTTTCCCGGACAGCACGCCTACTCCCACGCGATAGCCCTCAGCTCCGCAGGCAAGGCGTACCTTGCGCTCGGCGATGCAAAGTACAAAACGGCGATGCAGAACGCCTTTACGCTGCTCACGACCCAGCAGCAGTTTGCCAGCGGTGGATGGGGGCCCAACGAGACATTCATCATGCCGCACAAAGGCGAGCTTTACGATTCGCTCTCCACAACGGTCGATCATTTTGAGACGCCCTGCGGCTCCTATGCGGCAATCAAACTCGCCCGCTATCTTCTCCGCTTCACCGCCGATCCCAAGCAGGCCAGCCGCTATGGCGACAATCTGGAGCGCGTGCTCTACAACACCATCCTCGCCGCCAAGGCTCCCGATTCCAACGGTGACTACTTCTATTACTCCACCTACTCGCCTACCGCCGAGAAGGTCTACTATCCCAAAAAATGGCCCTGCTGTTCCGGCACCCTTGTCCAGACGGTGGCCGACTATACGCTCAACATCTACTTCCAGTCCGCCGACCAGAGCGGCATCTACATCAATCTCTACACATCTTCGCAAGCCCGTGTGACACTCAACGACACAACGGTCCAGATCACCCAGCGGACCGACTATCCCGCCAAAGACGAGATCGCCCTTCACCTTCAGCCTGCGCACGCTGCCCGGTTTACTGTCCATCTCCGTATTCCTGCTTGGCTCACGCGACCTGCCGTCATTACTGTCAATGGCAAATCTTCTGTCATCACGGGCACTCCCGGAACTTTTGCCGCACTCAATCGGACCTGGTATCCAGGCGACCGCATCGGCCTCACTCTTACTCAATCGTTCCGCACCGAGCCTATCGATGAGCAGCATCCCGAGACCGTTGCCCTGATGCGCGGCCCGGTCATGTATGTGGCTCTCAAACCGGCCAATGATCTTGGCAAGGGCCGCCTCACACTCCCCGGCAGCTTGAAGCCTCTCTCTTCTCAAACCTTCACGGAGAACTGCGGCGGACACCAGGTCATCTTCGTTCCCTTCTATCAAATTAGGAGCGAGAGCTACACCACGTACTTCAACCGCGCCTGAGAAGCGCAAACGTACATAAATCGCGCAGTGCTAAAGCCACATTATGTCTAACGAAAATCAACCAGAACAATCGCCGCGCATCAGGGCAACCTACTGGGTTGAGACAGCCTATCCGCTCGGCGAGGCCGCGGCCACCATGGCCGGAGAGCAGTCCACCGGAACCTTTCTGCGCGTTCCCGGAGAGACCGATGAACTGCGAGAGATGTTTGCCGCACGAGTGGAATCCATCGTCGAACTTCAGGCCGTTGACACCCCGAGCCTGCCCGGTTCAGGGACGCCAAAAAACTGGGACAGGAAGCGACGCACCGCCGAGGTCACTCTCTCCTGGCCGCTGCACAACATCGGCCCCAGCCTGCCCAACCTGCTTGCCACGGTAGCCGGAAATCTCTTCGAACTGAAGCCATTCTCCGGATTGAAGCTGCTCGACCTGACACTCCCGCCAGCCTTCCTCGATGCCTACCAGGGCCCGCAGTTCGGAGTGTCGGGAACCCGCGCTCTTACAGGCGTCTACGATCGTCCCATCATTGGAACCATCATCAAGCCGAGTATCGGCCAGACTTCCGAGGCTACTGCGCGGCAGGTTAAAGTTCTGGCGGAAGCTGGAATCGACTTCATCAAGGACGACGAACTCCAGTCCGACGGCCCCCATTGCCCCTTCAAGACCCGAATCTCTGCCGTGCTTAATGTCCTGAACGATCATGCCGACCGTACCGGCAAGCGCGTCATGTACGCCGCCAACATCACCGGCGACCTCGATCAGATGCTGGAACGTCTCGATCATATTGAGGTGAATCAGGGCACCTGCGCGATGGTAAGCATGAACTCTATCGGGCTTCCTGCGATGAAGATCGTTCGCAAACATGCGAAGATCGCCATTCATGGCCATCGCAACGGCTGGGGGATGCTGGGGCGCTCTCCCGCCACGGGAATGTCCTTCGTAGCATTCCAGAAGCTCTGGCGGCTTGCTGGTATCGATCACACCCACGTCAACGGACTGCGCAACAAATTCTGCGAAGACGACGCCTCAGTCATTGCAAGCGCGCGCGCCTGCCTGACACCGATGTTCCCAGAGCCAAATTCCGGCTGCGAAGTGATGCCTGTATTTTCGTCCGGTCAGTCTGCACGGCAAGCTCCCGATACCTATCAAGCTCTGGGTAGCAATGATCTAATCTACGCCTGTGGCGGCGGCATCATGGGGCATCCGATGGGAGTGGCTGCCGGAGTCCGCAGTCTCCAGCAGGCATGGGAGGCCGCGGCGCGGAATATTCCGCTGGCCGCCTATGCACAAAATCACTCCGAGCTTAAATCCGCGCTGGAGATGTTCGGTGGCTGAGTCACTTCTCTATACGTTTTATGGCGATGACTTCACCGGGTCAACCGACGTTCTCGATGCTCTTGCCTCTAACGGCATCGAGACCGTCCTCTTCCTTGCCGCGCCTACCGAACGACAACGTGCGGCATTTCCTCACGCGAAGGCAATCGGCATAGCGGGTAGCAGCCGCAGTCAGACGCCTGAATGGATGGACAAGCATCTTCCACAACTCTTTCGCGCATTGAAGGATCTCAACTCGCCCATCACGCACTACAAGACCTGTTCTACCTTCGACAGCGCACCGCACATCGGCAACATCGGCCGCGCTCTCGAGCTTGGTTACGAACTCTTCGCCAGTGACTTTATTCCCGTAGTGGTAGCCGCTCCTCATCTGGGCCGCTATGTTCTCTTTTCGAATCTCTTTGCTGACGCTGGGGGACAGATCTACCGTATCGATCATCACCTGACCATGCGCAATCACCCGATTACGCCCATGCAGGAGGCGGATCTCCGGCGCCACCTCGCTATACAGACTGCAATTCCTATTAGCTCCATCGATATCCGTGCTTTTGAGGCAGACACGCTTGAGCAAGCCTTG
>Ga0157369_10003993_pt1 | contig 17499 bp, 16 predicted proteins | sample C25metaG_FD_113461 | JGI IMG/M metagenome (GOLD analysis project Ga0157369, IMG submission 113461) | Corn rhizosphere microbial communities from Kellogg Biological Station, Michigan, USA - C2-5 metaG | ecosystem: Host-associated > Plants > Roots > Rhizosphere > Soil | place: USA: Michigan... | reverse complement strand
GTTCTTTGTTGAGTTCTGCATGACGGAGTCGTGCGGGAAATGCATTCCCTGCCGCGCCGGTACTGCGCAGATGCATACGCTTCTCACGCGCATCTGCGCCGGCGAAGCCAGCCTGGACGATCTGGACATGCTGGAGCAGCTCTGCGACACCGTCAAGAGCACGAGCCTTTGCGGGCTGGGCCAAACGGCTCCCAATCCGGTGCTGAGTACGCTCAAGTACTTCCGCGAGGAATACATCGAACACATCGTGCACAAGCGCTGCCCGGCGGGCGTTTGCGCCATCGAGGCCGGCGCGGCTGAACCCGCGGTGGAGGTGATGGCATGAGCGATACCGCGGAAGTAAAAACTCTGATGATCGACGGCCAGGAAGTGAGCGCCACGCGCGGCCAGTCGATCCTCGATGTGGCCCGGGAAAACGGGATCGACATTCCCACGCTCTGCCATATTGACGGGCTGTCGGATGTGGGCGCGTGCCGCCTGTGCGTGGTGGAGGTAAAGGGCAGCAACAAGCTGTTCCCAGCCTGCATGACCTCGATTTACGAGGGCATGGAGGTGACCACCGATTCCGAGCGACTGCAGAAGCACCGCCGGATGATCCTCGAACTGCTGTTCGCAGAGCGCAACCACGTTTGCTCCGTCTGCGTTTCCAATGGCCATTGCGAGTTGCAGTCGATGGCGCAGAGCCAGGGACTCACGCACGTGCGCCTGCCCTATCGCAACCCGGCACTGCCGGTGGACGCATCGCACGAGCGCTTCACCGCCGACCACAATCGCTGCATTCTGTGCACCCGTTGCGTTCGCGTATGCGCCGAGGTGGAAGGCGCGCATGTGTGGGATGTCATGGGCCGCGGGATCAACTCCGTCGTCATTACAGACCTTCACGACAGTTGGGGAAGTTCCACGTGCACGCGCTGCGGCAAGTGTGTGCAGGTTTGCCCCACGGGAGCTCTGTTCGACAAGAGCAAGATCGGGTCCGATCATCCCAAGTATCCCGATTTTCTCCCCTACCTTACGTTGATGCGGGAGGCGCAATGAGCAAACTGAAACTAGCTACAGCATGGCTCGACGGCTGTTCCGGCTGCCACATGTCGTTCCTCGATCTGGATGAACGGCTATTGGAGTTGGCCGAACTTGTGGACATCGTCTACAGCCCTATCGTGGACACGAAGGAATTCCCCGAGCGCGTGGACGTTGCACTTGTCGAAGGCGCCGTGGCGTCGGTTGACGATGAGCTGAAGATCAAGAAGATCCGCGCGCACTGCCGGACGCTGGTTGCGATGGGCGATTGTGCCATCACTGGGAATGTGCCGTCGATGCGCAACCCGATTGGGCCCGAGGCGATCCTGAACCGCGCATACATTGAGAATGTAACCACACAGCCGCAGATCCCCTGCATCGTGGTGCCTCGGTTGCTCAAGGTGGTGCGGCCGATCCACGAATTTGTCGAAGTGGATGTGTTTCTGCCTGGCTGTCCGCCCTCGGCCGATACGTTCCACGCCGCGCTGACCGCGATCATCACCGGAGAACCGCTGGACATTCCGGCCCTCACCCGTTTTGGAGCCTGAGACATGAGCCAGACCATCACTATCGATCCCGTCACGCGCCTAGAGGGCCATGGCAAGATCACAATTCAACTCGACGATCGGGGCGAAGTAGCCGACGCGCATTTCCATGTCACGCAGGTGCGCGGATTTGAGCGCTTCTGCGAAGGGCGCCCGTTCTATGAAATGCCCAGCTTGACGGCACGCATCTGCGGTATCTGCCCCGTATCGCACCTGCTGGCATCAGCTAAAGCCTGCGAAGCGATCATGTCGGTGCGCATTCCGCATACCGCCGCGCAACTGCGCCGTATCCTCAACCTCGCGCAGATGATGCAGTCGCACGCTCTGAGCTTCTTCCACCTTTCCTCGCCCGACCTGCTGCTGGGCATGGAAGCCGACCCCGCCGTGCGCAACATTCTCGGCGTGGCCGCGACGCGCCCGGAACTTGGCCGCGCCGGCATCGGCCTGCGGCGATTCGGCCAGCGCGTTATCGAGTTGCTGGGGAGCAAGCGCATTCACACCGGCTGGGTGATTCCCGGCGGCGTCACTGATCCGCTGTCGGCCGCCAATCGCGATGAGATTCTCGCTATGCTCCCGGAGGCCATCGCGAACCTGAAGCTGGCTTTCAGCGCTTACAAGCAGATCGCTTCCACGTTTAAGCCGGAGATTGAGGTCTTCGGCAACTTCCCGTCGATGTACCTGGGCCTGGTGAATGAAGACGAATCGATCGAGTTCACGGATGGCGAGCTGCGCCTGATCGACGCCAGGGGCACGACGGTTCAAGACCGGATCACGGCAAGCGTCTTCCCTGAGGTGATCGGAGAAGCGGTGGAACCGTATTCCTACACGAAATTCGTTTATTACAAACCTCTGGGTTATCCCGAGGGAACATACCGCGTTGGTCCGCTTGCCAGGCTCAATATTGTGAAGCGCATGGGTACGCCGCTTGCCGACACGGAATTGGCGGAGTTCAAGCAGATTGCCGCAGGGCCTGTGCAGAGTTCGTTCCACTATCATCACGCCCGGCTGGTTGAAGCCCTGTATGGGATCGAGAAGATCGAGCAGATTCTCGCCGATCCCCACATTCTCGATAAACACGTGCGCGCAACGGCCGGCGTGAACCGGCTGGAGGGAGCCGGACAGATCGAGGCTCCGCGCGGCACGCTGCACCACCATTACAAGGTGGACGAGGATGGCAAGATGACGTGGGCCAATCTCGTTGTGGCGACCGGGCACAACAACAATGCCATGAACAAGGGCGTGCTGCAGGCTGCGAAAGCCTACGTACACGATGGCAAGTTCAGCGAGGGCGCACTCAATCGCGTGGAAGCTGTGATCCGCACGTTCGATCCGTGCCTGAGCTGCTCGACACATGCCTTCGGGCAGATGCCGCTCGCCATGACACTGCTAGCAGCCGACGGCGAAACTGTCGACAGGGTGGTCCGTTAGCATACCAGTATGAATACATCCAGGGTCCGATGCCTCATTCTCGCTTGCGGAAACACGCTGCGCGGGGATGATGGCATTGGGCCTTTGCTTTCTGGTTGGGCGGACGAGCGGTTTGCGGATCAGCCGGGGGTGCGCACAATTTCATGTCAGCAGTGGACACCGGACCTCGCGGAAGAAGTAGCTGTGGCTGAGACGGTGCTGTTTGTGGACTGCTCGCTGGAGGAGGCGCCGGGACAGATCATGGTGCGGGAGATCGCGCCTGCACCCATCGAGCCCGGGCTGGTAACGCATCATCTGGGCGCATCGGAGTTGCTATGCGTAGCGCAAGATATTTATGGGCGCCTGCCCAGGAGAGCTTGCCTGCTCGCGGTGGGCGCAAGTTCAGTTGAGGTCGGCGAGGACCTCAGCGCGGAAGTGCGGCAGGCGTTACCCGAAGCGTACGCAATGTTGGAACTCACGGTCGAACGCCTGATGTCTCAGCGGGCATAAGAGGCGTATCCGGAGATTTTCAAGACGTAGGCGTACTCGCCCGGGAGCTTGTCAGGCAGCGTGATCGTGAAGGCGCTCTCCACGGCTGAATAGACCAGCGGGTTGGGGTCGCCTAGCAAGTAGATCTTGTCCATCTTAGGCTGCATTTTGGCGAGCGCACCCGAAGAGAGGTCTCCCGTCAATGTGATCCGGTTCGATTTCGGCTTACCCAGAACAATGACATAAAGGTCGTCGCCCTTGCGCGTGAATCGCAGATCATCACCTTCAGCACTCTTCGCCTCGGCGTGAGTCCACGGGGTGGTGTCGTAGATCGCTTCTCCGTTCTGCTTGAGCCAGGCGCCGAGAGCTTTCAGCCGCTCCATCTGCACCGGCGGAATGGTTCCGTCGGCTTCCGGGCCGACGTCAAGCAGCAGGTTGCCGTTCTTGCTCACGATGTCGACCAGTAGCGCAATCAACTCGCCCGGCGCAATCGTTTCCTTCTCGCCTTCTGCGCGGTTGTAGCCGAAGGAGCGGCCGAGGCCGCGGCACTCTTCCCACTTCTTTTCGCTGATTGTGTCCTTCTTCTCGTATTCGGGCGAAGTGAAGTCGGAATGCTTGATGCCGAAACGATCGTCGATGACGCCGTCGGGAATCGCGTTGTAGTAGTCTGCCTCGACCTGCATGGCGCGGCCGGTTTTGGGCCAGTCGATGTCGTTCCAGAGGATGGCAGGATGATACTTCTCGATCAGTTCGTGAATCTGGGCGAAGGCATAGTCGCCGTACGCCTTACTCTCGGGCTTCACGGTTTGGTAATCGCCTGGGGCTTCGATGGGACCTGCGTTGAAGGTCCAGTCGTAGCCGCCCGAGTAGTAGAGGCCCATCTTCATGCCCTGTTTGTCGACGGCTTTTGTCAGGTCGCCGACGATGTCGCGCTCCGCGTGCCGCTCATTTTGGGGAATGCTGGGGTTCGGATTGGGCGTGGTGCTCGGCCAAAGCGTGAAGCCCTCATGATGCTTGCTGGTGAGCACGACGTAGCGCGCGCCAGCCATTTTGAAGACAGCGGCCATGGCGTCCGGATTCCACTTCTTCGACTCGCGGTTGAAGACGGGCGCGAAGTCGTAGTAACTCATGTTGCCGTAGTGCTCGCGATGGTACTGCTGCGTGGGCGAGCCGGGAATGCGCATGACGTTGAGATACCACTCGGCGTAAGGGTTGTACTTGATGTAGTCGGTGGAGGCAAAGTCGTGCTCGGGATGGGAGATGGGCGCCCAGCCCGGAACTGAGTAGAGTCCCCAGTGGATGAAGATGCCGAGCTTGGCGCCGGCATACCACTGCGGAAGCGGATGCCGGTTGAGGGACTCGATCGTAGGCTGATATTGCTCAGCAGCCTGAGCGCGGCCAATCGTCGGACCTGCAACAAGGAATGCGGCCAACGCGCACAGTCCAAATACTCTTGCTGTCATCACGGGTTCCTCGGCATGCTTCGAAGGAATCATAGCAGCGGAGCTTGACCGGTCTGGTGCAGGCGTCCGTGCAAACCGCGTGGCGCGTGCCACATTCCGGAACTGTGCGGAGTGGCCTGCGACCGCCGCCCTTCAGGGCATTACCGCGCGATATCCGTTTCCCCCACGTGTGCCTCAGGGACAAAAAAGGTCATAATCGTGCCGCTTGGTGCGCCCTGGCGGCTGCGGAAGCGCACGTAGCCGCCCCGCTGTTCCACAAGGCATTTCGTGACCCACAGCCCGATCCCGGTGCCCACATCCGCCTTCGTGGTGAAGAACGGCGCAAACACGCGCTCTTTGACCTCTGGCGCCATGCCCGTGCCGTTATCGGCCAACGTGAAGCGGATTCCCTGTTCGGCCCCGTTGGTCCAATTTCGGTTGCGTTGTGCCCGGATCCAGATCCTTCCGCCGTTCTGGCATGCATCGATTGCGTTCGCCGTCAGGTTCAGCAGCACCTGGCGAAGTTCGCCGTCCTTGCCATACACCGCCAGCTCCGAATCGACGTCCACTTCCACCGAAAGATCCTTGTTGCGGAGCCGCCGCTCGTAAATCATGAGCGCGTCGCCAACCAGGTCCGCCACCCCGATCCACCGGCTTACCGACGTGCTGCGGTAGAACCCCAGCGTCTGCCGCGCAATGTGCGCCACCCGCGTCAATTCCCGGTCCGCCAGTTCCAGGTGCAGGCGGACGCTCTCGGGTACATCCGGCGCGGTCTGCGCGAGGAAGAGGAAATTCGTCACCGCCTCCAGCGGATTGTTGATTTCGTGGGCGATGCTGGCCGCCATGCGCCCGGCAGTTGCCAGCTTCTCTGCGTGAATCGCCGCTGTTTGCGCCTGGCGCAGCTCGGATATGTCGCGCGCCACCGCGATCAACCGCTCCACATGCCCGTCAGCGCCCCGGGCAGGCGTAATCTTCACGTCCCAGCATTTGCGCCGCCCCGTCCGGGACGAGCACTCGGCCTGGAAGCTGCCCACGCGCCCCTTCGACGCGGCCGCCAGTTCCGTCTGGGCGCGGCCCCGATCCGCCTCTTCCCATAGATCCGTCCACTTCTGGCCCAGGGTCTCGGTCGTATCGTCGATCGCGATCGCCTCCGCACCCTGCGGATTTACGTACAGCACCCGCCCGTCGAGCGATAGCACCGTCACCCAGTCCACGCTGCTCTCAGTAATCGCCCGCGCAAACTCTTCGGTTGCGCGCAGGCGCTCCTCCACCTTCCGCCGATTTTCGATTTCCTTCTGCCGGAGCTCCAGGGCAAAGTACAACGGAGTCGAGTAGAGGTGCAGTTCCGGACCCGCCGGGAATGCGGTTCTCTGCGGGTTCAGATAGCTCTCCGCCGGAATGACCGCATTGTGCTCGGCGCAAATACGGTGGAACCCGTCACTGGCGTCCGTGTCTGAGAACAGATGCATGGGATACGCGCAGCGCAACGAGAGCGCATGCCGCTTTGCCAACTCAATCCATAACTGCTCCAGTCGCATCGCGGCCTCGATCAGGCCCTGCGCGCACAGGACTGACACCATCTCGCCGAACGCCGCCACGGGTGTGGCTGGATTGCGCGACCCGCTGCGCGCCTGCCGCAGCTTCGGTTCGATCGTCTGCAGGAACCGCGCGTCGTCGGGCCAGCCGTCCACCATGAAACAGTTCAGCAAGTCCGCTGCGTCGAGCGCAATATACCGATTCGTCGCCGCTGCAAGGCTCAGGTCCAGACCGAGGCTGGTCAAGCTGCGCGCGAGCTCGCTGCGATGCGGCTCGGTCGCAATCACCACACAGGCGCCGCCAGCCCCGACCGCCGCTCCAACGAACTCGCTCAGGCTATCGAGAAACAGATGGTCATCCTCGTAGAAGTGGACGCTGTGGGATGAGTTCGGGGCGGGGCCGCTGCTGTCAAATGCAGGGGCGGCCTCCCCGTCAGGGGTGCTTTGATTCAGGAACAACCATGCCTCCGCATGTCCGGAAGACTATTTGGAATTGGAATCCCGTGATGGACCCAACTATTTCGATGCGAACTCCGGAAAAAAAAGTTGCAATCGGGCCCGTGTGGCGAATCCCTCGCGTTCCCCTGCTCCCGGTACGGAAATCTCATGAATTCCCTTTATTGCTGGGCCCGTTTGCCGATTTTCCTCGCACCGGACGGGGGAGGTGCGGGAGTGGCGCGTGAGGTCGCCCAGGCTCCGCTCCCCAGCCGAATTGTGCATTTCGTGCCCTGGTTGATAAAACCCGCAACGCCGTTTCTCAATCTGTGTCTATAATGACGCCGGACATTAACTTCCGACGCCGCTGTGAAGCCCCTGAAGGGCGAGCGTTATTCCGGAGAGGAGCAAGACACATGATCAGCACGATACGATTTCCCCGAAGCGCGGCCCTGGCGGCGATTCTCGCCACCAGCCTCGCCTCTGTTCCCTTCGTTGCCTTGAGCGCAAGCGCGCAGGACAACTCCGGCCTCGCTTCCGAGGTTCAGAAGAAACTCGACAAAAAGCAATTCAGCAGCGTGAAGGCCGATGTTGATGGCAGTGGCATCGTCACTCTCACCGGCTCCGTCGACCTGTACGAGTACAAGATGGACGCCGAACACCGCGCCGGCAAAGTGAAAGGCGTCAAGGGCGTTCGAGATCAGATTCAGGTCGCCGGTCCCAATATCCCCGACCAGCAACTCCAGGAGAAGCTCGTGGAAAAGCTGCAGTATGACCGCGTGGGCTACGGCAACGAGTTCAATGCCATCTCGGTCGGCGTGCAAGACGGCGTGGTCACGCTCGCCGGGCATGCGCGCACTTACGTGGATCGCGACTCCGCCGTCGCTCTCGCCAGCACATTCCGCGGCGTCAAGCAGGTCAACGACGATATTGAAGTTGATCCCACCTCCATGATGGATGACCAGGCCCGAATCGCAGTGGCCCGCGCCGTCTACGGTGCCCCTCAGCTGAACAGGTACTTCACTGACCCCGCCAAGCCCATCCGCATCTCTGTGCAGAACGGCCATGTCGAGCTCTATGGAGTGGTGGACAGCAAGGCAGACAAGGACGTCGCCGGCATCCGCGCCAAGGGCGTCCCAGGCATCTTCAGCGTCGAAAACCACCTGCAGGTCGCAGGGCAGCAACCGGCGGAACAGCCGGGCAAGTAACTCGTCTCGCCCAGCGACTCGGTTCGAAATGACTTCTGCATAACTGCCGCGCAAGCTCGAGTTATGCAGAAGTCATCCATCGTGCTCCATTCATTCGACACTCGCTCCATAAAATCATCGCTTGACCTGCGGGCAAGCCAGCGCTCGGGGATGGCCGCTACCGCTCAGCGCGCGTTATTCCATCACATTCACATTTTTGTAATGATCGACCCACCTCGCTTCCATACACTTGCCACATGCAGAAAGATGATCCCCTGCAGGTAGCCTGCCGTGACGGCGCCTTGCCCGGCACCCGCATCCTCGAAATCTCCGGCCCCATCACCCTGGCCAACCTGTTCTCGTTCCAGGAGGCGGTGCGCAGCGGTCCCGCCCCCAAGGTCTCCATTCTCGATCTTTCGCAGGTCCCGTACATGGACTCCGCCGGCATGGGCGCACTCATCAACTACTTCACCCATTGCCAGCGGAACGGCGTCCGCCTGATGGTCGCCGGAGTCACGCCGCGCGTCTGCGAGTTGTTCCGGATGACCGGCGTGCAGACCATCATCCCCATGCCGCCGACGGTCGCAGAAGCCGAAGCACTGGTTTAGCCGAGATCGCCCGCTGGCGATTCGCGATCGCTAGGCTACCTGACCGCCGGATCCTGTCCCCTCTCCGCGTAAACTGGTGCATGGACTCCACCATGTCAAACCTTTGGACCAGGACGCGCACTACGCTCGAGATGATTAAGTGGGAGCACTCCATCTTCGCGCTCCCCTTCGCGCTTACCGCCGCCATCCTCGCTGCCCGCGGCCTGCCCGCCCTGCGCACCCTGCTCTGGATCCTGGTCGCCATGATCGCCGCCCGTTCCTGTGCCATGGCATTCAACCGCTGGGCGGACGCCGACATTGACGCGGCCAACCCACGCACCCGCACCCGGGCCATCCCCGCCGGCCTGCTTTCCCGGCAATTCGTCCTTGGTTTCACCGTCCTCATGGCCGTCGTCTTCATCCTGGCTTCCGCCGAGCTTAACCGCCTGACGCTTATCCTGTCGCCCTTCGTCCTGCTGGTTCTGCTCAGCTACAGCTACATGAAGCGCCTGACGCGCTGGTCGCACCTGGTTCTCGGGCTGGCGCTCGGTCTCGCGCCTTCCGCCGCTTGGATCGCGGTTCGCGGATCGCTCGATGCGCGCATCCTCGTCCTCACCGCGGCTGTCACGCTCTGGGTCGGCGGATTCGACGTCCTTTACGCCTGCCAGGACTACGAGCACGACTGCCAGGCCGGCCTCTACAGCCTGCCGCGATCGCTGGGCATTGGGGGAGCGTTCTGGGCGGCGCGGCTGATGCATGCCGCCATGCTCGGCCTTCTGGTGTGGTTCGGAATGCTGTTCCACTTCCAGGCACCTGGCTGGATCGGCATCGCGGCGGTTGCGCTGCTGCTGGCGTGGGAGCACTCCATCGTCTCCCCCGGCGACATGCGCCGGCTGAATGCCGCATTCTTCACGATGAACGGCGTGATTGCGACGGTGTTCTTCGCGTTCGTGGCGGCGGACCTGTGGCTGCGGGTTTGAGGCACCGGGCGCCTCGCAAAGCTCAATGGCAGACGCTGTAGTATCGTGTTGAAAAGAGAGGTCCTGCCGCAACTGCGCGTGCGTTCCGCCCGCACGCAGCAAAGGCGCCGTCATGCGAATCGCCATCCAGGGAGAGCCGGGTTCGTTCAGCCATGAGGCTGCGCTGAAGCTCGTCCCCTCAGCATCCATTGTGCCTACTTCGCTCTCCGCCGACGTCTTTGCCGCGGTCAGCGAGGGCAGTGTCGATGCGGCCGTCATCCCCATCGAAAACAGCCTCGCCGGTTCGGTCCTGGAGCATTTCGACCTGCTGCTCACCCACGATGTACAGATCGAACGGGAAACTCTGCTGCGCATCCGCCACAACCTGATCGGAATGCCGGGCACCACGATTGAGGACATCGGGCGCGTTTTTTCACATCCGGTGGCGCTGGCGCAGTGCCGCCGCTTTTTGGCCGAGCACCCGGACATGGAGTCGTTCGCCTACTACGACACCGCCGGCAGCGTGAAGCAGTTGATGGAACTCCGCGACCGCCACGCCGGGGGCATTGCGAGCGCCGCTGCCGCGGAGTATTACGGCGCCGAGATTATCCTCCCGGACATCGAGGACAATCCCGAGAACTACACGCGCTTCTTCCTCATCCGCCGCACCATCGACGCCGTCTCGGATCCCGACGCCAACAAGGTGAGCATCGCCTTCAGCCTGGAGAATCGAGCGGGGTCGCTGGTGGCCGCGCTCGCTGAGCTTTCGGCGCTGGGCACCAATCTGACGAAGATTGAGTCGCGCCCGGTGCATGGCCGTCCGTGGGAGTACATTTTTTACGTGGACTGCCAACTCCGTACGCGCCAAGAAGCCGATCGCGCGGTGGAGGTGCTGGGTCCGCACTGCGCGATGGTCAAATCGCTCGGCGTCTATCGCGAAGCCGCGGAGTAGGCGCTGGTTTGCGGCAGGGATGGCACGGCGGGACTCGCTATGCGGGCTGGTTTTCGCTTTGAACCCAGCGTGGCATGAGGGTGTTGCTGGGAAGGGACTTGTCTGTGACTTTGCGTGCGGTGTCTACGCCTGAGATCGGCAGCCCTTGCGGGTCGAGGACGCCGATCTGCACAAGGACCGTCGCCTGGTCCCAGTAGATGTGCTCGTGCACGAGCTTGTCGCCTTCAAAGCGGACAACGGCGATCATGGCTACTTCGACTCTGCGGCCGGTGGGAGGAATGCCCGGAAGCATCCAGTCGATCTCCCTTGTGTGGGTGAACCTGAGAATGAACTCGTCGACCAGCGAGGCGGCGCCGACGGTGCGGCTGATGAGCGCCAGCTCCATGTCTGGCGGATTGACCGGGATGAAATGATGCGCGTAGAAGCGCTTGAGCTGATTGTGGCCCACTCCGCCCGTCATGGTGGGGATGTGGTTGACGTAAGGCTCGGGGACCATGGTCGCCATGGTGGCGTTCACATCGCGGGTTTCGAACTCGCAGCGACAATGTTGTTCCCAGAGTTCCTCTAGATTCGGGGTGGTCATAGGCGTAGTAGATCACAGGGGTTCTTATGGCTTCGGTAGAGGCGCCGCGCGCTGGGGAGCGGTCCTTCCCAGATCCCAACCCCGGCGACCCTGGGGAATCCGGGTCGTGCAACCCGCCACATTGGACCCCGAGGTAACCCCCAGCCCACATCCTTCATCCCATTCGCGCAGGAGCCCTCCGCCCAGGTGATGGTGTGTGTTCGCGGAGGCAATCTTGCCGGGCAAAGGAAAAGCGTGCCGATCGGAAGCAAAATCTGGAGTTTATTGTTCGGATGCCGTCACCGCGAGTTGAGCCGCGCCTTCACCAACGGTGGGGAGACCTACAAGGTTTGCCTTAAATGTGGCGCACACCTGCCATATTCCTGGGAAACGATGACGGTGCTGCCGCCGGCGAAGCAGGCACGCAAACAGCCGAGCAAGGCAGCCGGCCCGCGCTCGCATTAGGACGGGCAGGCAGGGCTCATGACGGGCAGCGCCGCGTCATGAGCCCAAACTGCATGGTCACTTTATATGGGTGTACATCTGGCTGACCCAGATGCTGCCCAGGCCGGTCGTATAGTCCCACCCGGGAAGCGCCGAATAGAGCCCGTTGGCGCCCACGATGATGTCGTGATAGCCGCCGTGGGGGTACGTGCCAGGCGTCACGGTTCCGTTATAGAGCGCGTAGAGATGCGGAGCGGCAAATCCCAGCCTTGGTTTGGCTGAGATCATCCGCGCCCAAACGCCCAGGCTGAGCGGAGAGGAAAGGCTGGTTCCTCCCACGATCAACCACGATCCGTTGACGAACACGTTGGCGCCCGAGTAGGGGTCCGCATCCATCGCCATATCGGGGATACCCTTGGAGTTGGCGGGCGCGCTGGGAACTGCGGCGTTGACTTGCCAGTAGGGCGCGTACTCGAACTGGCTGATGCCGCCGCCACCCGCATACCACGCGACTTCCTTGTCGTAGACATCGCCCGAGTCCGCCAGAAGCGTAGTTCCGCCGGCGCCAATCACATAGGCGGACGATGCGGGATAGTTCACAAACGGCGCTCCTGCGGGAACTCCGTTGGCCGCCGCGCCCACCGGGCAGAATGAGCCCGTATCGCCCGTCGATGCGAAGAAGGTCTGCCCCTGGGCGGCCGCCTCAAGAAAGCTGTTGTCGTCGGCCAGCATTGACCCATCGATGAACGGGAAGAACTCGCAGATACCCAGGGAAGCGCTCGCCGCCTTGGCAAGGTTCTGCGTGGCCCAGCGGCTGATCTCCAGCGCGAGATCGGTATCCGTAAGCGAGCTGCCGGTGTAAATGTAGAGCCGCTTCACGTTCCCCGCCATCCCGGTGGAATACTGCGTATCCATGTCCCACTCGTCGAGGCCTGAGGTGTCCGGGCTCGCGATACCCACCTGGATCACGGAGACGGGAACCTGGGGCAGCTTAAAGGTGGCTTCCGCCTTACGCAGATCTTTGATCACCTGCGTCACGTTGCCCTCGGCGATGATGGCGATGGTCGCGTTGGAAGCCGTGGGGGTACTCCCGTTGCCGTAGATTTTCCAGAAATCCTGGGGGTTGTAGCTGACCGCGTAGGTGGGAGTCGCCACCTGGGTACGCGTTACCATCGTGGGCTTCATTTTCCCGATATCGTTGAGCCCCAGCACCGCGCCCACGGTCGCGCCCAGAGCCTGCGGCACGCGGGCCGCCGTGGTATTGCCGTAGACCACGTCTCCATATTGATTGAAGCGTTCGACCTTGGTATGGAATGCGGCGTTCGCCTTGGCTACTGTCCCGTTGGCGCTGATCAGCATGTGGTTCGGTTCCACCGTGATGCCGGTGAACCCGCTCTGCTTCAGGTAATTGACCACAGAGGTTACCTGGGCGGACGTTGGCCCGTAGGCAGCGGTGAACTCCGCCGGGGTAAGCGACTCCCCGTACTTCGGACTGGCAGGATTGTTGATCTGCTGGACGTAGCTGATCAGGGTGGAACGGTTACGCATCTTGAGGGCGACGCGCAGGGTGATGGCCTGGGTGCCGGGCGCCGGGCCCAGGTCCGTCGCACGGTCGAGCAGGTTGACGGAGATGCCCTGGGTTGCAGTGTTTACCCAGACGGTTTGGGCTGGCGCGGCCGACAGGAGCGTCGTGGCCACAAGGAGAGTTACACCAGACAGGGGAAGGAATTTCATGGGGGAGACAGACTCCTCTACTTGAGATATCGCCGGTTCCATTGCGGAATCCGGCGTCTTCTGAAGGTTGCTTCGTAAGCGCGGCCCGTGCCAAAGCCTCGGGAGACGATCTAAGTAGCTGGCGATCCATCTACATACCATGCGGAACGATTCTCCGCGCAACTTGCGAAAGCGAGGATGCGAGCGAGACATTACATAGCTGAGCGGGTAAAAAGTGCCATCTCCGGCTTCGTGCAGCCCGATGCAAGGCTCGTCTTCGACCTCTCCGTTACGGCTCACGTCCGCCAGGCCCCGACCGGCATCCTCAGCCTCGCAGAAGCGCGCTCCCAGTTTCTCGGCCGCGGCGCGGGCCATCGAGCCGCCCTCCCCTGTGAAAGAAAACCACAGGCATCGGAACAGTAATTAACCAGCACGTGTCATCTACAACTTTTGAATAAGTTGGGTGGTTTGACCCTGTCCGCGCTTCCCTCTTACCATGAGGAGGAGCATTTTCCCTCGCGAGCGGCGGAAGCCGTCCGCGGATGGCCCTTTTTGGACGCGGCGCCCAGTGCGCCTGGAAGGCAGAGACGTTGAGCTCTACTGATACCCTCGAGAACAATCAAAATCCGGCACCGAATGAGACCGGGCATGAAGGTCATGACCACGACCACCAGCATGATCACGACCACGAGCATGAACATGATCACGATCACAACCATTCCCACGGCCCGGTTCTGAATCCGGACTGCACCCGCGAGCTGGTCATCGATGTTCCCGCGGAAGATGTGGACAAATCGTTCCGTAAGGTGACGCGGAATTACCAGCGCCATGCCCGCATTCCGGGCTTCCGTCCCGGCAAGGTGCCCGAGGCGGTGATCCGTAAGAAGTTCGCACAGGAGATTCGCAAAGACGTCATCGACGGCCTGCTACCTGAGCGTTTCAACCAGGCTGTGCGCGAGGCCGGCGTGAATCCGGTGGGGCAGCCGCAGGTGACAGAACTAAGCGTGGAAGAAGGCCAGCCGCTGCATGTGAAGGCCGTCTTCGAATACATCCCTGAGTTCTCCATCGAAGGCTACAAGGACGTGACTGTTCCCAAGCCGCCGGCAGAAGTCACGGATGAGGAATACCGCCAGGAGCTCGAAGCCCTGCGCGAGAGCCGCGCCACCGTCGAGCCAGTCGAGGAAGAGCGGCCGCTGCGCGACGGCGACTGGGCGCAGATTGCCTACACCGGCGTCATCCAGGGCGACGACAGCGCCGCCCCCATCAAGAGCGACGACGCTCTCGTCGAGGTTGGCGGGAAGGATACGGTCGAAGCATTCAACTCCGTGCTGCGCGGCGCGACCGCGGGTCAGACGCTGCATGTCTCGGCTGACTACCCCACCGAGTACCCGCAGGGCCAGTTGGCCGGCAAGACGGTCGACTACGAGATCCAGGTCAGAGCCATCAAAAAGCGCAGCGTGCCGGAGCTGAATGACGACTTCGCTCGCGAACTGGGCGAGTACGAGAACCTGGCGGAGCTGGAAAACCGCGTCCGCGAACACCTGGAGAACCGTAAGCGCCGCACCGTCGAAAGCGAAACAAAGGACCAGCTGATGGGTGCCCTGATCCAGCGCTTCCCGTTCCCCATTCCCGAGGCGCTGGAGCAGGAGCAAATCGATGCCCGCCTCGACCGCGGCCTGCGGGCCCTCGCGGCGCAGGGCATGTCCACCGACCAGATGCGCAAGCTAGATTTCGGCCGCCTGCGCGCGGCCCAGCGCGACAGCGCCACAGCCGAGGTGAAGGCCAGCCTGCTGCTCGCCAAGATCGCCCACGAGGAAAATGTGGATATTTCCGACGACGAGCTGGACCGCGAAATCCAGATTGCCGCCATTCAATCCAGGGAACCGGTAGACACTCTGCGGGCCCGTTTGACGGAGGACGGTGGTCTGGCTAGAATCCGGGAACAACTGAAACGCGAAAAGACGGCTCAACTGTTATATGAAAGGCTTCCGGGCTGAGCCACGCCGGATACCCCCTGACATCGCGAAATAGCGCGGTGGCATTGGCCAGGAACCAGGGCGCACGGTGCCCTCAAGACAGGAAAAAGAGCGAGATCAAGCATGGCATTGGTTCCTATGGTGGTTGAGCAGACGAGCCGGGGCGAGCGCGCCTATGACATCTACAGCCGTCTGCTGCGCGACAATATTATCTTTCTGGGTACCCCCATCGACGACATGGTGGCCAATCTCATCGTGGCGCAGATGCTGTTCCTCTCCGGCGAAGACCCGGAAAAGGACGTGCAACTTTATATCAACTCCCCAGGCGGTTCCATTACAGCCGGGCTGGCCATTTATGACACCATGCAGTTCATCAAAAACAATGTGGTGACGTATTGCATTGGCCAAGCAGCCAGTATGGGCGCATTCTTATTGCTGGCGGGAACCAAGGGCAAACGGTTTGCCCTGCCGAATTCGCGTATCCTGATCCACCAGCCGTCCATGGGCGGGCTGAGCGGTCAGGCCACCGACATCGACATTCACGCACGGGAGATCCTGCGTATTCGCGAGATCACCAACACCCTGATGGCGAAGCACACGGGCCAACCTCTGGATCGAATTGAGCGCGACGTGGAACGCGACTTCATCATGAACTCGCAGCAGGCGAAAGAGTACGGTATCATCGACGAAATTATCGATCGGCCCCGTACGTAGTGGGCAAGCAACACAGCCCTCCGGGGCCGACTTCACATAGGGAAGCAAGAGTCCAGAGGAGTAGTCCACATGAAAACGCGCACGGGACCTGAAGAAGCATTGCGCTGTTCGTTCTGTCACAAATCGCAGGACGCGGTGGCAAAGTTGATCTCGTCGCCCAGCGACTATCCACGGGCCTACATCTGCGATGAGTGTGTCGCGGTGTGTAACTCGATCCTCGAAGACGACCGCGGGGAAGCGCATCCGGCAACAACCGCGGGCCACCTGCCCAAGCCCCAAGAAGTCAAGAACTTCCTAGACGACTACGTAATCGGCCAGGACCAGACCAAGAAGAAGCTGGCCGTCGCCGTCTACAACCATTACAAGCGCATCCAGATGAACCGCATGCGCAACAACGAGGTGGAGCTGGCCAAGAGCAACATCCTCCTGGTCGGGCCTACCGGGTCGGGAAAGACGCTGCTGGCGCACACCCTGGCCAAGATGCTCGACGTGCCGTTCGCCATTGTGGACGCCACCACGCTGACCGAAGCGGGCTACGTGGGCGAGGATGTGGAGAACATCATCCTCAAGCTGCTGCAGGCCGCCGACGGCGACGTGGCGCGCGCGCAGCAGGGCATCATCTACATCGACGAAATCGACAAGATCGGGCGCAAGGACGAGAACCCGTCCATCACCCGCGACGTGAGTGGCGAAGGCGTGCAGCAGGCGCTGCTCAAGATCCTTGAAGGCACGGTCGCGAACGTTCCTCCGCAGGGCGGCCGCAAGCATCCGCACCAGGAATTCACCGCGGTCGACACCACGAATATCCTGTTCATCTGCGGCGGAGCCTTCGTCGGCTTGGAACGAGTCGTCGGACGCCGCATCGGGAAGAAGGCGCTCGGCTTCAAGAGTGGCGAAAACGCGGAAGACCAGGTGACGACCCGCAGCCATCGCGACACGGAGCTGCTACGCCAGACCGAGCCGCAGGACCTGATCAAGTACGGGCTGATCCCCGAGTTTGTGGGACGCCTGCCTGTCATGGGCATCCTGGATGAACTGGATGAAGCCGCGCTGGTTGAGATCCTCACCAAGCCGCGCAACGCCATTCTGAAGCAGTATCAGCGGCTGTTCGAATACGAGAATGTGCGGCTGCACTTCACGCAGGACGCTTCGGCTGCGGTGGCGCGCGAGGCTCTCGCCCGCAAGGTGGGCGCCCGCGGGCTGCGCATGATCCTGGAAGAGCTGATGCTCGACCTGATGTACCACCTGCCCAACAACAAGCGCGTTCGCGATCTGGAGATCACGCGCGAAATGGTGGAGCGCCGCGACCTGTCGCTCTGCCTGCTGGAGAAGGCGGGCTAGGGGGTTTACACACGTACAAAAAAGCCCCTTCTTGGGAGGGGCTTTTTTCTGTATGCTCTCGACCGAAAACTCGTATACTTTGCTAGTTTCAGAGGCGAGTCTGATGAAGTCACTCTTTACCATCCATGCCGGTGAGTCGCTGGTTGGCGAGTATATCGAGAGCCATTTTAAGAAAGTCAACCTCTGGCTGCCTT
>Ga0157369_10003991_pt1 | contig 17500 bp, 20 predicted proteins | sample C25metaG_FD_113461 | JGI IMG/M metagenome (GOLD analysis project Ga0157369, IMG submission 113461) | Corn rhizosphere microbial communities from Kellogg Biological Station, Michigan, USA - C2-5 metaG | ecosystem: Host-associated > Plants > Roots > Rhizosphere > Soil | place: USA: Michigan... | reverse complement strand
GGCGTGGCGCACCGCTACGGCGACTGGAAGAAGGGCGGCCACGGCATGGTCAACATGCACAAGGCGATCGAGCAGTCGTGCGACACGTATTTCTACGGTCTCGCGAACGACATGGGGATCGACCTCATCCACGACTTCCTCACCCGCTTCGGCTTCGGCTCGCGCACCGGCATCGACATCGACGGCGAGCTGCCGGGGCTCGCCCCCTCGCAGGAGTGGAAGCAGCAGCGCTTCCACCAGAAGTGGTACGCGGGCGACACGGTGAGCGTGGGCATCGGGCAGGGCTACATGCTCGCGACCCCGCTGCAGCTCGCGACCGCCACGGCGATCCTCGCCAACGGCGGGCGCATCGTGCATCCGCACCTGCTGAAGGCGATCCAGGATGCCAAGACGCGCGAGATGCATCCCGCGGTGCTGCCCCCGGAGGACGACCACCCGGCGGTCAAGCCCGAGAACCTCGCGCTGGTCCGGGATGCCATGGTCGACGTGACGAAGCCGGGCGGCACCGCCGTGGTCGCGTTCGCCAACGCGCCGTATGCGGTCGCGGCGAAGACCGGCTCGGCGCAGGTCGTCGGCATGAAGCAGGGCGAGAAGTACGACGAGCGCCGCATGAAGAAGGAGCACTGGGACAACGCGCTCTTCATCGCCTTCGCGCCGGCGGACGACCCGAAGATCGCCGTGGGCGTCATGGTCGAGAACGGCCAGCACGGGGGATCCACCGCCGCGCCGATCGCACGCAAGATGTTCGACTATTACCTCCTCGGCAAGGAGCCGCCGCAGGCCGAGAAGGCGCTGCCCAAGCCCGACGAGTCCGCCCCGGCGGACGCGGAGGAGGAGCATGATTAGCCGCGCCTTCGAATTGCTGTCGCGGCGCATCGATGGGCCGCTCGCCGCGGCGCTCGCGCTCACCATCTCGCTGGGTCTCGCCGTCGTGTATTCGGCGTCGGCCGCGTCCATGGACCGCACCTTCGGCCAGGTGCGCAACCTCGCCATCGCCGCGATCGCCATGTGGCTCTTCGCGCAGGTGCATCCGCGCGTGCTCATGCAGCTGGCGCTGCCCACTTACATCGCCGGGTTGGGGCTGCTCGTGGGCGTGGCTCTCTTCGGCGAGATCCGCAACGGCGCCCGCCGCTGGCTGAACCTGGGCTTCACCACCATCCAGCCCTCGGAAGTCATGAAGATCGCGGTCCCGCTGGTGCTGGCGTGGTACTTCCACCGGCGCGAGGAGGGACTGCGCCTGCGCGACTTCGTGATCGCCGCGTTGATCCTGGTGATTCCGGTGGGGCTCATCGCGCGCCAGCCGGACCTCGGCACGGCGCTCCTCATCTTCGCCTCGGGCTTCTTCGTGATCTTCCTGGCGGGGCTTTCGTGGAAGGTGCTGGTGTCGCTCGTCGCCGCGGGTGCCGCGGCCGCGCCCTTCGTGTGGTCGTTCCTGCACGACTACCAGCGCCAGCGCGTGCTCACCCTGCTCGATCCCTCGCAGGACCCGCTCGGCGCGGGCTACCACATCATCCAGTCGACCATCGCGATCGGCTCGGGCGGCATCCTCGGCAAGGGCTGGCTCAACGGCACGCAGGCGCAGCTCGACTTCGTGCCGGAGCGCTCCACCGACTTCATCCTCGCGGTGTTCGGCGAGGAATTCGGCCTGGTGGGCAACATCGTCCTCATGGTGCTCTACCTGCTCATCATCGCGCGCGGCATGATGATCACGGCGAACGCCTCGACCGTCTTCGCGCGCCTCACCGCGGGCGCGATCACGCTCGCGTTCTTCACCTACGCGTTCGTCAACATGGGCATGGTGACGGGCATCCTGCCCGTGGTGGGCGTGCCGCTTCCGATGGTGAGCTATGGCGGCACGGCGCTGCTCTCGATCCTCGCGGGCTTCGGCATCCTGATGTCCATCTCGACGCACAAGCAGCTGGTGGCGAGCTGACGATGGACAGGGTCGTCCTTGCGCTCATCCTCGCCGCGCTGCTCATGCTCACGGGCTGCGGCACATCGACGAAGAAGACCGCGTCGGTGCAGCCCACGCCGACGCCGGGCAAGTACTACCAGGACGACGGCCCGCCGCAGGCGCTGCCGGACGGGCTCGACCAGCTGCCCGACGCGGTGCCGCGGCGCGAGCCGTTCAACAAGTTCGCGAACCGTCCCTACACGGTATTCGGCGAGAGCTACGTGCCCGTCGTCGACGAGGAACCCTACAAGCAGCGCGGCCTCGCCTCGTGGTACGGCCGCAAGTTCCACGGCCAGAAGACCTCCTCGGGCGAGACGTACGACATGTTCGCGATGACGGCCGCGCACAAGACGCTGCCGATCCCGAGCTACGCGAAGGTGACCAACCTCTCCAACGGCAAGTCGGTCGTGGTGCGCATCAACGACCGCGGCCCGTTCCACAAGGGCCGCATCATCGACCTTTCGTACGCCGCGGCGAAGCGCATCGGCATCGTCGGGCGCGGGAGCGCCATGGTCGAGGTCGAGCGCGTCTTCGGCCCCGAGGGCGAGAAGGCGGCGGCCGAGGCCCAACCCGCCGACGGCGAGCGCGCGGCCGACAAGCCCGCGCCGCAGCCCTCCGCCCAGGAAGCGGCCGCGAAGCCGAAACCGCAGGCCGCCGCGTATTCCGCGCCGATGCCGCCGCCGGCCGCGATCGTGACGCCGCTCGTCGCGCAGGAGCCCGCCGGCCTCTGGGTGCAGCTCGGCGCCTTCGGCAGCGCCGAGGCCGCGCAGGGATTTCGCGACCACGTGACCCGCAGCCTCACCTGGCTCTACGAGCCCGTGCAGGTGTCGTACCAGAACGGGCTGCATCGCGTGCGCCTGGGCCCCTATCGCACCCGCGACGAGGCCGCGGCCATCGCCGAGAAGGTGGAGCGCTCCCTCGGCATCACTCCCGCCATCGGCGACAACCGGTAGCGACAGACGACAGAAGGTCGAACCTTGAAGTCGAAGAACCTCCTCGCCGCGGTCCTGGCGTGGCTCGCCATCCCCGCGCTGGCCCAGGTCTCCTTGCCCGTGACGCCGCCGCCCATCGCGGCGCGCGCGTTCGTGCTCGTCGACCTGCTGAGCGGCGCCACCCTCGCCGCGGGGGCGGAGAACGATCGCTTCGAGCCGGCTTCCCTCACCAAGCTCATGACCGCGTACCTCGTGTTCCAGGCGCTGCGCGACCACAAGCTCGAGGCCGCGCAGGCCATCGTCATACCGCCGCAGGCCGCGAAGGCCGAGGGCGCGCGCATGTTCGTCGCGCCGGGCATGCAGGTCACGGTGGACGACCTGCTGAAGGGGCTCGTCGTCGAATCCGCCAACGACGCGGCCGTGACGCTCGCCATCGCGGTGGCGGGGAGCGAGGAAGCGTTCGTGCAGCGCATGAACCGCGAGGCGCAGCGCCTCGGCCTCGCCAACACGCACTTCGCCAATGCGAGCGGCATGCCGGCCCCGGAGCACTACTCGAGCCCGCGCGACATCGCGACCCTCACCGCGGCGCTCATTCGCGACTTCCCCGACCAGTATCCGCGCTACGCACAGAAGGATTTCGTCTTCAACCACATCCGCCAGACCAATCGCAACCGCCTGCTGTGGATCGATCCCACGGTGGATGGCGTGAAGACGGGATTCACCGAGGCGGCCGGGTATTGCCTCGTGTCCTCGGCGCGCCGTGGCGAGCGGCGTCTCGTCGCCGTGGTGATGGGAGCCCGCACCGAGTCGCTGCGCGTGACCGAGAGCCAGAAGCTGCTCAATTTCGGCTTCCAGGCCTATGAGACGCGCAAGCTCTACGCGAAAGGCCAGCCGGTGGCGGAGGCCGAGGTGTTCAAGGGCACGCAGCGCAGCGCCCGGCTCGGCTTCGACCACGACGTGTGGCTCACGCTGCCGCGCGAGCGCTTCGACGGCCTGAAGGCCGTGCTGCAGACGCGGCAACCCTTCGTCGCGCCGTTTTCCGCGGGCCAGAAAGCGGGGATAATGACGATCATGCGCGACCAAACGACCGTGGCGCAGTTTCCCGTCGTCGCGCTCGAGGACGTTCCCGTCGCCGGTTTCCTCTCGCGGGGCTACGACACGCTGCGCCTCATGCTCCGCCACGACACGCCATGACCAACATCGCCCACTTCAACGGGCGGCTCATGCCGCTCGACGAGATCCGCATCTCCCCCCTCGACCGCGGCTTCATCTTCGGTGACGGGGTCTACGAGGTCATTCCCGTCTACGACGGCGTGATGCTGCACGGGCGCGAGCATTTCGAGCGCCTGCAGCGCTCCATGAAGGAGATCCAGCTCGCGGCCCCGCACACGGTCGACGAGTGGATGCGCGTGACCCAGGAGCTCGTCGCGCACCATCCCGGCAACGTCTCGGTGTACATCCAGGTCACGCGCGGCGTCCCGCCGAAGCGCGACCACGTGATGCCGAAGGGGCTCGAGCCTACCGTCTTCATGATGGTTCAGCCCCTCGTGACCCCGTCGAAGGAAGCCATCGAGAACGGGGTGGCATGCGTCACGCACGAGGATTTCCGCTGGACGCGCTGCCACATCAAGTCGACCTCGCTCCTCGGCAACATCATGGCGCGCCAGGTCTCCGCCGACGCGGGCGCGACCGAGACCATCCTGCTGCGCGACGGCATGCTGACCGAGGCGTCGTCATCGAACGTCTTCGTGGTGAAGGGCAACGTGGTCGCCGCACCGCCGCAGGACCATCTCATCCTGCTCGGCATCACCTACGACCTCGTGACGCGCCTCGCGAAGGACGGCACCGTGAAGCTCGAGATCCGGCCCATCGCCGAGCGCGAGCTGCGCGAGGCGGACGAGATCTGGCTCTCGTCCTCGACCAAGGAAGTGCTCGCCGTGACGAAGCTCGACGGCAAGCCCGTGGGCAGCGGCAAGCCGGGGCCGGTTTTCAAGCGCATGCATGCGCTCTACCAGGAGTACAAGAAGCGGCTCGCGCGAGCGAAAGCCGCGGCTTGAGCGCGGGCGAGGCCGACCCCATGTTGCTCCCATGAGCGCCCTTCCCCCCGAGCCCGCCGGCGAGACCACCCTCCTCGAGTTCCCATGCGACTTCCCGATCAAGGTCGTGGGGCGCCGCGAGGACGGGTTCGCGCAGGCGGTGAGCGAGATCGTGCAGCGGCACGCCGAGGACTTCGTCGCGTCGACCCTCGAGATGCGCACGTCGCGCAACGCGCGCTTCCTGTCGCTCACGGCGACCATCACCGCGCGCTCCCGGGCGCAGCTCGACGCGCTCTACCGCGAGCTCTCGGGGCACCCGCTCGTGATGATGGTGCTCTGATGGCGCTCGCCCCCGGCGACGTGGCGCTCGCGCGGCCCGTCGTGCGCCGCCTGGGACGCGTGAGCTACGAGCCGACCTGGGAGACGATGCGCTTCTTCAACCAGGCACGCGGCCCGGCCACGCCCGACGAGATCTGGCTGCTCGAGCACGACCCGGTGTTCACGCTCGGCCTCGCCGGCCGCGCGGAGCACGTGCTCGATCCGGGGGACATCCCGGTGGTGCGCTGCGACCGCGGCGGCCAGGTGACCTACCACGGGCCCGGCCAGGCGGTCGCCTACGTGATGCTCGACCTGCGCCGCCGCAACCTCGGCGTGAAGGCGCTCGTGCGCCGGCTCGAGCAGGCGGCGATCGACGTGCTGCGCGGGTATGGGCTCGCGGGGCGGCGCCGCGACGGCATGCCCGGCGTCTACGTCGGCGACGAGAAGATCGCCGCCATCGGCCTTCGCATCGCGAACGGCTGCAGCTATCACGGCGTGGCCCTGAACGCGGACGTCGACCTCGCCCCCTTCACGCGCATCGATCCCTGCGGCTATCCGGGCCTCGCCACCACGCGGCTCGCGGACTTCGGCGTGACCGACGACCTGGAACAGGTCGAGGGGCGCCTCCTGGAGTGTCTCGAAAGATGCCTGACCCAGACCTGAAAGCCGGCAAGGGCGCGGCCAAGACCTCGCGCATCCCGATCAAGATCGTCCCGGCCGAGATCCTGCGCAAGCCCGAGTGGATCCGCGTGCGCGCCGGCGGCGGCGAGCGCTTCACGGAGCTCAAGCGCGTGCTGCGCGAGGCGAAGCTGCACACCGTCTGCGAGGAAGCGTCCTGCCCCAACATCGGCGAATGCTTCGGGCACGGCACCGCCACCTTCATGATCATGGGCGACCTCTGCACGCGCCGCTGCCCCTTCTGCGACGTGGCGCACGGGCGCCCGCAGCCGCTCGACGCGGAGGAGCCGAAGCATCTCGCGGCCACCATCGCCGCGATGAAGCTGCGCTACGTCGTCATCACCAGCGTCGACCGCGACGACCTGCGCGACGGCGGCGCCGGCCACTTCGTCGAGTGCATCCGCGCGGTGCGCGCGGAATCCCCCGAGACCCGCATCGAGATCCTCACGCCGGACTTCCGCGGCCGCCTCGAGCGCGCCCTCGACATCCTCCACGCGGCGCCCCCCGACGTGATGAACCACAACCTCGAGACCGTGCCGCGCCTCTATCGGCAGGCGCGCCCCGGCTCCGATTACGCCCATTCCCTGCAGCTCCTGAAGCAGTTCAAGGCCGCGCATCCCGCGGTGCCCACCAAGTCGGGCCTCATGGTCGGGCTCGGCGAGTCGAACGATGAAATCCTTGAAGTGATGCGCGACCTGCGCGAGCATGGGGTCGACATGCTGACCGTCGGCCAATACCTGCAGCCGTCGAAGCACCATCTCCCGGTGACGCGCTACGTGCACCCGGACGAGTTCGCCATGTTCCAGCGCGAGGCCGAGGCGATGGGCTTCGTGAACGCGGCGTGCGGGCCGATGGTGCGCTCGAGCTACCACGCGGACCGGCAGGCGGCGGAGGCCGGGCTCGCATGAGGTGCGCCGCGGCCCTCGCTGGCCTAGCCCTCGCGCTCGCGGCCGGTACGGCGGGCGCCGCGGTCTTCCGCTGTACCGATGGCGACGGCCGCGTGACCTACCAGGACTCCGAGTGCGCGGGCGCGGCCAATGGGCACGCGACGAGCATCCCGACGGATTTCCCGCCCCCGAACACCGCCGAGCGAACGCTCATCCTGAAGCGCGAAGCCGAGCTCGAGCAGCGCCTGGAAGCGCGCCGGGAGCGCGAGTCCCGCGAAGCGGCGATGCGCATCGCCTCCAGCCCCGCGCCGGCCGCGGCGCCGGAGCCCGCGTACACCGAGGCTTATCCGCTCTATTTCCCGGTCGCGATGCCGCGCCATCCGCACCATCCGCAGCGCGGCTTCGGCCGTTCGAACGGGCCGCGGCCCACGCCGTATCGGTAACCCTCACCCCAACCCCCGGCCTAAAGCATGCCGGGGCGGCGCCTATCTCCCAGGGGACAGGGAGCGAACGGGGATGCGGTTTCGCGAAATGCGAACGTCTGGTTAACGGAACTGCTTCACCACGTGCTGCTGGCGGCGGCTCACGGCGAGCTTCTCGCCGGTCGCCTTCACCAGCACGGCCCAGCCCGACTCGCTTTCGTCCGCGTTGCGCTCGAACCCGCCGATGGCATGGCGCGCCACGAGGCAGTTGCGATGCACGCGCACGAAGACCTCGCCGAACTCCTCCTCCAGGCGCGTGAGCGACTCCTCCACCAGGTACTCGCGCTGCGCGGTGCGGACCGTGACGTACTTGAGCTCCGCGCGCAGGTAGAGGATCTCGCTCACCGGCACGAGGTGGATCTTGCCGCGCTCGTGCACCGAGAGGTGCCGGCGCGGCTGGTTCGCGGCCGCGTCCAGCGCCTCGCGCGAGACGCCCGGCCCGCTGCGCGTCTTGCGCAGTGCCGTGAGGAGGCGCTCGAGCCGGATCGGCTTCAGCACGTAGTCGATCGCGTTCACCTCGAAGGCCTTGAGGGCATAGCTGTCGAAGGCGGTCGTGAAGATGATCGCCGGCGGGTCGGTCATGCCCGCGATGTGGCGCGCCGCCTCGAGCCCGTCCATGTCGGGCATGCGGATGTCGAGCAGGACGATGTCGACCTTCTCGCGGTTGAGCACGTCGAGGACCTCGCGCCCGGTGCGCGCCTCATCCACGAGCACCAGGGGGAAGGTCTCCCGGCAGTCGTCGAGCAGGTCGCGCAGGCGCGAGCGGGCCGGCGCCTCGTCGTCGGCGATGAGCACGCGCGGGACTTCCTTGTCGGCGAGGCTCATGCGGGCGCGCTGATGTAGGGCATCCGGATCGTGACCCGGTACATGCCGTCCTTGACCTCCGATCGCATCGTCGCCTCCGCGTCGAAATGCAGCTGCAGGCGCTCGCGGATATTCGTGAGCGCCATCTTGTTGCCGGCGGAATGGCGCCCGCCGCCCGGGTAGGGGTTCGACAGCGACATGCGCAGCTGCCCCTCGGCGACCCCCACGTCGATCTCGATCTCGCCCCCGCTCTCGCAGGGCTCGATGCCGTGGTAGACCGCATTCTCCACGAGCGGCTGCAGCACGAGCGGCGGCACCAGCGCGTCGGCGCGCATGGCATCGAGGTTCCAGCGCACCCGCAGCCGCTCGCCCAGGCGCAGGCTCTCGAGGGCGAGGTACTGCCGCACGAGCTCGACCTCGTTGCCGATGGGGGCGAGCGTGCGGTTGTCCGCCATGAGCACGCGGAAGAGGTCCGCCAGGTCCTCGAGGGCGCGCTCGGCGCGCCGCGGCTCCGAGCGGATGAGCGAGAGCACCGCGTTGATGCTGTTGTAGAGGAAGTGCGGGCGGATGCGGGCCTGCAGCGCCTGGATGCGAGCCTCCGCGATGGCGGGCGCCAGCGCGCGCGATCGCAGGTCGAAGTAGGCGAGCGTGAATCCGGTGGCGAAGAGCGCGAGCAGGACGAGCTGCGGCGCGGTGAGCGCCACGCCGGCGGGAAGCGCCCCGCCGAGGAGGCGGCCGACGACCCACGCGAGGGCGGCCTCGAACACCACGACCGCGGCGATCGACCTCACGTAGCCCAGCGCATGGAGGACGGGACGGGCGACGCAGAGCGCCGCGAGGCTGATGAAGAGGATCGGCTCGGCGAAAGCGGCCAGCGCCATGAACTCCGTGCCCATCGCGGCGGGGCCCGGCGCATGCAGCACCGCGCCCGCGGCGACGAGGAGGTTCACGACGACGAGCGAGCGAAGCATGACCCCGAGGTTGCAGAAGTTCGGCAACCGGATGCCCGTACCCGTCTGATTTATACTCGCCACGGGTCCCCATTTGGCCATTGGCGCCGATTCCATGCAACAAGACGAGAAGCCCGGCGCGGGCAAGGCCTGGTCCGGCCGCTTCGCCGAGGCGGTCGATTCCCTCACCCAACGCTTCAACGCCTCGGTCGATTTCGACAAGCGCCTCGCCGAGTTCGACATCCAGGGCTCGCTCGCCCATGCGCGCATGCTCGCGCGCCAGCGCATCATCACCGGGCGCGACCTCGCCGACATCGAGCGCGGCATGGGGCAGATCCTCGACGAGGTCCGCTCCGGGCGCTTCGAATGGAAGCTCGAGCGCGAGGACGTCCACTTCAACATCGAGTACCGGTTGACCGAGCTGGTCGGCGACGCCGGCAAGCGGCTGCACACGGCGCGCTCGCGCAACGACCAGGTGGCGACGGATACGCGACTTTGGCTGCGCAACGCGATCGACGAGATCGGGCACCTCCTGCAGCGCGTGCGCGAACGGCTGCTCGACGCGGCGGAGCGGCACGCGAGCGTGCTCATGCCCGGCTTCACGCACCTCCAGGTGGCGCAGCCCGTGACCTTCGGGCACCACCTCATGGCCTACTTCGAGATGTTCACGCGCGACGCGGGGCGCCTCGCGGACGCGAGGGAGCGCATGAACCGGCTGCCCCTGGGCGCATCGGCCCTCGCCGGCACCAGCTTCCCGATCGACCGCGAGTCGGTCGCGCTCGAGCTGGGCTTCGACGGGGTGGCCGAGAACTCGCTCGACGCGGTCTCCGATCGGGACTTCGCGATCGAGTTCCTCGCGGCCGGGGCGCTCATCATGGCGCACGTGTCGCGGCTCTCCGAGGAGCTCGTCCTCTGGATGAACCCGCGCTTCGGCTTCGTGCGCATCGCCGACCGGTTCTGCACCGGCTCCTCGATCATGCCGCAGAAGAAGAACCCGGACGTGCCCGAGCTCATGCGGGGCAAGACCGGGCGCGTCTACGGCTCGCTCATGGCCCTGCTCACGCTCGTGAAGGGACAGCCGCTCGCGTACAACAAGGACAACCAGGAAGACAAGGAGCCGCTCTTCGACGCGGCGGACACCTTGCGCGACGTGCTGGCGATCCTGGGCGAGCTCCTCCAGGGCGTGGAGCCGGTGCCGGAGCGCATGGCCGAGGCGCTGCGGGAAGGCTTCGCCACGGCGACCGACCTGGCCGATTACCTGGTGCGCAAGGGATTGCCCTTCCGCGACGCCCATGAAGTCGTGGCCCGCGCCGTGCGCGCGGCGGAGACCTCGGGGCGCGGGCTCGAGCAGCTCGCGCTGGCCGAGCTGCAGGCGTTCTCGCCGCTCATCGGCCCCGAAGTGAAGGACGTGCTGACCGCCGAGGGATCGGTGGCCGCGCGCCGCCACATTGGCGGCACCGCCCCGGAGGCGGTCCGGGCCGCCGTGGCGCGCGCGCGCGCACGGCTCTGACCCTCAACCCGGCCCTCTCCCAACGGAGAGGGTGTCAGGCGACCTCGTCGACCTTCGCCTCGTAGATGCGGCAGAGCTTGCGCGTCTCCGGGCCCGACAGGCGGTCGCCCATGCGCCCGCAGCGGTAGATGCGCTGGGAATGCTTCTGGCACCAGGAGCAGCTGCTGCACACGCCGAACACGGTTCCCTCGTTGTCCTCCTGGAGGGTGGCGAGCGCCTCGCGCAGCGCCGAGGTGGCGTTGCGAATGCGGTTGGGGCTGATGTTGCGCGTCGCGTTCTGCCACGCGAGCGCCGGCTGGGAGTCGGCGAGGAACTGCTCGCCCGCCGAGGACAGGCGCAGCCGCACGACCCGGCGGTCGACGTCGTCCTCGAAGCGCTCGATCAACCCGCGCCGGTCGAGCAGGAGCAGCGTCTGCGAGACCGTGCCCTTCGTGAGCCCCAGGTATTCCGCCAGGGCCTGCGGCGTGTTGGAATAGCGGTTCGCGCGGGAGAGGTAGATGAGCGCCTGCAGCTGCACCGGCTGCAGTCCCTCGTCGGAGCCGGCCTTGCGCAGCTCCGTTCGCATGAGGTTGCCGAGCCGCTCGACCAGCTCCAGCAGCACGATCGGATTCTTGTCCAGGCGCCTCCTCCATCGCGGAAACGACCGCTGGCGCGATTAGTATCGGGTCGACACGGAAAAGTCAAGGATTTGCGCCACCGATTTTTCGTATCGGCTCGACACGATCATCGCCCGAGGGACCATTCCGGGCCCTTTGCGACGTTTTCCGGCGCCTCCGGCCTACTTCCAGCGCGCTTCGACGCCCGCCTGCGCACGCAGGATGCGCGCGAGGGAAGCGAAGAGCTCCTCGCCCGAGCGCGTGTCGATCCAGAGGCCGTCGCGCAGGACGAAGTGGAAGCCGCCGCCCTTCGCGGCGACCCAGATCTCGCGGTTCGGCGTCTGGCGGTTCACGATGATGCGGCTCGCGTCGCCGCATTCGATGGTGAGCACGCCGCCCTCGAGGTCCGTGTCGAGCGCTTCCTCGTCCTCGAGCGAGCGCTCGATGCGCGCGAGGATCGCCTCGACCGCCCGGTGAAAATCCGATTCCGTCATAATCCACGGCCATGATACGCGCGCTCGCCACCCCGCTCTTCCTCGCGCTCGCCCTCGCCGCATGCGGCCAGAAAGGCGATCTCAAGCTGCCCGCGGCGAAGTCGCAGGCGGGCACGGCGAGCCCGCCGCCGGCAGCGCCGCCGCCCCCCGCCTCCACTCCCGCGCCCGCTTCCCACAAATGAGCGTCCTCCAACGCGACGCAGGCGAGCTTCGCCTCGAAGGCGTGCGCCTGTCCGACATCGCGCGCGAATTCGGCACGCCCTGCTACGTCTACTCGCGCGCCGCGATCGAGTCGGCCTTCCGCGCCTTCGACGAGGGGCTCGCCGCCATCGACCACCTCGTCTGCTACGCCGTGAAGGCCAACTCGAACCTCGCCATCCTCGATCTCCTGGCACGCCTGGGCGCGGGCTTCGACATCGTCTCCGGCGGCGAGCTCGCGCGCGTGCTGGCCGCGGGGGGCCAGGCTTCGCGCGTGATCTTCTCCGGCGTCGGCAAGTCGTCCGGCGAGATCGCCGGTGCGCTCGAGGCGGGCATCCGCTGCTTCAACGTGGAGAGCGAGCCGGAGCTCGAGCGCATCGCCGCCATCGCCGCTCGCGTGGGCAAGCGCGCGCCGGTGTCGCTGCGGATCAATCCCGACGTCGACGCGCGAACGCATCCCTACATCTCCACCGGCATGGCCGGGAACAAGTTCGGCATCCCGCACGGCCGCGCGCTCGAGGCCTATCGCCATGCCGCGCGCCTGCCGGCGCTGCGCGTGACCGGCATCGATTGCCACATCGGCTCCCAGATCCTCGACACGGACCCGCTCGATGCGGCGCTCGAGCGCGTGCTGGAGCTGGTCGACTCCCTCGCCTCCGAGGGCATCGCGCTCGAGCACGTGGATCTCGGCGGCGGCTTCGGCATCCGCTATCGCGAGGAGGCGCCGCCGGACATCGGCGCGTATTGCCGGCGCCTCGCCGCGCGGCTGCACGGACGCGGCTACCAGGTGCTGCTCGAGCCGGGCCGCGCCATCGTGGGCAACGCCGGCGTGCTGCTCACCCGCGTCGAGTACCTGAAGACGGACAAGGCGCGCCGCTTCGCCGTGGTCGACGCCTCGATGAGCGAGCTCATCCGCCCCGCGCTCTACGAGGCGTGGCACGACATCGTCGCGGTGCGCGAGGATGCCGCGCGCGAGCGCGCCACCTACGACGTCGTGGGCCCCGTGTGCGAATCGTCCGACGTGCTCGGCTCCGATCGCTCGCTCGCGGTCGCGCCCGGGGACCTCCTCGCGATCCTCTCCGCCGGCGCCTATGGCATGGCCATGGCCTCGAACTACAACTCGCGGCCGCGGCCGGCGGAGGTGCTGGTCGACGGCGCGCGCGCGCATCTCGTGCGCAGCCGCGAGACGCTCGCGTCGCTCTTCGCGCTGGAGAAGCGGCTCGCGGCAACGTGACGCGCGTCACACCGTGCAATTAAGTGACCGCGGACGTGAACCGGTATCGACTCGATACCGATTCGTGCCGAGTCGTACCAAATAGTCAGCCTTGACACGATCGGATTTCACATCGTTGCGAATAGAATCCGCTTCACCAATCTCGTTCGATGCGTAATGCGGACGCTTGGTAGTGCGAGGGGCCGAAAGGCCCGCAGCACGCAACACAACCTGTCCAACTCGAAAGGAGCTTGACCATGGCTGCGAAGAAAAAAGCTGCGAAGAAGAAGGCGACGAAAAAAACCGCGAAGAAGAAGTCTTCCAAGAAACGTGTAGCGAAGAAAAAAGCGTCAAAGAAGAAAGCGTCAAAGAAGAAGTCGGCCAGGAAATCGGCCAAGAAAGCGGCGAAGAAGAAGAAGCCGGCCCGCAAGGCGGCCAAAAAGAAGCCCGCGAAGAAGAAGGCGGCGAAGCGCAGACCCGCGGCCTCCAGCGGAAGCAGCTCCGGCGAAAGCTCGGCTGCCCCGATGAAGCCCACGGCACCCGCGGTCACTCCGGTGATCACGCCGCTGATCAAGCCGATGAGCTAGACCGGGAAACCGGCAGCCCAACGGTTCGACCCGAATACGAGGCGCGACCCGACCGGGGGACGCGCAAGCGACCGGCAGTACGGCCGGGTAGCGCCTCGCAAGCGGGATTCCCCTAGCGTCCCCCATCCCGGCCGAACGGCCAGGATTCCAGCGTCCGGTATTCCCCGAGCGCCATGTCGGAGACGACCAGCGCCAGGGCATCGCACGCGTACTCGATCGCCTCGATCGACGCGCTCGGCACCCGCTCCCGCGTCTTGCGCGCAAGGGTGATGTGCGGATGAAACGCCCGCTCCTCCGGATCGAAGCCCTCTGCCCGCAGCGCTTCCTCGAGCGACGACTGCAACGCGAGGAGCTGCGCCGGTGCCTCGGAGGCACCCGCCCAGGCGACGCGCGCGCGCCTGAAGCTTCCCACCCGGTCCAGCCGCAGCACGAAGGGTTGCGCGCGAAGCGCCGCCGCGACCCCGCGCAACGCCTCCCTGCGCGCTTCATCGACCTCGCCCAGGAAGGCGAGCGTGAGATGGATCTTTCCCGCTGCCACCGCCTTGCCGCCCGATACGAGCGCCACGTCCGCGGCGAGGCGCTCGAGCGCCGCGCGCGCCGGCGCCGTCGGCCAGAGGGCGAAGAAGAGCCGCGCCATCGCTAGAGCAGGAAGACGGTCGCGAGCCCGAGGAAGATGAAGAAGCCCATGCTGTCGGTCACGAACGTGAGGAAGACGCTGGTGCCGACGGCAGGGTCGCGCCCCAGGCGCTCCATGGCGAGCGGGATGAAGAAGCCGGCCACGGCCGCCACGAGGAGGTTGAGGAGCATGGCGGCGGCCATCACCCCGCCCAGCGCCACGTTGCGGTAGAGCGCCCACGCCGCGAGCCCCAGCACCGATCCCCACAGCGCTCCGTTGAGGGCACTCGTGCCGAGCTCCTTGGCGAGGAGCCGGCGCGCGTTGGAGACCTCGCGCAGCGCGATGGCACGCACGATGAGGGTCGAGGTCTGGTTGCCGGCGTTGCCGCCGATGCCGGCGACGATGGGCATGAGGGCCGCGAGGGCCGCGAGCTGCGCGATCGAGCCCTCGAAGAGGCCGACCACGCGCGAGGAGACGAACGCGGTGCAGAGGTTCAACGCGAGCCACGGCCCGCGGTTGCGCGCGCTCGCCCACACGCTCGCGAAGATGTCCTCGTCCTCGCGCAGGCCCGCCTGGGCGAGCGCCTGCTGCTCCTGGCGGCTGCGCACGTAATCGAGCACCGTCTCGACGGGAAGGCGCGCCACCAGGCGGCCCTCGGCGTCGATCACCGGCGCGCTCACCAGGTCGTAACGGTTGAAGGCATCCGCCGCCGAGTCGGCTTCGTCGTCGGGGTGCAGCGAGACGACCTCGGGCTCGTACACGCGCGCGATCGCCACCTCGGGGTCGGTCACGAGGAGCGTGTTCAGGGGGAGCGCGCCCAGGAGGCGCTTGTCCGCGTCGACCACGAAGAGCGCATCGGTCTGGCTCGGCAGCTCGTCGAAGCGCCGCAGATAGCGCAGGGCCGCTTCGCATGTGACGTCCTCGCGGATGCTCACGACGTCGAAATCCATCAGCGCGCCGACCGTGCCCTCGGGATAGGAGAGGGCCGCCTGCAGCTCGGCGCGCTCCTCGACGTCCTGCGCCTCGATGATGTCCTGCACCACCTCCCGCGGCAGGTCGGGCGCCAGGTCCGCGATCTCGTCGGCCTCGAGGTCCTGGGTCGCGGCGACGATCTCGTCGCTTTCCATGTCGGCGAGGAGCGTGTCGCGCACCGCATCCGAGACCTCGAGCAGCACGTCGCCGCGATCCTCCCGCACCAGGTCCCAGGCGAGGCGGCGCTCGTCGAGCGGCAGGTTCTCGAGCACGAACGCGACGTCGGCCGGATGGAGCGCTTCGATGCGCCGCTGCAGCTCCTGCAGCAATCCGCGCTCCACGGGAGCGGGCGCGCCGGGCCCGCCGGAGTCCCGCAGCGCGCGGCGGCGCGCGAGCAGCTCCTGCACCGCGCGCAGGTGGTCCTGGGGCGAGCGCTCGGCCTCTCGCGCGGGCGCGGCGCTCATGGGACCTCCGCCGCCGGCATGCGCGCGAGGATGAGCTGCGTCTTGCGCGCGAGCCAAGAGGTGTTGCGATGCGCGTCGTAGAAGCGCGGATTGGGGACCATGGCCGCGAGGCGCGCGGATGCCTCGGCTCCGAGCTGCGCGGCGCCCACGCCGTAGTAATGCCGCGCGGCCGCCTCGGCGCCGAAGACGCCCTCGCCCCATTCGATCACGTTGAGGTAGATCTCGAGGATGCGCCGCTTGCCCATGACGTGCTCGATCATCACGGTGATGAGCGCCTCCTGGCCCTTGCGCCAGGGCGTGCGCGCCCCCGAGAGGAACAGGTTCTTCGCGAGCTGCTGCGAGATGGTGGAGCCTCCGGCCACCACGTGCTTGCGCTGGCGGTTCTTCTCCGCCGCCTTCTCGATCGCCTCCCAGTCGAATCCCTCGTGGTCCACGAACTTCGCGTCCTCCGCCGCGATGATCGCGCGCTTGAGCTGGGTGGAGATGCGCGCGTAGGGCACCCAGCGCTGCTGCAGCTGGGCGCGCGGGTTCTTCTCGCGCAGCACGGCGAGGCGTTGCTGCATGAAGGCGGTCGTCTGCGGATCGTGGTCCCTCCACCACCAGACCCGCGCCAGGAACGACAGTTGCACCGCGAGGAAGAGCGCGGCCGCGGCGAGGGCCAGCCAGCCGGCGGCGCGCGCGAACCTCTTCATGGGAAGCGCGCGCGCAGCTCCGCCAGCACGGGCGCGGTGAGCGGCCGCACCCCGCGCCACAGCTCGAACGATTCCGCCGCCTGCTCGACCAGCATGCCGAGGCCGTCGCAGGCGCGCGCACCGCCCGCCCGTGCGCTCGCCACGAAGCCGCGCGCCTTCTCGCCGTAGGCCATGTCGTAGGCGAGCACGCCGGGGCCGAAGAGCCAGCCGGGCAGCGCGAGCGCTTCTCCGTGCGTCGAGGTCGATGTGGCGTTCACGACGAGATCGTAGCGAGATTCGGGAATGGACCGCAGCTCGCATGCGCGCACTTCGCCCAGGGGCGCGAAATGCCGCGCGAGGTCCTCGGCGCGTGCGAGCGTGCGGTTGGCGAGCGTGACGCGGGCCACGCCCGCCACGAGCAACGGCGCGATCACGCCCCGCGCCGCGCCGCCCGCGCCCAGCAGCAGCACGCGCGTGCCGTGAAGGTGCACGCCGGCGTTGCGCTCGAGGTCGCCCACCAACCCCGCGCCATCCGTGTTGTCGGCGCGAGTGCGATCGCCCTCGCGCCCGAGCCAGTTCGCCGCGCCCGCGAGCCGCGCACGCTGCGTCGCGTGGTGCGCGAGCTCGAAGGCCTCGACCTTGAACGGCAACGTGACATTCGCACCGCGGCCTCCTTCCGCGAAGAAGCGCTCCACGCAGGCGCGGAAGCCATCGAGCGGTGCGAGCAACGCTTCGTATGCGATGCCCTCGCCACTGCCTTCGGCGAAGCGGCGATGAATGTACGGCGAGAGGCTGTGCGAGATCGGGTTGCCGATCACGGCGTAGCGGTCCATGGCACGCGCGGAAACGGTCGGGCAGCCCGCCATGATATGCCACGGCGTCGCCGCCGTTCGCCCGTCTATTAAGGTGCCGCCACGGCGCCGCGCCGATGCTCTACCATGGTGCATCGCGTGCACCATCGCACCACCACAGTGCAGGCGATGATCGGGGCGCCCCTTAACCCGTTGATTCCCAACGCGTTGCACTCGCCCCGCCGTGGCATAAAACCTGCTGTTGCATCGCCTCGTCCCGCGCACCACCGCGGACCGTTCCCCGTTCCGGGCGCAACCCCTCATTCAGGAGATTTTCTATGGCAGTC
>Ga0157369_10003989_pt1 | contig 17501 bp, 12 predicted proteins | sample C25metaG_FD_113461 | JGI IMG/M metagenome (GOLD analysis project Ga0157369, IMG submission 113461) | Corn rhizosphere microbial communities from Kellogg Biological Station, Michigan, USA - C2-5 metaG | ecosystem: Host-associated > Plants > Roots > Rhizosphere > Soil | place: USA: Michigan... | reverse complement strand
CTGGTCCATGTAGCCGTAGTTGCCCAGGGGTTCGCCCGTCTGCGCGGCCGCGGCGCTGAGGGCGGGATGGCCGAAGAACCCGAGGCGCCCGAGCCGGTAGTTGAAGCTCACCAGGATGACGCCCTGTTTGGCGAACTGCTCGCCCTGCTCGCGGCCCTGCGAAGCGCCGCCTCCGGTGTAGCCGCCGCCATAGAGCCACACCATCACCGGCAGCGGCCCCTTGGCGGCTGCGGGGCGCCAGACGTTCAGGTAGAGGCAATCCTCGGACACATTGGGACTCGTCGAGCTGACGTTCTGCATACAGTCGGAGCTGAGCTTGTCCGCCGTCCGGATCGATGGCCAGGGCGTGATCGGCTGCGGGGGCCGCCACCTCAGGTCGCCCACGGGCGGCGCGGCAAAGGGGATGCCCTTGAACGACACGACATCGTCCGACTTGACGCCTTGCAGGAAGCCGGCGTCGGTGAGCACCAGACCCGGATCTGCTCAGCTGGAGACGTCTGGCGTGGCGCCACCGCCGCCCCCACCACAGCCGGAGACCGCCATCAAGGCGAATGAGGAAGCGATCATCGCCAGGAACGAGCTTGAACTTCTGCCTTTGGGCATGCCGATGCAAGAGGCACGCGAGGGAATGCGGTGCGACGAAATCATGGATACAACATCCTTCCAAACCAGTGGAACACTCCCTCGTTTCAGAGGGAGAACCTTGAATGCGTCGCGACGGATGAAGTATCTGGACCGCGCAAGCCGGGGTCAAATTAGATTGTTGGATGCGCTGGATCAAGCAGCCTCATGGCGACCGGCGGTGCACCGCCGGCTGCTGGCTCACTAGGTGCAGGAATAGCTGGCAGCTGCATTGATGTCCCCGGTGCCGCCGTACTTCGGGTACTGGGGATACTGGCAGACAGGCATGGTGCGCGTGGTGGCGCCGCTCTTGAATGTGTAGGTCATCTGGGTGGGTGCCACGCCGTCTTCCACCCAGCCCATGATGGACCCGGCCCAGTCCACTTCCAGCAGGGTCTGGCCGGCCGAGTGACTGCCGCCTGGAACGATGAAGAAGCGCGTTGCGGTGCTCGGGTCGGCCAGGCCGTTGAACCTGGCGATGCCGGTCATGGTCGTCCAGTTGCGGTAGTGGTCGTTGGGCGACAGGAGCCCATCGCTGCCGTCGTGCCAGGAGATGAGCTTCTTACCCGCCATGATGAAGGCGGCGATAGCCGCCTTGTCATGATCGGCGCCGATGCGGGACAGGCCGCTGCCCAGCATGTAGTAGTCGGACACCAGCTGGAACCCGGACTGTCGAGCGGCCGTCAGCCATGCCGGGTCGCCACTGGCCAGCAGCGCAAAGCCGCCGCCGAGGCCGCCCCAGCCCTGGCCGAGGCCTCTGGCCCAAGCGTAGCCCGAAAGCACGGTGGTGCCGTTCTGCAGCTTCAGGTCCGTGATGAAGGACTTCATCGTCGTGACCTGGGCGGCAGTGAGACAGATGGCGGGGTCGCTGCTCGCCCCTGCAGCACCGCACTGAAGCACGGCAGGGTCGAACCTGCATGCCTGCGGATTGCCGATGACGCCGTCTGTCACGCTATCGAGCGCGTCGCACGCGGACAGGGCCGCTGACCAGACCGCGTTGTTCTGCGCAGTGCTGAGGGCGGCAGGCGTCCCCGTATACGAAGCGGCCTGCAGCCAAGCACTTGCCTGTCCCGCCATGTCCATCGTCTCGCAGCCCGACACGATGCCATCGAATTCCTCGGGCCAGCGCTGCGCCGCGATGTAGGCGTTTCGGCCCCCGTTTGAGCAGCCATTGAAGTAGCTGTGTTTCGGAGCCGAGCCGAAGAAGGCCTTGGCGACGGCCTTGCCGAAGTAGACCGTCGTGCCCAAGGCCTGGTACGCATAGTCCGTGGCCGACTGGCGCCCCTCCGGGGTTCCGTTCCCCCACACGGCAGGCGCCGCCTGCGCCGTCACGGATGCACGGTTGCCACCGTTCGACGCGGCGTAGACCGCGCCCTTGAGCGCGACCGCAGGACTGAGTGACGTGAGGTTGCCGTTGGCGTCCGTGGTGAGCGCAGAGGGGATGCGACCGTCGAACCCGCCGCCCCCTTGCTGCCAATAGCGCCCGGTCCAGTTGTCCGGCACGTCGATTTCGATGTCGAGAAAAGGTGCACGCGTACCCAGCACCTGGCAGAAGCCGGACGCGCTCACCGAGGCCGCCGCTTCGAAGCGCGTGGTCTTCGTGACGGTGACGCCTTCGATGACTTGTCCGGCCAGGGAATTGCAGGTGGCTTTGAGCTGCTCCGCGCTCGGTCCGGCTGGTGCTGGTGCTGGTGCTGGTGCTGGTGCTGGTGCTGGTGCTGGTGCTGGTGCTGGTGCTAGTGCTGGTGCGGCCGCTGAGGTCGTGCTGCCACCGCCGCAGCCTTGCAAGGACAGGGTTGCCGCAATCACAAGGCCGCTCATCAGCAAGCCGCGGGGCAAGGGTTCATCGCGCATGGTTGTCTCCAGTGTTTGAGTGGGTGCCAGGAACCAGCTGCCGCTGGCTTCGCTCGGTTCAGGCCATCGTTCTATACCGTCCGACCGACCGGTCGGTCCGCGGACACAGCGAGGCTACCGCAGTCGCTGGAACGCATGCAAGAAGCGGGTTCTCGGGACAAACACCTATGATTCGGGTTGACCGAGCGCCGCCGCAGCACTCACCCAAGCCCCATCACTTCGATCCATGAGCGTCGACGCCATCTCGTCCCGAACCAACGAACAGCGCGCCCTGATTTCAAGAAAAGCGGCCGAACTGTTCGCTCGCAAGGGCTATGCGGCCACCTCCATGAACGAGATCGCCGAGGCCAGTCATCTCTCGAAACCCGGGCTCTATCACCACTTCAAGGACAAGGCCGAGGTGTTGTTCCACATCGCCGACGGGCACGTGTCGCGACTTGCAGACATCGTCACGGGCGTGGAGGCCCTGGGGTTGGCGCCTGAACGGCGGCTGCCCGAGCTGATCGAGGTTTTCATGCTCGAGTACGCCGAGGCGCAGAACGAGCATCGGGTCCTTACCGAGGACGTACGCTTTTTGGACGCCGACGCGCAGGCGTGTGTAGTCGAGAAGGAGCGCACCGTGGTCAGGGTGTTTGCCGACGCAGTCGCTGCGGTTCGCCCAGACCTGGACGGTACGCAGCTCCCAAAAGTGCTCACAATGTTTCTCTTTGGCATGCTGAACTGGATGTTCACTTGGTTTCAGCCAAATGGACACCTCACACACGACGATCTAGCGCCAATTGCGACCCAACTATTTCTTCACGGCATTTTCGGGGTGGAGGTCCAGCGCCGACCGGTCGCTCTTAGATAAAGGCTTCGGAGTCGCCCGAGCTGGACGGACGAAGTTTGCTTTTGGCGGGCATGCGGAGGCGAACAGCTGCTCTAAGAAAATCGACAACGCTTAGGCACGCAACATGCCTTCGCCGTCACATTGGATGACTGCTTAGTTCGCAACTAGCAGTCCTTACCGGTGGCCCGCGTCAACGACGGCAACGGGCGGATTGTGTTGAAAAACTCCCTCGAATTCTAAGAACTGGCTCGCAGTTTGCATGCCCTTCGTCCATCGATGGAGGTACGCATCATGATGGGTCGGAGCACCGTTCAAGATCAGCTGTTCTACGCATTCAACCTCGAAGATCACGTTCCACGCGATCACCTGCTGCGAGGCGTTGATCGCTTCCTCGATCTGAGCGAACTGCGTCAGCATCTGGCGCCGTTCTACAGCCACACCGGCCGTCCTTCGATCGATCCCGAGCTCATGATCCGCATGCTCGTTATCGGCTACTGCCTGGGCATCCGATCTGAGCGTCGGCTGTGCGAGGAAGTCCATCTCAATCTGGCCTACCGTTGGTTCTGTCGGCTCGGCCTTGAGGACCGAGTGCCCGATCACTCGACGTTCTCCAAGAACCGCCATGGCCGCTTCCGTCAGAGCGACGCGTTGCGCTTCGTCTTCGAGACAGTGCTGTGCCGTTGCATGACTGAAGGCCTTGTTCAAGGCGAGGGGTTCGCCATCGATGCCAGCATCATCAAGGCCGACGCCAATCGTGCGCGCAATGCTCCTGCTTCCGACATCGTGCAATGGCGCCAGGGCACCCAGTGCAACCGCGCGGTGCGCGAATACCTTGACGCACTCGATGCCAACAATCCGGTGGCTGAGGATGCACTTGAAGAGGTGCACGACACAGCGGCTGCATCGCGCAATATCTCCCCGACCGACCCGGCTGCGCAGTGGACCGCAGCACCAGGTGGTCCGGCGTTCTACGCTTACTCAACCAACTACCTGATCGATCTGTCGGCCGGAATCATCATGGACGTGCAGGCAACACCGGCGCATCGCACGCCGGAGGCCGACTCCGCCCGGACGATGATTGACCGTGTAGAGCAGCGCTTCAACATCAAGCCGCGCCGGCTCGTGGGCGACACCGCGTATGGCACCGCCCCGTTGCTGGGCTGGATGGTCGAAGACAAGCAGATCGAACCTCACGTCCCCGTGTGGGACAAGACGGTCCGCAAGGATGGAAGTCTGTCAATCGGCGAGTTCCAGTGGCAGCCGAGCGCAATGAATATGTTTGCCCTGAAGGCAGTGCGTTGCGCAACGACCGGCGGCAGTTCACAACGCCGCGCACTCGCATCACCAAGGCCGACACCGTTATTTATCGAGCGAGCCAGACAGACTGCGGCGCCTGTGAGATGAAGGATCGCTGCTGCTCGAACACGCCCTTCCGAAAGATCGCCCGCAGCATCCACGAGGGCGCTCGTGAGGTGGCACGGTCCATCGCGCAGACACCGCAGTACAGACAGTCGCGCAGGGAGCGCAAGAAGGTGGAGATGCTGTTCGCACACCTCAAGCGCATCATGAAGCTGGATCGACTCCGGCTTCGCGGGCTCAGCGGTGCGCAGGATGAGTTCTTGATGGCTGCCACAGCCCAGAACCTCAGGCGAATGGCCAAGTGGTTGATGCCATCTGAGGCAGATGCGGCAATGAAGACGGCGTGAGGTGAACCTGCAAGGCTGCCACGTGCTCCCGAATCGCGAACTCGGCGGCGAACCTTGTGGGATCGCCGGTGCAGGCTAGATTCAAGGCGAGTTTTTCAACACAATCGGTCTGTAGCGGACATTCATCTTGACAGTCCAAAGGCCTGCTTGAGCCAATAGCAGCCGCATTCGGGCATTGAGTAGTGGGCCTCGGCTGAGATCAACCAGGCCGTGAAATGTTCGAATAGCCCTCCGGATCATCGATCCAGCGCTGAAGTGCCCCACGTGGCCAACCACAGGCGCGACCGCCCAAATGCACAGGAGGAGGGAACTTGCCTTCAGCGATCCTGCGATACAGAGTAGCGCGGCTCAGTGCGGTGATCCGATGCGACAGCACCAATTATGGAGTCGCACCGCCCAACACTCCAGCTACGGCTTCCGCGGAAAGCTCCACCAAGAACCCTTGGTATTCGACATCCGCGATCAGAGCCGATTGCAACACCTGTCCGCCCAGGCCATTGACCAGCGCGGTCACTTCCGCCGCAGCGGAGGCATTCTTCGCGGCGGAAGCGAAGTACCAGGCTAAGGTAGTTGATTCGCACCGTTGAGATCTCCCGAGTCTGTCTATTGGCGTGCCATTCACATCGGCCGGGTAGCAAGAGCCTTGAACGGGGCCCATTCGACTCGTTGGGCATTAGCATCACGAGTCTGCGACACTTACCGCCGCAACGCTGCAGCCGCGGAGCTCGCGCGCGTTGGCGCTCGGCAGTCCTACCCATGCAGGTTCTTTGGAGGCCGGCATAGTTGGCCCGTTGGTCTGCGCCCTTCTACGCTGTAGCGGGTTTTTCATCCCTCGCGCATGTAGCAAGCTTGGACGTTCTAGGACTGCTCAGAAGATGCCGCCATGTCACACGCCCAGGGAAACACCACGCCCTCGCCGGAACCGGCGTTCTACCGCCTAACCGACGTCATTCGCATCACGGCATTGAGCCGGTCCAGCATCTACCGGCGCATCGCGGCTGGCGAGTTTCCACCGCAGGTGTCACTCGGTGGGCGCGCGAAGGGTTGGCGCCGGGAAGACCTGCAGGCTTGGGTCGGTGACCCGCCCGGTTTCCGCCCGCTGGGCACGTGCGAAGTGCAGCGCAGTGCCGTTGGCGCTCGCGTGCGACACGTCGCAATGGCCTCGGCCGGCTCGCTCAGGCGTGGATGAGTACCAAGTTCCCCACGGGTGCTTTCGTGGTGAGGACTCGAATCTCGATGTCATAGCCCAGCCGATTTAGGCAGTCCATCAGCTTTCGCTCGGAGAAGTTCGAGAGCTCGCCCTTCAGTAAAGCCGACACCTTCGGCTGCGTCAGGCCCATTCGCTGCGCCGCCTCTGTCTGCGTCAATCCGCGCTCGCGGATGGCCCTGACGATCTCCACCGTCAGGCCGGACTTGATTTTGAGTTTGTCGGCTTCGGGCAGGCCGAGATCGGCAAACACGTTGTCCGAACCAGTCTCGACCTCAATACCTTCAACCACCCGCTTCTTCATCTCTCAACTCCTGCGCCACGACCGCGGCCACTTTCAGGCGCTGCCGGATGACTTCCATGTCTGCCAGCGGCGTCGCGATGCCCCGCTTGCTCTTCTTCTGGAAGACGTGCAGCACGAACACCGCTTCGCGAAAGCGCACTGTGTAGACGGCGCGGTAGGTCCCGCCCGCATCGTCTTCCACGACTTCCAGCACGCCAGCCCCGCCGAAGCCCTTGAGAACCTTGGCCGCACCGTGCTGCTCACCGCGCTGCGCGAAATCCAGTGCATGACCGAAAAACCTGCGCACCGAAACTGGAAGGTCGAGCAAATCCTTTTTGCTGCTGCCGACCCACAGGAGCGGCCGTTCACGCGCATCCTTCACAGGAATATACCAGTTCCGGGATGACTTGTCGCGATCATGCGCATAGCGCCTGCGGCCCCTTCGGACGCACGAAGCGCAGCACGTTCTCGTTGTGCACGGGCAGCTTGCCGGCCTCCAAGTCATCCAAGAAGTCTGCCCACTGCTGCACCATTTCTTTGCGCTGGGCCAGGAAGCTCGCACGGTCGTAGCTTCCACCCAGCTCCTCGTCCGACACGTGCGCCAGATGGCGCTCGATCACGTCCGGGTCCCAGCCAAGATGTTCCCGGATCATGGTCCGGGCGGTCGCTCGGAATCCGTGGCCGGTGATGTCCTCCCGCGTGTCGTAGCCCATCGTGCGCAAGGCCGCATTGACGGTGTTCTCGCTCATGTATCGGCTCTTTTCCGAACGTCGCGACATGCTGCGGAACACCGGGCCGGTGGGTCCAGTTAGCGGCTGCAGATCTTGCAGGATTTCCAGCGCTTGGCGAGGCAGCGGCACCAGGTGCGCAGGCGTGCGGGTGTCCCGCTTCTGCCATTCGCGCATCTTCATCTTCTCGGGCGGGCAGCGCCATAGCCCGATGTCGAGGCTGATGTCCTCCCAGTCGGCGAAGCGGATCTGGCCCGGCCGCTGGAACATCATGGGCGCGAGCCGCAAGGCGCAGCGGGTGATGAAGGCGCCGTTGTAGTCGCGGATGTCGCGCAGCAGCTTCCCAAGCTTGTCGGGGTCGGTGATGGCCGCGAAATGTCGGCTGCGCGGCGGCGGCAGGCCGCCCGTATTCTTGTTGACGAAGTTCCTAGCCGGTTCCAGCGCGCCGATGTCGACGGCGTACTGGTACACGTGCTGGACGGCTTCGCGTACGCGCTGGGCAGTTTCCAGGTTGCCCCGTTCCTTGATGCGATGGAGGCAGCGGACGACCTCCGTCGGCTGGATGGTCTCGACGGGCCGCTCACCGATCCACGGGAAGATGTGGATCTCCAGATGCCGGATGACCTTCTCGGCGTAGCCATCAGACCACTCACGATCGTTCTTCGCGCTGCCATGCCAGGCACGCGCTAGTCGCTCGAAGGTATTGAGCTGAGCGACATGCGCCTGCTCCTCACGCTGTCGGCGGACCTCCTTGAGGTCTTGGCCGTCGGCGCGCAGGCTGTTGGCCTCGTAGGCCTTGGCGCGCGCCTGCGCAAGCGTCACGGCGGGGTATGGACCCAGCCCGAGCTTGATGGTCTTGCCACCCCTCTCGTAGCGATACACCCAAGCCTTCCCCGTATCGCGCACGCGCAAGAAGAGGTTGTCCCCGTCGTTGAGGAAGAACTCTTTCGGCCTCGACTTAGTGGCCTTTATCTGCGTTTCGCTCAGCTGTCCCATGAGTCCGTACCCCCAGAGGCCGTTTTCGATGAAACGACTCTAGGGTACGGGCCGGGGTACGGGCAAATGCGGGATGTAACGGAACGACATGGAACGTTTTGAGCGACATTTCGGCGCTAAGTCCTTGTCGCACAAACGAAAACGCCTAGTCAGGAGGGACTAGGCGTAGAAGGGGTGGTGGCCTGGGGCGGAATCGAACCACCGACACGCGGATTTTCAATCCGCTGCTCTACCAACTGAGCTACCGGGCCATCTGCATTTGTGTGCAGCCTTAAATTATACAGCGCTTCTGCGCCCTCTCGACAGATCCACACCAAGTTGTTTGAGTTTTCTGTAGAGATGGGTGCGCTCGAGGCCGGTTTTCTCGGCCACGCGGGTCATCGAACCGTTTTCCATCGCGAGGTGGAACTCGAAATAGGCCTTCTCGAAACCGTCGCGCGCATCGCGCAGCGGGCGGTCGAGGTCGAAGCTCTGGGTCGACTGGGGGCCGATGTCGGCCACGGGCACTGAAGCGAGCGATGCCATCAGCAGGCTGTCGCCGGTGGTGGTGATGGCGGTGGCCTGCGCCACGCCCGCCGGTACGGGGACCACGCCGGCTGCGGCGCGGCGCGCGCTCTCGCGCGCCAGCCCCTGCTCGACGGCCTTGAGCAGCTTCTGCAGCGTGATGGGCTTTTCGAGGAAGGCGAAGGCGCCGATGCGCGTGGCGTCGACCGCCGTGTCGATGGTGGCGTGGCCGCTCATCATGATGACGGGCATGCTCAGCAGGCCTGCGGTGGACCACTCCTTGAGCAGCGTGACGCCGTCTGTGTCCGGCATCCAGATGTCGAGCAGGACGAGGTCCGGCCGCGCACGCTGGCGGGCCGCGCGGGCTTCGGCGGCGTTTTCCGCGAGCTCCACGTTGTGGCCTTCGTCATTGAGAATTTCGAAGAGCAGGTCCCGGATGCCCAGCTCGTCATCGACCACGAGAATGTTTGCCATGAGTGCTGCTTGTTGTGTGCGCTGGTATCTGCAATGGTGTGTAAGGTCCGCCGGTCCGGCCATCGCCTGGGCGACGGAAATCGTAAGCGCTCAGGCGGCGGAAGATTTCGAATCTTCGGTGTGAGCGACCGCTGCCCGCGGCTCGCTTGCCAGCGCGAATGATAGCGAGACTTGTGCCCCTGCTACAGCCCCGTCGACAACGCGGTTGGAAAGCTCGATGCGCGCACCGTGCTCATCCGCGATCTTCTTCACGACGGCAAGGCCCAAACCGGTACCTTTTGTTTTCGTCGTGACATAGGGTTCGAAGGCCCGCTTGAGAATGTTCTCGGCAAAGCCGGGGCCGCTGTCCTGCACGGTGAGCCGCACGCGCTGCCCCGAATCGCCCAGGCGCGTGCGGATGACGACCTCGCCCCGCCGGCCGGTGCCGCTGGCCGCGGCCTCGGCGGCGTCCTGCGCGTTTTGCAACAGGTTGTGAATCACCTGCCGGATCTGCTGCGCGTCGCCGCGGATCGGCGGGCAGCGCTCGTCGAGCTCGGAGCGCAGCACGATGGGCAGGCTCTCGGCGTTGTAGAGCTGGAGCACGTCGGCCAGCAGCGCGTTGAGGTCGACCGGCTTGAGGTCGGCGGCGGGCAGCCGCGCGTAGTCGCGGAATTCATTGACCAGCCGCTTCATCGCATCGACCTGGTCGACGATGGTCTTCACCGACTTCACGAGCAACGCCTGCTCGGGCGGCTGCACCTTGCCGGACAGCTTCATCTCGAGCCGTTCGGCGGACAGCTGGATCGGCGTCAGCGGGTTCTTGATTTCGTGCGCGAGGCGGCGCGCCACCTCGCCCCAGGCCTGGGCGCGCTGTGCCGAGACGATCTCCGAGATGTCGTCGAACACCAGCAGCCGCGCGGCACCGGGCAGCTCGGCGCCACGGGCGACGATGTTGATGGCGCCGTCCTGCTGCGGCATGTCGTGCCCCGAGGCGTGGAGCTCGAAGGCGTGCTGCCAATGGTCGAGGCCGTGCTGCATGCGCTCGACCAGGAAGTCGTCGAACTGCTGCTGCACCTTGGCGCCGAACTCCGCGAGCCCGGGCACGTCGACCAGCGGCTGGCCCTCGTAGGCCGCGAGGGGCGCACGCAGCACGCGGGTGGCGCCGGGGTTGGTCGAAAGCACCGTGCCCTTGGCGTCGAGCACGATCACGCCGGAGGTGAGGTTGTCCAGGATGGTCTGCAGGTTGGCGCGGGCGGCGTCGAGCTGGCCCATGGTCTTCTCGACCGCGCCGCGCGCGTCGGCCAGCTGCTGGGTCATGACGGCGAACGAGCGCGTGAGGCCGCCCAGCTCGTCCTTGCCCTGCAGCACGGCCGTGGGCCGCAGGTCGCCGGCGGCCACCTGGCGCACGCCGTCGGCCAGCACCAGCAGCGGGCGCGCGAGCTGGTTGCCGAACAGCACGGCCAGCAGCACCGCACCGAACACCGCAAGGAACAGGCTCAGCGTCAGCGTGCCGATGTACATGCGGCGCAAGCCTTCGCGCGCGAGCGCCCGCTCCTGGTATTCGCGGTTGGCCTCCTGCACCGCCAGCGCATTGGCCACCACGGCGGGCGGCAACGGACGCGTGACCTGCAGATAGCGCGGCGCGGTGTCGAAGTCGAAACCGGGGCGCTGCACCATGGCGAGCGCGCGAACGCTCGCGACCGGCGGCGTGGCGCCGGGCATGGCGGTTTCGTCCAGGCCTTCGATGTGCGCGACCGCGCGTTCGGGCCGCACCTGGCGGAACTGCTGCGCGGTCGGCCGTTCGGGGTTGAGCTGGAAACGCGACGAGCCGGCGCTGGCCACCAGCTGGCCCGAACCGGTCCAGAGAATCACATCCGTCGCCTCGAGCTGGTCGCGGATGCGCTCCAGCACCAGGCCCGCGCTGGCGTCGGGCACCTGCGCGAGCTGCCCGCTGGCGCTGCGCGCCTTGGCGGCGAGGTCGTCGGACAGCGAGTCGAGCGTGGCGCGGCCGAGGTTCAGGCCGGCATCGAGCGCCCCTTCCACCTTGACGTCGAACCAGCTTTCGATCGAACGCGCGACGAACTGGTAGGACACCACGTAGACCAGCGCCCCGGGCACCACCCCCACCAGCGCGAAGATGGCCGCCAGCTTGATGAGCAGCCGGCTGCCGAACTTGCCCTGCCGCAGCCGACGCAGCAGCCGGAACGCGACCCAGCCGATCACCAGCACCAGCAGCACCGCCACCACCACGTTGATGCCGAACAGGCGCACGTAGTAGCGCTCGTACAGCGCGCGGTTGTTGGTGGCCTGCGCGAGCAGGAACATCAGCACCAGGCCGATGGCCGTGACCAGCGCGGCTCCCACGCCGATGGCCCAGCGCATCGCACGCGCGCGGCTCGCGGCGGGCGTGGCCGCTGCGCCGCTGCGCGGGGAGGTGCTCACTTTTCTTTCTCCACCGCGAGCCGCGCGGTGCGCTCGACGGCAATGTTCCAGTCGGCCTGCCCGACCACGCCGATCTGGAACGGGCGCGGCAACTGCGAGGTGTCGAGGCGGAAGCGGAAGGTCACCTGGTGCAGCGGGTCGTCGCCGATCTCGGCCGCGTCGCCCAGCCGCAGCCGCCCGACGCGCTTGATGGCGTCGAGCGCGTCGCTCAGGGTGTCGAAGTTCTGGTTCAGCGAAATGCCGAGGCCGGCAGCGCCGGTGATGGGCACCGGCGACACATTGAGCCGCCAGCGCCGAGTGAGCGGCTGGTAGGCCAGCCGCATGTGGCGCTGGACCTGCGCGACCTTGCGGTCGGTCCAGTACCAGCGCTCCTGGAAAATCTCGGCTTCAGCCACGAAATAGATGGCGATGCCCTTGTCGAGCACCTCCTCGACCAGCGAGGGCAGCTCGAACTGCACGACCGCGCTCAGGTAGACGCTGTCGTCGGCCTGTTCCAGCCGCATCTGGCTGATGGACGTGGTGGGACGCCCCTGCGCGGCCGCCGGAGCCGGCAGCCACGCCATCCACATCGCCCAGGCCCACAGCAGCACGGCCAGCAGGAGCGGCCCGCGCCGCGACTCAATGCGGGCGCTTTTCAAGCAGGGCGTAGAAGAAGCCGTCGTGATCACCAGAGGGATTGTCCGGGACGCCACGGGCATTCGACCCGCTTTGGGGCAGCAAATGGCCAGGCGATGGCAGCAATCGTGCGTCGGTGTTGTGTACAAGAAACGCATCAATTTGTTGCGAACCCTCTTCCCGGAAGACGGAACAGGTGCAGTAAAGAAGCCGCCCGCCGGGGCGCACGAGCGGCCAGAGCGCGGCCAGCAGCGCGGCCTGCTGGACGGCGAGCTGGGCGGTATCGCTCTCGCGGCGCAGCCAGCGGACGTCGGGGTGGCGGCGCACGATGCCCGATGCGGTGCATGGCGCGTCGAGCAGGATCGCGTCGAACGGCTTGCGGTCCCACCAGTCGGCGGGGCGCGCGGCGTCGGCCACCAGCACGCGGGCCTTCAGGCCGATGCGCGACAGGGTCTCGTCGATGCGGCGGCTGCGCACGGCGTCGACTTCGAGCGCGGTCACGTCGATGGCGTCCGGGCCGGCCAGCTCGAGCAGGTGAGCGGTCTTGCCGCCGGGCGCGGCGCAGGCGTCGAGCACGCGCAGCGGCGCGCCGCCGGGCGTGGCCGGCAGCAGGCCGTCGAGCAGCAGGGGCGCGGCCATTTGCGCGGCCGCGTCCTGCACCGAACAGGCGCCTTCGGCGAAGCCGGGCAGCTGCTGCACGGGCCGGGCACGCGCCAGCTGAAGGCCGCTGGGGCCCACGCGGATGGCGGAAAGGCCGGCGGCCTCGAGTTCCACCAGATAGGAGGCAGCCGTCGATTTGCGGGCATTGACGCGCAAGGTCATCGGCGCCTGCGCGTTGTCGGCGGCGAGCACGCGCTGCCACTCGCGGGGATGGTCACGCTTGAGCCGCTCGATCCACCAGCGCGGATGGTTCCACTGCGCGACCGGCTCGGAGTCGGTCACGGCCACGAGTTCGTCGCGCTCGCGCAGGAAGCGCCGCAGGCAGGCGTTGATGAAGCTGGCCTGCGCCCGTGTGGCCGGGTTGCGCTTGGCGGCCTCGACGGCCTGGTCGACCAGCGTGAACGGCTCGTAGGGCGCGCGCTCGCTGTCCCATGCCAGCGCCAGGGCGGTGCACAGCAGCGCGTCGGGCAGCGGCGGCGGCGTGCGCTTGGCCAGGTGGCGGCGCAGCGCCTCGGCGCGGCCGAGCCAGCGCAGCACCTGGAAGCCGAGCGCCTGCACGCCGGGGCGCAGCGCGGGCTCGACGGCTTCGAAGGCGACGGAACCCGAGGTGCCGGCGCGAATCGACGCCAGCGCCACCGCGGTCAATTGCAGCTGGCGCCAGAGCGGTGGTTGCAGCGACGGCGGAGCACCGCTGCTGGGGAGATCGGAAGGTAGTTCAGCCAAGTTGGGGGCGATGGTAACGGGCCCGCGGAAAGCCGGGCGCCGTGCAATGGAAAGAAAAAAACGACCGCGTCAGAGCAGCGGCGCGGCCGGACGCAGACGCACGGCCCATGCCACCAGCACCGCGGGGAACTGGGCGATCGCGGCGTTGTACTGTTTCACCGCAAGATTGAACTGGTTGCGCGCGATCTCCGCCGCCGCCGAAGGCTCAGGCCAGGCGATGGGGTCGGGCGCCCCCTGGAGCGACGGTTGCTGTTGTTGTTGCGTCGGCCGCGCGAGCGTGCCGTCGGGCTCGAACATCGTCACCGCATCCGGATGCTGGCGCTGCCACGCACCGATCCACACCTGCAGCGCAGTGGCCAGCGCGGCCATGCCGCCCGCATCGAGCGGCCTCGACCGCGTCGCGCCCAGCAGGATGCCCAGTTGCGTGGTCGATGCCTGCAGCGGCGCGATGGAAGACAGCAGCTCGTTCGCCGGCGCCTCGGCCGGCGGCGCGGCGGTGATGCTGGCCTGCACGAAATCGAGCTGCTTGCGCAGTGCCGCATCGAGCGTGCCGTAACTCTGCAGCACGGCGGCGCGCAGGCGCACCAGCCGGTTGTAGGCGCCGACAAACCAGAACAGCAACACCGCGATCACGATCCAGCTGGCCAGCGATTCAGGCAACAGACTCATCGACGACAAAACCTCATCAGCCAAAGCACAAAGAAAAACGCCCCCCAACCGGGGCGGTCGGGGGGCGTGGGGTACCGGTCATGGCCGGTGATGCTAACCAGTTATTCGGTCGCGGCGCCTTCGCTGGCGTCGACCGTGGTGGTCGCTGCATCGCTGTCGCCGGAGCCGGCCAGCTCGGCCGCTTCCGATTCGGCGATGGCGCGGCGCTCGGCCTCGTCCATGGCGTCCTTGACCTTGCGTGCCTGGTGGTACGCCATGCCGGTGCCCGCGGGAATCAGGCGGCCGACGATGACGTTTTCCTTCAGGCCGCGCAGCTCGTCGCGCTTGCCCATGATCGCGGCTTCGGTCAGCACGCGCGTCGTTTCCTGGAACGAAGCGGCGGAGATGAACGAGTCGGTCGACAGCGAAGCCTTCGTGATACCCAGCAGCAGGTTGGTGAACGTCGCGGGGATCTTGCCTTCGGCGCGCAGGGCGTCGTTGGTGTTGAGCATTTCGCTGCGTTCGACCTGTTCGCCGGAGATGTAGCCGGTCTCGCCGATGTTGTCGACCACGACGCGGCGCAGCATCTGGCGAACGATCACCTCGATGTGCTTGTCGTTGATCTTCACACCCTGCAGGCGGTACACGTCCTGCACTTCGTCCACGATGTAGCGCGCCAGTTCTTCGGAACCCAGCAGGCGCAGGATGTCCTGCGGGTCCGCCGGGCCGTCGACCACGGATTCGCCCTTGTTCACCACCTGGCCTTCGTGCACCAGGATGTTCTTTTCCTTCGGCACGAGGTCTTCCCAGACCGTGCCTTCCGGATCGGTGATCTGCAGGCGGATCTTGCCCTTGGTCTCCTTGCCGAACGACACCGTGCCGGTCATTTCGGCCAGCATGCCCTTGTCCTTCGGCGAGCGGGCTTCGAACAGCTCGGCAACGCGCGGCAGACCGCCGGTGATGTCGCGGGTCTTCTGGCCTTCGACCGGAATACGCGCCAGCACTTCGCCGGGGCCCACGTCCTGGCCGTCACGCACCTGCACCAGCGCGCCGATCGGGAAGCCGATCGTCACCGAGTGGTCGGTGCCCGGGATCTTCACTTCGGCGCCGGAGGCGTCGATGAGCTTCACCTGCGGGCGCACGACCTTGGCAGCGCCGCGGCGCTTCGGGTCGATGACCACCAGGGTCGACAGGCCGGTCACTTCGTCCACCTGCTTCGCAACCGTGAGGCCTTCCTCGACGTTCTCGAACTGCGTCTTGCCGGCGAACTCGGTAATGATCGGGCGGGTCAGCGGATCCCAGTTGGCGAGCACGTGGCCGGCCTTGATCTGCTGGTCCGCCTTGACCGTCAGCGTGGCGCCGTACGGCACCTTGTGACGCTCGCGCTCACGGCCGTGCTCGTCATGGATGACGATCTCGCCCGAACGCGAAATCACGACCAGCTCGCCCTTGCTGTTGGTCACGTAGCGCATCGTGGCGTTGAAGCCGATCGAGCCGTTCGACTTGGCTTCCACGCTCGAGGCGATGGCAGCGCGCGAAGCGGCACCGCCGATGTGGAAGGTACGCATCGTCAGCTGCGTGCCGGGTTCACCGATGGACTGCGCGGCGATCACACCGACGGCTTCGCCGATGTTGATCAGGCCGCCGCGGCCCAGGTCGCGGCCGTAGCAGGTCGCGCAGATGCCGAAGCGGGTTTCGCAGGTCAGCGCGGTGCGGACCTTGACCTCGTCGACGCCTTGCGCTTCCAGCGCCTCGATGGTGTCCTCGTCGAACATCTCGCCGGCCTTCAGCAGCACCGAGCGGTTTTCCGGGTGCAGCACGTCGTCGGCTGCGGTGCGGCCGAGGATACGGTCGCGCAGCGATTCGATCACTTCACCGCCTTCGACGATGGCGCGCATCAGGTAGCCGCCGTGCGTGCCGCAGTCCTGCTCGGTCACGACCAGGTCTTGCGTCACGTCGACCAGACGACGGGTCAGGTAGCCCGAGTTCGCCGTCTTCAGTGCCGTGTCGGCCAGACCCTTGCGGGCACCGTGGGTGGAGATGAAGTACTCCAGCACGTTCAGGCCTTCGCGGAAGTTCGCGGTAATGGGCGTCTCGATGATCGAGCCGTCCGGCTTGGCCATCAGGCCACGCATACCGGCCACCTGGCGAATCTGGGCCGCGGAACCGCGGGCGCCCGAGTCGGCCATCATGTAGATCGAGTTGAAGGACTCCTGCTCGACTTCCTTGCCATGGCGGTCGATGACCTTCTGCTTCGACAGCTTGGCCATCATGACCTTCGACACTTCGTCGCCGGCCTTGCCCCAGATGTCCACCACCTTGTTGTAGCGTTCGCCGGAGGTCACGAGACCGGAGACGTACTGCTGTTCGATCTCCTTCACTTCCTTGGCGGAGCGCTCGATGATGCCGTGCTTCTCGGCAGGCACCAGCATGTCGTCGATGGCGATCGAGATACCGGCCTTGGTCGCGAGGCGGAAGCCGTTCTGCAGCAGCTTGTCGGCGAACACCACGGTCTCTTTCAGGCCGCACTTGCGGAACGAGACGTTGATGAGCTTGGAGATTTCCTTCTTCTTCAGCGCCTTGTTGATGTTCGAGAACGGCAGGCCCTTCGGCAGGATCTCGGACAGCAGGGCACGGCCCACGGTGGTGTCCACGAGCGAGGTCGACGGCGTGAATTCGCCGGTTTCCTTGTTCTTGGTGTACTCCGTGATGCGCACTGCCACCTTGGCGGTGAGTTCGACTTCGTTGGCGTCGAGCGCGCGCTGGACTTCACCGATGTCGGAGAAGATCAGGCCCTCGCCCTTGCCGTTGATGCGGTCGCGGGTCGTGTAGTACAGACCCAGCACCACGTCCTGCGAAGGAACGATCGACGGTTCGCCCGAAGCCGGGAACAGCACGTTGTTGGAGGCCAGCATCAGCGTGCGGGCTTCCATCTGCGCTTCCACCGACAGCGGCACGTGGACGGCCATCTGGTCGCCGTCGAAGTCGGCGTTGAAGGCCGCGCAAACCAGCGGGTGCAGCTGGATCGCCTTGCCTTCGATCAGGATCGGCTCGAAGGCCTGGATGCCCAGTCGGTGCAGCGTAGGAGCGCGGTTCAGCATGACCGGGTGCTCCTTGATGACCTCTTCCAGGATGTCCCAGACCACGGGCGTGCCCGATTCGACTTCCTTCTTGGCAGCCTTGATCGTCGTCGCGATGCCCATGGCTTCCAGGCGCGAGAAGATGAAGGGCT
>Ga0157369_10003987_pt1 | contig 17506 bp, 13 predicted proteins | sample C25metaG_FD_113461 | JGI IMG/M metagenome (GOLD analysis project Ga0157369, IMG submission 113461) | Corn rhizosphere microbial communities from Kellogg Biological Station, Michigan, USA - C2-5 metaG | ecosystem: Host-associated > Plants > Roots > Rhizosphere > Soil | place: USA: Michigan... | reverse complement strand
TGTTACTGTTTGAATTAGACACTTAAATATAACAAAATATGCTTACTTATTTGATTTACAGTTAATTAAATAAAAAATATATTCTCTAAAACCTTCCCTTTCTTATCCCGAACTCACGTTAAAGTAGATAAACGAAATAAGGCTGGAAAAACGGATGAATATGTCCGAAATTGGGATTGTTTAATTGTGTGCGGTAATAATTCAGAACAAAATATTTCGCTTGCTTCAGGTCACTATCGGGGGACAGCGTTATTAGGCTATTTTTGGTAGGCGAGGTAGAATGGTAATAATCTTGCACCATTATTTAACTGGCAAATAACGGTGCAAGCAAGGTCAGTTTTTAGTTTTATTAATAGTCGATTGCGAAACAGGCCGCATGTTTCAGGCCTGTGCCGTTAGCCGCAGTAATATTATCTAATTGAATGCCGGTGGCACTGCTTTTCCACCTGATTTTTTGTTTGCTGCCCAGTAAGGTAACTTTTTTAACCTTTTTGATGTCTTTTAAAGGTATGTCGATATTTTGCGGGAACTTAACCTCGTCATTTTGAGATAAAAGGAAGGCGTATATTCTCTTGCCGCTTTTGCTTTTGGTATAGTAGACGTCGCCGGCTGAATAAGGAGCAATAGGTTCAGTACCATAAATACCCTGGCTGTTTATCTTCATCCAATCGCCAATACCTTGCAGTCGTTGATAGGCTTCTGGAGCCCAATCGCCGTCAGGGCCGGGGCCAATGTTCATCAACAGGTTTCCGCCACGTGAAACGATCTTAACGAGTAATTGTACAATCTGATTCACTGATTTGTAATGATCGCCGGGTACATAGCTCCAGGAGTTACCCATAGTCATACAGGTTTCCCACGGATTGCTGAGTGGTGCAGCCGGTACTTCCTGCTCAGGGGTAGTATAGTTTTCATACTCGCCGGGAACGGTGCGGTCAACAACGATTAACCCTGGCTGATTTTTACGTGCCATAGCTGCAATAGCCGGCATATCGATGTCCTGATTATAGCGCTTTACACGCTGGCCCTCATCATTTACTTCTTCGGGTTTATGTGGTCTAACCCAGCCGCCGTCCAGCCAGAGGATATCAACAGAGCCGTAGCCGGTCATCAATTCCTGGATCTGGTTAAAGGTGAACTGCTTAAACTGTTGCCATCTTTCGGGGTACTTGGCCGGGTCGTAATTTACGTTACGGTCCTTTGGCGGAAAGTAGGGCCACCAGTAATAAGGCGTATGCCAGTCGGGCTTTGAAAAATAAGCGCCGATCATAAAGTTTTCTTTCCTGAAGCTGTTAAAAACTTCTTTGGCAATGTTGGCTTTTGGATTTTTTGAAAAAGGTGTTTTAGGGTCGGTGATTTTATAATCGCTTTGCTTGGTATCAAACATGGCAAAACCATCATGATGTTTAGTGGTAAAGACCACGTATTTCATCCCTGCATATTTAGCAGCTTTTACCCATTTATCCGGATCAAATTTGGTAGGGTTAAAGGTAGTTTGCAGGTTTTCATAAGCTTTTTTGTAGCCAAAGTAAGTCGCTGAGTAGGGGCCTTTGCGTTGGGTCCATCCTTCGTCTTCGGGGCAAATGCTCCAGCTTTCTACTACGCCCCATTGGCTGTAGGTTCCCCAGTGCATAAACAGCCCGAACTTGAGATCCTGCCACTTTGCTAATTTAGCTTTTACGAGCGGATCAGTCGGGGCTACATAACTTGTTGACATGGTATGCTGTTGCGCATAGCCGGTCTTAATAACCACAAGCAGCGCAAGCAGTAACAGGTACTTTTGCCTTAATAGTGTCATATCAAATTTTGTTGATCGTTGTTGCTTCGATGCGCCTTAATTTATCCTCAAGTGGTTTGCCGAGGTGCTCTATTACCAACGCCGCGCCGCCAATGAGTTGAGCTTTATCATTAAGGTCAGATATTTTTATTTCAGTAAAATGTGTTAAACGCGGAATGCAGTGTTCATTAATAGCCTGCTGAATTGGAGCCAGCCAAAGTTTGCCTACCTTACTGCCTTTTCCGCTTAAAACGATGGCCCGCGGATTCATCAGGTGGATCAGTATGGCCAGGCCTTCGCCTACGTGGTATGCGGCCTCAGATAATAATTTAACGGCAAACACGTCGCCTTTAGTGGCTTCCGCAATAATGGCGTCGGCATTCATCTCTTTGTAGGTTGCTAAGCTGGTAGGTTTTCCTTCAACAACGCCTTGTTTGGCCATCTCGGTAACGGCGATGAGCGATGCCTCTGTTTCCAGGCAACCATGTTTGCCGCAATTACATAGCTTGCCGTTTTTAAATAGCGGTATATGGCTAAACTCACCGGCCAAACCATTGTTGCCGCGAAAGATCTGGTCGTTGATGATCATGCCGAGACCGATGCCCCAGCCAAGGTTCACTACCATTACATTTTTAAAATTGGCAGCTACCCCAAAGTGTTGCTCTGCCAGGGCGATAGCGGTTGAGTCGTTTTCCAGAAAAACGGGCAAATGGAGCCGCTCTTCCAGGCGCTCCACCAGCGATCGGCCCGAAGACTGGAGGTAAGTATAGTTTTTGCCTTTCTCAGTATCTACAAAACCAGGCATGGTAATACCCACGCCGATTACATTGTCTTTGTCAACAGGAGCCTTGCTAATGAAGTTATCTATTAAAGTGCATAATTGTTCGGCATTAAGATCGTGAAGATCAAACTCATGGCGCTCCACCTCACCAACGAAGTCATTATTCATGTCTACCAGGATCATCCGGGATGAAAACCGGTCCATGGCAACAGACAGAATGTAATGAGCGTTGGCTACTAAGGAATAACTCAAAGGCTTGCGCCCGCCGGTAGATATTGCCAATCCTTTTTCCTCAATCAAGCCTTCAGCCTTTAGTTCGGTTAATACCTTAATTACAGACGGAATACTTTTACCGGTGCACAGACTTACATCACCGCTGGTTGCAATCCTATTATAGTACAGGCATTTAATGGTGTCGCTATAATTAACTAAGGCTTCTCGTTGGTTACTCAACATTGACATTTTAACTTATGCATATTTAATAGTTATCCAAAATTAGCAAAAACAAGTCGGTTGCTCTATTACTGGTGTGTATCGGCCATTTCCAGTACCAGTTTGCCGCCGTTCATAATGTCCTGATAATTAAGATAAAATTTATCGTATCTCTTTCCGTTTAACGTAATACGGTGTATGTAGATGTCTTTGGGCGAATTATTCAGCACCTGTATTTCAAACGTTTTGTGATTAGGCAATTTGATGGTTGCCGCATTGATATTAGGGCTGCCAAAAACGTACTGACCGCCGACCGGATTAACCTGGTAAAAACCAAGCGCCGATAAAATATACCAGCCCGACATCTGGCCCACATCTTCATTACCAATAATACCGTCAGGCTTATCAGTATAAAAGTTGTTCAGGATGAATCTTACCTTTTCGGCTGTTTTCCAGGGTTCACCTGCAAAAGCATACAGATAGGTAATGTGGTGGCTCGGCTCATTGCCGTGTGCATACTGGCCGATCAGGCCGCTCACGTCAGGAGAAGCTTCTTTACCCATATCACCGTGTGCTGTAAACAGAGAGTCCAGCTTTTTAACAAAGGCTTGTTTGCCGCCCATCAGTTTAATTAAACCGTCAACATCCTGCGGTACCAGCCAGGTATATTGCCAGGCGTTACCTTCAGTGTAATCATCTCTGCGGTGGCGCGATTCAAATGGACTGAAAGGCGTGCGCCATTCATTGGCAGACAACCGGCCACGCATAAATCTGGTTGACGGGTCAAAATAGTTCTGGTAATTATGACCGCGCTTAAAGAAGTACTCATACTCTTTCATATCACCCATTTTCTTGGCCATTTGCGCAATGGTCCAGTCGTCAATAGAGTATTCAAGGCCCATGGCAACGCTTTCTACCGTGCTATCTGCGGGGATGTAACCTAATGTCTTAAACCATTTAAGGCCGCCAAAATTATCGCGCATAGCGGTAGCTTTTACCGCTTCATAGGCAAGACGGGTATCATAACCCCTGAAGCCTTTTAAATAAGCATCAGCGATTACCGGAACTGCGCTGTAGCCTACCATGGTATTGGTTTCGCAACCCATAAGGTGCCACATGGGCAAACTACCTTGCTGCTGATAAATGGCGAGCATGGTGTTGATCATATCATTTTCACGCTCGGGCTGTATAATAGTGTAAAGCGGATCAAGCGCCCGGTAGGTATCCCACAGCGAATAAGTAGTAGTGTTTTGGAACGAAACGCTTTTATATACCTTTTTATCGGTACCACGGTAGTCGTTGTTCACATCATTAAATATTGAAGGAGCAATCATGGTGTGGAACATCGCGGTATAAAACTTCTTAAGCTGAGAAAGCGAGTCGCACTTGATCTGTACTTTATCCAGTTGTGCTTCCCAGGCCTCGTCTGCTTTTTTAGCCACGGCATCAAGGTCCCAGCCTGGTATTTCCTTTTCGATATTAAGCAGCGCATTAGCAGAACTTACAGGTGATATACCTACTTTAATTTTCACTTTCTCATTTGCTGTGGTAACGAAAGTGAGCACTCCCTTAACGTTTTTGCCTCTTAATGTTGTCCCTTTAGCAAGGCTGGTGGAATCATAAACCGCAAAATTGGTAATCGGCTTTGAAAACACGGCGGTAAAATAGATCCTTTGATCTGGTGCCCATCCCTTTGAAAAACGGTAGCCTTCAATAGTAGTGCTGTTTACTTGTTTAATATAAGTGTCAGTCGGTTGATCCCAGCCAATACCCTGTTGTAAATCAATAACAATGTGCGCTTCGCTGCTCTTTGGAAAAGTATATTCGTGAAAGCCAACCCGTTGAGAAGCGGTAAGCCTTACGCCAATATCATATCGTTTAAGTTTAACGGCATAGTATCCGGGTTTGGTAACTTCGCTCCTATGGTCAAAGAGGGAAGTGTAGCCGCTTTGCAAATCCTTTAACCTGCCTGGAGTTACTTTAACCGGGCCTGTAGTTGGCATAAAGGAAATATCCCCCAGATCACCGATACCAGTACCGCTGAGGTGGGTATGCTGAAAACCAACGATGGTAGAATCTGAAATATGATACCCCGAGCACCAATCCCAGCCCTGTGAGATATTGGTTGGCCCAAGCTGAACTGCCCCAAATGGCACATTGGCGCCAACAAATACGTGACCATGGTAGCCGGAGCCGATTTTCAGATCAACATATTGGGTAAGATGATGCTGTGTGGCAGGCTTAACCTGCGCAGAAACAAAAACCGGACTGGCTAAAAGTATAGCCAGACCGGTTGCAGATATGATGTTCTTAAACATTTTGAATGTTGTTATGCTTTATCCCACTTATAACGTACAAATGCTTCAATAGCTTCGTATTCGGCCAGACCAAGGCTGTTGTAGGCCAGGGCTGTTTCGCGGTTGCGGTCTTCGGCGCGAACCCAAAATTCTCTCGCATCGTCACCCGGAAATACCGGTGTATCTTTTTGCGACTGGTGTTTATAGATAGCCAACCGTTTTTTGATCACCTCCTTAGGCGAGAGCGGTACGGCCATTTCAATTTCATGTGTTTCAAATTCGTGCCATGCACCACGATACATCCAGATCCAACAGTCTTTGGTCCACTCTTCTGTTTTAGAAAGTCTTCTTATAGCTTCTGAGATAATGTCGAAGCACACTTTATGGGTGCCATGCGGATCGGCAAAATCACCGGCTGCAAAGATCTGATGCGGTTTAACTGCCTGTAACAGTTCCATGGTTTGCAAAATATCCTCTTCAAAGCTAATATCCTTATTTATTCTGATACGATCATAAAACGGGAGATCCTGGAAATGGATGTGATCGTCCGGCAGTCCAGCAAATCGGGCTCCGGCAATGGCTTCCCCCTTTCTGATCAATCCTTTTACCGTTTTAATGGATTCAGTATCAGCCTGGTTTGGTTGTTTAACTTTGATAAAAGAACGCATTTCTGCATATTGTTTTTCAAGCGTCGAGCTATCCTGCCCCTGGCTCCGGGCAAAGTCGATCGCAAACTCCACAAATCGCAAAGCATCATCATCCCAAACCGCGTTATTGCCCGATGTTTGGTAAGCTACATGGACATCATGACCCTGGTCAACCAGCCTGATAAAAGTTCCACCCATTGAAATAACGTCATCATCAGGGTGAGGTGAAAAAATGATTGATCGTTTTTTAGCAGGCAGCGCGCGTTCCGGCCTTTGCTTGTCATCGGCATTAGGTTTTCCGCCAGGCCAGCCGGTAATGGTATGCTGGATCTTGTTAAATATATCGATATTGATATTGTAAACCGGACCATTGGCTGTAGCTAATTGCGCCATGCCATGGTTATTGTAATCTTCTTCGGTTAATTTAAGTACGGGCTTCTTTAAAGTTTGCGCCAGCCAGATCACCGCTTTCTTGATCAGTTCATCGGTCCAGATACAATCCTTAACCAGCCATGGCGTATTAAAGCGGGTAAGTTCTGAGGCTGCAGCCTGATCAAGCACAAATTCAACATTTTCTGACAACTGCAGATAAGTAGCCGGAACATCTGATGAAATTTCACCTTCAACCGTTTTTTTGATGATAGGAGCCTTGTTAAAGTTCCAGGCCATCAGGATAATTTCGCGGGCTTTAAATATGGTACCCACGCCCATTGTAATAGCTTTGGTTGGCACATTTTCCTTGCCGCCGAAATCATGCGAGGCGTCGCGGCGGGTAAGATCGGCCAGGGTAACCAGGCGCGTTCCGGAGTTTGGAGCTGATCCCGGCTCGTTAAAACCGATGTGGCCGGTACGGCCAATGCCTAAAATCTGAAGATCAAGGCCCCCATAGCTGGTTATCTGTCTTTCATAATTCAGGCAATAATCAGCAATCTGCTCTAAAGGTAAAGTACCATCCGGAATGTGGATGTTTTCGCGCGGGATGTCTACATGGCTAAACAGATGCTCGTTCATAAAAGTTACGTAGCTTTGGGCAGCATCTGGTTTCATCGGATAGTACTCATCCAGGTTAAAGGTGATCACATTCTTGAAACTCAGATTTTCTTCGCGGTGCAATCTTACCAGTTCGGCATAAACCTGAATAGGGGTAACACCGGTAGCCAGGCCCAGAATGGTTTTTTCGCCCTTGCTGTTTTTACTTTTAATAAGTTCTGCTATTCGCTTCGCTACTTGTTTGGAGGCAACTCCCTTATTCGGATAAACTGTTACAGGTAGTTTTTCGTAACGCGTTTCTTCCAATAAATTTAAACGAGCCATGTTTGATTTTTTGTGTTTTGGTTATATGAAATTTTCTGTGTTAATGATCTATTTCGTGGTAAAAAGCCAATCTCAAATTTTTTACATATTTAAAGATTAAATTTATTAAATATGCAAAACTTTTTAAAATTTTAATAAACTATGCCTGTCTTATTAAAATACTTGCTTGCCTCCAGTCTGGTTGCTGCATTAGCCAATTGCTGCTATGCGCAAACCGAAGCCGCCTATTTAAATGAGCATTTGCCTGCCGAACAAAGGGCAGATGATCTGCTGCACAAGCTGACGCTTACTGAAAAAGCGCTGTTATTAGGTTACCGCAGTCAACCTGTAAGCCGGCTCAACATTCCCGCCTATAATTGGTGGAACGAGGGACTTCATGGTGTGGCCCGAGCCGGTGAGGCTACGGTATTTCCGCAGGCTATTGGTATGGCCGCTACTTTCGATCGGCAATTGGTGAAACACGTAGGGACGGTTATTTCTACCGAAGCAAGGGCCAAGCATAATCTTGCTGTTGCCCGGGGAGACCGCGGGATGTATGTGGGACTAACTTATTGGTCACCTAATATTAATATCTTCCGCGATCCGCGCTGGGGTAGAGGACAGGAGACTTACGGCGAAGATCCTTATTTAACAAGCCAGATAGGTTTGGCGTATGTTGGCGGTATGCAGGGGAATGATCCTGATAAATTTAAGATTGCGGCTACAGCCAAGCATTTTGTTGCCCATAGCGGACCGGAAAATACGCGCGACTATTTCAACTCGGTTGTGAGCGATAAAGATCTGCATGATACTTATCTATATGCCTTCAACAAACTGGTAAAAGGCGGCGTGTCAAGCGTAATGACTGCCTATAATAGTGTTAACGGTATTCCCAACTCGGTAAATGCGGGTCTGCTGCAAAATACGCTGAAAAAAGAATGGGGCTTTAAAGGATACCTGGTGACGGATTGCGGCGCATTGGATGATGTTTTTACCACGCACAAATATTTGAAAAATGGGGTAGAAGCAGCCGCTGCAGCCATTAAAGCAGGCATCAATTTAGACTGCTCCTCTGTATTGCAGGATGATGTTGTTAAAGCAGTAAACCAAAAGCTGATCACTGAAAAAGACGTAGATGCTGCGCTAAGGCCACTGTTGCTTACACAGATTAAGTTGGGTTTTTATGATGATCCCAAACATTCACCTTATTATAATTATGGAGCCGATAGTATCCATAATGAACAACATATAGAACTGGCCCGCAAAGCAGCTCTCGAAAGTATGGTGCTGTTAAAGAACGACGATCATGTGCTGCCACTAAAAAAGGAAAGCTATAACAGCATAATGGTGCTGGGCCCTAATGCGGCTTCGCTGGATGCCATTGTAGGCAGTTATCACGGTGTAAGTCCGCGGATGGTGAACTTTGTAGAAGGTATCTGCGGCGGTGTAGATAAAGGTACAAGAGTGGAGTATGATTTAGGTGCAGGCGAAAATGATACCACCCACTTTGGCGGAATTTGGGCCGCTGGAAATGCTGACGTTACCATCGCTGTTATCGGACTGCTTCCGGTAACGGAGGGCGAGGCTGGTGATGCATTTTTGTCGGCAGCAGGCGGTGATAAAAAGGATTTGAGCTTACCGGCAAGCCATATCGCGTTTGTAAAGGCGCTTCGCAAGGCGGTACATAAGCCTATCGTATTGGTAATCACCGCCGGTAGTGACGTTGATGTTGCAGCTGTGGCTCCTTATGCAGATGCTGTTATTTTAGCCTGGTATCCCGGCGAGCAGGGCGGTAATGCCTTAGCCGATTTGGTGCTTGGCAAAGTTTCACCTTCCGGACGCTTACCGTTGACCTTTTATAATGCTGTCCGCGATCTTCCGCCATTTGACAGCTATGCTATGGCTGCCCGCACATACCGTTACTTTACCGGGCAGGTTCAATATCCGTTTGGGTATGGACTAAGCTATTCTAAATTCAGTTTCCAGTCCGGAACGCAGCCCAAAAAAGAGTATAGATTGAAAGATACCATAACACTTACCTGCCGGGTGAAGAATACCGGGGATATTGAGAGCGATGAAGTGGTACAGCTATATATCCAGTATCCACAGCTTAAGGGCATGCCTTTAAAAGAGCTGAAAGATTTTGGACGACTCAGCTTAAGTGTTAACGAAACGGGTGAACTGAAATTTAAAGTTCCGGTACAGGAGCTGGAAAAATGGGACAGCGACGCCCATAAACTTAAACTCTATAAGGGCAAGTACACCATACAGGTAGGCGAAAGCTCGGTGGATAAGGCGCTGAGCTACGACTTCGTAATCAAATAACCAATAACGCTTAGCTAAATGCTATGCGAACCATTATATCAAACTCAACACTTGAAACCGAAAATCTGCTATGTTAACATCAAAGCGTTCTAAGGCAAAAATAACGTCGTTTTTATTGGTACTGGCCATCACGATAGGTACTGGCAATGCCTTTAGTCAGGCAAACAGAAAAGAAGCCAGCCTCATTCCGTACCCGCAATCTGTAGTATATGGTAAGGGAAGCTTTATTGTCAATACACATACTGCAATCGTGTCTGGCAATAAGCTTTTCGCCAATGAAGAACAGCAGCTTAATGATCTGCTTAGAGATCATTTAAAAAAGGGGCTGATCACCAAGACCACTGGAAGTAGAAATGTCTTCATTCTCAAACATGATGCTTCTATCGCTGCCGAAGAAGGTTATAAGCTCAATGTAACCAGCGAGAACGTTATTATAGCAGCCAGAACACCAGCGGGCATGTTTCGGGCTATAGAGACTATCCGCCAGCTGCTGCCTGCAGATATTGAAGTAAAACAATATACAGGGCCGCTTACTATTCCCGCAGTAACCATTGTTGATCAACCGGCCTACGCTTGGCGCGGCATGCACCTGGATGTGTCCCGACACTTTTTCTCGATTGAGTATCTTAAGAAATTTATTGACCGCCTTGCACTCTATAAGTTCAATAAACTTCACCTGCATTTAACTGATGATCAGGGCTGGCGCATCGAGATTAAAAAGTATCCTAAGCTTACCGAAGAAGGAGCGTGGCGAACTTTCAATAACCAGGATTCGGTTTGTATGAAGAAGGCTAAAGACAATCCGGATTTTGAGATCGACGCTTCGCACATTATCCATAAAAATGGAAAAACGTTATACGGCGGTTTTTATACCCAGCAGCAGATGAAAGATGTGGGGGCTTATGCACTAGCGCGTCATATTGATATTATTCCGGAAATAGATATGCCTGGCCACATGATGGCCGCTATTAATTCATATCCGTTTTTAACTTGTAATGGTGAGAATAGCTGGGGTACCGTGTTCACCAAACCGATCTGTCCATGTAACGAAACTACTTTTGAATTTGCCGAGAACGTTTATACCGAGATCATGGCCATTTTCCCGTCTGAATATATTCATATAGGCGGCGACGAGGTGGACCGGTCCGACTGGGCAAAATCAGATGCGTGTAAGGCGTTAATGCAGCGTGAGGGAATCAAAGATTTACCGGCTTTGCAGAGCTATTTTATCAACCGGATGGAAAAGTTCTTTAACTCTAAAGGACGCAAACTTATCGGCTGGGATGAAATCCTGGAAGGCGGCATCAGTCCTACAGCAGCAGTGATGTACTGGCGCTCATGGGTGCCAAAGGCTCCTGTGATGGCTGCTAAAAACGGTAACACCGTGATCATGACGCCTGGCAACCCGCTGTATTTTGATGCGCAACCTGATAAGAATTCTATCTACAATGTCTATCATTTTAACCCCATCCCTAAAGGGCTAACCGCACAAGAGGCAAAGGTTATTATAGGTGCACAAGCTAATCTTTGGACAGAATATATTCCGTCTGAAAAACGTGCAGACTATATGTACATGCCACGCATGACTGCTCTGGCAGAAGACTTGTGGACCAATCAATATGCTAAATATGATGACTATCTCAATCGTCTTCAGCATCAATACCATCGTCTTGATCTGATGAAGATACACTGCCGTATTCCTGACCTGCCTGGTTTGGTTGAGGAAAATGTTTTTACGGACCGAGATACCCTTAACGTAACTAAACCGTTGCCTGGTTTAACAATCCGCTACACCACAGATGGCAGCCTGCCGCAGATGAACTCAAAAGAGTTAACCCAGCCTTTGATCATTAATCAATCAGAGTTGGTTAAAGTAGCAGCTTTTACAGCAGAGGGTTCAAGGGGTGATATTTATAACCTCAGCTATAAACAACAAACTTTAGCGCCAGCATCATCGGTAGCAAACGCTCAAAGCGGATTAAACTGTAAGCTTTATAAAAAACTGTTTAAAAATACCTTAGGAATGGCAACCGCAAACGTAGATAGTACATTTACAACAGCCGATGTTACGGTACCTGCTTCCATTACTGCCCCATCCTTCGGGTTACAATATCGTGGATATATTGACATTCCATCTGACGGTGTATATAGTTTTTATCTGACCTGTGATGACGGCGGAACACTGAAAATAGCGAACCGCGAGGTAGTAGATAATGACGGCCAGCACTCCGCAATTGAGAAAAGTGGACAGGTGGCGCTCAAGAAAGGTTTACAACCCTTCGCGCTTGATTTTATTGAAGCAGGCGGCGGCTATCTGCTTAAACTGAAATATAGTAAAAACGGCGGTGAGCCACAGGCTGTACCATCCAACTGGTTTAAACATTGATATTCACCCGTATGAAAAAGGTAATAACATTTGCTTTATCATTATTAGCTGCCGTTTCATCCGGTTTAGCTCAACCAGCACCTAAGCCTTATGGTATGCTTCCCTCAGCGAGACAAGTAAGGTGGCAGGAAACGGAGATGTACTGCATCATCCATTTCAGCATGGCGACGTTTGAGGATAAGGAATGGGGGTATGGCGATGAGCCGGTGTCCTTGTTCAACCCCGCACATTTTAATGCCATGCAGATTGTAGGTGCAGCTAAGGCAGGTGGGTTTAAGGGTATAGTGGTGGTAGCGAAGCATCACGATGGTTTTTGCCTGTGGCCTACTAAAACTACGGGTCACAACATCAGCAATAGCCCGTGGAAACATGGTAAGGGTGATGTTTTGAAAGAGTATCAGCTGGCTTGCCAAAAGCTTGGCATGAAGATGGGCGTTTACTGCTCACCCTGGGACCGGAACAATGCTTTATATGGAAAACCCGAATATGTTACGGAGGTATACCGGAAACAGTTGAAAGAGCTGTACGCCAATTATGGTACCCTGTTTATGTCGTGGCATGACGGTGCCAATGGCGGCGACGGCTATTATGGCGGCGCTCGCGAGGTGAGAAAAATTGATAAAGGCACTTATTACGGATGGCCTCAAACGTGGGCCATTACGCGTGCCATGCAACCCGGAGCCAGTATTTTTGGCGATGTAGGCCCGGATGTGAGATGGGTAGGCAATGAAGAAGGACATGCCGGTGAAACCTGCTGGGAAACTTTTACGCCACATGCTGAAACCGGCAATGTGCCCTCTAATGGCAACGTTAAATATTGGGAAAGCACCAACGGCATGCGCGATGGCAAATTCTGGATGCCGGCTGAATGTGACGTGCCTTTAAGACCAGGATGGTTTTATCACCAGATGCAGGATGGCCAAACCAAGTCGCCCTCTGCGTTGCTTGATCTTTATTACAAAAGCGTAGGCAGGGGAGCCTGTCTGGACCTTGGTCTTTCGCCCAATAAAGCAGGTGTTTTAAGTGATGAAGATGTAAAGGCCCTTGCCACCTTTGGCAGGTTACTAAATGAAACCTTTAAGGTTAACTTGGCAAAAGGGGCACAACTTACCGCCAATAACATCCGCGGAAAAAATAAGCTAAAATACGGACCTGCCAATTTGCTGGACGATAACCGCTATTCTTATTGGGCCACAGATGATCAGGCGACTAACCCCGTACTGACCATGACTTTGCCCCGGCCAACAACCTTTAACGTGATAAGGCTGCGGGAAAATATAAAGCTTGGGCAGCGCATTGATAGCGTGGCTGTGGAGGCTTATTTAAATGGGAACTGGAAGGAGATAGCCAAAGCAACCAGTATTGGCGCTAATCGCCTGATCCGTCTGAATGAGAATGTGAAGGCATCACGCCTAAGGTTTAAAATTTCGGCACCGGTATGTATCGCGCTGAGCGATGTCGGCTTGTTCAAAGAACCGCCGATATTGACCATGCCGGAGGTGAACAGGTCCAAAGAAGGTATGGTAAGCCTGGCAGCGGGCCCACGTGCAGTTATTCATTATACTACCGATGGAACCGAGCCTACTATGCAATCCCCGATATACAGCAAGCCATTTTCATTTAAAACCGGCGGAGCCATTAAGGCTAAAAGCTTTGAAGAGGGCCAGGGTAGCGAGCTAAAAACTACTGTATTTGGTGTAAGCAAAACCGGTTGGAAAGTGCTGCAAATGCCAGAAGCAGAGCAAAAGGCAGCAGAGAAAGCAATTGATGATAACGGATCGACTTTCTTTGTTTCGGCAGAAGGTTCAAAAGAGTGTGTGGTTGATATGAACGAATCTCACCAGATCAGAGCATTTACCTATTTACCTCGACAGGATAAGCAATCCGTTGGCATTGTGAGCAAATACCGGTTTTTAGTGAGCGACAATGGTACAGATTGGAAACAGGTCGCAGAAGGAGAATTTTCGAATATCAAATCAAATCCGGTGCTTCAAACCGTTGCACTGAAAGTTCCGGTAAATGCCCGATACTTTAAATTAGCTGTAGATGGCGTAGTTGAAGGAAATGTTTTTTCAATAGCAGAAGTGGGTATTGAACAATAATACCAGTTGTTTTAAATAGTAATTAAGAAGCGGGAGCGGTCGTCGGCTATGATAACTGCTCCTTGTTTTTTGCGGGCATGCCGCGACAATGGTTGCATAATTTGGTGTTTGCTTAATTTTATTTGCATTAATCACCAATTTGTTACAAATTTAGGTTCAATTAAAAACCAAGATTGAACCGGCTACTCAGCATATTGTTTTTAGTAATTCAGGGATCCAATATTTTTGGATCGTTCCTGTTTTTTGTGTTTGCTGTTTATCAGACCAATCACTTTTATGAAAGCCAGTCGGGCAAGGGTTTTTATAACAAAAATGAGCTGGTGGAAGTGAAAATTCCGGTATCCCTGCCGGGAATCACTGACTGGACCGCTTATGAACCTATCTCCGGGCAAATCCAGTTTCAGGACGTTACCTATAACTATGCCCAGATGAGGGTTACCAGCCACGTGCTTTATTTAAAATGCGTGCCTAATTATACTCATACGCAGTTGATTCATCAAAATGTGATTAAAGCGCTGCATATTAAAGATATGCCGGTACCTAAAAAAGATCATGTTCCCTATGGCATAATGGTGATTTTACCTTGCCCGGACATTGCTTTGTATAATCCGGTGCCTGCTACTATCAGTTCTGCTGTGCAGAAATCCTACAGCTTTTATTCGCAAAAACCGGTAACAGTTTGTGTTCAGATACCAGAGCAGCCGCCCAAGTTCTCCTAGGCCGATTTATTTCGTTGTAACCGCTATCATCTCCGGCATGGGCCGCGTGAGCGGACTTGTTTTAACAGAATGCCCCACATTTCTCATTTTTTAAATATGAAATCAATCCTTTTAACTAAGGAACAGCAAATGTACTATGCGTTGAGGGTTGCCTCGGCAATGTGTTTCCTGGGTCATGGAGCTTTTGGTATTATCACTAAACCAATTTGGTGTAATTACTTTGGCGTTTTTGGATTCAGTCATGAAACGGCATATCATCTGATGCCTTTTGTAGGTTCAATAGATATTCTCTGCGGATTATTGATATTGTTTTACCCTATCAGAGCCGTATTTATGTGGCTTGTTGTATGGGGACTGATAACGGCAACATTAAGGCCGCTTTCCGGAGAGCCTTTTGCTGAGTTGATTGAACGTGCCGGCAATTTTGGCGCTCCGATGGCTTTATTAATATTAACTTCCACCAAGGCCGATCTTCGCACCCTAACACACTTCAGCAGTCCGCCAAGTGCACCCGATGAAAGCAAGACCGATAAGGCTCGCCTCGCTTTGCGTATCATTTGCTTGTTGCTCCTTACCGGTCATGGCTGCCTTAACTTGTTAGCCAAAAATGCGCTGGTTACGCAATATGCAGCATTGGGTTTTCATGACCCGCAACAGATGGCCTATTGTATTGGCATTGCCGAAGTGTGTATGGCCTGCCTGATATTAGTAAAACCCCTAAGACCGTTTGTTTTAGCGATCCTGATCTGGAAAATGGGTACGGAGTTATTTTATCCGCACTACGAAGTTTGGGAATGGATAGAGCGGGGTGGCAGCTATGGTGCTTTATTGGCCTTATTTTATAGTTTAACACCTTTAAAAAATAAGACAGGTATCAAGCGTCATCTTCAGGTAATTCACCTGCACGAGGCAATTTAAATGAAAGCTGATTCCAAATCTTTTTAAAATGAAGTTCAAAACCACCATAAAATTTGGGTTACTAACAGGTGTTATCGTATTTGGCGTAGTAGCGGCGGTTTGCGGTTTTTGCCTTGATCGTTCTTTGGTTAATCCCAGTATAATTGATAAGCTAATACTCAATCGTATCGCTGCACTTGACAGAGCAAATCATCAAGCAACATTTGTTTTCGTAGATCAGCAACTCGCCCGGCAGGTTAAGCAGAATAAAGTGATCCTGCTTCCGCCGATTGACGACAAGCTACGCATTGATTTCAGACGATACGAGCATAAAGGACGATACGGAGACCTGTTTATTATCATTCCTGAAAGCTACCACGGTCCAAAGGAAAAATTTATACTCAAAAGCTTTCCCGATTATAGGGGTTGGTGCGGATCGATGCTAACTAACGATTTTGTGATGTATACCGCCCATTAAATATGATGTTCCAATTTTTATTTTTATGAAACTATTCTTTTGCACCCTCAGCGCCTTACTGGTTGCTGGTTGTATTAATTATACCAACAAAACACTACCGTCAGACGCGGACCTGCTGCACAATAACGAAAAGCAGCTTACCGAGGTGATCATCTATGATGTGTTTACACCTCCCGTTGCTGCACGGATCTACGCTTACGCTAATTTGGCCAGTTACGAGGCCATGCGCCATGTCGACCCCAAATACAATTCGCTTACCGCTCAACTTAGAGAGTTCGGTAAAATGCCCGAGCCAGAGAAGGGGAAAGAGTATAACTATGCTTTAGCGGCCACCAAGGCTTTTTTTACGGTGGCGCATAAGGTTACATTTTCTATAGATACGTTAAAGAAGTATGAAACACCTGTATACGCTGCTTTTAAGGATAAATTACCGGACGATGTTTATGAGCGGTCGGTAAAATTAGGTGAGGATATTGGTAACGTGGTGCTGCAGCGCTCCACTAAAGATGATTATCCGCAAACCCGAGGTAAACCCAAGTATCTTGGTGAAAATACGCCGGGCAAATGGCGACCAACGCCACCAGACTATATGGATGGTGTAGAGTTTTGCTGGGGCGATATGCATCCCTTGATCATTGATTCTTCCGGCATTTTTCCTCCTCCTCCGCCGCCTGCTTATAGTAAAGATACCACAAGCGCATTTTACCGCCAGGCTAAACAAGTATATGTAACTAACCAGCATCTTACACCAGAGCAGGTGGCCATCGCTAAATATTGGGACGATAATCCTTTTGTTGTAGAGCATACCGGCCATTTGATGTTCGCCAACAAAAAGATTACTCCTGGTGGCCACTGGATTGGCATTACCGAAATTGCATGCAGACAAAGTCATGCAACGGCGGTAAAAACATCTCAGGCTTATGCCTTAACCTCTATTGCTCTTTTTGAATCATTTATTACCTGCTGGAAAGTGAAGTATAAATATGCCTCAGAGCGGCCGGTTTCGGTAATTAATGAAATGATAGACCATAACTGGATGCCACTTTTGCAAACGCCGCCATTCCCCGAGTATACTGCAGGTCACAGCACCATCAGCGCTGCGTCGGCCATTGCGCTCACCCATGAATTTGGGGACCATTTTGCCTTTCATGACACCAGCGATCTGCGATACATCGGTATGAAGAGAGATTTTAGCTCCTTTCTGCAGGCTGCCAATGAAACATCTATGAGCCGGTTTTATGGCGGCATTCACTTCCTCAACAGCTCACAGAAGGGGGCGGAGCAGGGGCGTCTGATTGGGGAATATATATGGCACAAGTTAAAGTTTATAAAATAACAACCCGGATATTAACACATGGAACTTATATTTAAC
>Ga0157369_10003984_pt1 | contig 17513 bp, 20 predicted proteins | sample C25metaG_FD_113461 | JGI IMG/M metagenome (GOLD analysis project Ga0157369, IMG submission 113461) | Corn rhizosphere microbial communities from Kellogg Biological Station, Michigan, USA - C2-5 metaG | ecosystem: Host-associated > Plants > Roots > Rhizosphere > Soil | place: USA: Michigan... | reverse complement strand
TTGCCGCGCCATCGGGCTGCGGAAAGCCAGAAAGCGTGCATGGGGCCCGCCGTCCAGCGGGTTGAGGAGCCGGCCTTCTGCCAGCACAGTCTCGGCGATTCGCTCGAGCAGCCGGCGCTGAAGGCCTTCGACGTGCGCCGAGATGCGCGGCGTTGTCAGGCCGTTTTCAGTCAGCATCCGACGTACCGCCGTGAAGCGATAGAGCCCCGACGGGTCGAACGTCGCGCCGAGGAAGCGGCGAGCGTCGGGCGCATAGCCGACTGCCCCTGGGGCCAAGCTCAGATCCTCGAATTCCGCGTACCAACCGGTGATCGGCGGCCGCTCGGCAAAGCCTGGCGGCGCATGCAGGAATGCGCAACCCTCGCCCGACATCGCATATTTGTAGCCGCCGCCGAGGTAGAAAGCCGCTTGCGCTGCCGCCGCGCCGAACGGCCGATCGAGCGCCATGAAGGCATGATAGCCGTCGATCACCACCCATGGCCCATCGGGCTGCCCCAAAGCCGAAAGCTCGTCGACCCGATCGAACAGCCGCCCGCTCCCGAACAGCACCTGGCTGACCAGGATGAAGTCATGCTTGCCTGTGCCCGCAACGCCGAGAAGGCGACCGGAGAAAGATTCGAACGGTTCAACCGGGATGCGCTGGACAATGATCCAGCCTTCCTCTTCCCACCGCGCGAGCTGTCGCCCGGCACTGTGGAATTCCCCGTCCGAGGTCAGCACCTTCAACGGTCCCGCCGAGCGCCGCGGCGCTGCTGTCACCAACCGGATCAGGAAATCGTGCGTGTTGGAGGCGAAGACCACCGCGTCGGGCATTCCGGTCCCGAGTTCCGAAGCGATCTCCGCCTGGGCGGCGGGCCAAATCTCGCCCATTACCTTCGCCCACTTGCGATCGGTGAGGCGCGCGGCGTCGTTCCATGCTTCGACCTGGCCCTCGAAGCTGGCGTCGGGCCACAAATGATGACTGTGCGCCGCGAAGTGCAGCCGATCAGGATCGGCACCGAGGCTGCGGCTGAACAGCCTCTTGAAGCTCAAAGATCGGTCCTCATCGCCCACAGTTCGGGGAACACCCGCTTGTCGAGCGTCGCGCGAAGATAGGGCGCTCCCGCCGATCCGCCGGTGCCGGGCTTATCGCCGATGATCCGCTCGACCGTCAGCACATGCTTGTGGCGCCAGCCGGCGAGCGCATCGTCGATGTCGATCAGCTTTTCGGCCAGCTCGTAGAGGTCGAACCAGCGCCCGGAGTCGCGGTAAACCTCCAGCCAGGCGCGGGCGATCGTTTCGACCGAGCGGTCGCCAAGATCGAACCCCGCTCGCTCCAGCGCGGCATGCGATGCCTCGCGAAGGCTCGGCTCCGCCAGCGCTTTCGCCAAACCGGCCCGCTCCGGGCTGCACTCCTCGTATTGCTCGAGGAAATTCGGCTCCTTGAGGCCGAGGCGGAATTCGATCTCACGGAACTGCTCCGACTGGAAACCTGACGCCGTACCGAGAATATTCCGGAACTTGAGATAATCGACGGGCGTCAGCGTCGACAGCACGTCCCATGACAGCGTCATCACCGCCTGGATCCGGCCGATCCGGGCCATCGCCTTATAGGCTTCGGCGAAGCGGTCGGCCTGCACGAGCTCGATCGCGAAGCGGAGCTCATGCAACAGCTGCTTCATCCACAATTCCTTGGTCTGGTGGATGACGATGAACAGCATCTCGTCGTGCAGGTCAGACAGCGGCTTCTGCGCACCGAGCAGGTCCTGAAGGTCGAGATAGTCGGCATAATTTATGCCGGCGGGCGTCGCGGTCATGCCGGCGGCTTAAGCGAAACGACAGTCGGGAGGAAGAACGGCGCTCTAATAGGGCCCGTTGCCGCCGCCATTGCCGCCTCCGCTCGGGATTCCGGGCGCACCGACGGTTCCGATATTGCCGAACAGCTCTTCGAAGAAGCTGCGTTTGCGTCCCAGCGTCGGGGTGGTGCGGTGCGCCGGGTCGACGTTCATCACCAGCTCCTTGCCGGTGCGCTGGACCGAGGCGACATTGCCCTTCTGGTCGAAATGGACGACCAGCACGGTCTGGTTGACGACGTGCGGGTTGCGGAATGCGACCTGGTTCACGTCACGCGAGACGTAATACCAGTCGTTTGGGGTGAACTGGCCGACAAAGGTCGGCCTTCCGATGGCCTTCTCGACGCTGTCCTTGTTGTCGACCCCTGGCTGGATTCCGGCTGCAAGCTGAGGATCGATGACTACGCCTTTGTGCGAGCGAAATTGCGCGCAGCCCGCGAGCAACACTGCCGCCGAGATGATCGCCGCCGTCAAACCAAGCTTCATGCAAAAGAGCCTTTATCGGGGTAGCCGCTTGCCTGCGGCCTCGAGCGCCTCAATATGCGGGAGGCGAGGAGTGACGCAAGCTTTGCGTCTCCGGGCCGCCGCAGGTCGAGATCGCGAAGGACGTTATGCTGGGTTTCCTGTTCCGGGGATTAACCGCCGAGCGGCCGAGCGGAACGGCGCTGTTCGACGCGCTGATCGCTGAAGCCCGGCACAAGCATTGGTATGTCGAGGGACAGGTGCCGGACACCCTCGATGGCCGCTTCGCGGTGGTGGCGACGGTGACCGCGATCGCGGTCGTTCGGCTGGAACGCGAGGGCGCCGAGGGGGACCGGCTGTCGGTGGCTCTCGCCGAGCGTTTCATCGAAGTGATGGAAAGCGAGCATCGCGAATTGGGGCTGGGCGATCCGGCACTGGGACGTACCGTGCGCAAGTTGGTTGCCATGCTGGCCTGGCGCACAGACCCATGGCGAGCCGTCCGGGCAGGGAAGCAATCCGCAATCGAAGCGACGCGCGAAAGCCTGTATCGGGAAGGTGCCGCAGTTACGGCGCTCAAGCATAGCGCCGCGGCGTTGAAACGGCTGGCGGCGAGGCTCGAGTCGGCACCGCTGGCGGACGTCGAGCAGGGGAGGCTCCGATGAGCGACCGATTCGCGCACAAGCTCCGGCTCGACCAGATCCGCGACGGAGAGCGTCTGGACCTGGTCGCCGACGATGCCGAGCGCGACGCAATCGCCAAGCGGCTCGGACTGCCGAGCCTCTCGCGGCTCGAAGCGCACGTCACGCTCGCCAGGACAGGCGAGGTCATTCGCGTCTCCGGCCGGCTGGGCGCGGCACTCGAGCAATGTTGCGCGATCACCAACGAACCCGTCCCCGAGCACGTCGACGAGGCGTTCGAGCTGGTATTCATGCCCGAACCGCCGGTCTCGGCGCCCGATGAAGAGATCGAACTCGGCGCGTCGGAGCTCGACGTCATCTTTCACGACGGTGCAGCGATCGATCTCGGCGGCGCGATCGCCGACACGCTGGCGCTGAGCCTCGATCCCTACCCGCGTAGCGCCGGCGCTGATGCGGCAATCAAGGAAGCGGGAGTGCTGACGGAAGAGCAGGCAAGCCCGTTTGCCGTCCTGGCGAAGCTGCGGAAAGACGAAGCTTAAAAGGGGACGTCGTCATCCAAATCGGTGTCGAAAGCCGCCGGCTGCGGGCGCGATTGCGGCTTGGCCGGCGCGCCGCCGCCGAAATCGTCGGATTCTTCGGCGCTGCTGAACGCGCTCCGGCCGCCGCCGGCGCCCTCACGGCTGTCGAGCAGCACCAGCTCGCCGCGAAACTTCTGCAGCACGATTTCCGTCGTATAGCGGTCGTTGCCCGTCTGGTCGGTCCACTTGCGGGTCTGGATCTGGCCTTCGAGGTAGACCTTGGACCCCTTGCGCAGATAGTTCTTGGCGACTCGGCCAAGGTTCTCGTTGAAGATGACGACCTGGTGCCACTCGGTCCGCTCCTGCCGGTTGCCGTCACGGTCCTTCCATTGCTCGGACGTCGCGACGCGCAGGTTGACCACTTCGCCGCCATTGTTGAGCGAGCGTGCCTCGGGGTCCGCGCCGAGGTTGCCGACCAGGATCACCTTGTTCACGCCCGCCATGTCACATTCCTCCAAGTCCCACGGCGACCGCAATCCAGTAGGTCGCTCCAGCAGCGAGATAGGCCAGCGCGAACAGATAAGTCACCATGAAAAGCGGCCACTTCCAGCCATTAGTCTCGCGGCGGGTGACGGCAATGGTCGAGATGCACTGCGGCGCGAACACGAACCAGGCGAGAAAGGCCAGGGCCGTGGCGAGACTCCAGCGGTGGCGGAGCTTGTCCTGGAGCTTGGTGGCCCCACCCCGCTCGTCGGGTGAATCGATCGAATAGACGGTCGCAATCGCGCTCACCGCCACCTCGCGCGCGGCCATTGCCGGGAGTAGCGCCAGCGCGATGTCATGGTTGAAGCCGATCGGCCGAACCACCGTCTCGATCCCGGTCGCGATGTGGCCGGCGATCGACACTTCGCTCTGCTTCTGACCGGGTGCGGCCTGGGGGACGCTGGCCAGCGCCCATAGAATGATTGTGGTGCCAAGAATGATCGTGCCCGCCCGCTTGAGGAAGATCTGGGCGCGGGTAAGAATGCCGATGATAAGGTCCTTGAGCGTCGGCCACTGGTATTTGGGCAGTTCCATCATGAACCCGCCGCCATCGCCCTTGAGCACGCCGCGCCGGAGGACAAGCGCGGCGAGCAGCGCGCCGGCGATGCCGATGACGTACAGGCCGAACATCACCAGCCCCTGCAGCCCGACACCCCAGACCAGCCGCGTGTTGGGAATGAAGGCGGCGATGATCAGCGTGTACACCGGAAGCCGCGCCGAGCAGGTCATCAGGGGCGCCACGAGGATCGTGGTAAGCCGGTCCTTGGGATCGTCGATCGTCCGAGTGGCCATGATCCCTGGCACGGCGCACGCGAAGCTCGACAGCAGGGGGATGAAGGCGCGCCCCGACAGTCCGACGCCGTGCATCAGCTTGTCCATCAGGAAGGCGGCGCGGACCATATATCCCGTGCCCTCCAGCAGCAGGATGAAGAAGAACAGGATCAGGATCTGCGGGAGGAAGGTGATCACCGCGCCGACCCCGGCGATCGCCCCATCGACGATCAGCGAGCGCAGCAGGCCCGACGGCAGCGCCGCGCTGGCTTGCGCCGACAGCCACGCGACGCCCGACGAGATCCAGTCGACCGGCACCTGGCTCCAGGCGAACACCGCCTGGAACATCACAAACATGATCGCGGCCAGGATCAGCGGCCCGAAGAAGGGATGGAGCAGGACCGCGTCGAGCCGATGGGTCCAGCGGCGGACCGGAGTCTCGCTGATCACCGCGGCGGTCGCGATCTCGCGCGCCCGGCGCTGCAAGTGGACGAGATCGGCTTTCACTTGCTTGTGCACGCCGCAGCGGGGCGCGGAGAGCATGTCGTCGACCGCCGCCTGGAGTTCGGAGATTCCGCGTCTCCGCACGGCGATGGTCTCGACGACCGGCACGCCAAGCTCGCGTTCGACCGCTTGCGGATCGAGCTCGAGCCCGTCGCGCTTGGCGAGATCGACCATGTTCAGCGCGATGATTGTCGGCAGGCCGAGCTCGATCAGCTGAAGCGCGAAACGGAGGTGGTTATCGAGATTCGAAGCATCGAGGACGATGACCAGCGCATCCGGCTGACGCTCCCCCTTTTGTTTGCCGAGCAGCACGTCGCGGGTCACCGCTTCGTCGGGGCTTGCGGGTTCGAGGCTGTAAGCGCCGGGCAGGTCGACCAGCTCGACCGGCCGGCCGTCGGCGAGGGTGAGGCGCCCCGAATGCCGCTCCACGGTGACGCCCGGATAATTGCCGACCTTCTGGCGCGCGCCGGTCAGCGCGTTGAACAGGGCGCTCTTGCCGGCATTCGGGCTGCCGGCGACGGCAACGAGCGGGGGCGGGTTCACGCCAGCGGAGTGACGCGGATCGCGCCGGCGTGCTTGCGCCTGATGGCCACCGTCATCCGGCCCACCCGAACGGCGATCGGGTCACGGCCGAACGGCCCCAGATGCAGCGGCTCGACGATCACTCCTTCATCGAAGCCGAAGTGCTTCAACCGGCGGCCCTCCCCTTCGTCGAGCGCAATCCAGTCCACGGCACAGACGCGCGCTCGCGTTCCGACCGTCAGTCGGTCCAAACTCGTCTCGGGGTGGAAGTGCGCGTTCATTGTTGCGATTGATTATCATTTACGGGTTAAGACTTCCACCCCCAAATGAAAGGGCAGCCCGCGCCGCCGCAATAAGGGAGTTCACCGAGGCGGATAGCGCAGCCGGCCGAGGAAACGCGACAAGCTGAGATGCTCCGGCGAGCCGCGCCAATCGGCCTTGAACTTCTCGAGCCGCATCACGTCGTCGATGCGCCGGTCGAGGAAAGCGGCGGTGTCGCTCCAGCCGTCGCTTTGATCGTCGAGCCAGGAGAAGAGGGTCGAGCCATAGACGGCGCCGAGCGTCATGCGCTTTGTATAATGGTTGAAGTCGGTGCTCCTATCGCCGGCGATGCGCCACATGAGGTCGGCGCTTCGCCAGGATATGCGCAATGCCAGCGGCAGGTTCTGCGGCATGGCGAGGATGGCGAGCGCTCGCCGGACGGCTTCGCGCGCCGGGCCCATGATCTCGAGCCGGTGCCAGACGAGCGAGCGGATCTTCTCCCGGATCTTCATCCCGGCGAGCCGTTTCGGCGTGAACGACGCTTCGAGGGCGCGATCGACTTCCTGGATGTAGATGTCGATCATGCCAGCCTGGGTCTTGGGCATGGCGAGCCGGGCCTGGACCGGATCGATGCCGAGCTGTGCGGCGGCGCTGTCGACCGCTGCACGGGTCCAGCCGTCGAACACCGCATTCTCCCCCACCGCCAGCGCAAGTTGGCGCCGCAGCTGCTCGAGAGGACTCGGGCCTTCCATGCCGCTCAACTGGCCGCCTCGACCTGCGGACGCAAGCCCCGCTCCGGAAGCCGGACCAGCACCAGGGCCGCGGCAATGGCGACCGCGCCGACGAGATCGGTGAGCGACAGGCGCTCGCGATAGGCGAGCCAGCCGATCAGCGCCGAGATCGCCGGCTGGGTGAGAAGCGCGAGGCCGACCACCAGGGGCGGAAACGTGCCGATCGCATAGACCAGCAGGCTTTGGCCAACCAGCTGGCTGGAAATCGCGAAGATGATCAGCGGAGTCCAATTGTGCGGCCAGATCTGCTCGCCCAGCCCCAGGCTGATCGCAAGCAGGATCGGCAGCGAGAAAGCCGTCGACAGGATGAGCAGCGGCAACGGCTGAGTCGATGCCCGGCCGCGCTCGATGAACACGAGATAGCCGCCGTAGAGGAAGCCGGCGACGAGCGTCAGCAGATCGCCGGCGAAGTTGCGGTGGCTGAGCTCATAGCTCCCTTCCATCAGCAGCGCCGCGCCGATGGCGGCGAGCAGCAGGGCCCCCGATTGCCGGAGGGACGGACGGCGGCGCGCCAACCACAGTCCGTAAATGGCGAAGACGAAGCTGCCGCTGTTGCCGAACAGTGTCGAATTGCCGAGCTTGGTCATGCGGATGCCGGCATTCCAGCTGGCAAGGTCGAGAGCATAGAAGATCGCCGCGGCGAGGATGATCGGGACCAGGTTCTTGCCCGGCCAATGCGGCTCCTGCCTGACCCCCTTGGCCACCAGCCACAGCAGCGGAAGCGCGAGCGCAAGCCGCCAGAAACCGGCCGCGACCGGACCGACATCGGCGAGGCGCACCATCCACGGCCCGAAGGCAAGCGCGACGTTGCCGAGCAGCAGGGCGGGAAAGGCCAGCCGGTGGGGTTGCGCTGCGTGGCGAGTCACAAAGGGCGCATAGCCGCCGAGCGCTTTGAGGCAACTAGGGCGCGTATTTCTCGCGGAGTTCGAACAAGGCCAAGGCTGCTCGCGCCGCTCCGCCGCCCTTGTCCAGCTGGGCTGGATCGCAGCGGACGGCCGCCTGTGCCTCGTCCTCGACGGTGAGGATGCCGTTGCCGACGGCATAGCCCTGCAGCGTCAGGTCCATGATCCCGCGCGCGCTCTCATTCGACACCACTTCGAAATGATGGGTCTCGCCCCGGATCACGACGCCGAGGGCGACGAAGGCGCAGAAGCGCCCGCTTCGGGCCGCGAGCGCGATGGCGCCGGGAATTTCGAGCGCGCCGGGCACGGTCAGCGTCTCGTGCTTGTGTCCGGCCGCCTCGATCGCCTTGCGCGCGCCGGCGAGCAGCATGTCGTTGAGGTGCGAATAAAAGCGCGCTTCCACGAGCAACATCGTCGACATCTCAGTCCTCCGACTCGATCGGGCGCTCGTCGATGATGGCGAGGCCGTAGCCGGCAAGGCCGACCGGTGAGTGATGGCGGTTGGTGAGCAGGATCATGTCGTGAACCCCTAGCGCAGCAAGGATCTGGGCGCCGGTGCCGTAGCCGCGGACCGCATCGCCGCCCTCGACCGGCTTGCCGGCGCGGATGTCGATCGCCCGCGACAGCGAGCCGGGCGCGGCGGCGTGGAGCGCGACGACCACTCCGGAGCCTTCCTCCTCGATCATCCGCATCGCCCTCTGGAGCACGCCCGAGCGGGGGCAGGATTCGCCAATCAAGTCGGCGAAAAGGTCGATGCTGTGCATCCGCACCAGCACCGGGCCGTCCGGATCGAGGCTGCCGTGGACCAGCGCCAGCTGCTCCTCGCCGCTCGACTTGTCGCGGAACACCTGCGCCTGCCACGGCGCGCCCGACGTCGCCTTGAACGGCGTCGTCGCGACCCGCTCGACCAGATGGTCCTTCTTCAGCCGGTAGGCGATGAGGTCGCGAATGGTGCCAATCTTCAGCCCGTGCGTCCGGGCGAAGTCCATCAGGCCGTCGAGCCGGGCCATGCTCCCGTCTTCGCTCATGACTTCGCAAATGACGCCGCTGGGGTTGAGGCCGGCGAGGCGGGATACATCGACCGCAGCTTCCGTATGGCCAGCGCGGACCAGCACCCCCCCAGGCTTGGCGACGAGGGGAAAGACGTGGCCCGGCGAGACGATCGCCTCGGGGCCGTAATTGGCGTCGATCGCGACGGCGATGGTGCGCGCCCGGTCGGCGGCGCTGATTCCGGTCGAAATGCCCTCCTTGGCCTCGATCGAGACGGTGAAGGCGGTTTCCATCCGGCTGCGGTTGGTCCGGGCCATCGGCTCGAGACCGAGCTGGTCGGCACGCTCCTTGGTCAGTGCGAGGCAGATGAGGCCGCGCCCGTGGCGGGCCATGAAATTAACCGCCTCGGGGGTCACCATCTGCGCGGGTATGACGAGGTCGCCCTCATTCTCGCGGTCCTCGTCATCGACGAGGATGAACATTCGGCCGTTGCGCGCCTCATTGATGATTTCCTCCGGGCCGACCAGGACCTCGGCCGAGCCCCGCTGGATCAGCTTTTCGAGGCGACCGAGGGTATCGGCAGTGGGATTCCAGTCGGGTTGCCCCAATTTACGGAGCGAATTGGGGTGGAGCCCGGCGGCACGGGCGAGGCCGGCGCGGCTGACCTCTCCGGTCTCGATAATCGCGCTCAGGCGATCGATGAGGGCCGTGCTCATACGCTAGCTATATCACATCGTAATGTGATGAAAAGAAAAAATGGTCTGTTCTTAGTGTGTGCGAAGGGCAAGCATGCGATCGATATAGCGGGCTAATACGTCCATCTCGACATTCAATTGTTGGCCGGCCTTCACCTGACCCAAGGTCGTCTGCTGCGCCGTGTGCGGGATGATATTGACAGCAAAGTGCGCGCTTCCGTCATCGGCATCCCGCACTTCGTTGACCGTGAGCGACACGCCTTCGAGAGTAATCGAGCCTTTCGGCGCAATCATCGCCGCCAGTTCTTTGGGTGTCCGCAGGCCGATGCGCATGGAATCGCCCTCGGGACACGTCCCAGTCACTTCCGCCACGGCATCGACGTGGCCGGTCACGATGTGCCCGCCAAGCTCGTCCCCCAGCCGCAGCGCCCGCTCGAGGTTCAGCCTCGCGCCTTCGCGCCAATGTTCGCCCGCGGTTTTCGAGAGAGTCTCGCCCGAAACATCGACCGCGAACCAGTCTTCGCCCTTGTCGACCACCGTTAGGCAGACGCCGGAACAGGCGATCGATGCGCCGAGGTCAATCGTGTCGAGGTCGTAGCTCGTGCCGATCGTGAGGCGCAGGTCGCCGCGCTGTTCGGCGGTGCGCACGGTGCCGACGTCGGTGACGATCCCGGTGAACATGGGCGGCGCTTAGTCCCCGCGCTCGCGCTCGTAAACTTCGAGCCGGTCGGGACCGAGTCGCCGCTCGTCGACCAGGCGCCAGCGGCCGTGCGCATCGGCGACGGCGTCGAGCCCGACATAACCGAAGCTGGACTTGCCATCGCCGACGATGATCGGCGCTCGGTAGATCAGGATCCGGTCGACCAGGTCTTCGCTCAGGAACGCCGTGGCGGTCGCCGATCCGCCCTCCACCAGCAGGTCGTTGACGTCATGAAGTCCATGCACATCCCGCGGATTTCGCAGGATTTCCCAGCCGTCGACCGCCTCGCCGCGAGTGAGTAGCGCTCGGCGAGGAGAGCGCTCCTCGAAGCCCGGCAGCCGCACGTCCAGCCGGGGCTGGTCGGCGAGGAAGGTGCCGCGCCCGACCAGGATCATGTCGCTGTGCGCGCGCTCGAGATGGACATGGCGGCGCGCGTCTTCGCCGGTGATCCATTTCGATTCGCCCGAGGGCAGGGCGATCTTGCCGTCGATCGACAGCGCGAGCTTCAGCGTGATCCGCGGACGGCCGAAATCCAGCCGGGTCAGCCAGCCGGCGAGGGATCGCCTCGCCGCCTCTCGACAGACCCCCAAGGTCACCTCGATTCCGACGCGGCGCAGCCGGCGGATGCCCTTGCCGGAGGTGCGCGGATCAGGGTCCTTGAACGCGATTACCACGCGCTTCGGCTCCGCCGCGAGCAGCAGATCGGTGCAGGCCGGGCCGCGAGGGCTTTCGTGCGCGCAGGGTTCGAGTGTGACGTAAACGGTAGCACCCGTTGTCCGACGGCCCACTTGTTGAAGGGCGGTGGCCTCGGCGTGGGGCCGGCCGCCCCGAGCTGTCGCTCCGCGCCCGACAATTCGTCCGGCGGGCGATACGATCACGCAGCCGACGTTCGGGTTGGGCGCGCTCGCGCCGCGCGCCGCCTCGCCGAGCCGGATCGCCTCATCCATGACGCGCCGGTCGGCCTGCGCTACATCCCCAGCTGTTTCTCGAGCTGCTGGAATTGCCGTTGCTTCTCTTTTTTGGCGGCCGCCCGTTCGGCCATGTCCTTCTTCTGGTCACGGATGATGTCGGCGTCCGTCCGATTCGACGGATAAAGCTCAACCTCCGTCACCTGCTCAGGAGGCTGAGTATTGATCTTGGGATCGACCAAAAACAGGATGACGATGATCGTCGTGACGAGGAAGGCCAGCGCTCCGCCGATGACCTGCTCGCGGCTGCGCTGACGCATGAACGCCGCAAGATCGCGGACGGCAGCGACCGGGTTAGACGGGCTTGGGAGCCAGGACATTGGCCCGAATGTAGGCTGCGCGTCCGGCAAGTGCCAGAGCACGGTCCTCCGCTCAGCCGTCGAGCTCGAAGCGCAGCGTGATCACCGTCGATGATGCGATGGCGCGCCCGTCGTCGGTCGCGGGCTGGTAGCGCCAATGGGCCATTAGGTGTCGCCGTGCCGCCTCGAGGAACGAGCGGTCGGTCCGGCCGACCGGCTGGACGTCGATCACTCGGCCATGCTCGTCGATGGTGAGCCGAAGCGTCAGCACCGCTTCCTCTTCGCTCAGTAGCTTGTCGGCCGGATAGGGCGGCTTGAGTTCGGACGGCGGGGTCAGCAGGCGTGGATCGTGGTGAATCGGGGTCGTGACGAATGGCTGGGGTATGTTGGGAATGACCGCCACGCCGCTGCCGCCAACCGCCGTTCCGGGATCCGGCAGCGTCGGATTGGCCGAGATCGGCGGCGGCTGAAGCGGTGGCGTCGACTCATCCGGGCGGGGAGTAGTGAGGGGCGTCGGCTGCGGGTGGGGTTGGGGCAGCGGCCTGGACTCGATCAGCGGATCCTTGATCGTCTCGACGGTGATCGGCGGTTCCGGACGCAGGCGCGTGCGTTCCATCCTGGCGCTCATTACGATTGCGAGCAGTGCGACGTGCACGCTGACGATGATCAGCATCGCCGACGGATTGGACTGGCGCGATCCGATGGCACGGCGACCAGCGGCATATTCAAGCATCACGACCTCCTCTCCCAAAGTGGTCCTGGCGAGATAGATGTTACATCATATCGTAATTCATGAATAGATGAATTGTTGCCGGCCCAGTAAAAGGAAAGTTAGCGGCGAGCGGCGGCTTCGAGGCGACGGATGGCGCGCTCGCGTCCCATGGTGGCGACGAGACCCGCCATTTCCGGGCCGCTCTCGCGGCCGGTCAGCGCGAGGCGCAGCGGGTGGAACAGCTCCCGCCCTTTCCTGCCCGAGATCCTCTTAAGATCGTCGGTCAGCGCCCGCCACGGCCCGCTCGACCAATCGAGCTTCTCGGCGATTGCGGCGGCGTCCTTCACCAACAGCCGCTCCTCGTGGCTGAGCTCCGGCGGCTCGATCTCGCCGTGAAGGACCGGCAGCCACCTTGCGAGGTCCGAAAGTCGCCCCAGGTTGCCGCGCAGAAGAAGCCAGTCCTCCTCCTTCGCGCCCTCAGCCAATCTTTCGGCAACCGCCGAAAAGTCGAGCTTGTGCAGCAGGCGCGCGTTGACCAGCTCGACCTCGTGCGGATCGAAGTGGGCGGGTGCGCGGCCAAACGCCGAGAAATCGAACTGGGCCGCGAGTTCGTCGAGGCTGGCGATGGGTTCGACCGGCTGCGACGTGCCGATGCGGGCAAGGACGTCGAGCAGCGCCATCGGTTCGATTCCATCGGTTCGCAGCTGCTCGGCGCCATATGAGCCAAGGCGTTTGGATAGTTTGCCCTCGGCCGCCACCAGCAGCGCTTCGTGGGCAAACTGGGGCGGCTCGGCGCCGAGCGCTTCGAACATCTGGATCTGGGTCGCGCTGTTCGACACATGGTCCTCGCCGCGGACAATATGGGTGACCGCGAGGTCCACGTCGTCGATGACGCTCGGTAGAAGATAGAGCCAGCTGCCATCCTTACGGCGAACGACCGGATCGCTGAGCAGCTTCGGATCGAAACGCTGCTCGCCCCGGATCAGGTCGTTCCAGGCGATCGGCGCGTCATGGTCGAGCTTGAACCGCCAATGTGGCTCGCGCCCTTCCGGAGCGACCGCATCGGTGGGCCTGCGCTCGTAGACCGGCGGCAGCCCGCGGCCAAGGAGCACCTTCCGGCGAACCTCGAGCTCCTCCGGGGTCTCGTAACAGGCATAGACCCGGCCCGCCGCCTTCAGCCGCCCGAACTCGCGCTCATAGAGGTCGAAGCGCTCCGACTGGCGGACCAGGCGATCGGGTTCCAGGCCCATCCACGCGAGGTCGTCGCGGATCGCCTGATCGAACTCGACCGTCGATCGCTCGCGGTCGGTATCGTCGATGCGCAGGATGAACTTTCCATCGAGCTTCCGCGCAAACAGGAGATTGTGCAGCGCCGTCCGGATGTTGCCTACGTGGAGTCGGCCGCTCGGCGACGGCGCAAAGCGGGTGACGACGCTCATTGCGGGGTCTTCATCTGCGGGCCGGTGTGGAAGAAATTGCTGAGCGGGTAGCGGCGATCTCGGCCGAAGTTGCGGTTGCCGATCTTGACGCCCGGCGGGGCCTGGCGGCGCTTGTATTCTGCCTTGAGCAGCTTGGATTCGATGTCAGCCACGAGCGCTACGTCCTCACCGGTCGCATTGGCGACTTCGACCACCGACATCTCCTTGTCGACCAGGCCATCGAGGATGCGATCGAGTACTGAATAGCGCGGAAGGCTGTCTTCGTCCTTCTGGTCCGGGCGGAGCTCGGCAGTCGGCGGCTTGGTGATCACTCTTAGCGGCATCACGGGACCGTCGGGGCCCAGCGCGCCTTCAGGCTTGTTCTCGTTGCGCCAGCGGGAGAGGGCGAAGACCGTCGTCTTGTACGCGTCCTTCAGCACCGAATAGCCACCCGCCATATCGCCGTAGAGCGTGGCATAGCCAACGCTCATCTCGCTCTTGTTGCCGGTCGTGAGCAGCATCTGCCCGTCCGAATTGGACAGGGCCATTAGCGCGACCATCCGAAGCCGCGCCTGAACATTCTCGGCAGCAAGGCCGCTCATGTCCGGGAGCATTGCGCCAATCGCATCGACTCCTGGAGCAATCGAAACGACGTCATGACGGCAACCGAGCAGCCGGGCGCATTCGCGGGCGTCGTCCTGGCTCTCCGCGCTGGTGTGCCTGGATGGGAGCATGACGCACCACACCTTGTCGGCGCCGAGGGCGTCGACCGCAACCGCCGCGGACAAAGCGCTGTCGATGCCGCCCGACAGGCCGAGGATCACGCCGGGGAAGCCGTTGCGCGTCACATAATCGCGCAGGCCGACGATCATGGCCTGATAGACATCTTCGGGAAACGCATCGAGCGCGTGGGTCTCGCGCGTCGCGCAACGCCAGCCCTCGGGCGTGCGCGCCCAGTCGGTGATCAGCAGCGCCTCTTCCCAATCCGCCATCTGGACGACGCGCTCGCCGTCGGGATGGACGATGAACGACGAGCCGTCGAACGCGAGTTCGTCCTGGCCGCCGACGCGATTCAGGTAGACGATCGGCAGCGCGGTCTGCAGCGCACGGCTGCGAACCAGTTGGTAGCGCTTGTCGTCCTTGTCGAGTTCGTAGGGGCTGCCGTTCGGAACCAGCAGCATTTCCGCTCCGGCGTCCGCGAGGTAGCCGCAGACCACCTCCTGCCAGATGTCCTCGCAGATCGGCACGCCGAGCTTCACGCCTTTGAACTCGATCGGCTCAGGCATCGGGCCGGGAGTGAAGATGCGCTTTTCGTCGAAGGTGCCGTAGTTGGGCAGCTCGCGCTTGAGGGTGCGGGCAAGCACTCGCCCGCCATCGGCGAGGACCATCGCGTTGAAGGTCCGGCCATCCTCGTGGATGATCGTCCCGATCAGCATCGCCGGCCCCGGCTCGACTGTCGCGGCGACCAGCTCGTCAGTGCATTCGTGGACCCGCCGGACGAACTCGGGCTTGAGCACCAGGTCCTCGGGGGGATAGCCGACCAGCTGGAGCTCCGGGCACAGCAGCAGATCCGCGTCCGCGGCCCGCCGCCGCATCTCCAGCAGCGCCGCGGCATTGCCTTCGAGGTCGCCGACGCGCTGGTTCATCTGGGCAAAGGCGATCTTCAGGCGGTCGGTCATGGGGGCGATTTAGCGATAGCGACCGCTTCGGCAACCTTTCCGCGGGCGGCAAGCGCCGCTAAAGCCCATCCAGCCGCTAGGGAATTGCGACATGAAATTGCTCACCGGGAACAGCAACCTGCCGCTGGCCCGATCGATCTGCGACTATCTCGAAGTTCCGCTGACCGACGCGAGCGTTCGCCGTTTCGCCGACGAGGAAGTGTTCGTCGAGATCAACGAGAACGTCCGCGGCGAGGACGTGTTCGTCATCCAATCGACCAGCTATCCGGCCAACGACAACCTGATGGAGCTGCTGATCTGCATCGACGCGCTCCGCCGTGCGTCGGCCAAAAGGATCACCGCGGTGCTGCCCTATTTCGGCTATGCGCGGCAGGACCGGAAGCCGGGTCCGCGAACGCCGATCTCGGCGAAGCTGGTGGCGAACCTGATCACGACGGCGGGTGCCAACCGGGTTCTGTCGATCGACCTCCACGCGGGCCAGATCCAGGGCTTCTTCGACATTCCGACCGACAACCTGTTCGCCTCGCCGGCAATCGCGACCGATATCCGCGAGCGCTTCGGCAACCGCGAGCTGATGGTCGTCTCGCCCGACGTCGGCGGCGTGGTCCGCGCGCGCGGCCTCGCCAAGCGGCTCAACAACGCCCCGCTGGCGATCGTCGACAAGCGGCGTGAGCGGGCCGGTGAATCCGAAGTGATGAACATCATCGGCGACGTCGATGGGCGCACCTGCATCCTGGTCGACGACATCGTCGATTCGGGCGGCACTTTGTGCAACGCCGCCGCAGCCCTCAAACAACAGGGCGCGACGGAGGTGTTCGCTTATTGCACCCACGGCGTGCTCTCGGGAGCGGCGGCGGCGCGGGTGTCCAAGTCCGAGCTCAGTGAGCTGGTGGTCACCGACACCATCTGGTCCGGCGAACCCGACCCGAAGGACAGCCGGATCCGCCGCCTGACCATCGCTCCGTTGCTGGCGGAGGCGATCCGCCGGATCTCCGACGAGGCATCGGTGTCGAGCCTGTTCGATTAATTTCGTCATGCCGGCGGAGGCTGGCATCCATGTCGACCCCTGGGCATTTGGAAAGGCATGGACCCGAGCCTTCGCTGGGGTGACGGAAAGAACATCATGCCCACAGTCCTGATCACTGGAGCCAACCGCGGCATCGGCCTGGAGTTCGCCCGTCAGTACGCCGCCGACGGCTGGGAGGTGATCGCAACCGCGCGCCTGTCGAGCCCCGAACTGGACGCGCTGGGCGTCCGTGTCGAGCCGCTCGATCTGTCCGATGCCGACGCGGTCGCGGCGTTCGGCGTCGACCGGCCGCTGGGCCTGTTCATCGCCAATGCCGGCACCAATCACCCGATGAACCCCGACGGGGCGCAGAACGCCCTCAACTGGCAGGTCATGATGATGGTCAACGCGATCGCTCCTTATCAGCTCGGCAGGGCGCTGCTCCCGAAGATGGCCGAAGGCGGCAAGATGATCGCGATCTCGAGCGGGATGGGGAGCATCGGCGACAATAAAGGCGGCTGGGTGCCCTACCGCACCTCCAAGGCGGCGCTGAACATGGCGTGGAGCTGCCTGGCGCTGGAGGCCAGCTCGCGCGGGGTCGCTTGCGTCGTGCTCAGCCCCGGCTGGGTGAAGACCCGCATGGGGGGCGCCAGCGCCGAGATCACGCCCGAGCAAAGCGTCGGCGACATGCGCGCGCTGATCGAGCGGCTGACGATCGACGATAGCGGCACTTTCCGCCGCCGCGACGGCTCCGAATTGCCGTGGTAACAGCTTGCGTGAGTAGCCTTCCGCCCCTATAGGCGCGCGCTTTCCAGATCATTGGAAAAACCAATGGCCCGGCCAAAAGGCATGCCGTGGCGGTTGGATAACGTCGCGTCCTTAGGGACGCACAAAGGAGACGAAAATGCCCAAGCTCAAGACCAAGAGCGGCGTGAAGAAACGCTTCACGGTCACCGCCAGCGGCAAGCTCAAGCACGGGGTCGCCGGCAAGCGCCACCGGCTGATCAGCCACAATAGCAAATATATCCGCCAGAACCGCGGCACCGAGATCCTCGCCGACGCCGATACGGCGCGCGTGAAGGCCTGGGCCCCGTACGGCCTGAAGTAAGGAGGCCGGGACATGGCACGCGTAAAGCGCGGCGTAACCAGCCACGCCAAGCACAAGCGCATTTTGGATCAGGCGAAGGGCTATTACGGCCGCCGCAAGAACACGATCCGCATCGCCCGCCAGGCGGTCGAGAAGGCCGGGCAATATGCCTACCGCGACCGCAAGGTGAAGAAGCGCAGCTTCCGCGCCCTGTG
>Ga0157369_10003982_pt1 | contig 17513 bp, 17 predicted proteins | sample C25metaG_FD_113461 | JGI IMG/M metagenome (GOLD analysis project Ga0157369, IMG submission 113461) | Corn rhizosphere microbial communities from Kellogg Biological Station, Michigan, USA - C2-5 metaG | ecosystem: Host-associated > Plants > Roots > Rhizosphere > Soil | place: USA: Michigan... | reverse complement strand
GGCTTCCAGTTCGCCGAGCATCACGGTGTGCTGCAACGTGCGGGCGACGCCCACCTTCACCCGCGGTGCGGCGGCGCGAGCGGCCGGAGCCAACCGGCCGTCGATGCGCACCTCGCCGTCAACGGGCCGGACCACGCCGGTGGCGATGCGCAGCACCGTCGACTTGCCACTGCCGTTGGGCCCGACCAAGGCGTGGATCTCTCCGGACCTCAGCTCGATGTCGACCGCGTCGAGAACGCGAAGAGCGCCGTACGCCGCAACCACGTTGCGCAGCTCGAGCACTGTGGCACCGTCAGTCAAGCGCTCACTATCGACTCGCGCGACGGCGGCCACCGCCCGAGGCCGACCAGTCCACGACCGCGTGAGCAACCGGTGCAGCGGCTGGCGAACGACGAGCACTGCGACAAGCAGCACTGCGGTCAACACCGATCGAGCCCGCAGTGCATCGACGTTGATGGCACGAGCGAGTGCGTCAGCCGTGTCCGGCAACGCAGCGAGAAGGGCAACGCCGATCGGCGGCCCCCACCACGTGGCGACGCCGCCGACCAGCACGGCGACGAACAGCTGCAGCGACAACAGCGGCGAGTAGTCAGGCGCCGCCACGACGCCGAGCAAAACCGCTGTGCCCGCCCCACCGAGCCCGCCGAGTGCGGCCGAAGTTGCGAGCACGGCACGTCTGCGTCGCTGCACCGGCACACCGATCGAGTCGGCGAGCACCGGACCGGTGCGAAGCGCGGCAAGGTCAAGACCCCAGGCACCCCCCGCGCTTCGAGCCAGAGCGACGGCGGCGAGCACGTCAATCACAAGAGCAATGCCGACGTGCACACCGGGCGTCAACGTGAGCCGGAGGCCGAGCGCCGGCGACACGAGGTGAGCCGGTGCGTCGCGAGTCAGCCCTTCGGCTCCGCCACCGAGGGTCGGAAACAAGACGAGTGCGCTGTAGGCGAGCCAGGCGAGCCCCCATGTCGCAAGCGCCAGCGGAGCGCCTGCCAACCGCGTCGCGGCGAAGCCGACGAGGTAGCCCGCAACCGTTGCCAGCGCGACCGCGGCGACGACGGCGACGCCGAGTGGCACACCGTGCGCGGCGATCTGTACCGTGCCGAAAGCACCGATCGCGACGAACGCTCCCTGACCGAGCACCGGCAGGCCGGCGTACGCAACAGCGACCGCGAGTCCATAAGCCGCGACCAGCAGGTAGAGGTCGGCGGCAACCGTGGTCACCGAAGGCCCGTCACTCGGCGAACGCCTCGCGCGGCGCGAGCAGGCCGCCGGGACGCGCAGCAAGCACCGCGAGCAGGACGGCGAGTGGCAGCAACTCGGACCACGCCGCCCCGAGATGCGGCGAGACCGCGACGAGTTGCTGCGCGACACCGATGACGAGGCCGCCGGCCACCGCCTGCCGTGATGATCCGAGTCGGCCGAGCAACGCCGCAGCCGCACCGTCCAGACCGAGCACGCCACCGCGATCGACACTGAGCGGCCCCGCGGGAGCAACAAGCAAGGCCGCAACCGCGGCCAACAGTCCGGCGATGGCAAAGGCGATGAGCACCACGCGCTCGATGGCGACGCCACACAGTGTCGCGGCGTCCGGGTCTTCGGCGACCGACCGCATCGCGCGCCCGAGGCTCGAGCTGACCAGCAGCCGGTCGACAACAAGTGCGACGAGCAGCGCGATGCCGAGCACCGGAAACACCCGGGTTGCCACAACGCCACCGCCCGGCAGGTGCAGGACGCCGCCCCCTCCGATGCCATCGAGATGCAGTGGGTCGGGCACTGCATAGGCAGCGGCGGGCAGCGCAACAGCGAGCGCAGTCCTGATCACGAGGCCCGTCGTCACGCCCCCGGCCACCCAGCCGAGCAGGTCGTCGGGCCGCCGTCCGCGACCGAGGAACGGGCGCACGGCAACGACGTACGACAACGTTGACAGCGTCACACCGAACAACAACGTCAGGACGACGAGCGCGATCGAGTGCAACACATCGGGCGAGATCGCGACCGGTGTCGTGCCGATGACAGCGAGCACGGCCAGGAGCACACCGCCGACGACGATGTCGCCGTGCGCAAAGGCGAGCACGCGGGTCAGTGACCAGACCAGCGTGAAGCCGAGACCGACCAAGCCGAAGACGGCACCACTCGACAGGCCCGCGACGATCGCCTGAAGGACGACGCCGCCGCTCACACGCCGAAGACTATTGCGCTGCCGCGCCGAATCAGCCGAACGGCAGTGCGGACGTCACCGATGACGTCGGGTGCGGCACGAGGATCTGTGAGGTGACGCCGGAGCTCGTCGTCGCGACACTGGCGACCAACCACTCGGTCTGGCAGGGCTGCACCTCGTTGACCCTGGTCAGGCCGCGCACTTGACCGTGCACCCACGGCGCGTCGGCTTCGGTGGCCTCCGCGTCACCGCGCCCGATCTGGTAGCCGGCCTTCGGATATTTCTCGACGATGAACAGCACTGCAGTGCGCAAGGAGTCCGTGGTGGTGAAGCGCACGACGTGGATCCCATCCGATGTGGTTGTCGTGCTGACCACCTTGATGCCGCTGGGCAGCGGCAGGTCGAACGGCATGCTCTGCAGCGCCTTGGTAACACCCGGGCCGCTGGCCGACGGCGACGCCCCCGTCGACGGGCAAGCGGGCGTCGAAGGGACTTGCGTGCTCGGCGGCGCCGAGCTCGTTGCGCTGCTGCCCCCGCCGCACGAGGCGGCGCTCACTCCAAGGCCGATCGCGGCGACCACGGCGAGCACGCCACGGGCGAGTCGGCGCTGGGTTGGGTGCACGGCAATACGGTAGGCGACGACGAATGAAACGATCGGCAGGTGACCACGGACATCTGGCCCGCGCCGCTCGCCCGTCAGGGCGTGCACGCGACCGTGCGCGTGCCCGGATCGAAGTCCATCACCAACCGGTCGCTGCTGCTGGCCGCACTCGCGGACGCCCCGACCGCGATCATCCGGCCGCTGGAAAGCCGGGACGCGCAGCTGATGGCCGGGGCGTTGAGAGCACTGGGCACCGAGGTCGAGCAGGACGCCGATGCCTGGACCGTGCGGCCGGCTTTGTTGCGAGGCCCGGCCGAGGTCGACGTCGGGTTGGCCGGCACCGTCATGCGTTTCGTCCTCGCGGTCGCAGGACTCGCCGACGGCAGCGTGGCCTTCGACGGCGACGCGCGGTCACGGGAGCGGCCGCTGTCCGCTCTCATCGAGGCCTTGCGTGAACTGGGTGTGCAGATCGACGACGGTGGTCGGGGCGCTCTGCCACTCACGGTCATCGGCACCGGCCGGATCGTTGGCGGCCCGGTGACGATGGACGCCTCTGCGTCATCACAGCTGCTCTCAGCGTTGCTGCTTGCCGCCCCGCGCTTCGACGACGGCGTGCGAGTGCGCCACATCGGCAGCCGCCGCGCCGGCGCCCCCTTCGTCGACCTGTCCGTCGCCATGCTGCGCGAGCGGGGAGCGGAGGTCGAGGTCGGCCCCGACGAGTGGAACGTCGCGCCGGGTCGCCTCCGCGGTGGCAAGGTCGTGGTGGAGCCGGACATGTCCAGCGCCGCGCCCTTTCTCGTCGCCCCGCTCGTCGCCGGCGGCTCCGTGCGGATCAGTGACTGGCCGACTCACTCGCTGCAAGCCGGAGCCGCGACTCCCGACGTGCTGGCCGCCCTCGGCGGTCACATTGCCTTTGACGGGACGGACCTGGTCGTGTCCGGCGACGGGCATGTCACCGGCATCGACATCGACCTCGCCGACAACCCCGAGCTGGCCTGCGTGCTCGCGGCAGTTGCCGCGGTCGGGGCAGGACCGTCGCGGCTGCGCGGCATTGGTCACCTTCGCGGGCACGAGACGGATCGACTGGCGGCGCTGGCGACCGAGCTCACCGCTCTGGGCGCCGCCGTGATCGAACACGACGACGGCCTCACCATCAAGCCGGGACCGTTGCGCGGTGGCGTCTTTCACACCTACGACGACCACCGGCTCGCGATGGCCGGGGCAGTGCTCGGCCTCGTCGTGCCGGATCTCGTCGTGGAAAACATCGAGACCGCCGGCAAGACCTATCCCGACTTCGCGGAACATTGGCGGACCCTGGTGACCGAGGAGCCGTTCACCGAGGAGCCGGGCTGAGCCGGCGACCGGTCGACGACGAAGACCGGCTCGGACGCGCCGGGCGCGGCTCGCGACCACGGAGCCGGCTCCGGCCGGGACACGAGTCGGCGCTGGCGGCCCGCGTGGTGACCGTCGACCGCGGGCGGTACGGCTGCCTGCTCGACGACGGCACGCGGGTCACGGCGATGCGGGCACGAGAGCTGGGCCGCCGCGCCGTCGTCGTCGGCGACGTGGTGGCGGTCGTCGGAGACGTCTCCGGCAGTGCCGACGTGCTGGCCCGGATCGTCCGGGTCGAGGAGCGCGGTTCGGTTCTGCGGCGTACGGCGGACGACGTCGACCCGGTCGAGCGAGTGCTCGTCGCCAACGCCGACCAGTTGGTCGTCGTGTGTTCGCTGGCGAGTCCGCCGCCACAACCGCGGCTCGTCGATCGTTGCCTCGTCGCGGCCGAGGACGCGGGCGTCCGACCGGTGCTCTGTATAACGAAGACGGATCTTGGTGCTGCCGACGAGCTGCTCGCGATCTATCACGACGTCGGGGATCTCGACGTCGTGATGTCCGGGTTCGACGACGGTGGCCAGGGTCGCTCCCGGTTGAACGATCTTCTGCCCGGTCACGTCACCGTGCTCGTCGGATCGTCCGGCGTCGGCAAGTCGACGTTGGTCAACGCGCTGCTGCCCGACGCGGCTCAGCGGGTCGGCGCGGTCAGCGCGGCGACCGGCAAGGGCATCCACACAACGACTGCGGCGATCGCCCTGCCGCTGGCCGACGAGGCCGGTTGGGTAGTCGACACTCCGGGCGTCAGATCCTTCGGGCTCGCTCACATCGCGCGTGACCGCCTGGTGCGCTGCTTTCCCGATCTCGACCCCGGCACGGCCGACTGCCCGGGCGACTGCGACCACCTAGATCCCGAGGTCTGTGAGCTTGATGCGTGGGTCGGCGCAGGCCACGCTCACGCCGAGCGGCTCGACTCGCTCCGCCGCCTTCTGGTCAACCGCGACGCCGGCTGACCCCCCTGACAGGTCTAGAGGTCGACGGTGCCGCCCACGCGCCAGTACTCGTTGTTCGCCCGCGCGAGAAAACCTTCTTCGACGAGATAGCGGCGAAGGGCCGCGTGGTCCGGGTGGAACGCGCGGAGCATCACGTTGACCTCGTTCTCGGGATGACGCACACCGATCTCGAAGACCCGGCAAACGTGGTCGAGCACGACCACCCGCTTGCTGTGCTGCGTCGGGATCTGCAGCAGCCGGCCGTCGCGCAGGAAGGTGCGGAGAATCGAACCCGCGCGTGCGTCAACGTCGCCAACGTCGTCCGGCTCGACGCGCGGCCGTGCCTCGCGCACCAGCGTGCACACGCGGTCGAGGAAGCACCGAGCACAAGTGCGGCAACAACTGACAGCCGCTCCGCATCCGCGAGCGCTGCAAGCATCTCGACGGCGGCATCCACGCCGTCATTGTGCCGACTAGGAACTGGCGAGGGCGATGGCGTCGTCGACCTCGGCCTTGCGCGCGGCGAACTCTGCCTTCTCGCGGTCGAGCTGATCGGCCAGGTCCTCGTCGGCCTTCATCAGCTCGTCGAGGTTGAAGCCGGCCATGTCGAGCACGCCCATCTCGGCGTAGCACTTCTGCACCTTCTCGCCCCACAGGCCAATGTCCTTGACACACGGCACGATGCGGCTGAACAGATGTGAGCGAAACATCTTGGTCATCTCGGAGTTCTCCGAGATCTCCAGGCATTCGTCCACCGGCATGTCGAGTGTTTCGTAGACCTCGCGACCGAGGAACCGGTTGCGCATCAGCCAACATCCCTCGACGACGAACTCCTCGCGCTCGTCGCGCTCCTTCTCGGTGAGGTTCTGGTAGTAGTCGCGCAACGCCATGCGACCGAACGCGACGTGCCGTGCCTCGTCCTGCATCACGTAGGCGAGCAGCTGTTTCGCCAACGGGTTGGTCGCCATGTCCCGGAAGACGCCGAAGGCAGCGAGCGCCAAGCCCTCGATGAGCACCTGCATGCCGAGGTAGGCGTAGTCCCACTCCGGCTTGTCCATCGATTCCTTGAGCAGTGCTGCCAGGTCGTCGTTGACCGGCATCATCAGGTCGACCTTGTCCTGCAGGAACCGGGCGAACGTCTCGACGTGACGAGCCTCGTCCATGGTCTGCGTCGCGGCATAAAACTTGGAGTCGAGGTCAGGGACGGTCTCGACGATGCGCGCGGACACGATCATCGCGCCCTGCTCGCCGTGCAGGAACTGGCTCCACGTCCACGCGGCCTGGTGCTGGGAGAAATTGTCCTTCTCCTTCTGGCTCATCTTCTCGTAGAAGTCGATGCCGGCGAACGGGTTGAACGCGTCCGGGATGCCGATCGGGTTGATCGGGTCAACGGGCAGCGACCAGTCGATGCGCTTGGTGGTGTCCCACTGCTTGTCCTTGCCTTTCTGGTACAGGTTCAGCAGGCGCTCGCGACCCTCGTCGTACTCCCAGGTGAAGCGGGCGTCAGCACCACCGGGAACGTTCCAGGTCGTCGTGACGTCGACCGGGCGGGCGTACTTGTCGCGGCTGCTCATGACTGGGCTGAATCCTTTCCGAGAAGCTGCCGGGCCAGGTCGGCCAAGCGGGCTGCGATGGTTTCCGCCGGCTCGGGGGCCGGCAGCACGAGGTAGGAAATGGTGAGTCGGGTGATGGTCTCCGCAGCGGTGGCGATGTCGGTCTCCGACAGCCCCGGCCAGTGCGTCGCGTAGTAGCGCTCGAAGCTCGCCCGCGCGGCGGCGATCACCGGCTCGCCCCGGGTGGTCAGGAACGGCAACAACCCACTGTCGTCGACCAGTGCGGCTTTGAGCAGGGGGTTGTCGGCGGCTCGCTGCAGCGTGTAGAGCGCGGCGGTGCCGACGGCCTGGATCGGGTCGTGCGGGTCGGCCTCGTCCAGCGCGGCTTCGGTGCCGGCGATGAACTCCTCGACCTCCCGCATGGCCATCGCCTGCGCGAGGGCGTCCTTGGACCCGAACTCGTTGTAGAGCGTTTGCCGCGAGACACCGGCCGCTCGGGCGACGTCGACCATGCGAGTGCCGGCCCAGTCGCCGCTCACGGCGGCGGCGTAGGCCGCGTCCAGAAGCGCGTTGTGTACGGCGGACCCGCCGACTGGGGCCATTTCCGCAGTCTTTACACGAACGCCCTTCGTGTCAAGTGCCGCCGCAAGAATACGGTTGTCGGCGTGACCGACTGGACCGCCGATCTGGAGTTGGCGCACGCGCTCGCCGACGCGGCAGACGCGATCACTATGACTCGCTTCGCCGCCGCTGACCTCGTCGTCGAGACCAAGCCCGACCTCACCCCGGTCAGCGATGCCGACCGCGCGGTCGAGGACGCCGTCCGCAAGCTGCTCGCCGACCAGCGACCCAGCGACGCGGTGCTCGGCGAGGAGCGCGGCAGCAGCGGATCCGGGTCACGGCGCTGGATCGTCGACCCGATCGACGGCACAAAGGGCTATGTGCGCGGCGCTCCGTCGTGGGCAACGCTTTTGGCGCTACAGGTCGCCGACGAGATCGTGCTCGGCGTGGTGTCGGCACCCGCCCTGACCCGTCGCTGGTGGGCGTGTCGAGGCGGCGGCGCGTGGGTCCGCTCGCCGTCGGGAACCCAGCAGTGCCAGGTGTCGCAGGTGCGCGCGCTGCCCGACGCCTTCCTGTCCTACTCGTCACTTGCCGGCTGGGAGACGCGCGGCCGCATGACGCAGTTCCTCGGCCTGGCCGGCGACGTGTGGCGGACCCGGGCGTACGGCGACTTCTGGTCGCACATGCTCGTCGCGGAAGGTGTGGTCGACATCTCCTGCGAACCCGAGGTCTCGATGTGGGACCTCGCCGCCCTGCAGCCGATCGTCGAAGAAGCCGGCGGCCGCTTCACCGATCTCGCCGGTGAAGCACGGGCTGACGGCGGCAGCGTCGTCTGCACCAACGGTCTGCTCCACGAGGAAGTCATCGCCGCCCTGAGCTAAGCCGGGACTGTAGCGGGCCGGAAAGTCGGGTGACGAAGCCGGGCATCGGCGGTAACGTGCGGCGCGTGACCAGACTCGACCACTTGTAGGTCCGCGGTCCGCCTCCGCCGGAGGCGCCCGGCACTGACGACGTGCCCGGCGCGGACATTGCGTTGCCCCGCAATCGCTTTCTCCGGACGGAGTCTCAAGTGGTCCAATCCCTCGCGGTCCCGATGACCGTAGACGACACTCATGCAACATCGCAACTCGCCCTCGACGTGCGTTCGGTCACGAAGGACTTCGGGCCGCCGTTGCTGCGCCGGCTCGCGCGCCGGACGAGCACGCCTTACCGCGCCGTAAACGACGTCTCGTTCGCCGTGCCGGCCGGGGAGATCTTCGGCGTCATCGGCGCGAACGGATCCGGCAAGTCGACGCTCATCCGCATCCTCAGCACGTTGCTGCTGCCCGACGGCGGCGACGTGCATGTGTTCGGACACAACGTCGTCACCCAGGCGCTCGAGGTGCGGCGGCTCATCAACCGCGTCTCCGCCGACCCGTCGTTCTTCCGACCCATGTCGGCGGTCGAGAACCTGCTGTTCTTCGGCCGGGCCTACGGCCTGACCGGTGAGGAGACGCGTCGCGAGAGCCTCTCGCTTCTCGATCAGCTCGGGTTGGACGAGCGACGTGCGCGCGAGCCGATGTTGAAGATGTCTCGCGGGCAACAGCAGAAAGTGGCCGTGGCTCGCGCCTTTCTCACCAGGCCGAGATTGCTGCTGCTCGACGAGCCGACGACCGGGCTCGACCCGCGCAGCAAGCGCGACGTGCAGCGGTTCGTCTCCGACATCCGCCGTGACCACGGCGTCACGATCCTGCTCACCACACATGACATGGAAGAAGCCGAGCTGCTTTGCGACCGCATCGCGTTCCTCGCGGAAGGCCGCATCGTTGCCGAGGGCACACCGCTGCAACTGCGCGAACGAGTCGCGGACGGCAGGGCCGTCGACGACGTCGACATGGAGGACGTCTTCATGACGTTCACCGGCCGCCGCCTGGACGAGGACGAAGAAGGAAACCCTGATGACAACGGCTGATCTCACCTATCCCGGGTCGCCGCGACGCGTCGCCCTCGGATGGGCCTTTGTCGAACGCCAGACCAACTTGTGGAAGCGCTATTGGGGTTGGGAGCTCGTCTGGTTGCTCTACGGCGTCGTCAACACGCTTGCCATCACCTTCATCGCTCGCGAGGCCGGACAGTCCGGGGTCATCAGCCAGCCACAGGTGCGGCGGCTGACGCTCTTCCTGCTGATCGGCACGCTGATCTGGGCCTACCTGTCGGCGGTGCTCGACGACATGAGCCTCGTCATCATGTGGGAGCGCTGGGAAGGCACCATCGAACACACGCTGATGGCGCCCGTCCCGCGCGCCGTACACCTGATCGGCATGAGCGTGTTCGGCATCTTGCACGCGACAGCTCGTACGGCGTTGATCCTGGCGTGCTCGTTGCCGTTCTTCAACGTCGACCTCGGCCATGCCAACTGGTTGGCCGCGCTCTTGGTTGTCGTGGTCGGCAGCCTCAGCCTCATCGGCCTCGGCATCCTGACCGGCATCCTGCCGATGCTCTATCCCGAGCGCGGTGAGCAGATGTCGTTCATGGTGCAGGCGCTGGTGTTGCTCGTCTCCGGTGTCTATTACGGCGTCAACGTGCTGCCCGGTTGGCTGCAGGCCGCCAGCAACGCCTCGCCCGCGACCTACCTGCTGAAAGGCATCCGGTCCGCCGTCATCGACGGCCATGACGTCGCGCACCAGGGTCAGGTGCTGCTTGTGCTGGCGATCTTCGGAGTCGTGCTGGTGCCCCTGTCACTGGTGGCGTTCAGCGCTGCCGAGCGCTGGGCCCGACGCACCGGCCGACTCAAGCGGCAGGGGTGACCGCCCTTCCCGGAAGGGCGTAGCGTGCGCGCGTGACGGCTGCAGCGGAGCTCGACCTCCCGGCGTTCTCCAACGACGACGTCTCGATCACGGGCGAGGAACTGCACGCGACGCTTCGCGAGCTAGCCGACGCGTCGTGGCTCGCACGCGTGCCCAACGGCTATCTGACGTTGGACCGCGAGGCCGGTGAGTTCTTCCTCCGTTGCCGAACCGCGACGTTTCCGGGCCAGATGATCGCGGAGCTGTTCGGCGTCGGGCCCGGCGCACTGCGCGAGGAGATCGACAACAACATCCTGCATCTCGACGGCGAGCGGCATCGCCGGCTCCGCAACATGCTCAACCCGTTCTTCACGCCGCGCGCATCCGACCAGTGGCGTCCGGCGATGCGCACGATCATCGATGACATCTGCGCCGACCTGCTGCCGAGCGGCCGCGGCGACTTCGTCAGCGCTGTCGCCAAGCCTTACCCGGCGCAGGTCATCGCCACTGTCATCGGCGCGCCGCGAGCGGACTGGCCGCAGCTGCACGAGTGGTCGCACTGGATGCAGAGCCAGTTCGACGGTCCTGCGCTGCTCAATGACCGCGACCGCATCGAGCAGGCGGTCATCGAGTTCTACGAATGGTGCGGGGCGCTTGTCGCCGAGCGCCGCACAACGTCCCGCGAAGACCTGCTCTCCGCTCTCATCAAAGCGGAGTCCGACGACGGCAAGCTGTCCGCGCTGGAGCTCCGCAACCTCATCCTCGACATCATCGCCGGTGGCGTCGACACGACCCATGCGCAGCTCGCCCACGGCTTGCGGTTGTTCGCCGAACATCCGGACCAGTGGGAGCTGCTCGCGCGTGCGCCGGAGCTCGCGCCACGAGCCGCGGACGAAGTGCTTCGCCACGAGCCGGTAACACCTTTCGGCGCTCGTGTCCTCACCGCTGATGTGACCTACAGGGACGTCGAGTTTCCGGCGGGCACGCTGATCCTGGTCGGCGTCACCGTCGCCAATCGGGAACGAGACAACGGCAACTTCGACATCACGGCAGGGCGTGACGGTGAGCGGATCCTGACCTTCGGCGCCGGCGCGCACTTCTGCGTCGGCCAGAACCTCGCCCGTGCCGAGCTGGAGGAGGCGCTCACCTACCTCGCACCGCGCATGCCGGCACTAAGGCTCGACGGACAACCCGAGTTCGGCACCGTGCAAGGCATCTACGGGCTGCATGCGCTGCCGCTTGCGTGGGAACCGAACTAGCCGCATGCGATCGACCAGACGCGGCGCCAGATACAAAGCGGCGGCGTCGAAGAAGCCATAGCCGCCCGCGGCGCCCGAAGGCGGGTTGCCCATCGCCACGACGCCGAGGATCGGATCGCGCACCTGCCATGTCCAGGCACCGAGACCGGTGCCGAGCAGCTCCAGATACGTCACGACAAGGAATGCGCCGACGAACACCAACGGGTTGCGGCCGCGTAACAAGAACAGCGCAAGACAGGCAAACCAGAATGCCCCGAGCACGTCCCGCCGGCCGGAGAGAAACAGGCCCCACGTGGCATAGCCGCCCGCGATCGCCAGCGTCGCCGGCACGAGACAGCGCCGGTGCCGGATGAAGAGGGCGGATCGCCCCATCGTCAGCGCGCCGAGATAGACGAGACCATGCCCGGGCGGCACGAACCAAGGCACGTCATGCAGCCGATAGGTGTAGACGCCGAGCCATCGCGAGAACGTGTATTCGACCGCGGTCGCGAAAACGACCACGACGCCCACCTGCAGTCGCGTCCGAACGTCGTAGCGGCTGAGCAATCCGGCAAGCAGCAGCCACGTCCCGATGCCGAGCAGCCGCTGTTGGCCCAGCGATGCATGCTGGTCGAGCACCAGCACCAGCGGGATCCAGGCGAGGACTGCTGCAGGCGTCATCGACGCCAGCCTCGCACGGTCAGGCCGCGGTGCGCAGCCCGGCCAAGGCCTCCGAAGCGTTCAGCACCGACGTGGCCCGCTCGGCGCTCATGACCTCGATCTCGTCGATCCGAGCGCCCCGCAACGGATTGAGTCCCATCACGGAGAGCAGCTCGCCGCCCGGCTCGAACGTGAGGACCCGCGTGCCGCGCCGTCGGTGGTGCGCCAGTTCCTTCTGCAGATAGCGGTGGAAGAGCAGCCGCGCGCCGAGGTCGATGGTCGGCCGGATCCCGCGCAGGTCGACCGACATCGGGGAGCTCACGATCAGGACGTCGAGCTCCCATCCGTTCGTCACGTCAGCATTGGTCGGAGAGTGCACCCCGCCGTCGACGTACATCTCACCGTCGATCTCGACCGGGTGGAAGTAGCCGGGAATCGCACACGAGGCCGCGACCGCATGCGCGACGTCCGTATGCGGCGCACCGTCGCGACCGAAGACGACTCGCTTGCCGTCACGACGTCGTACGCCGACGACATACAGCCGTCGTTCCGGCCAGTCGTTGCCATGGCGGGAGCGAAGCCCGGCTACCAAAAACTCGGTCGAGCGGCGCCCGGTCGGCAACAGGCTCGCGAAGAGCACGCCCGCACGGGCATCCCACGGCCGCCGCATGGCGGCCAGGTAGGGCGACAGGTCCGGGGCCCAACCGAGCTTGCGACCGTGGACGGTCGCGTCGTACAACGCCGTGCCCATCTCCTCCGGCCGGCGAAGGAAGGCGCCGACCATAGATCCTGCGGACGTGCCGACGATCAGGACTGCGGTGCGCGCGTCGAAACCAGCCTCGTGCAACGCGCGGATGACACCGCGGTGAAACGCATCACCGGTGACGCCTCCGGCACCGAGCACGAGACCGATCCGCGCCGGGCCTGTCCCTTGCATGGTGGAAGGATTCCCGGGCTCAGTTGTGCCATGCACGCGTGACGCCCTCGGGATAGACGAGGTCGCGGATGACGCGGCCGGGATTGCCGCCGACCAGCGTGTCGTCGGGCACATCGCGGCTGACAACGGCACCGGCGGCAATCAGACAGCGTCGGCCGATGGTGACACCCGGCAGGATGATCGCCCTGGCGCCCACCCAGGTGCCGTCGCCGATCCGCACCGGCGCTTCCTTGACCGGGCGCCCTTCCACGCCATGGCTGTCGCTGTCCATCACGTAGGCCTCGTTGGCGATCGCGACGTCGCTGCCGATCGTCACCTCGCACGCGCTGAAGATGATGGCTCCCGAGTTGATGAAGACCCGATCGCCGATGGTGATCTGTCCCCAGCCGGTGATGAGCGTCATGCGATGAGCGGACCAGATCTGGAAGTGGTCGCCGATGACCATGTTGGTGCCGTCGACGCGCGGTCGACCGAGCACCGTCGGCTGCGCGCCGATCTCGAGGGCCTTACGCAGATGCCAGTCCGCGTTGAGGCGCTGCCGGCCGTAGGCCCAGTAGAACTGCGCCACTTCGATCCGGCGCGCGAGCACGGGATTCCGCGCGAGCAGGGAATTCACGGTCCTGAAGGTTAGTTGGCGTGCTCGCGCGCGTGCTCGATGACGAGCCTTGCCATCTCCTCCGGCTCTTCCTCCGGCAGCCAATGGCTGCGGCCTTCCCGCCGCTCGAAGCGATACGGGGCATCCACGAAGTCAGCGGTCAGCCGGGCCGCCTTCGGTCCAAGGAAACGGTCACCAGTCGCATAGACGTACATCGCCGGCACGGTGACGTTGCCTCGCACCGGCGGTGAAAGCGGCAGCCCTCGGTACCAGTTCACTGCCGCCCGCGCCGCCGCGCGCTCGCGGAGCGGCGCGACGTAACGCTCGGCGGCCGCTTCATCCAGGCCGGCCTGGAGCAGGGTCCGCTTGAAGTTTGCGCCGCCTCGCGCGGTGATGCCCGCCTCCGGCAGCCACGGCAGCTGGAACATCGCCATGTACCAGGAGTGCAGTGCCTGGTCGCCGGTGTACATCGCTTTCAGGAACGCTCGCGGGTGCGGTGTCGTGAGCGAGGTCACCGTGTGCAGCCGATCAGGGTGCGCGTGCGCGAACGCCCACGCGACCGCACCTCCCCAGTCGTGTCCGACGAGATGCACCTTGGCGGCACCCGTGGTGTCGACGAGGGCGAGCACGTCGGCAACAAGCTCCGGCATCACGTAGCTGCGTCGCTTCAGCGGGCGAGCGCCGGGCGAGTAGCCGCGCTGGTCCGGCGCCAGCACTCGGAAGCCGGCCGCGACCAGCGCCGGAGTCATCGCTTGCCATGACGAGCGGTTCTCCGGGAAGCCGTGCAGCAAGACCACGGTCGGGCCGTCCGCCGGTCCTCTTTCGTCGACGTCGAAGGTGAAGGCGTCACGCCTGAACTGCTGCATCAGCGCAATCTAGGGCACGGCCCGGGCCTGGCCGAGACAACCTACGGTCGCGTAGGTTGGCCCTCGTGACCGCAACGGTGACCGCCTACGACGAGCGCGTGCGGGCGCTGCAGCAAGCCTTGCTCGCGGCGCCGGCGGGCACGCCCGTGCGGTTGCACAAGCGCACCTCGAACCTCTTCCGCCCACGCGAGCGCGGCTCGAGTCCACTCGATGTCGATGGCTTCCGCGGCGTGCTGAGCATCGACACAGAAGCCGGCACGGCCGACGTGCTCGGCATGACCACCTACGAAGACCTGGTCGACGCAACGCTGCCGCACGGCTTCATGCCACTCGTGGTGCCGCAGCTCAAGACGATCACCCTCGGCGGCGCCGTGACCGGACTCGGCATCGAGTCGACGTCATTTCGCAGCGGTTGCCCGCACGAGTCCGTCGTGGAGATGGACGTGCTCACCGGCACCGGCGAGGTCATGACCGCTCGGCCGGACAACGAGCACCGCGATCTCTTCTTCGGGTTTCCCAACTCCTACGGATCGCTGGGCTATGCACTGCGGTTGCGCATCGAGCTCGAGCGGGTGCATCCGTTCGTGCACGTGCGCCATGTTCGCTTCGACAGCGTGGACGCCTGCGCACTTGCCGTCACCGAGATCTGCGCGAGCCGCTCCTGGAACGAGCAGCCGGTCGACTTCCTCGACGGCACGTGGTTCGCCGACAACGAGGTCTACTTGACCCTCGGGAGGTGGGCCGACCGAGCTCCCTTCACTTCTGACTACACCGGCCGCGACATCTACTACCGCTCGATCCAGCGGCATGCCGAGGACTACCTCAGCGCGCGCGACTATCTGTGGCGCTGGGACACGGACTGGTTCTGGTGCTCGCGAGCGTTTGGTGCGCAGAACCCCACGCTTCGCTCGGTGTGGCCGCGACGTTGGCTGCGGTCGAACGTCTACTGGAGACTCGTCGCGCTCGAACGGCGCTACGGCGTCAAAGCGCGGCTGGACAAGGCGGCGGGAAAGCCGGAGCAGGAATACGTCATCCAGGACGTCGAGATACCGGTCGCGCGGCTGGCCGAGTTCCTCGACTTCCTGCATCGGCAGACGGGCATGTCTCCGGTCTGGTTGTGCCCGCTCAAACAACGCGACCCGATGGTCTCGTGGGACCTCTATCCCCTCGAGCCGGACGCCGTCTACGTCAACGTCGGCTTCTGGGGCGGCGCTCCATTGCCGCCAGGTGAACGCGAGCCGTTCCACAATCGCGCGATCGAGCTCGAGGTCGCGCGGCTCGGCGGTCGCAAGTCGTTGTACTCGACGGCGTTCTATCCGGAGAGCGAGTTCTGGGACAACTACGGCGGCCCGACCTACGAAGTGCTCAAGAAGACCTACGACCCGGATGGACGACTACTCGACCTCTATGCCAAGACGGTCCAGCGCCGATAGGAGGCACCCATGCCACGCACACCCGTCGCAACGCTCCTTTCTCGAGTGCTCGCCGGCGCGCCCGTTGGGGTTTCGGCGTACGACGGAAGCACTGCCGGTCCGACCGACGCGGCGGTGACGCTGGTCTTGCGCTCGCCACGCGCGCTGTCGTACCTCATCACCGCACCCGGACAGCTCGGTCTCGCTCGCGCCTACGTGAGTGGCGAGCTCGAGATCGACGGCGACCCCTATGACCTGTTGAAGCTCGTATGGAGCGACCACATCGGCCAGCTGTCCTGGCGCGAGCGGCTGTCGATCCTTACGAGCGTCGATCCCAAGGCGTTCCGCTGGGTCGACCCGCCAGACGAGGAATACGGCGCCCGCCGACTCAAGCAGGGCATGCGGCACAGCAAGGGACGCGACGCGGCCGCGATCAGCCATCACTACGACGTGTCGAACCTGTTCTACGAGTGGGTTCTCGGCCCGTCGATGACCTACACCTGCGCATGCTTCCCGCGCGACGATGCGACGCTCGAAGAGGCGCAGGAGCACAAGTACGACTTGGTCTGCCGCAAGCTAGGGCTGACGTCCGGCATGCGATTGCTCGATGTCGGTTGCGGCTGGGGCGGAATGGTCATGCACGCCGCGAAGCACTACGGCGTGCAAGCGCTGGGCGTGACCCTGTCGCGTCGCCAGGCCGAATGGGCGAAGGAGCGGATCGCAAGCGAGGGCCTCGGGCACCTCGCCGAGGTGAGGTTCAGTGACTACCGCGATGTGAGCGAGAGCGACTTCGACGCAATCTCCTCGATCGGGCTCACCGAGCACATCGGCCGCGCGAACCTGCCGGCGTACTTCTCGTTCCTCGCCGGCAAGGCCAAGCCGCACACACGGCTGCTGAATCACTGCATCACCCGCCCCACGACGACCGAGCCCAACCGGACCGGCGGCTTCATCGACCGCTACGTCTTCCCCGACGGCGAGCTCGAGGGTGTCGGGACCATCGTCAGCGCGATGCAGGACAACGGCTTCGAGGTGCAGCACGAGGAAAACTTGCGGGAGCACTATGCCCGCACTCTTGCCGGATGGTGCAGCAACCTCGCCGAGCACTGGGACGAAGCCGTGGCTGAGGTCGGGCCCGGTCGCGCCCGCGTGTGGGCGCTCTATATGGCCGGGTCGAGACTGGGTTTCGAGCGCCGCACGATCGAGCTGCACCAGGTGCTCGGGGTGAAGGTCGCCGATGACGGCAGCAACGGCATGCCGCTGCGCCCCGACTGGGGCGTCTAACGACCTGCGGCTCGGCTCGTGCACACCGTGACGCAGCAGTCCGGTGGCGCACCGTCGAGACGGGCAGTGCAGCGATCGTCGACGCCGAGGCCTTCGAGCACTCCGGCGACGAGTTGTTCGTTGAGGCTGCACACCAACCCCGGCGCGACGTCGACGACGTCGTGGAAGGGGCAGTTGCGCAGCCGGACACGTCGGTCGGCATCCTCGACCGGCTCGTAACCGAGGTGGTTGAGCGTCTGCTGCGCCGCCTCGATCGCGGCCCGCCCGCGGGGCTTTCGCCGCGGTCGCTGCAACTCACCCGCACGCTTGCCCTCGGCCCGGGCCAGCGCGATCGCGGACGCGCCGGCATCCTTCGGCTTCGTGGCGATGGCTGCGGCCAGGATGCGCGCAACCCAGTTGTACTGCCGAGGCGGCAGCGCAAGCGCGAGCTCGACAGACGCCGGTGCGTAGCGCTTCGCCGGCCGCCCAGCGCCAGGACCGCTTCGACCGGGCGGCCGTGCGTAGTCGACCGTGACCAGACCCGCGTCGGCGAGCCGGTCCAAGTGAAACGCCGCAAGGCGTT
>Ga0157369_10003979_pt1 | contig 17524 bp, 10 predicted proteins | sample C25metaG_FD_113461 | JGI IMG/M metagenome (GOLD analysis project Ga0157369, IMG submission 113461) | Corn rhizosphere microbial communities from Kellogg Biological Station, Michigan, USA - C2-5 metaG | ecosystem: Host-associated > Plants > Roots > Rhizosphere > Soil | place: USA: Michigan... | reverse complement strand
TCGCTTCTGAATCGTCCATGCTGATGATCAATCCCCAGCATCCCGACCCTGCCCTTCAGGCTCATCTTGTGTGAGAATCCAATGCCCTTTTCAGGCTCATCTTGTGTGAGACAAGAGTCCGGGTTCGGGAAGAGCCGTTCAATGTCATACTTAAAGACCTGAATACCCGCCGCACGTTCGCGTTGCTGCTCGTCGCGCTGTTCAGCGTTTCGCTGCTGACGCCCCTCTTCGCAGCCGATGTGCGGCAGCACTTGCCGGCGTGTTGCCTTCGCGACGGCGAGCACCATTGCTCCATGTCATCGCAGGGGGGCGCCGATCACGAGCATGGCCCGGCGCTTCAGTCGCGCTGCTCCCAATACCGTGGCGCTGCCTCCTTCTTCAGCGTGCCCCAAAACGCAACGCTCGCGGCCCCCGCGGGAGTTCAGACCCTCCAACCCTGGGTTGCAGACGTGGCGCTTCCGGTTGGCTCAGCTGCAGTGTCGGTCATATTCGGCCCACCTGATTCCCGGGGTCCCCCTCCTTTCCTCGAATAGTCTCCTTCGTTTTTCACAGTTCGTTTGTTGGGGAAAGGAGTTGTTGTGTTCAGAGCGTTATGCGTTCGCGGGGCGCTGCCCGCGATCGTATGTGCCACCGCCGGCGTCGCCTTCAGCCAGGAAACCATTAACAATGCGTCTCTCAGCGGCCGCGTAACGGATCCGAGCGGCGCAACTGTTCAGGCGGTGCAGGTCTCAGCGCGGCAACTGCAAACAAACACCGTACTCACTGCGGTTACGGACAGGCAGGGGCGATTTCGGTTTCCATACCTGAGAGTCGGTTCCTGGGAAATCAGTTTCCAAAAACCCGGGTTTGCGGAACAATCACGGACGTTGCGCCTCAGTGCCGGTTCAGCGTTCGACTTGCCCATTTCGCTTCGGCTCGCAGGCGAAGCTACTACTTTGGTCATCACCGGTGAGCAGAACACAATCGATACGGCCCGCTCTGAAGTCGCGGAAACAGTTGGACAGGCAGAGATCCGGCAACTGCCGCTGAACGGGCGAAATTTCATGGACGCAACGCTTCTGGCTCCTGGAGTCTCGCCCACAAACACGGCTGCCAATCAACTCTTCGCCGAAACTGCCGCCGTTCCGGGCCAGGGCATCTCCATTGGAAGCCAGCGCAATTTCTCGAACAGTTTCATTGTGGACGGCCTTTCAGATAATGACGATGCATCTGGCCTCACCGGCGCATTTTACGGTTTGGATGTCGTCGAGGAAATGCAGGTAGTCACCTCCGGCGCTCAGGCTGAATTCGGCCGCGCGCTCGGAGGGTACATCAATATCGTGACGCGCAGCGGCGGCAACGCTCTTCACGGCGATCTCTATGGTTACGTCCGAAACAGCAGATTCAATGCGGCGAATGCTCTATCGCAAACTGCCCTTCCCATGACCCAGGCGCAATACGGCGCGAGTCTCGGGGGGCCGATCATTCGCAACCGGACGTTCTATTTCGCGAATTTCGAGCAGCGCCAGCTGAATCAGGCCGGACTCGTAACCATATCGCCTGCGAATGTGGCGGCAATCAATACGCATCTCGCCGACATCGGGTATCCGGGATCGCTGATTTCAACAGGCATTTACCCCAATCCCGTTCACAGCACGAACTTCTTCGGAAGGATCGATCATGAAGTAAGCACGCGCGATCAGTTCAGCGCACGGTACAGTGTCTACCGTGTCACGAGCGTGAATTCGCGCGGCGCCGGCGGGCTCAGCGCATCCACGGCTTCCGCGAATCTGGCCGATACGGACCAAATCTTCGCGCTCAGCAATGTTTTTACCCTGTCGCCGCGCGCGGTGAACGAAACCCGCGCCCAGTTCTGGAACAGCGATTTGAAAGCGCCTCCGTCGGACCCCATCGGCCCCGCGGTCAGCATCGCGGGCGTTGCCTCTTTCGGAACGCTTTCGGGATCACCGACGGCCCGGCTGAACCGGATGGGCCAGGTTGTGGACAATTTCTCATACCAGGCGGGAGCCCACGCCATTCGCATGGGAACAGAATTCATTTACAACGACGACATGATCGACTATCCCCGATCCATCCATGGCAGCTACAATTTCTCGTCTCTGGCGAACTTTCTTTCGGGAACGTACAACAACTCGGGCTTCACGCAAACATTCAACAACTCAATCGTCCGGCAGACGAACCCGAATGTCGGGATTTACGCGCAGGACGAATGGAAAGCGGGCGAGCGGCTCACGTTGAATCTCGGGCTGAGATATGAGCTGCAGTTTCTGAAAACCATCGAAACTGATACGAAAAGTATTTCGCCCCGCGCGGGCTTTGCGTGGACGCCCTTCAGCTCGCGTAAAACCGTCATTCGCGGCGGATACGGGCTTTTCTACGACCGTGTACCGCTTCGAGCGCTCGCCAACGCGCTGCTCTCGGCCGACGATACGGTCGATCCCTCGAGATTGAGCCAAATCAGCATTAGCCTTTCGCCGGGCCAGGCCGGTGCGCCGGCGTTTCCGGACGCTCTGAGCAGCCTCACATTCCCTCCGGGTGTGCTCTTCAATTTCTCCACCATGGATAGACGCATGCGACACGCGTATTCCGAGCAGGGCAGCATTGAAATTGAACGGCAACTCGGCGCGGGAAGCACGTTGAGCGCCGCCTATCAGCACGTTCGCGGCCTTCATCTCATTGCTTCGATAAACCAGAACGTTCCCTCCTGTGTGGCATCCGGCGCCAACAATGGATGCAGGCCCAACCCCGCATATGCAAACAACAGCCAGTATTCGCCCGCGGCGGATTCGTATTACGACGCTCTGACCCTCTCGCTCGTACAACGCCCGGCCAGATGGGGCAACTACCGCGTCTCGTATAGTTTTTCGAAAGCCCTTGACAACGTGGGAGAGTTCTTTTTCAGTTCACCCGTGAACAACTACAATATCTGGCAGGACTACGGCAGGTCAGACGACGATCAGCGCCATCGGTTCGTGTTTGACGGGTCGATTCACTCCTCCACCGCGCCCGGACGGAACTTTTGGGAGCGGATGACCCACGGCTTTGCTTTGAACCTGCTGTTCCAGTACTACTCGCCCTCGCCGTTCAATATCACTACGGGCAGCCAGACCATTCAGGGAACGGCCGCGCGGCCGCTCCTGAACGGCGTGATGATCGGCAGGAACACTGGAGAAGGTTTCGACTTCGTGAGCCTGGGCGCGCGGCTCAGCCGCTCTTTCGCAATTACGGAATGTCTTCACCTCGAAGCGATCGCTGAGGGTTTTAACCTGACGAATCACGTAAACGGCGTCAGTCTGAATGGAACATTTGGAACAGGAATGTACCCCGGCAGCCCTTCCCCGTCGTTCGGACAACCGACTGCCGTGGGAGATCCGCGAGGGCTTCAGTTCGCTTTGAGAGTGTCTTTCTGACGCGAAGCGCGGGGCGCCCACCGACCGGTATGCCAGCCCTGCGGCTCAAGCGTCTTTACCTTTTGCGAAGATTCACGCGCGCATTGGCCTGCGAACACGAGGTTCTGCAATCGCCGGAAAGGAATTTAGAGGACGTCCCCGCGCTTTCGCTATCGCAACGCCTTCCCATCGGGCAGCGCCCGGTTCATAATAGGAGGAACCGCGAGCCTGCATGACAATACTTGCGATCCTTCTGTTCGCCCTGTTCCAGGACACTCCGGCAATTCAGCCAGTTCCGGTGCCCGATCCTGCCAATGTGATCCAAAGCTACTATTCCGCAAAGGATTGGGAGCCGACAGCCGACCCGGACTCGCCTGAGTGGTCCGGAATCGCCGGTGTGCGCGCCGCGAAAGATTACTTCGGTAAGAACGTATCACTGCCCCCCACAGAAATTCGTTCGCGATGGACGCACAAGTATCTTTATCTTTTATTTATCTGTCCATACGACCAGTTGAACACGAAAAAGGATCCGGTGACGGATGCAAAAACGGACAAGCTTTGGAACTGGGACGTAGCTGAAGCGTTTATCGGATCGGATTATCTCCACACGGCCCGCTACAAGGAATTCCAGGTGTCGCCGCATTCGGAGTACGTGGACCTCGACATCAACAACGCCGATCCGAAGTCCCAGAAAGGCCTCGACTGGGAATCCGGCTTTACGGTGAAAGGCAGAATCGACTCGGAAAAGAAGATCTGGTTCGGAGAGATGCGCATTCCATTCCAGAGCCTGGATGTGAAGCAGCCCAAAACAGGAGACGAATTGAGGGTTGGGTTGTTCCGCATCTCTGGCAGAGAACCGAAGCGAACGTACATCGCCTGGAGACCCACGAACGCCAGCACGTTCCATGTTCCGGATGCCTTTGGCAGTCTGGTGCTCGAGAAGGAGCCACCCGAGAAGGCCCCCGAGAAAGCCGTCGAAAAAACCGCAGAGAAGACCCCGGATAAAGCTGAGAAAGTCGATAAACCAGAAGAAAAGAAAGACGAAAAGAAGTAAGGATAAACCGGCCCTGCCATGGGCCTTCCCCGATTCATGAGATTTGAATTCCGCCGGCGGGAATTTATCGGCCTGCTGGCAGCGCCTCTTCTTCGCGGCCAGGGCGCCGCATCCCGAAACGTTCGACCGCAGCCCCGTTCCAAACCCTCAGGCGTTCCGTTTAACGCGTATTTCACCGATATTGCAGCCCGGGCCGGTTTGCGGTTCCCCACCATCTACGGCCCGCTGGATCACAAAGACTACATCATCGAAACGATCGGCTGCGGTTGCGCTTTCATCGATTACGACAACGACGGCTGGATGGATATGCTGGTCTTGAGCGGCTCTCGCGCCGCGGGCTCTTCAGAAGGCGCAAGCAATCGCCTGTACCGCAACAACCGGGACGGCACATTCACCGACGTGACGGAAAAAGCTGGCCTGATGCGCACGATGTGGTCTTCCGGAGTAACAGTCGGGGACTACAACAACGACGGCTTCGACGATATTTTTATCAGCGGATACGGGCGCAACGTGCTCTACCGAAATAATGGAGACGGCACCTTTACAGACGTGACGAAGGAGGCCGGGCTTCTCGAGGGCGGAAATCGTTGGGGCGCAGGCTGCTCATTCGTCGATTACAACCGCGACGGGCATCTGGATCTGTTCGTTTCGAACTACCTCGATTTTGACCTTTCGCGCGCTCCAAAAGCCGGATCGAGCGCGATGTGTACCTGGCACGGCGTCGCGGTGAATTGCGGTCCGCGCGGATTGCCGTTCGCGCACCACACACTTTACCGGAACGATGGCCGCGGTTTCTTCACGGATGTGAGCAAAGAGGCTGGGATCGCCCGCGTTCGGCCCGGCTATGGCATGACGGTCGCGGCCGCAGATTACGATAACGACGGGTGGCCCGATATCTACGTCGCCTGCGATTCCACGCCGAGTCTGCTGTTCCGCAACAGACACGATGGAACATTCGAGGAGATCGGTCTGCCCGCAGGCTGCTCGCTGAGCGATGACGGAGTCGAGCAGGCGGGAATGGGCGTGGGCGTTGGAGATGTGAATCTTGACGGCAATCTCGATATATTCAAGACGCATTTCATGGACGACACCAACGTCCTCTATATGAACAGCGGCAGAGGATTCTTCGATGACCAGACAATCGCCGCCGGCCTGGGCGTTGAGACCCGGTTCGTAAACTGGGGCGCAGGAATCGTCGATCTCGATAATGACGGCAATCCCGATTTGTTCTACGTTACGGGAAACGTCTACCCTGAGGTCGAGCGAAAGAATCCGGATTATCCGCTCAAAACGCCTCGCGTCATTTTTCGCAATCTGGGCAACGGGAAATTCGAAGAACTCCTCGACCAGGGTGGACCCGCTATTTCAGCCGCCCACTGCAGCCGTGGCTGCGCTTTCGGCGACTTCGACAACGACGGCGATGTGGACATTCTCATCGTCAACCTGAACGAGCCGCCCTCGCTGCTCCGTAATGACCTGCGCGGCGGACACCACTGGCTGAAACTGAAGCTTGTCGGCACGCAATCGAATCGGAGCGCAATTGGCGCGCGGGTCACGTGTATGTATGGCGAGAAGCAGCAGGCGCAGGAAGTGATGGCTCAATCGAGCTTCTACTCCTGCAACGATCCGCGCCTGCACTTCGGCCTCGGATCGTCGACAACTGCGGATCTGAAAATCCGATGGCCAGGCGGCCTGACGCAGGAAATGAAAGCAGTGCGCGCGGACCAGATTCTGACGATCCGGGAGCCTGCAAAGTCCTGATCACATCGGCGCGTCGGCATCGAGCGCGTCGTGACCTCCGGGCTTCACCATCATTCCCTTGTAGATTTGCCCCAGGCGCTCCTTCATTCGTTTGAGCTTCTCGAATTCGGCGAGTTCCCGGATTGCGTCCTCGGATCGGCCTGCGGAGCGGTATGCCATACCCAATCGGTAATGAGCTACCTGGCTGTACGGATCGGCTTTGACAGCTTTTTCGAGTACCGGCAGAGCTTTCGCGGTTTCGTGCATCGAGAGCAGCGTCTTACCCAGACCCAGATTCGCGTCCGCGTCGTTCGGCGCGAGACCGACCGCCCGCGCAAAGTGATCGTACGCCGCTTTCAGGTTCGACTGCCGGAAGGCCAGTTCGCCGAGCCGGCATTCCGATTTGATATCAAGAGGGTTCGCCGCGAGTGCAGCCTCATATTCGCTTTCAACCTGCTGCTGATCCGCTTTCGATTCCGAACTCGCGAGCAACTCAGCCAGCTCGAAATGCAGACCGGGTGTCTGCGGAGCAATTTTCAAGGCCTGGCGATACTGTGCTATGGCGGCCTCGTTTCGGCCGTGGCGCGCCAGTTCCTGGCCCATGATCTGGTGCATCCTGGCGGAGTCCGGCGCCGCCATCACCATGGCGAGCGTGGTTTCATCGGCAAGATCGGAATAGATCCGATGAGCCGTATACAGCACGTCGGGGTCGGTGGGCCGAATCTGCGTGAGGACGCCCGCCACACTCGCGGCCTTATTCAAATCGCCCGAGGCGTAATAGACCTCGATCAGCTCCATGCCGGTTTGAACACGAACCTTTTCATCCATGACATGGTCGAACGCAGTTTCGAGGTGCCCCTTTGCTTCGCTCTGCCCTGTGCGCTTTTCGCTCATCCCGAGCAGCGCCACCACTTTCCACAGCTCCGGCTTCTGTTTCACAGCGGAGCGCAGCATCGGCACGGCCTTCAGGTAATCGCCTGAGAAAAAGAACGTGGTTCCGAGATTCGCTTGCGCGTCGAGATTCTTCGGGTCAATCCGAAGAATCGCCTGATACTCCCGGATCGCGGCGCCCGGCTGGCCGGCGCGCAGAGCCTGTTGAGCGGCGCGCGCGTGTGCGTGGATCTCCTGCTGCGTATTGGATCCGGTTCCGGCCGCCGAGAGAGAAAAAACGAAGAATGTCCCGAGTGCCGTCCGGCGCAAGATATTCATGAGCGAAGAACTGAATTTATTTTAGAAACAAAAAGGCCCCGGAAAGCCGTACCGCCTGGCTTCCGGGGCCGTGAGTACCGCGGGTTTAGAAAGAGAAGCGAGCGCCCAATTGCAGCGTGCGCCCGCCAACCGTCGTCTGCGTGATGATACCCGCATTCGGCGTACCGATATTCACGTTCGGATTGGCGAAGCTCGGATGATTCAGGATGTTGGTCGCGTCAAACCGAAGCTGCAGGTTTGCCCGCTCACTGAAAACGGGGAAGGCGAAGTTCTTGCCCATCGAGAAATCAACATCTACGAGCTTTGGCCCACGCAGAATATTTCTGCCTTCGTTGCCGAACGTGAAGGCCGCGGGCTGTACGAACGCGGAGGTGTTGAACCATTGCTGAATGGTGGGGTTCGACAGGTACGGATTGCCGACGATATTCGGATACCAACTGCCGGAGAGGGCTCCCGTCAGGTTCTGTGTACCCATGACTGCCGTGAACGGAGTGCCCGATTCCGCGGTGAAGATCGCCGACGTCTGCCATCCACCCAGAATGCCGTCGACAAGGGCGTTGCTGCTGGCGAGGAACTTCCGGCTCTTGCCGACAGGCAGCTGATACACCACGTCACCCGTGAACATGTGCGGACGATCGAAGTTCGACAGGCCGTAATTGAGGCCCGGGAGGGTCGCAATCTGGTAAGGCTGCGATCCGCCATTGCCGCCCCAGCCCGAAGAATCCTGCGTGCTGAGGAACTTCGACCAGGTGTAATTCGCATCGAACGAAAGGCCGCCGGAGAAGCGCTTGCGCGCCGTAAGCTGCATCGAATCGTAGTTCGAAATTGCGTTGAACGGATTGCCGCTGATCGTCTGGAACTGCGGGAAGGGACGTAGCGACTGCGGAGTCGAACTCGTGCCAACCTTCGTGTAGGGGACCTGATTGATATCCACCGGGAACGAGAGATTGTTTACGTGGTTGCCAACGTATGCAGCGGATACCACCATGTCGTGCGGCAATTGCCGCTCGATGCTGAACGACCACTGGTAGTTTTTCGCGACCGGGGTTTCGTACGGAACGTAGTTCACACTCTGGCCGTTGTAAGCGCCGGGGTCCTTCGAAGCGTTCACATAGTTCAGCGGCGGATTCGGATTCGACAGAAGGAAAACCGGCTGTGTTTGCCCGGTCTGCGAAAGCGAACCGCTCGCGTTCGCGCCGAAGCCTTCGTAACCGGCGGCATAGGTGTCCTCGCTCCACATATAGCCGTAGACACCAAAGCCGCCGCGTATGACGGTGTTCTTCATGGCCGACCAGGCGAATCCGACTCTCGGCAGGAAGATATCGTAGACAGGCTTCTCGATCGAATTGCGGCCATTGTTCGGCGCGAACCACATCGCGCCGGGCGTGTTCGTCGCCGGATTGATGATCGTCGGGTCGAACCCGCCAATGCGGTTGTGCAATTCGTGCCAGCCGCCCATGATCTGATACCGGAGACCCAGATTCAATGTCAAGGTCGGCGTGATCTTGTAATCATCCTGAACGAAAAACTGCGGCTGAATCTGCCGCATCGCGATGATCGGGCTGTTCGTAGCCTTCCAGGTGTCTACCTGCCCGAGCAGGAAATCGGCATAACCGACACCCGATTTGCCGGCTCCCCCCGGACCGGTCGAATTGAACGGACCCTGCTGCGTGAACACCCCGCTGAAGGTGAAATTGCCCGAGGCGACGTTGCCCCATGGAGTGTCATTGTCTTGCATGTAAAGCAACTCGGCGCCGAAGTGCAGAATGTGCTTGCCCCGGATCATGGTCAGCGTATCCGAGGGGTCGAATGAATTCTCCGCATAGATCGCATTCGGGCCGGGATCGAGACTCGTCCCGCCCACGCCGTTGACGGTGATCACCGGGAAGAGATCCGCCACAGCATAATTCCAGCCCAGTTTCTGCGGATATCCCTGACCAATGCTTTCCGGCGTGTACCAGTTGCCCTGGCGTGTGAAGCCAAAGCGGAATTCATTAACCGTCGTGGGAGTGATACTCCAGACGTCCGTGAGTTGGGAATCGTACCAGTCAGTATCGCCCTTATAGCAGTTCACGGGGCACGCAGGCCGTGCGCCGAAGCTGGGGAAATCCTGCTGCATGATCGAGAACGTGAGCCGGTTATTCGCGGAGACGTTGTAGTCGATGCGACCAAACCAACGCAGTTGCGGATTGGTCGAGGGCATTGCGGATTGATAGTTGTTCGCGTAAGGCGAGCCGCCCGGCACGTTTGGAGTGGGGAAGTAACTCTGCATATTCAGCGCGAGCGGGTCCATCCTGCTGGTCGGAATGACGTTGCCAGTGAATGGCGTTCGAACTTTTCCGCTGAGGCTCTGCGGATCGTATATCGTTGGGAACGCTGAATTCGAGAAGTTTCCGGCTCTCATGTCAGCCGTCGGATAGGTGTAGTACGGATACGAAACGCTGTTATTGATGATCTTTTCGACGTTGAAGAAAAAGAACAGCTTGTCCTTTTTGATCGGCCCGCCAACCGATCCGCCAAACTGGTGATATCGCTTGTTCGGAACCGAAGGCGAGAAGAATTGTCGCGCATTGAAGAAGTCGTTCTGCAGGAACTCGTAGGCCGACCCATGCCACTGGTTCGAGCCGCTTTTCGAGATCTGGTTGAAAACCGCCGCGCCGGTTCCATACTGGGCCGTGAACGTCGACGTGTTGATCTGAACCTCGGCAATGCTTTCGAAGCTGTTATTGTTCACGTTCGCGCTGTGCGGTAGCGTTACGGAGGCGCCATCGGCCAGGAAGTTGTCGTAATTCGGCATGGTGCCGTTGATCGAGAGCGTGGTTCCGGGGCTGCCCGAACTGGTACCCTGTGCTGAAGCGCCGGGAAGGAGCCTTACGAAGTTCCCCCAGTCGCGCGACACATTCGGCAATTCATTCATTTGCTGCGCCTCGAGCGTGGCGCTTTGCTCGGCTGTATCCGTATGTAGAAGCGGCGCCGTCTCGCTGACGGAAATTTCCTGCTGGGTCGCGCCGACGCTCATCTGAACGTTCACGGTCACAGCGCCTACTGTCAGATTGATCCCGCTCCGGACAAGCTTGTCGAAACCCTCTTTGGCAAAGGTCAGCTGATAGTGTCCGGGGAGAATCGAAACTGCGTCGTATAGGCCGTCAGCATTCGTAGTCAATCGTCGCGTAACGCCTGTATCCGTGTTGAGGATGTCCACGGAAACGCCCGGAACGACGCTTCCGGTTGGATCGGTGACTGTACCGCGAAGGTCGGATGAGTTGGTGCTCTGCGCGAATGCGCTTCCGGCCAGAGTAATTGCCAGGGCGAAGCCGAAAAATCTCCCGCAACGTGCGCGCGTTCGACGGTGAACTGCATCGCCTTCAGGGTTGTTGTTGCCTGCCATGAGACCTCTTCGTTTGCCTTTCGAACTGGAAAGTGGCAGTCGCGAATCACCGTTGAGCACACTACAAGCGTGCCGCGTGAACACGCCGGTGAATCCGCCGCAAAAGAAAAGCTCAACTAAATGACCGCGAAGCTGCTAACGAAAGATTACAAATCCGCGACCTTCCCCGGTTATGACAAATCTCACGTTCGGAAAGATTTCAATTATTGCAATCGCGGAATCGATGTCCCGCGACTATTATGCGCGAGATCTCCCTTACTTTCGTCAGGGTGGCCTGCTATTTATGTGGCCTACTATTTATGAGGTTCTTTTCCGGGCAACGCCGCCGGGTTTTCCTGGACTCGCTCCCGGTATCGTCCGCGCAGTCCGCCACCCAGCGATACGGCGGCTTCCCCAAACCGGTCACGAAGTTCGTCCGCGGTCTTCAGTGCCTTCGTCCATCGCTCTGAGCGCGAATCCGCGAGAAGACTCATCTGTTCTTCGCGCTCAAAGCCAGAGACGTGAACGCCGAGAAGGCGAATCGCCCGTCCGCCTTCGCGGTTCTCATGCAACAAACGACGCAATTCATCGATCAGATCCGTATCGAGCTGTGTCGGCGCGGGAAACGTATGCGCCCGGGTGATAGTAGTGAAATCGGAATAGCGGAGCTTCAGTTGTACGGTCCTGGCCGCGAGACGGTGCTCCCGGAGCCTCCGCCCCACCTTTTCGGCAAGATGGACCAGCGTTGATTCGAGTTGCGACGGGTCGGCCGTATCGACCATGAATGTATGCTCATGGCTGATAGATTTCGGATCCCCGCGCTCGCCGATTTCACCATCAAACCAGCCGCCGGCATCTTCGCCTTGCGCTTTCCCGGCAAGAGCCAGTCCCCATTTCCCGAAACGACGCTCGAGATCCGCCTCTTCCATGGCCGCCAGATCGCCAACCCGGCGAATTCCGATGGAATGCAGATTTTTTTCCATCACTTTGCCGACCCCTGGAACCTTCCGCACCGCGAGAGGCGCGAGAAATCGGGCCTCTGTGCCCGGCAGAACGCAAAGTATACCGTTGGGCTTCGCCTGATCCGAAGCGATCTTCGCCACGAGGCGGGAACTTGCGACGCCGATCGAGCAATTCAGATCGGTAGCGGATTTGATCCGTTCGTGCAGCAGATGCGCGGCCCGAAGCGCCGGACCGTGCAGCCGTTCCGTGCCCGTCATGTCGACATAAGCCTCATCGATCGACGCCATTTCGACCGCGGGCGAGAACGACTGCAGAATCTCGTAAACGCGTTCCGAATATTCCCGATATCTTTCCGGATGCCCTTCGACGAAGATGGCGTGCGGACAGTGCTTATATGCCGTTCTCAGCGGCATGGCCGAATGTACGCCGAACTTCCGCGCCGCGTAAGAAGCCGCGGAAACAACTCCGCGCTCGTTAGACTTGCCGCCGACTACGACGGCCTTGCCGCGCAGAGAGGGATTGAACAGTTCTTCCACTGACACGAAAAATGCGTCCATGTCGACATGGAAAACCGTCCGGCTCACGGCTTTTCGCAGACTAGCACGCGTGGAATACCCGCGAGGTCCGGAATCAGGCGAACGTTGCGCCACCCGAGCGCCAGTTCCGAAACGGCCCGCGCCTGGCCGAAACCGATTTCCATCGCAAGCACTCCACCGCGTTTCAGCACACGTACAGATTGGGGAATCAGGCGCTTATAGAAATCGGTGCCGTCTTCGCCACCGAAAAGCGCCAGAGCAGGTTCCCAGTCCCGCACTTCGCGCTGCAGCGACCCTCGATCGGCCTCCGGCACATAAGGTGGATTGCAAACAACTACATCGGCGGATTCGTCTGCGAACGAAACGAGAAGATCGCCCGCTACGAACTGCACTCTGGCTTGAAGACGCTGCGCGTTCGATCGCGCGACTTCAAGCGCCGGAAGCGATACATCGGTCCCGACGACACGCAATCCCGAATCAAGCGCGAGCGTCACGGCAATCGCCCCCGAGCCTGAGCCCGCATCGATCGCCAGTTCACCTGCAGCCCTGTTCATTTTGAGCACGACTTCCGCCAGCAGTTCCGTTTCGGGTCGCGGGATTAATACGTCAGGCGTAACCCGGAACTCCCGCCCGAAAAACTCCTGCTTATGGGTGATGTACTGCAGCGGCTTACCCCGCATGCGCTGATCGAGGTAACGCCCATAGTGCAGCCATTCAACCTCTCGAAGTTCCTGTTCCGGATGTGCGAAGAGATAGGCGCGCTCGCGGCCGAGAGAATGGCACAGCAGGAGCTCGGCTGTGAAGCGCGGCTCCGGAATACCCGAAGCGGAAAGCAGCGCGGTGCCCTGCGCAATCGCGCTACGAATTTCCAGGAAGCTCAATCGGCTGCGGCGTCGAGACTGCTTTCGCCCCGCAGCTTCTCGGCCTGATAATGCGAGATCAGGGCGTCGATGATCGGATCGAGGCGGCCATCCATCACCAGGTCGAGCTGATGCAGGGTCAGGCCAATACGATGATCCGTGACGCGATTCTGGGGGAAGTTGTAGGTTCGGATCTTTTCGCTGCGATCGCCCGTTCCTACCATGCTGCGCCGTTCAGCGCCAATCGCGGCCTGCTGCTTCTCCAGCTCCATCTCGTAAAGCCGCGAACGCAGTACGCGCAGCGCCTTGGCGCGATTCTTGATCTGCGATTTCTCATCCTGACATGAAACAACGAGATTGGTCGGCAAATGCGTAATTCGGGCGGCGGAGTAGGTGGTGTTCACCGATTGGCCGCCCGGGCCCGAAGAACAAAAGGTGTCGATCCGAAGGTCTTTCTCTTCAATCTTGATTTCGACTTCATCCGCTTCAGGCAGTACCGCTACTGTGATTGCAGAGGTGTGCACCCTGCCCTGCTGCTCCGTCGCCGGGACGCGCTGCACGCGGTGCACGCCGCTTTCATATTTCAGGCGGCTGAATACTTTCTGGCCGCTGATGAGGGCCAGAACTTCTTTGAGCCCGCCTACCGCCGATTCACTCGAAGAAGTGACTTCAACGCGCCAGTTCTGAGTTTCCGCATAGCGGGTGTACATGCGGAAGACCTCCGCCGCAAAAAGACTCGCCTCATCGCCTCCGGTACCGGCGCGAATTTCGAGCACAATATCCTTCTCGTCATTCGGATCTTTGGGCAGCAGCAGGATTTTTAAATCCTGCTCGATTTGAGCAATCTCCGGCTCCAGCCGCTCAATCTCGAGTTGAGCCAGATCGCGCAGTTCCGGATTGGGTTCGGCCATCATGGCCCGGGCTTGATCCAGCTGTGAATCGGCGCTCTTGTAGTCGCGGTACTTCGCCACCACTTCGGACAAGTCACTGTGAGCCTTGGCGACTTTCCTGTACTGATCGCCGTCCGAAATCACCTCCGGATCGGCCATCTGCGCCGTCAGTTCTTGAAAATGCTTTTCCAGCTCGTCAAGCTTGTGCGTATATTGCATGTCAGCCGATCAGGCGATAACCAGTTCGCCGCCCTGCTGGCTTTCAAGCTGCATGGCGCCATTCAAGGCGTGAATGGCCACCGCGGTCTGTTCATCGGAGGGTGATTTGGTCGTGATTCTCTGGGTCCACAAACCGGGGGCTGTCAGCAGAGCCAGAAATGATCCTCTTCGCTTCGCTGCAAAACGGATCAGTTCATAGCTCACTCCGGTAATCAACGGCAGAAGAGCGATCCGGATCGCGAGCTTCGCCGCGAAAGTATGCACCGGAACCAACATGTAGCACAGCATCGAGATCAGCATGATCACGAACATGAAGCTCGTGCCGCATCGCGGGTGCCAGGTGACGAACTTCTGCGCGTTCTCTATCGAGACAGGCTTGCCGGATTCAAAGTTGAAGACCACCTTGTGTTCGGCGCCGTGATACTGGAAGACCCGCTTGATGTCGTTTGCCCGTGAAATCGCGAACAGGAAGATGACGAAGATGGCCAAACGAATAACTCCGTCCACAGCGTTAAACGCGATCTGCCCTTTCAGCGAAGGGTTCCAGTTCGCCAGGATTTCCGTAAGCTTCAGCGGTACCAGCTTGTAGACAACCAGAAAAAACAGAACCGAGAAGATCACCTGAACGGTCATCATCCACGCCGGAAGTTCTTTCTTCACGTTGACGGATTGAGAGCCCTCATCCAGCGCGGCATTGGCAGAAAACTTTAGAGCCTTCATACCCAGCGACATCGCCTGGATCAGGGTTCCGAGACCGCGGAGCACCGGATATTTGAGCAAGCGGTATTTCTCGGACATTCGCGGCACCGACATTTCCTCGGCGACGATCTCGCCGGAAGGCTTGCGCACGGCAACGCAATAACTGTGCGGCGCCCGCATCATGACGCCTTCCATCACAGCCTGGCCGCCCACCAGGGTCTCCTCGCCACTTTCGAGGATCGGCAGCATTTGAACATGGGCGAAAAGTCTAAGAAAAGTGCGGACGGACAATACTGGCCTCGATCCTTATCATTATACGTGGCTAAAAGCCGGCGTTCCGCAGTAGTTTCGGATGGTACTGCCATTTTGATGCGTAACCACGGGCGGCCGTTGCGGCGTCTCGGTAGAATATTCCCCGTAACCTGAACCAGACAATGAGAATCGCCGCCCTGTCCGTAGCTCTCGTGTGCGGATCCGCGTTTGCGCAAACGCCCGCACCCGATGGAACCGTTTCGCCGGAGGTCCATGCCGATCGTACTGTTACTTTCCGGGTGCGCGCACCGAAGGCCACCGAGGTCAGCCTGTACGGAGACTGGATGCCGGTTGGCAAGCCGCAGCTCCTTAATAAAGATTCGGATGGCCTCTGGTCCATGACCACCGAACCGCTCGAGGCGAACGGGCATCTCTACTGGTTCAACATCGACGGCGTATCTGTTCCAGATCCCATCAATCCCGTCATCAAGCTCAGGCAACGTACTTCAGCCAGCCTGGTCGAAGTTCCCGGGGCGTCACCGTCACCTTGGGATCTGCGGGATGTTCCACATGGAACGCTGGTAACCGAATGGCGGAAATCCTCCGTTCTGAACCGGACCGAACGAATCGTGATTTATCTGCCGCCCGGATATGAAAAAGGCTCAGCGAAATACCCGGTTCTGTATCTGGTACACGGAAGCGGCGATGTGCCCGAATCCTGGACCAATGCAGGGCACGCGAATTTCATCCTGGATAACCTGATCGAAGGCGGAAAAGCGAAGCCGATGATCGTCGTCATGCCGGCTGGCCACGCGGCGCCTTTTGGGGCCGGACGAGCTCCGGGCGCTGGCAACAACAACGCGCTCTTCGAGCAATACCTGACCAAAGAAGTCATTCCCGCAATCGAGGCCGATTACCGGGTCGCCCCCGGGGCAAAAAATCGTGCGCTTGCGGGTCTGTCGATGGGCGGCGGCCACACGATCTACACCGGCTTCAGCCATCCCGAGCTCTTCAGCGCTCTTGGCATCTTCAGCCCCGGCCTGCCCCGCAACTTCGATACGCAGTTCAAATCGGTTCTCGCCGACGCGAAATCCTTCAATTCAAAGGTGCCGGTGATCTGGATTTCCTGCGGCGATCAGGACACCACGGTGCAGTACCCTCGCATTAAAGCCTGGGCCGAGACGCTGGAGAAAAGCGGCCTTCACGAGAAATTCACCACCTACAAAGGCGCGCACACGTGGCCGGTATGGCGCATGAGTCTCGCCGAATTCGCGCCGCTGCTGTTCAAGGGAACCAGGTGAAAAGAACAATTTTGCTCGCAGCTTCGCTCACAGCGGGGGCCGCTTTGGCGGCTTCGCTCTTGTACGCTCAACAGGACCGGCCTGAGGCCCAGAAGAACCCGTTCGCCGGGAAACCGGAGGCCATCGCCGCCGGGCAGCATTTATATAACGCGGCGTGCATCTCCTGCCACGGGCCGCAAGCGCGCGGAGACCGCGGTCCGGCCCTCGATACCGGCGCTTTCCGCCACGGCGCGCTCGATGGCGAAATCTTTCTCAACATTCGCGGCGGCATCAAAGGAACCGGTATGCCGGCGTTCGCCCAATTCAGCACGGAGCAGATCTGGCAGATTGTCTCGTATTTGCGAAGCCTGAATGCGGGCGCGAACAGCGAAGTTACGGAAAAGGTCCAGGGCGATCCCACGGCCGGCAAAGCCGTCTTCAACGGAAAAGCCGGATGCATCGATTGTCATCAGGTGAATGGCCGAGGTACCCCGGTCGGCCCCGATCTTTCCGCCGCGGCCAGCATACCAGCGGCGCAACTACAGGCGAAAATCGTGAACCCGAATCAGACGGCTGCGCCGGGCCGCGGCGGCAGGCGGGGTTTTCGCCGCCCGCCCGCAACTCTCATCGTACGCACCATCGAAGGTCAGGAATATCGCGGAGTTCGTCGTAATGAGGACAGCTTCTCGATCCAGATGGTGGATACGCACGGCCGGCTGCAGTTGCTCGAACGCGCCAAAATCGCCTCCCTGCGCGTCGAAAACCGTTCCCTCATGCCCGCCGATTTCGCGCAACGCCTGTCCCCGGCTGAAGTCCAGAACGTGGTCGCTTACCTGAAAACACTGAAAGGCCGCGAATCCGTTGAAGAGCCGATCGATAAGACGGGCGTCACAACAGAGCGGATCGTTCACGCTGACCGGGAGCCGCAAAACTGGCTTACCTATTGGGGCGGGTACCACGGCCAGCACTACTCCGGGCTCAACCAGATCAACGCTGCGAACGTAAAAAATCTGCAGGCGCAATGGGCGGTTCAGATGCCCGGCGATAGTCTCGTGGAAGGCGTACC
>Ga0157369_10003978_pt1 | contig 17528 bp, 29 predicted proteins | sample C25metaG_FD_113461 | JGI IMG/M metagenome (GOLD analysis project Ga0157369, IMG submission 113461) | Corn rhizosphere microbial communities from Kellogg Biological Station, Michigan, USA - C2-5 metaG | ecosystem: Host-associated > Plants > Roots > Rhizosphere > Soil | place: USA: Michigan... | reverse complement strand
GTCTCGGTGCCCCACTCGAACTCGTCGCTCATTCCTTGCTCCTCTTGGATGTCCAGTACCGTGTGTATTGCACAGGTGGGGCAGCGTGGACCTCGCTTGGCCAGATCGACTGCCACGATGTGCGAGAGGGAAGGATCCTGGGCGGCGGCTTCTTCCAGCGCTCGAAGGGTCTTCTCCGGCTCGAACGCCAGGCCACAACCGTCAGCTGAGCAACGGACCGTCACCTTGTGCTCCTTCCCTCTCTATGTTCAAGTATAGTGGACTTGCGTGCCGAAATCAAGCGTGAAAACCAGGGTTTTACGTCGATTTACGGTTGGATCGCGCTCGGGCAACACATATGTCACGACTCACACGAACCAACCGTAAATCGGTTTAGAGCGTGTTGACGATGGCTACCGCGATGTGTCCCAGCAGGTACACGACGCTGAACAGCAGGATGCCGACGTACACGCAGCCGATCTCGGTCTTCGGCTTCACTTGCCGCCCTCCGGCTTCTTCGGCTGCACCTTGCGCTGCTCTGGACCGGGTTTGGGTTGTACACCCTTCCGGTTCTTCCACGCCGGCTGCTCCTTACCGGGAGCATCCCGCATGAATCGGTCGTCGCCACGACCCAGGTCGTTGTCCTTCGGCACGAGTCACCGCCTCCCGAAGAGGAGCCAGAGCACGATCAGTGCGACGATCGCGATGCCGATGTACATCGCCCACTGGCTACCGGAGTCACACACTCCCTGTGCGTTCGGCGTGCAGGCCATCAGCCCTTGCCTCCGTCCGGTGTGCCGCCACGGTGCGGACCGTGAAGCTGTCGGCTGATCTCCGTACCGTTCGTCTTCCGCAGCATCTCGACGCGCTTCTGGTGCGCGACGTTCTTGAGCTGCTTCGCACCGTCGGTCATGTTCCCTGCGGGTTCCGGACCCGGTTCGCGCGCTCGCCCCAGACCGAATGGCATTAGTCCCTCCCGAGTACGATGGTGTCGGTGCTCCTTGCGGAGCCGAAGATGGAACCGACCACTGTCGGGTCCTGTGGTTGAGGGTAGTACTCCTTCACCGACTTGATGCGAACTCGCTCCGCGTGTTCCGCCCAGCCGGTGTTGTCCAGTAGCACGTATGAGGTGTTCGTCCGCGCGGTCTCCTTGAACGCTTCGAGGTCCTCCTGCGTCTCGAACTCGACGAGCAGAGTGTAGGCCATCACACGATCCTCTCGACGTGAAGTCGGTAGACCCGGTCGCCGTTGTACGTGAACTCGAGTGTCGCTTCCGCGGTGTCCTGCACGTTGCTGAACTCCGTGCTGAGCACGGCCTCCAGAACCTCCATCGTGGCCTCGTCGACCCCGTCGAACTCCATCAGTCCATCCACCTCCTGTACCGCTCCCAGTCACGACGGACCCGCGCACGGCGAATCCGCCATCTGCACCACCAGAGGAACGCCGCCACACCGACGGCGAACCAAAACGCGGTCATCCGTTCTGCTCCTTCCGCTTCTGCAGGAACGGCCACAGCAGGATCATCGCACCGAGCAGAACTGCGACGCCGAGCTGAACGACCGTCGGCATGTCGTGTCGCGGTTCCTCGTCCTTGTCGACGTGATCGTCCCAGTAGCCGAACATGTCGTCGTCGTTGGTGAAGCTCACTTGCCACCCATCTTCTTCTTCGTCGCGTTGGGGTCCTTGGCCTTGTCGACCTGCGTCTTGATCCACGAGGAGTCCCGCATCCGCTGGTTCTGACGCTGCGACTTCCCGTGCGGGTAACCCTCGTGCTGTTGCTTGGCCACTCAGTTCCTCCGCGTCGGAACGTGCTCCGCGTTGGCTATGTCGAGCACCGACATCACTCCCTGATCCGAGAGCAGAGACCGGGTGTCGCACCTGGAGCCGTCCGATGTGTGGACGACAACCTGTACGTGCTGTCGCTCACCGTTCAGCACCCCCATCGGCTTCGCCCAGAACTTAACCCCGACCTTGTGGTAACACCGCACCCTGTGCGACATCGTCAGTCCTCCCTGATCCAGATCGTGTTCGTTTCCGGCTTCTTGCGGTACACTGCCTGGACGTGGCCGGTGACTAGTGTCGGGAGCAACGTGATGAACTCGTCCGCTTCCGCGTCGTCCTCAAACTCGACCACGATCCTCTTCGTCATCGTCGATGCTCCTCAGTCGCAGTTGCACGAACCGGACGTGGACTTCTTGGTGAAGCACGTTCCGCACGTCTCGTGCTTCTGGTACAGCTTCTGGTAGTCGACACCCTCGACGAAGTCCTCTGCCGTCACTCCGTCCGAGAACCACGTCTTGCGGCGGTCGATCTCGTTCCCCAGCTGTGCCAACCTCACCGCGTTGATCGCACCACCGTTCGGCAGCGGCTCGTAGGTGAAGACGTTCGTCATGTCGATCCTGATGTTGGCCACTGCAGCCTCCGTGGTGAGTTGGTTTTGGTTGCTCACTACTTATAGTATATGGTGACCAACACCGTTTTGATAAGGGGATCGCCGAAAAATCTCCCAGGAATTTTTGTCAGAGTACCGCCGGATACGTGTCGGTCTGCACGCGTTGGTCACGACGTGTGATCGCCTCGAACCAGTGAGTGTCCGTACGACGATCGTCCATCTGGTGGACGATGATCTTACCGTTCTCCCAGCAATACACGTTCCAGATGCGATATCCCTCCACGATCTGGATGGCGGTGAACGACATGTCGCGGTCTTTGACGATCACGACGTCGTTCGTCACCCCGGTCATGACTTCTCCTTCGCCGTTGGGTGGAGCCACTCCTTGCACTTTCGCATGCACTCCTGCTCCGTCTCGGACAGGTGCTCCGTAGCGTACAGCTCACGACGAGTGTACCAGTACGTGAGCCCAGTGACGACGTAGTCCGGTGCGTTGCTCCGAACGAATGCGTCCTGTTCGTGCGTCTCGAGCTCAGAGACTCGCGCGTTGGCGTGGATACCCCGCTGCATCATCTCGAGCCACGCTTCGGCTTGGCCCGGAGTCTCGAACTCGACCAGGAACCGTTCGGTCATCCCTCGACCACCTTCACCTTCGGGAAGTACCAGATCGTGGCGTACCCCATGCGGTCCTGCAGCACCTTCTGCTGCATCGCTTCCGCCAGCTCGTCCCACGCGTTGGTCGACTCGTCCGACTGCCGGTACTGGCAACCCAGCCAGAACTGGAGCTTCAGCAGCTCCTCGAGCGTGATGACCAACCCCAGACACGTGTCGTCGTACATCGCTCGGCCGGAGTACTGCGTCCTCATCTGCTCGTCGGGCTCGATGTCGCACTCGTACAGCGCGTCACGCAGAACCTGCTCCTCAATCTCGTACTGGGGCATCGTCCACTCCTTTTGCCGGATTTGTTTGCCGTCACTAATATTATATGGTGACATCCACCGTTTCGATAAGGTGATGCGTGGAAAGACCCCCAACCAATTTACGGGCGGTCAGATCCGCGCAACGTATTTATGTTGCCCATGTCACGATCTCGACGTATACGACGAATTAGCGGTTGAGAGTTGCGGCTACTTCTTCGGTTCAGGCCGGAACCACCATTCAGAACGCACCATCGACCAGTGTCTGATCTCGTTGCGGCAGTATTGGGCGATTTCCTCCTTCGCCTGGCCCCATGTCTGAGCCTCCTCATCGAGTGAGTCAGCTTCGACGATCTCCGGGTAGCTCACGTCTCGCCAGTCTACTCTCCACTTGCCCGTCATGCTAGTCTACCACCCCGAGTGCCTGCAGACTCGTACCGATGGTAAGTGTCCACTCGCTCGGGTTGGTGATCCCGAAGCCTCCTCCGCCTTCGAACTCCACGTCGACTCCTCCGGGTGTGTCACTAACCACGTTCACGACACCCCAGAACTTGACCTCCAGAGGTGTCATCGCCCATCGCTTCGCGACGACAGCCTTCCCACCAGATTGGCGTAGTCCGCTGCAACCATCACGTTACTGTCCCCTCACGCGAATCTGTCCGTACGTGACCTTCCGGCCACGGCACACCCACTGATCCCACTTCTTCAGCTCGAGTCCCGGAATGAGTCCTTCGACAGCAAGCTCCTTCGAGCGGTTGCAGAACGTCCACTTGTTGACGGGTGCCATGCCACACTCCGACGTCCACGCCTGGTACGGGACGTAGAACGACGAGAGCGGAATCTTGCGGAGTTCCGCATCCTCACCTGTGCACTCCAGCCAGAACCCGTACACGCTGTCGCTTCGCTGCCGGAAGTCGTTCTTGGCATCCTTCAACGACGTCTCGGTACCGAACTGTCCGGCCTTCACCAGCGACTGCCAACCTTCGACACTTCGCTTCAGCCACGCGGAACGGTTTTGCACAGGTGCGAGGAGAGCCATGTGTGCATTGAGGCGTGTCTCCGCGTTCTCCGGTGTGAACTTCCGGTGGTCCTGTCGAACAGGGATCACCAACCACCGGTCGTAGAACGCTTCGTCGGTCACACCAACACGTGGGACGTCGTTCATCGCGAAGGCGAGCTTGCAGAACAGAACACCCTCGCCACCCTTCTCGAACTTCTGCTCGATGGTGATGGTGTCGCCAGATGCGATCTTCTTCAGGAGGTTGATCTTCCGAACGGGCTTCTCGTATGCTGCGTCACCGTCGATGTTGAGCAGCTTGCCAACCATGCTCGCTGTGGTGAACTGGTTTCCGCTTCCCGTCAAGTCGTCCATCGACACCGCGGAGCAGTTCTGCGGTCCCAGAAAGAACTCCATCGCCTTCAGCAGTGTGGACTTACCCGTTCGCCTTGGACCCACCAGTGCTAGAATGGCGCGATACGGCAACGGCAGGTCTGTCAGCAGGCAGTACCCACAGAACCGCCACCATGTGTCGATGGCATCGTCTGGTAGGATCTGCGCAACGAACTCGTCGACTGCCTTCGTGTCAGCGTCCGGGTCCCAACGTGCGTTGATCTGGAACAACGTCCGGTACGCTGCAGTGTGAACGGTCAGCTCTCCCGTTGACAGATCCAGCATGCCGTTCTGCACGTTCACCAGACCTGTTGGTGGCAGGCTGTTGAACTCCACGTGCGGTGTCAGGTACCTGCGCACAGCCTCGGGGGCTTCAGACTTCCACTTGTCCTGCATCATCGCCTGGATCGCCAAGTCGATGAAGTGATCCGCTCTGGCGTAGTACCCCTGGTCCGGGTCGTAGTGGTACCAGTTGCCCAGGTGCTTCAGCAGATGGTGCTCTGCGAGCAGCTTCCGTCCCATATCCGCAACGTTGGTCATCGGCTGTTCGCTGAAGACCGACACTGCCTGTGCAGTCGTCTGGATGACGTAAGAGTCCCGGTAACCCGTCGTCCGGAACTTGCTGCCGGAGAACCACGTCGGGTGAGTCAGGACGGTGTAGATGGCATCCGGACCCAGCTTCAGTCGCAGAAGCTCGTTGGCGATGTAAAAGTCGTTCGCACTACGGTCGACTCGACCGCCATGCTTCAGTGCAGCACCCGCTTCTCGTGCGGAGTCCTCCGTCCAGATCCTCGCCCAAAGCTTCGGGTGTTCAGCTTGCAGCTGACCCTCGAAGCCAAGTGGCAACGGTCCAGGTTGCAGATCCGACAGAATGTCGCCACGCTCTAGTGGCGTCAGTTCCGCTTCACCAAAGTCGTCCAGACTGTGGACTCGCCGTGTGTACTGGTACCCACTCGCCCACTGTGCATCCGGTTTGGTGTTCTTCGTCCCGGGTAGGCGCAGGATTCGTGCTACGTCAAAGCAGTCGTCACCGTCCAGCTGCAGGCCAAGCCACTTGTTGACGCGCTTGACTCGCTGCCAGTCCTCCGTCCAAGGGATCTTCCAAAAGGCGTAGAACCCTCTGCCAGAGAACTCAATCGCCGACACTGCGGGTGTGAACCGTTGCAGTTTGTCCAGCGTCTGCTCCTGCCAGCTTAGCAGGTCCGTCACACCATCCGGTGGGTCAATGTCCACGTGGCACAGTTGAGTGCCATACGTGTCCGTTTCCGCACCTCTGGAGTGCTCCTTCAGAATCGTGCTGCTCGAGATCACGCTGACCCGGGACCACGTGTCGTCTTCGGAACCAGCGTACATCTCTGCGATGCGGGTCAGGTCTCGCAGTGCGAACGTCTTCGTGGTGAACCGCTGTCCCACGAACTGATGCACAGTGAGGACGGAGTCCTCTGGGCTGCCTTCGTACCGGAAGCGTAGCGACTGCAGTAGTGCTTCGTGGTGTGTCGTCGTCATGCAGTCACCGCTTCTGCAGTCGCGTCTTGCCAGTCAGTGCGGAAGAACGCCTGGGTGGTTGTGTCCGGGCTACGGTCGTAGACGCGGAACAGTTCCTCCCGTTCTGTTGCGGACATCTCTCGCAAGTTGTGCTTCGAGTACAGCTCTGCTTCGCCCAGAGCGTACAGTTCGTCCAGGTACTTTCGTGCCTGCTGGATGCGCGAGAGCCACTTCGACTCCTTCGCGTACACGTCCAGAGACGCTTGGTACAGCTCCGACAGTTCCGTGCGCTGCTTGCGTAAAAGTTCGGCAACGATTCGATGTTGGGCTGGAGTCAGTCCTGGCTTCTTCGGCATGGGTTGTGCACCGTCCCTATGCTAGGTGGCTAAGTTAATTATATGTGACTTGCCCCGAAGAATCAAGCAGGACTTTTCGTCACTTCGGGGTTTTTGTCACAGAAGTCATGGGAAAGGGTATCTTCTTCATGTCGGAGATCCTGGTATCTGGAGACTGCCCCGGAGTAATCGATTGAGCCGCCAAACCGGGGGAAACTTGGTTGTATATAAGTCAAAAGCCCGGGGCACTTACCAGTTACCAGGTACCGAAGAAGTAGCCATCTTCCTGGTCGATGTGACTTGGTGAGAACTGGGGATCCCCCGAGGCGATCAACCATTGCAACTTCGGGTGAGTCCCATATCAGCCCCACCATCAAGCCTTTCCACGTGGTTGTGAAGCACGCATCAAGCACCAAAGTGGTGAAACGGGCCTCCACCTGTGCAACCTCGGTCGTCGGTCGTTGGTCCGGTGGGCCACCCCTGGCGGGCGCCGGGCCGCATGCCCCGGTTTTGGGCGTACCCGTGGCCCAGCTGGTGCTTAAGTTACTACACCTCGACCATTCCGTCGATGGGAATGGTCGACGAGACCAAAACGCTTGACGCGGTCGTCTTCTTGGTTGCCAAGAGATTGGACCCTCAAGTGTCGGGCACCCGGGGTGCACGTTTGCTACATTCGAACAGTCGACGTAAACCCTGGGGAAACACCGGCCATACGACAGTATACGCCGAGAACTAGCCCCAGGGGTAGACTTTACATTGACCCAAGTCGACCCGTACCGTATACGACGAATTAGCGTTGATGCGCACATAGTGTTCCCTCGTCGGGATGGTCGCAGAACATGCGAAACGGACCCCGAAGGGACCGTTCCGGTTTCGGTGTTACTCAGAACCCCAGGAGTCGATTCCCGACGTACTCCAACTCATCCCACTTGGGGTCCCAGTTGATGTTCCCGTACTGATCGATGAGGTACCATCCGGTGGGCCCACTGCAAACGATGGCGGGTCGACCCTCCGGGTCGTCTACCTCGTCCCGGTCTCGGACTACGTTCCCGTTGTGATACTTCGGCGCTTCGGACATCAGCGGACCACCGATCCGTTCTCGTCAACGATCTGGATGTCGACCACCATGTTCAGCTCCTGGTACATCCCCGTCGTGAGCTCGGCGAAGATCTTCCGGGCTTCGGAAAGGTCACCCGTTGCGTGAATGGTCAACCATCCCCCGTAGGAGCACATCGAAACTGGACGGGCCTTCAGTTGGATCTCGAACATCGTACCTCCAAGTGTCTTTGCTGCCAAAAGGTCCACCCCCGGGAGTGTTGGGAGTGGACCCTTCAGCTAGTGTGATGTGGGAATCACACCGTCAGGGGTTCGACCGAAGTCGGAAGCACCATCTTCTTGTACTGCCGACCCTCCGGGCGAAGCTTGCCGTTCGCGAAGGTCTTGAGGACCACCCAGAGGTACTTCACGTTCTGGTAGGTCTCCTCCCCGACCACCTCAGCAACGTTTCCCTTCCAGTCCGTCCTCACCATCGTGACGACGTTGCACTTGAAGCTGTCTCGCTCGACGTCCGACAGGAGCTGAACCTCCTTGGAAACCTGCTGGGCCTTGGTCCTGCGAGTGGTGCGTGCCATCGTCCTGCTCCTGTCTGCTTGTTGTTATTGTTTTTCCCTATGTTTAATTATATGGTGACCGACCGGGGTTCTACAAGGGGTCTCACATTCTTTTTGTGGTAATTTATGTCGTGATGCTTCATGATGATCGCATGGTGGTATGGTCGGTGTACCGATGGTCGCATGGTGGTATGGTCGACGTGTCGATGGTTGGATGTGCGATCATCGGCCGCATGAATGATCGCGTACGGGTATGGTCGGTACGGTGTACCCCTACCCCCTACCCGTACGCAGGGTACCCCCTACCCGTATGCCGTTGTGGTGTGGGTGTGTGACGACGTACCGGTATGGTGTGGTCGTCGACGCCGACGCAACGCCTGTAGGGTTGGGTTTCAACCACTGCTGGGTGGGATAAACCCTGCGTGGATCTTTTGCACCCCACCTCGTTCCCCGCGGGGCCCCCGAACGCCGCAGTCGATACCTACCGTATCGCATACCTACCGGGACTCGTTCCGCGAACGTGTTGGGCCGGAAAAATTCCTCTCGAGGATCTTGAAAGACCCGCAGGGAACCACATATAATTGACACAGGAGGTGATCCAACCCATGGCCGTGGGCAAGGGTGGCTACAACGAGTCTACCCGCGACCCGCTTGAGTGGACGGATCACGAGCGAGGCGCACGACCGGAGACCCACAGAGGTCCGGGTGTACGCTTCTGCGAGGCGCACAAGTCGGACGGCTCGCAGTGCAAAGCCTTTGCGGTTAAGGGCAGTACTAAGTGTCACCACCACGGGAACGGTAGCCAGCCTGCGTTCGAGGCCAACATGCGTAGGCAGACCGTGGCCGCAGCAGACTATCTGGCGACGACGTACGGACGTCCGGTCGAGATCGAACCGGCGGAGGCACTGCTCGCAGAAGTCCATCGCACAGCGGGACACATCGCGTGGCTAGGCGAGAAGATCGCGCAGAGCGATCCAGCCAAGTTCGCGGACGAGATTTGGTACTACCGCAAGGCCGTTGACTCGAAGGCAGTGTACACGACGAACCAGATCCAGGCCATGGGTCCAGCGTTCGCTGGCGTGTGGACAGACCTGTACATGAAGGAGCGAGCACACCTGGTCAAGGTGTGCGAGGCCGCACTGCGTGCCGGTGTCGAGGAACGGCTTGTGAAGGTGGCGGAGCGTCAGGCTGACCAGATTGGCCTTGCCATCAGCCAGATGCTGCGGGAACTTGGCCTTGACCCAACGGACAGCCGTGTGCGGGACATCGCCTTCCGTGCACTGCAGCTAGCCAGTGGCGAGGTAGAGTACGTCGAAGGGACCGTGGTCCGATGACGATGCAACTTCCGCCGGCCAATGGCCATGATGGTGGCACCACTTCCAACACGACCTGGGTCTGCTGCTATGGTCCAACCTGCCAGGGAAAGACCATCTGGGGCTGGAACTGGAACGAGCCTCTGCCGGGAGACTACAACGCGGACGACTTGCTTCGCTGGTACAGTCAGTCGAGTCCACACTCACCCTGTGCATCCGGAAGTGCGTGTCCGTGGGGACCGACTGGAGCTGGTATGGGAGCGGTGAAGTAGTGACGTACCCGCGGCCGCAACGCAAGAGTGCGGCCGCATTGGCGGCGGAGAAGTACTTCGGCAAGTCGTTCTCGGAGGACCCCGTAGCGTGGGCCAGGACACTGAACCTGGGCACTGACGCACTGGGCCGCAAAGCGACGATCCAGCTGTGGTCTAAGCAGCAGGAGATCGCACGTTCGGTTGTAGAGAACCGCTACACCGCTGTCCGCAGTAGCCACGATGGTGGGAAGTCCTGGCTTGCGTCCTTCTTGACGTGCTGGTTCATCGAGTCTCACCCCATTGGTACTGCGATCGTAGTGACGAGTGCACCAAGCCAGCACCAGGTCGAGACCATTCTGTGGAGAGAGATCGAACGCCTGCACCGCAAGGCGGGGCTTACTGGTCGCATCAATATGGGCAACACGCCGGAATGGTGGTACCAGAAGCAGAAGCTGGCGTACGGTCGCAAGCCTGCGGACTACGATCAGGCGGTTTTCCAGGGGATTCACGACCCACACGTGCTGGTGATTCTGGACGAAGCCGGCGGCATCCCGCAGGCATTGTGGACCGCAGTCGACACACTGATGACGAACAAGGGTGCACACTGTCTGGTGATCGGTAACCCGGACGACCCGAACTCACACTTCAACAAGGTGTGTCAGCCCGGATCCGGCTGGAACGTCATCGAGATCGACGGGTTAAGGACACCTAACTTCACCGAGGAAGAGGTCCGAAAGTACCCGAAAGTCCACCAGTTCATGGTGGAAAACCGCATCCCGTTCTCGTCGGAGCACGTGAGTGACGCACTACGCGATGCACTTCTCTCTGTCGAGTGGGTTGCAGAGCGGCTTGACCGCTGGGGCGTCAAGCGAGAGATTCGGATCGACGAGAACGGTCGGGAATACCCGGAGTGGAAGACCACCCCCCTGTGGGAAGCGAAGGTCCGGGGTCGATTCAGCCTCGAGTCGTCGGACTACAACGTTATCCCACTCGGATGGGTGATTCAGGCTCAGCAGCGGTGGTACGAGCTGGGTTGTCCGACGGAAGAGGAGATGTCGATCCCGATTGCGGGTCGTAGGGTCTTCTCGTGCGACGTTGCCCGTGAGGGCGACGATGAAACGTGCGTGGTCACACGACAGGGTCACGCCGTGCTGAGCATTGAGCGCATCGGCAAGCAGGATACGATGACGACAGCCAACAAGCTGTCCAGGAAACTGCAGCATCCTCGATCTGTTGCAGTTGTGGACGTCGTCGGGGTCGGCGGTGGTGTTGTCGACCGGCTGCGAGAGCTGAAGAAGTCAGTCGTTGCGTTCAGTGCTGCAGCAGGCACGAAGTGGACGGACCGAACTGGGGAGTTCCACTTCCCGAACGTTCGCAGTGCCAGTTGGTGGAAGCTCCGGGAACTGCTGAACCCGGATGCTGGTGCTACTCTGGCATTGCCTCCGGACGACAACCTGACTGCGGACCTGACTGCACCGAAGTGGCGGCTTGGCTCGGGGATGTCTATCATCGTCGAGAAGAAGGAAGAGACCAAGAAGCGACTTGGGCGTAGCCCGGACACCGGTGACGCTGTAGTGATGAGCTTCTGGTACGGTGGTGGCGACTTAACCGTCGGTGGTTTCAACGACTACTTCGCCGTACCGTACGGAGGCTCCCACGCGAACGCGTTCGCTTGGGAAGGAAGTAGCTGGGAAGAAGTGCTGGACATCGGAGGGAGGTGACGCATGACAACGACGGAGCCCCGTCCAGTGATGGACCAGGAGCGCGGTACACCGTACGACGAGTACTCGAACGACGTCGTGTTCTCTCTCGAGAACAAGAACATCGTCGAGCTGTTCGACTACGGTCGGCCGACGCCACATGAGTTCAACAAGATGCTCGACCAGGATGGTGTAGCGCAGTCACTGCGGAAGGTGTTGCAGCAGCCCATCCTTGGTGCCGAGTGGGACATCGAGCCCACGGGTGAGAAGGAGATCGACGACGAAGTCCGGCATCAGCTGTTCGATCCGGGCGTGGACGGTGGAATGGAGACGAGCCTTCAGACCGTCATCAGTCAGATGACGGACGCCTTCATCAACCGTCGAGCCTACTTCGAGAAGGTGTGGGAACAGGACGGTGCGCGGGTCCAGCTGAAGAAGCTGGCGTGGCGACCGCCGGGTAGCTGCATCCTACTGCGCGATGCACAGAACGGCGACATGCGTGGGTTCAAGCAAGTCGCGTACCCCGTGTCGTTCGACGATCGTCGGAAGACGAAGGACGGGTACATCCCGATCCCACAGCAGTACTCCTTCGTGTATGTGCATGGCATCGAGCGCGACCCGGTACGTGGTACGAGCGACTTCGAGGTGCCGTACTGGTGCTGGACCACGAAGCAGAAGGTCCTGTACCTGTGGTTCACGTACCTCGAGTCCCAGTCGCTGCAGCGCACAATCCTCCGTGGCAAGGATGGCGAACAGGTTAAGCAGGCAGCACAGGCCGTCGCTGCGTTGCGGAACTCCGGCGTCGTAGGCATCCCGGAGGAGTGGGTGTCGAACATCGACATGATGAATCCGGGTGGTGGTTCTGCCTCCGCTCAGTTCAATGACGCCATCAAGTACCTGGACGGTCAGGCGAGCCGGTCTATGCTCGCTGGGTTCCTGGATCTGACCGGTCACGCTTCCTCTGGTGCGGGTAGCTATGCACTGTCCGTTAGCCAGTCTGACCTGTTCCTGCAGCTGTTGAAGGGCTACGCGGACGAACTTGCGGACGCGATGACCAACGACGTGCTGGTGGATATCGTCCGCTACAACTTCGGCAGACACGCTCCGGTACCCCGCTTTAAGTTCGGCGAGCTGACCGCGAAGCCGATCAAGGACGAGATCCAGATGCTGTCGCAACTGGCGGCTGCTTCGAACCTGAACGTGCCACTAGACTTCGTGCTCCAGCTGGTGATGAACGTCGGACACTCCTTCGGGATGGACCTCTCCCAACTGCAGGAAGCGATAGACCAGAAGATGGAGGAAGCTGCAACCGCACAGCGCACGGGTGAGCTTCAGAACATCGCTCAGCTAGCGGCTGTGGCTTCAACGGGGGCACAGGCAGTGATGCAAGCACAGCAACAGACAGCACCACCTGTGCAAACGGGTGCACCAACCCCGCAGGGAGAGTGAGATGGCCGCAACAGTCCTCGTACCGATCACGATCAGTCGTGCAGGTGTCGCGTACGCGACGCCCTCAGCCGCCGTCGACAGTGCCAACGGCAACTCGTTCGCGAACAGTGGCAACCAGTTCTTCGAGATCAAGGGTGCGACAGCGAGCTGCACGCTGACGTTCGCGTTCCCGAACACCGTAGACGGTCAGGCGGTCACGAAGCCGATCACGATTGCCTCGACGGACGACAAGTTCTTCGGTCCGTTCCCCGTCAGCATCTACGGCTCGACCGTCCAGATGTCGTGGTCGAACGCCAACCCGAAGATCCAGCTGTACCAGTTCGTCCCGAATCAGTGAGGTGACCGATGCCGGTCAACTGGCCGTGGCCCGAGTACGAACCCTCCCGATGTGATCGTCGACACCCGAAGTTGCAGGGTAAAGTCGGACGACCGCAGCGAGATCGCAAGAAGATCGCGGCATCTCGTAGAGCAGCACGCCGTAGCCGGTGAGAGGAGGAGATCGTGTCGTTTCCGAGTTCGGTGCACACCCGCCCTGTGCACGCTCAGTACTTCAAGGGCGACGGTACCCCCGAGACTGGCACGATCTCCTTCAAGGTCCCGTTCCCGATCCGGGACGAGAGTGGACACGTGCTGTTCGGTCCGTCAACGCTCCCTCCGATGACGTTGGACGGCACGGGTCAGGGCACGATTACCGTACCGACGTGCGACAACCCGAACAGTCTTCCAGTGGGCTGGTACTATGAGGTTACGTTCGACCTGTCGGAGCGTAGCGAGCGTGTGCTGATTCTGGTGCCGGATGCTGGTCAGCCGGGTCAGTTGGAGCTAGCAGATCTCGCTCCGGCGAGTGTTGCGCAGCAAGTTAACCAGTCGGACAGCACACCGGACGCGACGACGTCGGTGAAGGGGAAGCTGAAGCTCGCCAACGATCTTGGAGGTACCGCGGATGCGCCGACGACACCTGCAGCGAACGCGGCTGCCGCTGCTGCATCCTCAGCTGCTGCTGGAGCACTCTCCGCAGCAAACGCCGCCGGGTCGTTGGCGAGCAGTGCGTCAACCACTGCCGCGGCCGCTCTGGCGGCGGCCAACGCTGCGATCCCGGAAGCCGTCGTCACCGCCAAGGGAGACCTTCTCCTGGCTAGTGGGTCTGGGGTTGTTGCACCTCTTCACGTTGGTAGCAACAATCAGGTCCTTACGACGGACAGCACCCAGACGCTTGGGGTCAAGTGGGCACCGGCTGCTAGCGGAGGAAGCGCAACCAACGTTCCAGAGCCCGGGTTCTACGGTCTGAAGTCCTTCTCCGGTGACCCACAGTGGATGCAGAACGTCCAGTCCGTGTTCTCGAACACGACGTGGTACGCTGCCGTCCCTGTGCAGCCCGGGATGGTGATCACGAACCTGTGGGTCGCGAACTGCGCTGCGGGTACCTACGACGGGACGTCGACCAACAACCAGATCGGACTCTACAACCTCTCGGGAGTGCAGCAAGGTGCTACTCCGGACACGCCAACGTTGTGGAATACCATTGGCTGGCGTGGTGGTGTGATGGCGAGTGGCTTCACGTACACCGTGGGTGTTGGAGAGTTCTACGTCTACGTCATGGGACTGATGCGAGGGTACAGCAACGTCGCACTTGCGTTCCCACCCGGTTGTGCGGATACGCACTCACCGTTTTCCGCACTCGGCCCTGCTCAGACGAAGGCGAGAGCTGGATACGGAGCGGGTAGTGCGTTGCCCAGCTCCTTCGATCCGACCGCGTACGGTACGAAGTCCGGCTTCATGTTCCTCTGCGGGGTGAGTTGATGTCCGCGAAAACCGGGTTCTATTCGACACATCATCACCCACTGGGTACGCAGGGATTGTGGCACCACCAGGGTTGGCAGTTACCGGCGTACATCCAGAACGTCGCCAAGGGGATGATGGAGTCCGGCATGGATCGCGAGTCCGCGATCGTGGAGGCCATCGGGACGGTGAGACGTTGGGCTACGGGTGGTGGGAACGTCCATCCTGAGGTGCGTGCCGCTGCTGCTAAGGCGATTGCGGAATGGGACGCACTGAAGGCGTCGACACACTCGAATGTGTGGGAGGAGGTGACGGAGTTGGCAACACCGACTGCGGAGATGAGGCAGAACGCACTGAAGAAGGGTGCAGCACTACCGCCTGCGGCGGGTAGTAGCTCGAACGAAGCGCGGTTCCCGCTCACGAACCGGAAGCTGGCATCTGACGCTGTCAAGATGGTGCAGCTAGCCAAACCGGAATCGCAGCAGCCGATGATTCGCCGGTGGCTGATGAAGCAGCTGCGAGCTAAGGGGTGGGCTGACCTGATCCCGAGCGCGTGGAACGCCGATGGCACGACGGGTGGTAGCAGTGGGTCGAGTGACGGTCCGCCGATGTCGTCGAAGTCCGCTCAGGCGTATGCCCACATCAGGGAGGACCGGCCGGACCTCGCACTCCCGCTAGTGGTCGAACTCGCGAACACGGCACCGACGGAGATGCACAGGTACTTCTGGAGCTGTGTCGCAGTCACCACCGCGAAGCTCGCAGCGGGAAAAGACTGACGGGTCAGGACGAGCCCCTAGAACTCGTTCGCACCGTTAGGACCGCCGCGGGTGTTGCGCGATACCACCTGCCGATCGGTTCGCCGATTGTTGGTCACCCGTATGTGCCCCATCCGAGAGTCTCTACGGGTAGTACGAAGCGTGTCGCTGAGACGATCACGCCCAGGGTTCGTAGCGACGGTGGTGAGTACGGTGCGCGCGGAGCACCTACCGGCGGACGGCGTCGACGGAACATCAACTGGCCGAACAACCTGCCCGGTGGCGGACTCGGTGGTCTGGGTGGTAGCAAGCAACAGAAGGGCAACCCAGCCAACACCAACTACCGCAAGGTGGCGGTGAAGAAGCCGCCGGGCGGTGCCGGCGGTAAACCGAAGGGTACGGGTTCTGCCACTAAGGGAAAGAGTGCCGCACAACTTGCAGCAGCTCAGAAGCGTGCTCAAGCTGCGCAGGCCGCGGCGCTGAAGAAGGCGCAGGAGGAGCAAGCTCGACAAGCGAAGCTCTTGCAGGCGGAACAGGTACTGTCGGACAAGATCCAGTCCGCGATCCGTGGGCAGGAACTGGTTGCGTTCCAGAACAGTGCAGCGTACACTGGCGGGACTGTAGCCGAGGGGGATCAGATTCGTATGGGCATGATCGCGAGTGCCCAGACGCGTCTAGCTAACGGTGATCTGGAAGGCGCCGCCGCACAGGCGGAGGCCATCCAGCGTCAGTGGGCGACGACGCAGCAGCAAAAGATGATCTGGTCGTTCATCGCAGCGCAGCTGCGACGATTGAACGCGATGCACTGAGGAGGTGCACAACATGACGACTGCATTACTGACGCCGAAGGCCGCCGGTCTCACTCAGCAGCTGGGTGGGAACGTGTTCCGGAAGCAGATCCTGCCGATGGGCGAGATCAGCTACAAGGGCCGAACGGTTCGGTTCGACGACGAGTATCTGACGGATCTGACGACCTCCTTCCAGAACGGAGCGTTCGACCAGGTCGCGTTCCAGCTCGCGGATGCGCAGAACCGGCACACCAACGACCCGGAGCGCATGCGCGGTGAGGTGATCGGTCTCGAGAAGACCGATAAGGGCCTCGACATGATCGTCAAGCTGAGCAACGAGGGTGCGGACTTGATCCGCAAGAACCCGAAGCTCGGTGTCAGTGCGCGTATCATCAACCAGATGAAGCGCGCGGATGGCTCCACCTTCCCCTGTGCACTCCAGCACGTTCTGGGGACGCTCGACCCACAGCTGACGGGTATGGACCCGTGGCAGGCTGTCGAGCTGTCGACGCAGGTCGACGACACGTGGGACTTCTCGAACACGACGTTCCCGGAGCCTGACTCCGAGACCGCGGACTCCGAGAACGAGAACGAGGACGAGGACGAGAACGAGGACGAGGACGCCGAGGACAAGGCAGCGCAGCTCGCGCTCACGAGGCTCTTCGCGTCTACGAAGCCCGAGGAGGTGTTGAACATGTCGGTGACTCGGGCTCCGGTGCTGAACGCGCAGGAGCAGCGGATCCGCGTGCTCGAGCTGGCTCTCTCTGCGCAGCAGTTCGAGGTCGAGGCCCGTGACTGGGTCTCGAAGGGTGTCCCGCCGGCTCTCGTCGCGCTGGCACGCCCGGTGCTGGAACTGCCGGAATCGGATCGGGGTGTGATCGAGCTCTCGAACGGGACGAAGGTCGATCCCGCGACGACGATCCGAGCGATCCTCCAGGAGTGCGTCGGCACGATCGAGCTGTCGACGGAGCGTGGTACGAGCTGGCAGGAGGACGCCACCGCAGCAGAGGACGCGCGCGAGGACGAGCTCCTCGCCGCCTGGAAGATCTGAGGGAGGTGTAACCTATGGCTAACGTTGTTCCTGCGTACGAGTGCGGTCCGATCACGTACGAAGTCAACGCCGCGGTCGTCGGTGGTCAGCTCGTTCAGCTGGACACCGCAAGCAAGATCAAGCCGGCTGTCGCGAACTCCGTCATCTGTCTCGGCGTGGCGACGAAGGACGCGATTCCGGTCTCGACGAACCAGAACCCGACGGTTCCGGGGGTGCCTCAGTCCATCAACCTGTCGCCGATCACCCAGTATACCGCCGTGGCGATGGAGGGTGTGTGGCGCCTGACGAACGGCGGTGGTGGCGCACTGGCGCTGGGTGACCTGGTGGTGTGTGC
>Ga0157369_10003975_pt1 | contig 17530 bp, 16 predicted proteins | sample C25metaG_FD_113461 | JGI IMG/M metagenome (GOLD analysis project Ga0157369, IMG submission 113461) | Corn rhizosphere microbial communities from Kellogg Biological Station, Michigan, USA - C2-5 metaG | ecosystem: Host-associated > Plants > Roots > Rhizosphere > Soil | place: USA: Michigan... | reverse complement strand
GCGCGCGCCTCCTCTAGCGTGAGCTCTGCCGGCACATATCCCTTCAACGGATCGGGAAAGGTCTGGTCGGTGACAATGTCCGGAATGATGCCGCGCCGAGCAAGCTCGGGCAGCACGACCGCCGAATTCGCACATAGCGCCAGCGCCAGCGGCTGTTTTGCATCGCGCGCGGCCTGCCAACGCGCGATCGCTTCGTCGAGGTTGCTGGTCGTGGCGTCGCAATAGCCGCTGGCGATGCGGCGATCGATCCGCGCCTGATCGACCTCGACCACCAGTGTCGAAGCCCCCGCCAACTTTCCGGCGAGTGGCTGCGCACCGCTCATGCCGCCGCACCCAGATGTCAGCAGCGAGCGGCCGGCGAGCGTGCCGCCAAAATGCCGGCGCGCGACGGCCATGAAAGTTTCGTAGGTGCCTTGCAGGATGCCCTGACTGCCGATGTATTGCCAGGCTGCGGCGGTCATGCCGGGATAGACGGTCAGTCCCATGTCGTCGAGCTTGCGACGGCTTTCCTCGCCGCTCCAGTCGCCGACGAGGTTGCCGTTGGCCATGATGACCAGGGGCGTCGTCGCCTGCCCCGGAAACACGCCGATCGGCTTGCCCGACTGCATGATGAGGGTTTCGTCTTCGCGCATCCGCGTGAGCGTCGCCACGATGCGGTCAAAGCTGTTCCAGTCGCGCGCCGCGCGCGCGATCGACATGTAGACCACGAGACTGTCCGGGGCCTCGGCATTCTCGAGATTGTTCTCCAAAAGACGCAGGATCGCTTCCTGCCGCCAACCCCTGCAGCGCAGCTCGGTGCCGCGGGCGGCCTTTACTTCCTTGCCACGGCGCACGGGGATGTTCATGCCTTGGCCTCCTCAACCAGCGGAACCCAGCCAGGCTGGGCCTTGACGCGTGCGAGCCATCCATCGATCGCCGGAAATCGCTGCATCTCGTAGCCGCCCTGGTGGGCCATCGAGACGTAACCAAACACGCCGATGTCGGCGATGGTATAACGTTCATCGACGAGCCAGTCATGGTTCGAGAGCCACGCGTCCAGCTTCTCCAGCGCCGGATAGGCAATTTCCTGAAACACGGCGATGCGTTTTTCCATCTGATCGGCAGTCCCGCGCATGTGATAGAAGCGCGGCAGGGCCAGGGGCTTCAACAGATCGGCCTGCTCGAAGGTGAGCCAGCTCGTCACCTCGGCGCGCAGGAAGCGATCGTTGGGGAGAAAGCGCGCTCTCTCTGACAGATACAACATGATCGCAGCCGACTCGACGATCGTCCGGCCGTCTTCGAGCTCGAGCACGGGAACGCGGGCGAAACGGCTCTTGGCACGGAACGCCGGCTCGGAAGCCGCGCCCTTGGCCAGGTCCAGCGTGATACGTTCAAAGGGAAGACCGAGCTGCGTCAGCAGGATGCGGACCTTCCAGGCATTTCCGGACAGACGGCTGTCGTAGAGGCGCAACATGACCACGAAATCCTTTTCTTAGAGATATGAGCGCATATCGACGCCCATGGCCTTCTCGACCTCGGGAAATACGGCCGGATCGAGCGCGCCCTTGCCGACCGGAAATTGGGATCGGTGGGCCACGATGACGGCAGCACGGCTCCCCACCTTCGACTCCGAGATCGAGGCCACCTCGCCCGTCTGCGGATCAAGCGTTCCGATCATGTCCGGGAAGGTCGCGACGCGCTTGCCACCGAAGTCAGCCGTCATGAACTCATTATAGACCCCGAGCACGGCTTCGCCTTTCATGCCGCGCACCTTCATCTGACCGAGATCGAAGCCGCCGCCATAGCTGACCGTGTTCTCGATGACCTCGCCTTCGACGAGCACCTCGCCGCCGAGAAATTCCGCCGTGGCGCGAACGCGATCGGCGCCATCAGCCGCCAGCATGGCGCGGCCGAGGTTGAGCTGGAAGCTGATCGCGCCGGGCGCACCGTTTTCCTTGATGAAGCCGGCGGTGAGCGGACCGCGCGCCGCGTAGATCAGGCCGCCATTGATCACCGCCGCCTGCCGCATCATGTTCGAGGTGCGGACGATGTCGCCTTGCACGACCATTGCGAGCTCGTTCTGCTCTGCCTTGCTGCCGCTGCAGCCAACCTGCGTGATCGAGAGATCGAGCCGGGAAGCGAGCCCCATCCCGCCCATTTTCACAGTGGGATGACCGCGTCCGTTCGAGGCGGCATCGACGTAATCGAGCCCGAGCGCGGCGGCAACGAGCCAGGCATTGAAACCGGGCACATGACCGCAGATGACCCCGGCCGGCGGCGTGTCGAGGGTGTCGATCAACCGCCGCGCCGCATTGATCGCATCGCGTGGCCGGATCGCCCAATTGGCAAAGCCTGGCGCGCCGACCGCGGTCGCAGTGATGATCGCTGCATTCGGATCGAGCTCGTCGAGCCCGACCAGCCGGACGCCACCATAGTCGAGCGCCATCTGGCCAAGTCCACGGTTCTTGGCAACCGCATTGCGGCCGCTGCCGCCCGCTGACAGGAACAGCCCGCCGACCAATCCCGCTTCCACATCATCCGTCGTCAGCATTCGCGTCATGTTTTCCTTTGGCCTCACAGGGGCGGCTTTCGTGCGATCTATGGTTGGACAGGCTCGTTCATGCCGAGGAAGGTGGCGAACATCGAGCCCGCTGCCTTGGCCTCACTGGCCGTGCCCTGGTAGATCTGCACGCCCGACGACATCACGCAGACCTTGTCGGCGACATCGAGCGCACGCGCCGTGTTCTGCTCGACGAGGACGACGGTCAGACCCTCGCGCTTGAGCCGCGTCAACGCCTCGAGGCACAAATCGACCATCTTCGGCATCAGGCCCAGCGACAATTCGTCGACCAAAAGCAGCCGCGGCTCGGCCATCAGCGCCCGCCCAATCGCCAGCATCTGCTGCTCGCCGCCGGACAATGATCCCGCCAATTGCGTGCGCCGCTCGGCCAATCGTGGAAAATAGCCGAATACACGCTCGCGCTTGTCGGCGTCGCGCGCCAACGTACGGGCGTAGCCGCCGACGGTCAGATTTTCGTCGACCGTCAGGTCCGAGAACAGCTGCCGCCCCTCAGGCACAAGCGCGATGCCAAGAGCCACCCGATCGATCGCGCGACGGCGGGCGATGTCCTTGCCCTCAAGCAGGATGCGCCCGCCGTGAATATCGACATGTCCCATGATCGCCATGATAGTCGAGGTCTTGCCGGCGCCGTTCGGGCCGAGCAGCGCGAAGATCGAACCGGCGGGTACGTCGAAGCTGACGTTATGCACGGCTTCCACCGAGCCGTAGCCGCAGCTGAAGTTTTCAAGCGTCAGCATGGCTCACAATCCCGCCCCCGACGTAAGCGTCGTGCACCGCCGGATCTGCCATGACGACGCGCGGCTCGCCGTCGCCGATCACAACACCGTTGTTCAGCACGATCAGGCGGCGGCAGACGCGCATGACTTCCTCGAGATTGTGCTCGACCAGCACGACCGTGATGCCGCGCCGATGCACTTCGGAAATCGTCTCGGCCTGCTTGGAGGCCTCGGTATGATTGAGACCGGCCAGCGGCTCATCGAGCAGAACAATTTTGGGATCGACAGCCAGCGCCCGCGCAAGCTCCAGTCGCTTCAATTGGCCGAGCGGCAGCGCACCGGCGAGCTTGCGCTCGGTGCCGGCCAATCCGACCGACGCCAGAATCTGTGCGGCCCGCTCGCTTTCGTGGCGCCGATTGATATGCAGCAGCGCCCGCAGCGGGTTGGACGTATGGGTGAGGCCGGCGCCCAGCACAACATTGTCGAGCACGGTCATCTCGCGGAAGGGACGCACGATTTGATGGGTGAGCGCGAGGCCGCGGCGGACGCGCGCCGCGGTCGGCTCGGCTGTGATTTCAACCCCACCGAGGGCGATGCGACCGCGGTCCGGCCTCAGCAAGCCCGCAATCATGCGAATGAGCGTCGTCTTGCCAGCGCCGTTCGGTCCGATCAGGCCGACGAAATCGCCACCTTCCACCGAGCACGTCACGCCGCCGACGGCCTGCACCCCGCCGAACCGGATCGCGACCTCACCGAGCTCGAGCACCGCGCTCATGCCTTCCTCACTCGGACAGAAAGGCGATAGACCAGCGCGGCAAGGCCGCCGGGCGCGAGGCGAATTACCAGCACCAGCATGCCGCCGAACACCAGGAGGCGGTAGTCGTTTACGAAGCGGATCGCCTCCGGCAGCAGCGTCAAACCAATCGCGGCGGCAACGACGCCCCAGGTAGAGCCGATGCCGCCGATCACGACCATCGCCATCAGCATCACCGAGAAGATGAAGTCGAAGGCATCGACGGTGATGAACTGGGTGAAGAAGGTGTAGAGCGCTCCGGCGAGGCCGGCGAGCGCGGTGCCGATGCCGAATGCCGCGAGCTTATAGGCACCGGCGCTGATCCCGAGCGTCGTGGCAGCCTGCTCGTCCTCTCCAACCGCGCGGAACGCAAAGCCCATCCAGGAGCGGCTGAGATAGAGGCTGAACGCGATCGTAGCGCAGGCAAACGCCAAATTCAGGATCATGTTGCCGGATGCGCCAAGGCCGGTAGGCGGAATGCCGCTGATGCCCATCTCGCCACCGAGCCATGTCTGCTTGCGCACGAAGCCGACGAACAGGAAGTTGACGCCTATGGTCGTCACGGCGAGGAAATCGCTGCGCACGCGCAGCGAGGCAAAGCCGACGATGATTCCGAGCAGGCTGCCGGCGGCAAGCGCTGCAAGCAGCGCCAGCGGAACGCTGGCGGTTTTGACCATCACCAGTGCAGCCGCATAAGCCCCTGCCCCGAAGAAAGCACCATGCCCGAGGCTGATCTGGCCGCAGAAGCCACTGATCATGTTGAGGCTGACGGCCAGGATAACGTTGATGCCGATGATGGAGACGATGCTGATGGTGTAGGCGCTCATGCCGTTCGCGCTCCGGCGAAGCCCTGCGGACGGATCATCAGGAGGATGATGAGAGCAAGGAAGGCGATGGCGTCGCGATCGAGCCATGCGCCAAAGAAGATCGTGCCATAGGATTCGACAAGACCCAGCACAAGGCTCGCCACCAGCGTGCCGCGCACGCTGCCGAGCCCGCCGAGGACGATGATGGCGAGTGCCTTGTAGCTCACCACAAAGCCGATGCCGGGATCGACGAGATTGTTGAGCAGCGCGACCAGTCCGCCGGCCACGGCCGCGAGCGCCGAGCCGATCGCAAAATTGAGATAGCGGACCTTGATTGGATCGATGCCGAAGCTCGCGGCGATCTTCGGCCTCGACACCGTGGCGCGCCAGCCGACACCGATCCGCGTGCGGGTGGTGAATAGATGCAGGCCAAGGAACACGATGGCTGCGGCAACGACGAGCGCAATCTGAACCGCGCTGATGGTGACGCCGGCGACATCGAATGTCGTGAATGAGAAGGTATTGCGGTGAAACGTGACACCCTGCTCACCGAATACGATTCGGAAGGCGTCCTGCATCAACACCAGCAGCCCGACGGATGCGATCATCGGAACGTCGGGACGATAGTTCAAAAGCGGCTCGTAGAGCAGACGATAGATCGCCATGCCGAACAGAGGCGTCACGACGAGGGCCGCGACAAAGCCCAGCGCGATACTGCCAGTCGCATTCGCCACCAACACGGTGACATAGGCGCCCAGCGCGAACACCGAGGCATGCGCAACGTGCAGAATGCGCAAGAGGCCGTAGACCAAGGTAAGGCCGACCGACATCATCGCATACATGCAGCCGAAGCTGATGCCGGTTACGGCCAGATCGATGTAATACACCGGATCATCCTTGGCTTACGGGAACGGACAGCGCGAACGCGCGCGGCTCCCGCCTCTCATTGTTTCTCGGGCGGAGCGAACGCATTCAGGTCGCTGATCTCGCCGGCCGGCGTGAACTTGCCGTCCTTGATCTCATTGACGTGGATCGGCATGATCATCTCGTGCAGGCTGTTGAAGCCGTTCATGTTGCCTTCGAGCAGCGGGAAGTTCTTGGTTGACGCGAGCGCGTCGCGCACCTTGTCCGGCTCGGCGCTGTTGGCGCGTTTGATGCCATCGGCCATCAGCCGCACCGCCGAATAAGTGATCGCCGCCACGCCTTCGGGCGCATAGCCTGCGCGCTGCTTGAAGCCGTTGAAGAACTTCTGCAGCGCCTCGTCCTTGCGGTCGCGATCGAAGCTGTCGATGATGTAGGTGCCTTCGGCGGCGGGACCTGCGATCTCGATGAATTTCTCGGAATCGAAGGCCTGCGAGCCGACGATCGGGACCGTGATGCCGGCAGCGCGGAGCTGGGCGACCAGCGGCCCGCCAGTGAAGAAGTAGCCCGTGGCGTAGATACCATCAGGATTGTCGCGCTTAACGCTGGCGACGATCGAGCCGAACTGGCGGTCCTTCAGTGAATAGCTGTATTTGTTGAGGACTTCGATGCCGTATTTCGGCGCGGCTTCAAGGAAACCGTCCATGGTGGCCTGGCCATAGTCATTATCCATGGTGATGGTGGAAATCTTCTTCAGCCCGAGTGTCTTGCCGATATAGAGCGCGGTGGCTGCCCCCTGCGGCGGACCGAGATGTACCAGGCGGAACATGTAATCGCCGGCGCGGGTAATATCGGGATGCACGCCATAGGCTGCGATCATCACCACGCCCGCTTTCTGGAACACCGGCGCCGCCGCGCGGCCAGAGGCGGAATAGCTGCCGTTGACCACGAGCTTGACGCCGTCTTCGCCGATCAGCTTGTTGGCCGTGAAGATCGCCTGGTCCGACTTGGCCTGATCGTCATAGGTGATAAGTTGCAGCTTCTGTCCGAGCACGCCGCCAGCGGCGTTGATGTCCTCAACGGCCATCTCGCCGGCGATCTGGGCCGACTTTCCGTCGGTCGCCGCAGGGCCAGTGAGCGGCACCTGAAATCCGATCTTGATGTCGGCATGCGCCGGCATCGTGGTCACCGCGCCGAGCATGGCCAGGCTCGCCAAACCCAGCAGCGTTTTTGTGCCGAAGGCAGACGATCTGAAGCTTTGTATCAACATGGCTCTCTCCAAAACAATGAAGGTTGATCGTTGCCGTCCCTAGGTCAGCTTGTGATGGCGAAGGATATCCCTGGCCCGCGCCAGCGCTGCTGTCGGAGGCCTGGCGATATCGAAGTCCGGCCTATCGCCTTCCCGGCGTGTTGCATCGATACCGAGCTTGGTGATGGTGCCGCCCTGCTCCAGCGGCTCGGACCGATCGGCACGCACCGCTGTTATCACAACATGGTCGCGATCCGGTTTGCTCCGCGTAGCGCACGCCCATTCGACCTCCTGGGCGTTCCAGGGATCGATGTCGTCGTCGACCATGATCACCTGCTTGATCAAATTGACCGCTGCCCACACGGCGAACATCGCCTTGCGCGCCTCACCAGGGCGGGGCGCGCCAAGCGACACCACCGCATGCAGCCGGCCAGCGCCGCCGACGCCGACCGCGACCTCGCGCACCGACGGCACCGCGTTGCGCACGGCGCGGCATAGTCCAGCCGCGATCGCAACGCCGCCGAGCAGGCAGTGCTCTGGATGGTAGCCCGGCAGGATGACCTGAAAGAGCGCATCGTGGCGCCGGGTCAGACGCGAGAACGTCGCGACGATGCCTGCGCCGTAGTTCTCATACATGCCATGAAATTCGCTGACCGCGCCCTCCATGAACGGCTCGCCAGCGTCCAGCGTGCCCTCGAGCACGCATTCGCAATGCGCCGGCACCAGTAGATTGGATTGCGTGCAGCCGATCACTTCAAGCGGCTCGCCGATGAGTGCGCCCGCGATCGGAAGCTCATCGTCGCCGATACGAAGGTATAGACACGCGGCGATCAGCACCGCTGGATGATTGCCGATGCACACCGCGATGTCGAGCTTCTCGCCGCGGTCGTGTGCCGCGCGCGCCAGGATTGCAAGGTGATGATTGGGCGCGATGCCGACAAACGCCCGGTTGCCGCCTAACGGCATCAACCGCGCTATCGAGAGATTCGCCTGCCCGGTCATCCGGTCGCTGGCGACGATGGCGCCGGCGGTGATGTAGGGGCCGCCCTCCTTTTCGAAGAAGCGTGGAATGGGTAATTCGTCCAACAACGACGGCGCGACGACAACATGCTCCTGGCACGGCGCAGAAGAGACGATCCGGTGCGGCAGCGGCTTTTCGATCGCCGCGATCAGCGCGGTTTGCATCTCGCGCGTCGTCCGGCTCATTCCCGATGCAAGGCGTGGCAGCGAATTGAGCAGATTGCCGACGATCGGCATGGCCAAACGACCGGCATCACTTTTGACATCCTGGAACCAAAGCGCGGGCCCCTTATCGGCCTCAGCCAAACACGCCGCGATTTCGTAATCGAGGTTGACCGGATCCGGGATGGTGACGAGGTCTCCCGCATCAGCGAGCGCTGACAGAAAGGCTCGCATCGACTGCCGGGAGGAAGCCGCCTCGAGCTTTGCGATACCCTTTGCGCCAACGTCCATCGTGCCTCGTCGGTACGTCCCCAAGGTGATGGGACCTGACATCGATCATATCGGCCGGTGCCGCCGGGTCCATGGTCCTATCGCGTAAACGAGGTCATAGGGAAAAACGAAGGCCTGGATGACGAGACCGCCGCGAGCGGCTAAGCTTGCCGTGACATTGACCGAGGTCCGATGATCGAACTGCGCACCCTTGCCTATTTCGTGACGACCTGCCGGGCCCGAAGCTTTGCGGGCGCCGCAGCCGAGCTCGGCATCGCGGTGTCGACGCTGAGCACGGCGCTCAAGGCCCTGGGTCAGGATCTCGACCTGACGCTGTTTCGGCGCTCCAATAACACGCTCTATCCGACCGCAGCGGCGCGCGCACTCGTTAGCGCCGCCGAACCGCTCCTGATCGCGGAAGGATTCGCGCGCCGCCACGTCATGGCAACGACCGAGGGCCGTCTGAAGCATCTCATCGTCGAGATCAATTTGAGCTTCACGATCGGCGGAATCAGCAAGGCCCTTCGCCTCGCGATCGACAGAATGGCGAGCGAACGGGCGGATGTCTATGTCGACCCGCAATGGAAAGATGAGAAGGATCTACCCCACCTCAACACTCTAACCGGTGATTGGAGCGAACTGGATCGTAGCCACGTCACGATCAGCCTCGGCGAAGCGAGCCCGCGCCGGGCCAAGCAGGACACGGTATTGCTCTCTGATCCCTGGGTCTTCGCGCTAAGATTGCCTGCTGGCACCCACAGCCCGCCCAATGCGGCCGAGTTGCTCGCCGGGCGCATCGTGGTTCCCATGCTGGCGCCAGCCCTGGTCGAGCAAGCTGACCGCTACTTCACACGGCACAAGATCGGCGGCGTGCGCTTTCTCAATGATCATCCGGGTGATCTGCCGCGCACGATCGACGACTATCCGGACGCGGCATTGTTCGTGCCACGCAGCCTGATTTCTGCCCGGCTCGGCCTTGCCAACGTCGCCCTCGTCGCACCAGATCATGCACTCACGATGGACGTCGTTGCCCGTACGACGAGGCCGAACGCCATCACTAGTCTGTTCATCCGCCAGATGAAACGCGCGCTCGCCGGCGACCAGGCGACCCGCGCCGAACGGCCGGTCATCAGCCTGCGGCAAATCCATTATTTCAATCTGGTCCATCGCGTGCGCCGCGTCTCCGCCGCTGCGCGCGGCGCAAACATCAGCCAGCCTGCCCTTAGCGAACAGTTGCACAAGCTCGAGGCTTCCCTCGGTGGCGCGCTATTCGAGCGCAACGAGGATGGCGTCGTCCCTACCGCCAAGGGAGAGCGCTTCGCGAGATTCGCCACCCTGATCGAAACTGGATTTCGTCGCCTTTCGGCCAGCGATGCCGGCGCGCCTCTGGCGCAAGGCCGGCGCATCGTGGTCGGCATCCTGCCGTCGGTCAATCAGCACGGCTTTCTCGTCAACCGGATCACCGACGCTATCATCGAGATCCAGGCACGCTATCCGGCGCTGAAGCTTGTGTTCCAGGAGGCTCCCAACACAACGTTGCAAGATTGGGTGATCCGCGGGCTGGTCGGGGTGGCGATTGTCGAAACGACGTTGCCACACATGCCGCGGTTACCGCTCGGCTCGTCCGAAGGCCTTGCCGCGATCGCCCATTCTTCACACAAGCTATTGCCGCCGGGCCCCGTCCGCCTTTCCGAGCTTGCGCAGCTCAAACTCGCGCTGCCGACCAATCGCTTCGGCTTGCGCCAGCTCCTGGAGAACGCCGCCACTGAGCGCGACCTCAGGATTCAGCCGGCCATGGAGATCGACGCCCTGCCGATGGCGGTGTCGCTTTTGGCACGGCTGCCGGTCTGCACGGTACTGCCCGTGTCGGCGGTCGCGCAGGAGATCGAACGCGGCGATCTCGTCGCACACCCGATCACCGATCCCGTGATCGCACGACGCCTCTACGTGATCTATTCCGGCGAGCGAACGCTGAGCGAGGCGGAACGCGGCCTTGTCAACATTCTACGGCGGAAATTATCGGAACATGGGGGCACGCCTTGAGCTCACGCTTGCTGTAAGGAGCGATCCAGCGTCTTTACGGCTTGAAGGATGACTGCAGCACCCGCGGCCACGGCGTCCCTGTCGGCCCATTCTTCCGGCGTGTGGCTTTTCCCCGAGCGGCACGGAACGAACACCATGGCCGAGCGGCAGATGCGGCTCATGAAGGCCGCATCGTGCCCCGCGCCGCTCGGCAGATCGGTCTGCGCCAGACCGAGCTCGCGCGCGGCCTCGCGCAATGACGTTTGCAAATCCGGATCGCAGGCAACCGGCGGGCCGTCTGAGAGCGTAGTGAAAGCGCTTCGACGCACCCGCGCTGCCGTCGCCGCCGCTTCGCTCTCGCGGTCGACCGCGGCGACGAAACGGGTGGTCAGCGCCGGATTGGTCGTACGCGCGTCGATGATGAGACGACAACGGCCGGGCACAATGTTCGACGCCGACGGCTCGACAGCGAGAATGCCGACCGTGGCAACGAAATAATCCGAACCTTCTCTGTCGAGTTCCTCGGCGACGCGCCGCACGATAATGATGGCGTTTGCCGCCGCCACCAGCGCGTCATGGCGCAGGTGAAGCGGCGTCGTGCCGGCATGGTCAGCTTCTCCCTCGAAGACGATCTCGATGCGGCGAATGCCGACGATCGAGGTCACCACGCCGATGTCGAGCGATTGCGATTCCAGAACGATACCCTGTTCGATATGCAGCTCGAGGAAGGCGCGGATGTCCCTGCGCCTGGCCTGATCGAGTAGGTCCGGATCACCGCCGACCCGCCGCAAGGCATCGCGCAGTTTTTCATTGCCGGGCTCTACCAGATCGAGCATCTTGCCGTCGAGCGAGCCGGTCATGCCACGGCTGCCGACGCACGACAGCCCGTATTCGCTGGGCTCCTCGGCCAGGAAATCGATCACCTCGAGTGTGTGATCGAGCAGCGTACCGGAATCGCGCAAGGCACGCGCGACCTCAAGACCAGCCGCGACACCGGCGATGCCGTCGAAGCGTCCACCGGATGGAACGGTATCGCTGTGCGAACCGACGGCGATCACGCCAAGGTCAGGCTTGCGCCCCTCGATCCGCCCAATCAGGTTGCCGGCGGTATCGATCCGCGTGGTCAATCCCGCATCCGCAAATTTCTGCGCGAGAGAAGCGCGGCCTTCGAGAAATAGCGCCGTGAACGAACGCCGCGTGTAAGGCCGCACCGGATCGGTGAGATCAGCCAATGCCATGATGTCCGACCACAGGCGATCGGCATCGAGCGGAAGATTGGACTTCGCCACAAACTGCGTCCGTCAGTGCACACGCAACGGGCTGACGAAGCGACCGCTGCCGGGCTTGGCGATCACTTCCCCGTTAGCGGCAACGCATTCGCCACGAACGTAGGTCTCGACCGCGCGGAACGGCAGCTCGATCCCGTCATAGGGACTCCAGGACACGAAATTGTTGCCGCTTGCCGCCGCGCTGTAGCGATAGGGGTCGCGCCGCATCAGGACGATATCGGCGTCGCGGCCAATCTCGAGCGCTCCCTTGACATGGGTAATACGAAACAGTGCCGCCGGATTGAGCGCAAGCAGCCGTGCCGCGTGGGTGAGCGGCAGGCCGCGCTGATCCAGTCCCTTTAGCAGCAATCCATAAAGCGCTTCGAGGCCGGGAATGCCAGACGCATTCTTCAGCATGTTTGGATTGGTCTTGCGCTCTTCCGACCAGCTGACGTGATCGGTCGAGACGATCGTGACATTGCCGGCGGCCAGATGATGCCAGAGTGCTTCGACCTCTTTGCGCGTGCGCAGCGGCGGGTTGATCTTGGCCTTGCCGCCGAGACGGCGAACGTCGTTCTCTTCATCGAGGGTCAGATAGTGGACACAGGCCTCGATGGTCGCGCCATGTCCCTGCGAGCGATAGGCGGCGGCAAGCTCGTATCCGCGCCCGATCGAGCAATGCACGATGTGCACGGGACAGCCGGCAGCGGCGCCAAGCTCATAAACCTCCGCCGTTGCGAGCGCTTCTGTTACTGGAGGCCGCGACAGGCCGTGCGCGGTGTAGTCGGTAATGCCGCTCGCTTCGACATCGGCCATGAAGGCGCGCACCATCTCGTCGTCCTCGTTGTGGATGCCGGCCATCAGGCCACGCTTTCCGACCGCGCCGAAACAGGCGTAGAGGGTCTGCGGCGGAATCCGCGGAAACCGCGTGGGATGGGTGCCGAAGGTCGAGAACTTGAACGCCGCCGCGCCGGCGTCGACAAGCTCGTCGACCCTTGCCGCCCCCTCGGTGGGATCAACGGTTGCGTAAAGCGCAAAATCGACTCGCGCCTGCGCGCCGGCCTCGTTGACCTTGGTGCGGAGACGCTCTGCGGTCGCGATCAGGCAGTTGTCGTCATAGGGCATGTCGACGATCGTGGTGACACCGCCGGCAGCTGCGCTGCGCGTCGACCAGACGAAGTCCTCCTGTCCGAGCTGGCTGCGGCTATGCACCTGCGCGTCGATGGCGCCAGGCAGCACAAGAAAACCCTGACCGCCGTGCTTTTCGCCTGAAGGCGCGGCGCCAGAGCCAACGGCCTGCACCCTGCCGTCGCCGACGAGAACGTAACCGTTGTCGATCAGGCGATCCGGGAGGACAACCGTGCCTGCAAACACCTTATCAGCCATCGTTTCTCTTCTTCGTTGATCATGTCTGTGCGTCATCGCAGGACGATCAACGTTAGACGAACGTCGCAAGCTCGACTAATCCAGATCAAGCGAAGCTGCCGATAGGAAAAATCAAAAGGCATGCGTGGCAGTCCCGCCCGCAACGCGGCGATGCGCTCGCAATTCGCGTCCCTCTGCACGTGTAGCGGCGTGATCAGGCCTTGGGCAGTCGAGGCTAAAATCTCTCCATCGATCCCGGCTTGCCCGTTTCGACAGCTTCGATTATGTATAGACATGTTCGATCGAGGATAGCCGGCATGAGCGACCGTGTACTCGCCTTTGACGCAATCGGGCAGGACTTTCCGGCACCAGGGCAGCGGACCAACATCTGCGTGCTCGACGGCATCAGCTTCGAAGTCGACCGCGGTAAGTTCGTCGCGGTGATCGGCCCGAGCGGCTGCGGCAAGAGCACGCTGCTGCAGATGGCGGCAGGACTTTTGGCTCCGACCCGCGGCGCGGTGCACCATCGCGGCCGCAAGGTGAGCGGAATCAACACCGAGGTCGGCTTCGTGCCGCAGCAGGCGCAACTGTTTCCCTGGAAGACGCTCGCCGAGAATGTCGAGCTTCCCCTTTTGCTCCGTGGCGTCGCGGCCGGCGAGCGAAAAGAGCGGGTTGCGAACGCGCTCGGCGCGGTCGGCCTCAAGGACTTCGAGCAGCATTTCCCGAACCAATTATCCGGTGGCATGCAGAAGCGCGGCTCGATCGCGCGCACGCTGGTCTACCGGCCCGACGTCATCCTGATGGATGAGCCGTTCGGCGCGCTGGATGCGCAAACCCGTATGGTGATGCAGAGCGACTTGCAAACCCTATCCATGGAGGCCGGCGCGACCGTCATCTTCGTTACCCATGACATAACCGAGGCCGTGCTGCTCGCCGACCACGTCGTGGTGTTGAGCCAACGGCCATCGCGGCTGCTCGCCGACATCCCGATCGATCTGCCGCGGCCGCGCAACATGTTCGAGTCGTTCCGCAACCCGGGCTTCGAGGCGGCCTATGACGCGGTCTGGACCGAATTCCGCTCACAGATCGACGCCGGACGCGTTCATTGACCGGGAGCAAGCCGATGACCGACATGGCCTATGACGGCTCTCAAGGCAGCGCGAGCCCGCGGCGGAGCGTGGCTGCGAATGCGGCGAAGCCGCTGCAATGGCTGCTGAAGCTAGTTCCTGGAATCGCGCTGCTGCTGTTCTGGCAGTGGTCATCCGGCCGGCTGATCAAAGAAATTTATGTCAGCAAGCCCACCGCCGTCGCACAGCGGCTCTATGAGTTGTTCGCGTCCGGCGAAATCTATCCGCATTTGTGGACCACCGGCCAGGAGCTGGTATTTGGCTACGTCATCGGCGTTGCAGGTGGCGTGATCAGCGGCTACGCACTCGGCCGCTCGCCGCGGCTTGCGCGCATCTTCGAGCCTTATGTGATGGCCTTCTATGGCATACCGAAGATCGCCCTCGCGCCACTCTTCATCATCTGGTTCGGCATCGGGATAGGATCGAAGATCGCGCTCGCCGCCATCATGGTGTTCTTCCTGGTGTTCTACAACGTGTTCGCAGGCGTGCGCAGCGTCGACCGCGAGCTCGTCAATCTTACGCTGGTCATGGGCGCGAACCAGCGACAGCTCACCTACCATGTCTTTCTGCCTGCGGCCGCGCCTTTCGTGATGCTTGGCATGCGGCTTGCCATTCCCTACAGCGTCATCGGCGTGATCGTCGGCGAGTTCACCTCGTCGGCGCAGGGCCTCGGCCTGTTCATTCACGAGGCATCGTCGACCTATGATCCCGCTGGTGTGTTCGCGGGCATCGTCATTCTTTTGGCCTTCGTTGCCACCGCGAATTTTCTCGCTGGCCGGCTCGAGCGCCGGCTCCTGCGCTGGCGTTCGCTGTCGGGTGCGGGTCCAATCGACATCTAATGGGAACATGGAGAGAATCATGCGCGCGATGGGCTTGACGAAAGTTGCTGTCATCGGGCTTGCGCTGGCGTTGCTGCCAAGTCTCGCCATGGCGCAAGAGGCGGTGCGGATCGGGCTCGGCGCGCCTACCTTGAGTTTTTTGCCGATCTGGTCGGCACGGGCGCTGGACACATTCAAGCCGCAGGGATTGACGGCCACCGTTGTCGTATTGCCCGGCGGCGACGCTTCGGCCCTGGCAGCGCTTGATGCTGGCGACATCGATCTTGCAGCAGTCGGGCCCGACACGATGCTGCGCGCGGCGGCCAAAGGGCAACCCTTCGAGATCGTCTATTCGCTAATGTCGAAGGTCACGCTCCAGCTCATCGTCTCAAATGCGCTCTTGGAACGCACCGGCGTGAAGCCGGGCGATCCGCTCAAGAAGCGCCTTGCCGCCATGAAAGGCACGCTCGTCGGCGCCACCGCACTTGCTGGTGCCCAAGAGATCGCAGCGCGCTGGCTCGCCGCCAAGGGTGGCCTCGATCCGAAGAACGACCTCAAGGTGGCGCAGGTCGGTAGTCCTACCGCCATCCAGGCGGCTCTTGAAGCCAAGCGGATCGACGCCTTCGTGTTGTCGCCACCGGAAGGATATCTGGCCGAGAAGGCCGGCACTGGTACCGTGCTGGCATCGCTCGGCGACGACTTCCCGCTCTTGGCAAAGCAGCCCTATCTCGTGCTCGTTGCCAAGAAGCCGATCAGCCCGGCGACCGCCGACCTCATCACAAAAACCGCAAAGGCCATGCAGGATGCGAGTGCCGCGGTGATCAGCAAACCGGACGAGACTGGCGCGGCGATCCAGAAGCAATTCTTTGCCAAGGCGGATCCGCAGGCGATCGCCGCCGCCATCAAGACAATGAGCAGCGGTGTCGCCCAAGGCGGCAAGATCGACGTACAGAGCATGCAGAACGCACTGACCTTCGCCAAGGAGGTCGGTACCAATTTCGGCAAGGACTTCGATGCAAAGGCGTCCGAGGATGATTTGTGGACGAACCGCTTCGTCGATGCGGCAAAGGCGAAGTGACCAATTGTCTTGCGCATGATCTTTTCGGAAAACCCCTGCACACTTTTCCGGATCATGCGCTAGCTGCTCGGCGTGAACCGTGCCATCAGGTCGTAGAGTGGACCCGGATGAACAAGACGCACGGCCGTGATCGGCTCGCCGTTGCGCCAGGTGCGCCGCTCAATGATGAGGCAGGCAGTGCCTTCGTCGACATTCAACTCGGCCGCTTGCGCCTTGTCGGCATTGCCAGCCGAGATGCGATGCTCCGCCTCTGTCCATGGCACGTGATCGACCAGCCACGTGCTCGGCGACACGACCGAGAAATCCTGCTCGGCCGCTTCCGGCACCGCCTCCAGATTTAGGATGCGGTCTTCCAGCGCAAACGGTTGCATCGCGGCATCGTGGCGGCAACGCAACGCCAGGATCGGTGTGCGAGGCTCGAGATCGAGCCGCGCCTTGTCCTCGCGCGTGGCGACGCGCTTCTGCCGTTGCAGTAGTGTATAGCTGTAGCGTTCGCCCCGATTTTCGACTTCTGCTTTCAGGTCGGGAATTTGCAGCACCGCCGAATGCACTTTCGGGCGCGACACGAAGCTGCCGGCGCGGCGCCGGCGCTCGACCAGTCCCGCTGCCGCGAGCCCCGACAGCACCTTGTTCACCGTCATACGTGCGCAAGAATAGGTGTCCATCAGTTCGTGCTCGAACGGCAGGCGATAGCCGGGCGGCCACTCACCTGACACGATGCGGCCCTCGATATCGCTGCGGATCCGCTGGTAAAGCGCGACGGTACCCCCACCGTCCCGTTTCGATGTTGATTTCATGCCGCGAGCAGTCCTTCCAGCCGGCGGCGGAAACCGGCTGCCACCGATTCCGCCTGATGGTGCCGGCCGTTTGTCACAACCTTGCGGCCGGATGTCCAGACGCAGTCCACAGGAGAACGCCGGCTGCCGAAGATCCAGCCGTCGAGGATGGCATCGCCGGAGCGACCGGCCAGCGCCGAACTGTCGGCATCAAGGCTGACGATGTCCGCCCCAAGACCCGCGGCGAACCCGCTGGCGATGCCAAGGGCCTGGGCGCCGCCGGCGAGCGCCCCATCGAACAGCGCTCGTCCCGTCGAGGCGATGAGCGGGGTCGCCATGACATTGCGCGCGCCCAAACTGAGCCGCTGCGAATATTCGAGTTGGCGCAGCTCGTCCGTCGCGCCGATCAGCACGTTCGAATCCGTGCCGACTCCGTACGCGCCGCCGGCGCCGCAAAATCGCGGCGCATTGAAGATACCGTCCCCGAGATTGGCTTCCGTCACCGGACAGAGCCCGGCGACTGCGCCGGTTGCGGCCATTGCGCGGGTCTCCTCGTCGGTCATGTGCGTAGCATGCACCAGGCACCAGTGACGATCGACCGGCGCATGATCGAGCAGCCATCGGACCGGCCGGCTCCCG
>Ga0157369_10003973_pt1 | contig 17534 bp, 12 predicted proteins | sample C25metaG_FD_113461 | JGI IMG/M metagenome (GOLD analysis project Ga0157369, IMG submission 113461) | Corn rhizosphere microbial communities from Kellogg Biological Station, Michigan, USA - C2-5 metaG | ecosystem: Host-associated > Plants > Roots > Rhizosphere > Soil | place: USA: Michigan... | reverse complement strand
GGAACAGCAGGCCGGTCAGCGCGAGCATGACCAGCAGCGCGACGGCGCATGCCACAGTCGCCAGCACGGATCGGTTGTAAAGACTGGTCTGGAAGATCGCCTGCAGTCCGAGCGCGAACAGGGCGCATGCCGCGGCGAACGACCTCACGCCCTGATCGGTGGGGTCGCGCCGGGCTCTGAACGCCCGGCGGGTGATCGCGACCGAGAGCCAGGCCCAAGCCAGAAGGCCGAGAACTCCGAGACCGAGCCAGGTGCCGAGGTAGCTGTTGTGAATGAACTGCCGCGGCTCACGCACGGTCTGTCCCGTGATCGGATCGTGCTCGATCACGACGTCGCCGTAGGGTCGACCGAGGCCATTGCCTTGCAGCAGACGCCCCTGAAGGGTCGCCCACGCGATCGTGTCTTCGTTGGCACGATCCTGGTAGCTGTTCTCCTGGAAGACCTGCGGATTGCCGATGCTCTCCGCTCGCGCCGTCACGGCCTTCATGCTCGGTCCCAGGGCACCGCTTGCTGCTGCGCCGAAAGCCATCGCGGCGACAGCGAATATCAACACGGCTCCGCGCAGCCCCCGCAATGGCACGCGAGTGCCGGGACGGCCGATGATGAAGAGCAGGACGGCTGCCATCAGGGGCACCCAGGTGCTGCGGGTGAAGCTCATCGCGATGAGCGATGTGAAGAGCAACAACGTGGCAAGGCGGCGGCTGTTCATGCCCTCGCGGACACACTTGGCAACAACGAGCACCGTTGCCAGCATCAGCAGGTTGAGAACAGCTGGGCGCAACCGGTTGGCGTCGGACGTCACGCCCAACGTGACCACTTGGGTCGTGTCTTTGGTCAGCGGATTGACGCCGGTGAAGAAGGTTGCGAAGGCGAGCAAAGTTCCGGCGAAGGCGATGCGGATGACCCAGCGCTCGAGTGCTTCCAGCTGATCCTTCGTGCGGTGCAGTGCGGTCACGGCGAGGGGAAGGAGGAACATCGCGAGCGACTTCCAGTCCGCGAGCCACACGCTGCGGCCACCGCCGTACGACGAGGTGACGAGTGCCCCCACGCACGCCCCGGCGAACAGGACGAGGAACGGCGCAGCCATCTCCGGCCTGCGCAGCTCTCTGTCTCCCATCGCCCAGCGCACGACGACCATGGCAAGGAGGGCGAAGGAGACTGCCTCCGGCAGATCGCTGCGGATCCCGCCGACGCTGAACGGGACGACCCGCGAGGGCAGGACGGTTGCGGTGACGGCCACCCAAACGTAGAAGAGCTGCCTCGGCCACCGGAACACCAGCGCCACTCCGGCGATGGCCACGACCGCTTCGACCATGTGGCGGTGGCCACCCGCCAGGCGCTCAGCCATGACGAAAGTGAGTGCGACTCCCACGACGATTGCCGGCACGGGGTTGGCCGAAGTCAGGCGGGCGCGCGGCACCGCGAAGTCACCGCGCATGCTCATCTCCTGCTCATCCCGCCGGCTGGGTCGTCTTGTTCAACGAACGGGACCAGAAATTGTCACGTCGACGAGCCGGCTAAAGACGTCTCACCGCCGGGCGAGTCGAATTGCCGGGCTGGTCGTTATACGAGACGTGACCCAGACGCTAGCCGCCGCACGCCCGGACGCGGTCGGCCCCGGATCGTCGGGGCCCGCTTCGGGCCACCTGCAGACGCGCGGCAACCGTTCGCCGATGGCTCCGCTGCAGTGGCTCGATCTCGTGCGGGTGCTCTCGGTGAAGAACTTCCGCCAGCGCTACCTGCGCAGCAAGCTGGGGGTCATCTGGGCGCTCATCCAGCCACTGGCGCAGGCCGGTGTGCTCTCTTTCGTGTTTCTCAAGATCTTCAAGGTGCACTCGATTCCGCACTATCCGCTCTACGTGCTGTCCGGGATCATGGCCTGGCAGTTCTTCCAGCAGAGCGTCGTCGGCGGCACGAGCGCCGTCGTCGACAACGCTGGGCTCGTTCGCAAGGTCGCGGTGCCGAAGATCACGTTTCCGCTGTCGGTCGTCGGCGGCGTGTTGCTGGTCTTCGTGCTGCAACTCGTCGTGCTGCTGACCGGCGCCGCGGTGACGGGCACGCTCGACGCCACGACGCCCGCGCTGCTCGCGTTGTCGATCGTGGTCGAGCTTCCCCTAACGCTCGGATTCGCGATCCTGTTCTGCGCATTTCATGTCTCGTTCCGAGACATCCGATTCCTGGTGGAGTCGACCCTCTTGATGGCCTTCTATCTCACGCCGGTCATCTACGACCCCACCCGGTTGCCTCCGTCGTACCGGTCCCTGTTGCGCTGGAATCCCATGGACGGGGTGCTGTCGCTGGAACGTGCTGCGTTGCTCGCGCGCTCGGTGGACTGGACCGCGGTCGGTGTGAGCGCGGCTACTGCCGTCGTGCTTCTCGTTATCGGCGTGCCGCTCTTCATCCGCCGAGCCGGTGATTTCGCGGACGAGGTATGAGCGCCGTTCTCGAGGGCCGTGCCCTTTCCAAGCGCTACCGTGGCGGTGACGGCAGTTTCGCGCTGCAGGACGTGGACGTAGACGTACAGCCCGGCGAGATCGTGGCGATCGTCGGTCGCAACGGCGCAGGCAAGTCGACGTTGCTCAAACTTGCCTGCGGAGTCACGACACCCACTACCGGCACGCTTCATCGGGCCCAACGGGTGGCTCCGTTGATCGAGGTCGGCGCAGGATTCCATGCCGAGCTGTCTGGCCGGGAGAACGTCGGCGTCAACGCCCGATTGCTCGGCATGAGCGGCCGGCAGGTCAAGCGGCGCTTTGACGAGATCGTGGAGTTCGCCGGGCTAGGACACGTCATCGATCGCCCGGTGAAGGAGTACAGCTCGGGCATGTACATGCGCCTCGGCTTTGCGGTCGCGGTGCACACGGATCCGGAGTTGTTGCTCGTCGACGAGGTTCTCGCCGTTGGCGATCTTCCTTTCCAGGTGAAGTGCCTCGACCGCATTCGCGAGATGCGGGACGGCGGCGTCGGCATCCTCTTCGTCAGTCACAACCTCGCGGCAGTCGCTGACATTGCGGCCCGGTGCCTGTTGCTCGAAGGTGGCCGACTGGAATGTGCGGGTCAGCCGAACGAGGTCATCGCTGCCTACCACAAGGCTTTGGAGCGGCCGGCGCCATCGAGTGGTGGCGTCGTGGATGTTGACCGCGGTTCGCCAGGGCTGTCGTTGCTGGACGTAGCACTCGTCTCGCCGCTGACCGATGAGACGCCGGTGGTCTGGCAGCCGAGCGAGCGGGCAGAACTTCGGCTGCGCCTTCGAGCGGACGTCGACGTCGCGTCGATGATGCTCGGCTTCCAGGTCAACTCCGAATTGGTCGGCATCTGCCAGCGTTGGCACCCACCGAGCAGCGCCGTGGGGCCGATGCGCAAGGGCGATGTCGTCGAACTCCGTCTTGCCTTGACGCTCGCGTTGGCGGCCGGTGGTTATTCCATCGACGTCGCGGCGGCCACCGCAGACTTCAGCCGAACCCTCTTGAACAAGCCGTCCGCCGTCTCGTTCGCTGTTGCTGCCCGCAGCAGCTCTCGCGGACCGATCGACCTCGATCCGGCCCTGACCGTCATTGCAGTCCAACCGGTGCCGCTGCCGTCATGAAGCTGTTCCGCCGCCTTCGCTCACCGCTGGGGCACCTTGACGCCGACGAGGTCGAGGCGCTGCGGCGGCTGGCCCAATGGGTTGCCCGAGAACATGTGGCTCCGCGTCGCCTGGGTGACGTGGCAGATGGCTGGATCTCTCCGTTGTCCAGCATCCGGTTCGCCGAACGCGTCCGCATCGGCCAGCATGCGGCCCTCGGCCCGTTCGCGTCGTTGTGGGCCGGGCCCGAAAATGCCTGGGCAATCGTCGGTGATCAGGCGCAGATCGGGCCGGGTTCGCTCGTCGTCGCCGGCAACCATGAGATCGACGGGTTAGGTCCGGTGCGCGAACTCGGGTTCGACGAACGCGATGTGGTGATCGGGACCGGGGCGTGGCTCGGCGCGAACTCGGTCGTCATCGGTTGCACTGTGGGCGACGGCGCCGTGGTCGGCGCCGGCTCGGTGGTCCTGGAAGACGTGCCGGAGCGTGCCGTCGTCGTCGGTGCCCCGGCTCGGGTCGTCCGTTATCGGGACGAGGTGCGGCCCTGATGCGCGTGCCCTCGAGACGACACCTGGCGACGCGCTGGGGGATCTACGTACGCCGGCGCGCGGGCTGGCGCGGACGTCTCTATCGGCTGCTCCTGCCCCGCACGGTTGGCCGTGACGTGCGCCTGGGCCGGCTGCTCACGCTGGACAATCCCGGACAGGTCCGGCTCGAGAACGGTGTGATCATCGCTGACGGCGTTCTGGTCGCGGCCCGCCGCCGCACTAAGGATCGCGAGCCGACGGTGCGGATCGGCGCCAAGACGTTCATCAACAACGGTTGTTCGATCGCGGCAGGAAACGCCATCGACATCGGCTGTGACGTGCTGCTCGGCCCCAACGTGACCGTGGTGGACCAGGATCACGCGTTCGACCAACCCGGCGTGGCCGTCGCGCGCTCCGGGATGGTCGATGGTGGACCGGTCACCATCGGAGACGGCGCGTGGATCGCGGCGAACTCGGTCATCCTCGGCGGCACGACCATCCCGCCGCGATCGGTGGTCGCGGCGAACTCCGTTGTCCGCGGCACCTTCGAGGGACGTGTGTTGATAGCCGGCGCACCCGCTCGCGTGATCCGTCAGCTGGACGACGCATGACCACCCGGTCCGAGCACGCGCTCGACTTCGCGAACCTTACGAGCGGGGGAGCCCGCGACGAGCGTGTGGGGAGCGACATCTCGGGTCGCCACGCTCAGGGCACCGACGACGGCGGAGCGCCCAACGGTCACCCCCGCAGTGACGACCGCACCGGTGCCGATGAACGCGCACGGCTGCACGGTGATGTCGGCCTGGACCGTGGGCTTGTCGAAGATGACCGACGGAACGTCGTCGAACAGATGCGTCGTGTCGACGAGGGTCGCTCGTTCGGCGACTGCAGCGCCGAAGCCGATCAGCATCCTGCCGTCAGCGTGCAGTTGGCTGCCTCGGCTGATGATGGCTCGGCGCTCGACGCGCAGCTCACCCTTGGCGATGAGCACCGCGTCGTGTCGGACCAGCGCACCGGCTTCGATGTGCAGCGTCCCGCCCCACAACCGGAGCAGCACACCGTCATTGACGACTGCGTCGTGTTCGATGACCAGGCGCGACGTCGTGCCCTGGCGAAGCTCGATTCTGATGTCGCGGCTGACCGTCGCGCCCGTGTCGATGTGGAGTTCGACGGGAGCGTTGAGCACCCGGGCTTCGCGTCCGATCCGTCGAGCGACGAACCGCACATCGCGTCGGCGACGCCGGCTGCGCTTCGCTTCGCGGCGCCAACGACGCAGCCGCCCGCGGAAGGCCCGCACTCGGTGGCGTGCCGTGGGTTTGTCCATCAGCCATGGTCGCGCGCCGCCAGGAAGCCAAAGACCGCCAAGGGTGCCGCGGGCCACACTGCGAAGCCGGCGGTTGCGCGGCGCGACGGAGAGAAGCACACACGCGGCCACGTCAAGGAGCAGCACGAGCGTCAACACAAAGTTCCAGCGAAGACCGAAGCGAGCCCCGCTGTATTGACGCATCGCCGCGACGAACTCGGCCCGCTTCCGCGCCTGGTCGATGCGCCCATGGCTGGTTCCGTAGCCGTGCCGACAGCCCGCGGTGGGCACCACATCGCACGTGTAGCACTTGGCGCGGATCCGACCGAACAGCTCCGCGTCGTTGAAGAACAGCGGCAGCCGTTCGTCGAACAGTCGAGGCTCGGTGAGCTCCCGCCAGACGGCAACGCACGCAGCCGCTGGGCAGTCGACCGACAGTCCTTCGCTCGGCATCGCGGCGAATTCCGTTGCGTAACGGCGGCTCAGCGAACCCGTGCCACCGCGAAACCGCCGATCCCATCGCCGACCGGGCTCGGTCAAGTCGTAGAAGACGAGCGGAAGTGTGAGTTCGCGGCGCGCGAACAGCTGTGCGCTCCCGTCCGGATTTCTCAGCAGCGCAGACGCCGCACCGGTTCCCGGATGTTCGAGCAGATGGTCGACGAGGGACTGGAGGCAACCGTCGTCCATCGCGGCATCCGGGTTGAGCAGCACCAGCACCCGGCCCTGCGCGACTTCCGCCGCTTGGTTGTTGGCGGCCGCATAGCCCCGATTGTCCGAGTTGCGTATCAGCTGGACCGGAAGCCGACGGCTGACGCTGTCGGCCCAGCGGGCCACGCGCTCAGCCGAATCGTCCGTGGAGGCGTTGTCGACGACAACGACTTCGTATCCTCCGCGGACCTTCTGTCGTTGTATGCCCGACAAGCACTCGTCCAGCTCGTCACCGGAGTTATACGTCACCACCAACACGGAGACGAGCGGGCTCGGATGCACAGCACAGACAGGTTGCCACAGTGACGTTTGAATCCGCACTCTCCATGCTGCGACGCCGATGGGTGGCGTTGATCTTGTGCGTCCTTGCCGGCATTGGCGGCGCATTCGCTCACGTCCACACGAGCGCCAAGCTCTACCGGTCCACCGCGCGGTTGTTCATCAACATCCCTGCCGCCCAGAGCACGCAGGAGGCACTCCAGGGCGTGCAGCTGTCCTCGCAGCTGATCCAGAGCTACGCCGACATCGTGAGCTCGCGTACCACTGCGCAACAGGTGAAGGACCGGCTCGGCCTGTCGGAGTCGGCAGCGCAGATCGCTTCGAAGCTCAGCGCCACACCGCAGCCCAACACGCTGATCATCGCGGTGTCGGCAACCGACACAGCCCCGGCGCGGGCTCAGTCGATCGCGCAAGCAGCAGCCGTCGTTCTCAACGACTCCGTGCAGTCGCTTGAACACGACCGCACTCCGACGAGCGCGGTGGAAGCCAGCATCATCGATGACGCGAACACGCCGGGCGCACCGATCAGCCCGCGTCCCACTCGTGATCTGTTGCTGGGTCTCATCCTCGGCCTGATCGCCGGTGTTGCTGTGTCGCTCGTCGTCGAGGCTCTCGACCGGTCCGTGAAGACGACGAGCGAGGTCGAACGTCTCGTCGGCGCTCCGCCGCTCGCCGTCGTACCGAAGATCAAGGGCTCGACACCACTGCTGGCGGGGGAGCCGCTCCAGACGCCGGCCGCGGAAAGCTACCGAGCGCTGCGCACGTCGCTTCGGTTCCTCGATCTCGACGCGCCATTGCGGTCCCTCGTGGTGACGTCGCCGTCGGCGGACGAAGGCAAGTCGACTACTGCGGCAAACCTCGCTCTCGCATTGGCCCAGGCCGGCGAGCGCGTGATCCTTGTCGACGCCGACCTCCGCCAGGCCGGCCTCTCGGAGTTGCTCGACATCGAGTCCGCCGTCGGTCTGACCGGCGTGCTGACCGGCGAGGTGGCGCTCGAGGTTGCCTTGCAGCAGTATCGGCCGACGATGCAGGTGCTTGCGGCCGGCGCTCTGCCGCCGAACCCGTCCGAGCTGCTCGGCTCGCAGCGCATGTCTGCGTTGGTGTCAGATCTCGTCGCTCGCTGCGATGTCGTCATCTTCGATGCCCCGCCGGTGCTGCCGGTGACCGACGCGGTCGTCCTGTCGACACAGGTCGACGGCACGACGCTCGTCGTGAACTACGGTCGGACGCCGCGTAACCATGCGGCCGAAGCCGCTCGCCGAATTTCGACGGTTGACGCCGAGTTGGTGGGCTTCATCCTCAACCGCCGGCCCAAGCCGGACACGAGCGCCTACTACTCGGCCTACCAGCCGCGTGAGTCGCCAGCGCTGCGCCCGCCGATCGAGGCCTGACTCACGCTTGTCGGGATCGGGTCCGACCCTTCGGCGCGGACACCCGCAGCCGCTCGGTCGACTCACCCTCGACCAGGCGCTCGTCGAGCAATTCGACCTTTGACGACAGGGCGGTGATCCGCCGCCGAAGCTCACGCACCTCCGCAACGAGCTCCTCGTTGGAGGTCTGCAGTGCCATGACCGCCGCCAGCACCGTCGCCAACGGTTCCGGCGGCGCCGCGGTCGCTGCACTCGCGGTACGACGTCGAGCGCGCCTGGCCGGCCGCGACGGTGTCAGCGCGTCGGGGCCCGGGACTGGGCTGTCGGTCACGGCCTCATAGTGCCTGACGACCGCCGCTTCGGCTGTGACCAGCAGGCTCGATGGCGCGACGTTTCACCCGTTCGGTCGTTGTCCAAGCGAACCGTTCCAGGGGGAAACCGATGAGCGCAGCGATGGAGTCGGCGCCGCTCGACCTTGTCGAGCGGCCTGTCGGGTCACCTGCTGTCGCGCCCTCATGGCAGCGTCGCTATGTCCGCCGGCTGGCGCTCGGCGACGCCCTGTCCGTTACTGCCGCCTGCGCCCTGGCGAGCGCCGTACATGTGCCGGAGCGCTCCGGAGCGTTCCGGCCGATCGACACGATGTTGGCGATCGCCACTGCGGCGGCGTGGTTGTTGTTGTTGGCTGCCAACCGCGCGTTCGAGCAGCGTTTCCTCGGCTGTGGGTCGGAGGAGTACAAGCGAGTCACCCAGGCGTCGGTGCACCTGGTCGTCGCGCTGGCATTGCTGTCATTTGCGGGACGCCTTCCGATCGCTCGCACGTTCGTGTTCGCGGCCATCACGACGGGCACGGGGATGCTGCTGGTGCATCGATTCGTCGCGCGCCGATTCCTCTATCGAGCCCGTGAGGACGGTCGAGCTCTGCACCGCGTGCTGGTTGTCGGCGACCCTGCCTCTGCCTCGAGCCTGATCGCGGCGGTGCAGCGCGAGCCACGGGCCGGGTTCGACGTGGTCGCGACATGCACTCCTGACCTGCCGGAGTCGGTCGTCGCGACTGCGCGCGAGTTCTCCGTCGACACCATTGCGGTCGCATCCTCGCCGGGCAACACCCCCGAGCGACTCCGCCGGGTTGCGTGGGATCTGGAAGGCACCGGCATCGCGTTGATCGTCGCGCCGGCGCTGACCGACGTCGCCGGGCCGCGGGTGTCGATCCGACCTGTTGCCGGACTTCCGTTGCTCCACGTCGAGCAGCCGGACATCACCGGTGCCAGATACCTGCTCAAGGAGTTGGTCGAGCGCGCTTTCGCGGCCACGATCGTGATCGCGACGTTGCCGCTCATGCTCACGATTGCGGTGGGCGTCAAGCTCTCGTCGCCGGGACCGGCTCTGTTCAGCCAGATCCGCGTGAGCCGGCACGGCCGCGAGTTCCGGATCTACAAGTTCCGCTCGATGCGCGTCGACGCCGAGTCGCTGTTGGCCTCGTTGCAGCAGCGCAACGAAAGCGACGGACCTCTGTTCAAGCTCCACGACGATCCGCGCGTCACGCGGGTCGGACGGTGGCTGCGCCGCTTCTCGTTGGACGAGCTGCCGCAGTTGTTCAACGTGATCCGTGGCGACATGGCGCTCGTGGGTCCGCGGCCGCCGCTTCCCGGCGAGGTCGCCGCCTACAGCGGGGGTGTTCGTCGACGGCTGCTGGTCAAGCCCGGCATCACCGGACTCTGGCAGGTCAGCGGCCGCAGCGACCTCTCGTGGGAAGAGAGCGTGCGCCTCGACCTCTATTACGTGGAGAACTGGTCACTCGCGCTCGACGCCCAGATCCTGATGCGAACGATGCGCGCCGTTGCCCGCGGCACTGGCGCTTATTAGGCACTGGGGCTCATGAGGAACGACTACTAGCCTCGGCTTGTGGACGATCTGCCCGAACTGGTCCGGCCGTTTGCTTGGCTCATAGGAACGTGGCGCGGCGAGGGTGTCGGGGGCTATCCGACCCTCGAGGCTGACTTCCGCTACAGAGAAGAAGTCACAATCGAATGCCCCGGCAAACCCCTGCTCACGTTCAGCAGCAAGTCGTGGGCGCTCGACGACGGTCGCCCGCTCGCCCTGCAACTCGGCTTCTTTCGTCCGACCTCAGCGACGGAAGTCGAGGTCGTGCTTGCGGTGGCTTCCGGCATCGTCGAGGTTCTCTACGGCTCCCTCGTCGATGGGCCGGGTGGGGTGCATGTCGAGCTGACGACCGACCTCGTTGGTTCGACCTCGACGGCGAAGCAGGTCACGAGTGAGCGGCGGATGTACGCCGTGCGCGGCGGCCAGTTGATGTATGCGGCCGACATGGCGGCTGTCGGTGAGAAGCAGCTTCACCCGCATCTGTCGGCAGCGCTTGACCGCGTGGACTGAGCGTCGCACCAAACCTGCGGTCCCTCGACCAGGGCCATGACGTCGGGCCACTCGGTCGGGCGGCTGACGTAGAACCCTTGCACTTCGTCGCAGCCGAGTTCGCGCAGCGCCCGATATTGCGCAGCGGTCTCGACGCCCTCGGCGACCGTCGTCAATGAGAGGCTCTTCGCCAGCTGGATGATCGTGCGCACCAAGGCAACCGCGTCCTCGTCATCGGGGAGCGAGGCGATGAAAGACTTGTCGATCTTGAGCTCGTGCACCGGGAAGGCGCGCAGGTAGGCGAGCGACGAATAGCCCGTGCCGAAGTCGTCGATGGCAAGACGGACACCGAGCGCGCGGAGCCGGCGGAGCCGGCGCACGTTGGCCTCCGAGTGCTGCATGAGAACGCTTTCGGTGATCTCGAGGGTGAGCCGCTCGGGCGGCAGCCCGGTTTCCCGAAGCGCACGACGTACGTGGTCCACGATGTCCGGATCCGCCAGCTGGCGGCCGGAGAGGTTCACGTTGATGCCCACGTTGGGCCATGGTGCCGCCGTGCGGCAGGCCTCCTGCATGACCCAGGCGCCGAGGTCAACGATGAGTCCGGACTCCTCGGCAATCGGGATGAACTCGAGAGGGCTCATCACGCCGAGCTCCGGATGGATCCACCGGCTCAGTGCTTCGACCGATCGGATCGCGCCGTCGGCGAGGGTGACCACCGGCTGGTAGTGCAGGATGAACTGCTGCGCATCGATGGCTGTCCGAAGCGCGGCTGTCAACTCCATCTGCCGCGCTGCTGCGGCGTACATCGCAGGCTGGAACACCTGCAGCCGCCCACCGCCGTTGGCCTTGGCCCGATACATCGCGACGTCCGCGTTACGCAGCAGCTCGCCGGCGGACATGCCGCCGCTGGCAACCGCGACGCCGATGCTCGCGCGGGTGACCACTTCCTGACCGGACACCGGGATGGGCGTCGCGAGAGCGCTCAGCAGCCGGGCCGCTTGCAGCTCGGCGGCGTTCTGCGTGCAGTCCTCCAGGAGCACCGCGAACTCATCGCCACCCAAGCGGGCCACTGTGTCGCCGAGGCGCACCGAGTCCTCCAGGCGACGTGCCGCTTCCATGAGCAGCTCGTCGCCGGCGGCGTGGCCGAGGGAGTCGTTGACGAGCTTGAACCGGTCGAGGTCGAGCAGCAGCACGATCGGCCGTCGCGCCCCGTTGCGCCGGCCGAGGGCGTGCTCGACGCGGTCGTGGAACAGCGCCCGATTGGACAGCCCCGTGAGGCTGTCGTGAAAAGCCTGGTGTCGCAGTTGGGCGTCGAGCGCATTCCGGTCGGTGACGTCACGTACGGCGACGAGCACGGCGTCGCGCCCGGCGAACTGAAGCCTGTGTGACGTGATGTCGACGTCGATGGCGCGGCCATCGGCGAGCATGTGGCGCCAACCAGGGGTTTCCCGGATCGCGCGGTCCGTGGCCAGCTCCTCCATGAGCAGCTCGACGTCCTCGACCGGGCGGATCTCGGTGATGTCGAAGGAGAGGAACTGCTGACGCGTGTAGCCGTAGTGCCGAACGGCGGCTTCGTTGACCTCGAGGAACTGCAGGGTGACAGCGTCGTAGACCCACATGGGCTGGGGGTTCGCGGCGAACATCAACCGGAAGCTGCTCTCGCTGTCGGCCAACGCGCGTCGGGCCTTCACCTGATCGGTGACGTCGCGAGCGATCGCGGCGACCGCTGCGACATCCCCGGTCGACTTGCGCACGGGGGACATCGACAACGAGACGTCGATGAGAGTGCCGTCGGCGCGCACGCGCTGAGTCTCGATCGCTGCGGGCTCGCCTGCGGCCACCGATGCGTACAACGCGTTCAACTCTTCGACCCGGTCGGCGGGAACGAGCGCGTAGACACTCTGACCGATCATCTCTTCGGCCGTCCGCTGATACATCCGCTCGGCGGCGGGGTTCCAAGAAAGAATCGTGCCGTCGAGCAGCTGCCCGATGATGGCATCGGTCGACGATTCGACGATCGCGGCGAGCTGTCGTTCGATCGCGTCTGCCTCATGACGCTCGGTCAAGTCGGTGATGTTGACGACGAAACCGCCGACTGCTGGATCGTCGAGCAGGTTGCGTACGCGCAGCTCGCACCAGCGCCAGGATCCGTCGTTGTGTCGGACCTGCACCTCCACCGTGCGCAGCGCACGCGGCTCGAACGCGATCCCCTCGAGCGCTGATCGAGCGAGCGGCAGGTCGTCGGGGCGCACGTAGTCGAACGCGTTGCGGCCGATCCGTTCGGTCGCGGCGTAGCCGAGCACGCCGGTGATGGATGCGCTGTCCCAGCGGACGATCTCGTCGCTGTCGACGACCGAGATCACGTCCTGTGCGTTTTCGACGAGGGCGCGCAGCCGTTCCTCGTTCGCGCGGACGGCACTTTCGGATCGCTGGATTCTGGTCGCGATCACGGATGCGCACTCGCCGACCAGCACGCAGACCGGCACCGCATACGTCATCGCCTCGGCCAACGTGGTCAAGTCGTGCAACCAGATCGCGGGCGCGAGGTAGGACGCAATGAGCAGCGGTGTGAACTTTGCTGACGTGCCGGCCGGGTGCATCAGGCCGACCCAGACGTAGACGACGAAGTAGAAGACGTCGTAGCGGAAGCCGTTGCCGCCGTTGAACACGTTGTGCATGGAGATGAGCACGAAGGAGAGCGGAATCAACCAAAGGGTCGACGACCGAGACCATCTCTCCCAGGGCAGCGCACCGATCACCGGGCCGGACAGAGCCGCAATGAGACCGATCGCGATGACGCCGAAGGGGTGAACGTGCGGTCCCGGTGGGAGAAGCGGACCGACGGCGACGACCATGAGACCGCAGAGCACGAAGAGCACGGCGGAGAGCAGCCCGGCCATCTTGGCCGTGCCGAACTCGGGCATGGCACGAGCCGGCCATTCCCGCAACCGTTGCCAGTGGCGCACCGACATGACCCTTCTCGAGGTGCGGGCACACGCCGCCCCTTGGTCCTGCTATCGGCATTGCGGGCCGAGAGGGTGAACGCAAAAGGGCTGAATCGCTCCATGGAACTGGACGTCCCGCCCGCAGGGCCCAGACGCACTGAGCCGATCGAGTTAGCCAGAACTAACTAGGCCACCGGATCGCGCTGTGGCGGGACGCTCTCCTCGACGTCGTCGTAGCGGAAGAGCGGCATCGCACGGTCGCTCTCCAACAACCGGCTGATGTGAGCCGGCGGCTGCGGTGTCGTGAAGAAGTAGCCCTGGGCGAGGTCGCAGCCGAGGCGGCGTAGCGCCTGTAGCTGTTCGAGATTCTCGACGCCCTCGGCGATCGTCGTGAGACGAAGCGCGCGAGCCATGCCGGACACGGCCGCGACGATGGCCGAGTCGTCACCGTCGACGGCAAGTCCGTCCACGAACGAGCGATCGATCTTGACCGCATCGACGGGCAGTCGCTTCAAGTAGGACAGCGACGAGTAACCCGTGCCGAAGTCGTCGACGGCGAGGCGCACACCGAGCTCGCGCAGCGAAGACAGTGCTGTCACGGCCCCCTCGGCATCTTCGAGAAGGGCTGTCTCGGTGATCTCCAGCCCGAGCTGAGCCGCCTCGACGCCGTGCCGGTTGAGTGCGTCCGCGACCAGCTCGACCAGGCCCGGGTCACCTAGCTGCCGCGCCGAGAGGTTCACCCACACGGCAAGCGATGCCCCGTCGTGGCGGGCGCCTTGCCACTCGATCGCCTGCGCCAACGCAACGTCGAGGACCCAGGCGCCGATGCCGGCGATCAGCCCGGTCTGCTCGGCCAGCGGAATGAACTCACCCGGCGGCACCAACCCGCGTTCCGGGTGGTGCCACCTCACGAGCGCCTCCACGCCGGTCACATGCCCGCTGCGCAGGTCGATCTCGGGTTGGTAGACGACCCGGAACTCGTTCTCAGTAAGCGCTCGGTGAAGGTCGTTCGCCGTACGGAGCCGGTGCACCGCGGTGACGCGGTAGTCCTCCACGAACAACTCACTGCGGGCTCGTCCACGTTCCTTGGCCTGATGCAGCGCGGCATCGGCGTCGCGCAGCATCGTCTCGGGCGTCGCCACCGATTCACCGACCCCGGACAGCGAGATGCCGACGGAAAGCGTCACGAACACTTCGTCACCGTCGAGTTGGTACGGCGCGGACATCGCGGTGCTGATGTCGTCGGCCGTGCGCAGTGCGTCAGCTTCGCTCGTCACTGACGCAACGAGGAAGCAGAAGACGTCGCCGCCGAAGCGCGCCAGCATGTCGCCGGCACGCACGAACGCCTGCAGGCGCTGCGTGACGGAGCGCAGCATGAGGTCGCCGGAGTCGTGGCCGAACGAGTCGTTGACGAGCTTGAAGTGGTCGAGGCCGAGCAACAGGACGGCTACCTGCGTGCCGTTGTCGAGCGCCGCGTCCATCGCCGATCCGAGCGCTTGCACGAGCACCGGTCGCTGCGGCAGTCCGGTGAGTGGGTCATAGAGGCCGACCTGAGCCAGCTGGGCTTCGAAAGCTCGTCGCTCGGTCAGGTCGCGAGTGATGGACGAGTAGTAGTCGATCGAGCCGTCCGGTCGGCGGTGCGAGACGAGCACCTGCGAGACCGGGATCTCACTGCCGTCCGGTGCGAGTAGGTCGACTTCGCCGCTCCACACTCCGACCCGATCGGCGGTGGTGAGCGCTTCGCCGAGAAACCGCGAGCGCGACGAGGGCGCATAGACCTCGATGGCTCGGATCTTCTGTAGATCGGCGTCATCAGCAATGCCCAGTCGCGCCCGCGCAGCCGCGTTCGCGTAGGTGAATCGACCGTCGGTGTCCACCATCGCGACGAGGTCGGGAGTTGCCGCGAGGATCTCGGAGAACCGCCGCAGGTTGGCAGTCGCGGTTGTCTCCTCCGTCACGTCGACGGTCGAACCAACCCAGCCTTCGATCTCGTCGTCGGCACCGACGAGCGGCCGGGCGTCGACGTGCACCCAGCGCAACTGCCCGTCGTCCATCCTGCGGATGCGGAAGGTGACATGCGCCGTGCGCTTGTCGGCAGCGGCCGCGCGCCATTCCGTCTGGAGCAGCCCGAGGTCCGGTTCGTACACGAGCCAGGCACGCGCGGCGCCTGGCTCCGTCGACGGGTCGCCGGTGATCTCGGTCAGCTTCGGATTGACGTAGATGCGGGTTCCGTCGGCGGCGATGCGGAAGATTCCCGCCGGCACCGTCTCGGCCAGCTGGCGAAAGCGCGCTTCGCTTTCTGCGAGCTGTGCGGTCGCCGCGGCCAGCCGGCGGCGGTCACGGCGGTTGACGAGCAGCAGCACCACGAGGACCGCGACCGCGGTGAACGCCGCCGTCGTGAGCGTGAGCATCGCTACATCGCCTTCATGACGAGAGAGAGGTAGTTCCGACGAGCCCCCCGAGAAGCGTCGGAACGGGTTGTGCATTCGAGATTACGGGCCGGCGCGCATGGCCGACCGGCCGTTGCGCCGAATGGTCCGGGTAGATCCACCAGGTTGTCCGGTTTGTCAGAGATGTGCGGTCAAGGAGGGCCGGATCGGCGCCGAAACAACAACAGTCCCACTAGTCACGAACCCGACAAGGAGTCCAGTCCGTGCGTCGCCTCGCCAACGCCGGTGCAGCCGCTTTGCTCGCTGCACTGGGTCTGACGTCGGTAGCCGCGGCCGGCACCTCGAGCAGCAAGCCCGTCGCTGATTGCGCCGCCATGTCGGTCGGAGCCAAGGGACCGGCGGTGGCGACGATCCAGCAGCAGATCCATGTCGCCGCAGACGGAGACTTCGGCCCGTTGACCAAGGCAGCCTTGCGGTCGTGGCAGCACAAGCACAAGGTCAAGGCGACCGGTGTCGTTGATGCTGCGACCTGGCGCGCCTTGCCGAAGCCGGTGGCGCTTGTCGCGTGTGGCCAACAAGCACACGGCCGGGGCGTCGCGCTGGCGTGTACGACCTTGCACGTCGGCTCGACGGGTCCGGCGGTGATGGTCGTGCAGAAGGCGGTCCGAGTCGTCGCGGACGGCGCCTTCGGTCCGAAGACCCGGGCAGCCGTGCTGGCGGCTCAACGCAGACTCAAGGTTCCCGGCAACGGCATCGTCGATGCGGCGACTTGGGCAGCACTGGGACGCACCGGCACGCCGGCATGTGTCGCTGCCCTCGGCGCCGTTCAGCTCACCAGCGCCACCCCGGCCCCGGCCCCGACGCCGACGCCGTCATCGACACCCGCGCCGACACCGGCGCCGACGCCGCCGCCGCGACCGGCCGACTGGGCGGCACAGCAGAAAGTGCGCGAAGAGGTCGTCGCCCTCGCGGCGAAGCTCCCGACACAGCCGGGCACGTCCACCGATCAAGTCGCCTTGAAGGCGCTGTCGTACGCGCAGTCGCAGAAAGGCAAGCCATATGCGTGGGGCGGGATCGGTCCCAAGTCGTATGACTGTTCCGGTCTCGTGCTTGCCGCCTATCGCGCCGCCGGCATCACGATGCCTCGAGTTGCCGCGGACCAGTACGGCACTGGCGTTTCGGTTCCGCTCGACCAGGTGCAGCAGGGTGACTTGTTGTTCTACGCGAGTGACGTCACCCAACCGGACACGATCTACCACGTCGTCGTCTACAACGGCGCCGGAACCATCGTCGACGCTCCGTACACCGGTGCCTACGTCGGCACCCGCCAGATGTGGACGCAGGACCTGCTTCCGGTCGCCTGGCGACCCAGCGGCTCCTTGACACTGCCGCTCAAGCAAGGCGCGACCGGCTGGACGGTGGCCCAGCTGCAACAAGCACTGGACCGCGGCGGGGCCAAGCTCAGCGTTGACGGCGCCTTCGGGCCGGCCACCGCCGCAGCGGTCACCTCGTGGCAGACGGCACACAAACTCAAGCCCACCGGCGTGGTTGACGTGCCAACCTGGCTGACGCTTTCGTAGGATTCGGCCCTGGGGTCAGCGGTGACCCGTGGGGGGCTGCCGAGTCGGGGAGTCGACGGCCCGTGGCGATCGGCGGCGTGCAGCGGCTCGTCACACTGCCGCCCGCACCGCAGAGCGCCCGCCGGGCCCGGCGCTTCGTGGGCGACGTGCTTTCCTCGGCCGGCGCAGATGACCTCATCGACATCGCCGAGCTGTTGACCAGCGAGCTGGTCACCAACGGCATCGTGCACGCACACACCGATCTGCAGCTCGTGGTCGAAGCGACTGCCCGCTGGGTGCGCGTCGAAGTCGTGGATCGGAATCCGTTGCTTCCGGCGCGAAGGTCATACGACGACGACGCGCTGACCGGTCGCGGTCTGGAAATGGTCGAGCTATTGGCGGACGAGTTCGGCATGCAGCCGCTCGCCGACGCCGGAAAGCGGGTCTGGTTCCGACTCGGCGAGTCGCCCTTCGCGACGGTCGAGGAGACCGACATGCTGCGCGTGCGCGAGACCTCG
>Ga0157369_10003972_pt1 | contig 17536 bp, 11 predicted proteins | sample C25metaG_FD_113461 | JGI IMG/M metagenome (GOLD analysis project Ga0157369, IMG submission 113461) | Corn rhizosphere microbial communities from Kellogg Biological Station, Michigan, USA - C2-5 metaG | ecosystem: Host-associated > Plants > Roots > Rhizosphere > Soil | place: USA: Michigan... | reverse complement strand
GACAATGAATCGCGAATCTGCCTTTGGCGCTGCACACGAACGTTCGCTCGGACAGCCCCCTCTCCCTCCGGGAGAGGGTTGGGGTGAGGGCGCGCCTGGCAACAACTCTTCAGGTGGAAAAGGTTGCGCCGTTTTCCACGCTACGCAGCCGGTATTGGGTTGAGCGTAGCGAAGCCCAACGGACCGAAGCGGCTTTTCCCTCATCCCAGCCCTTGCTCGGAGGAAGAAGGTCATCCAGCGCGGGGCGCGGCTCCCGATCGCCCTACTCCCCCTGCTCGAACAACTCTTCCAGATAGCGCCGCGCATTGGCCACATAGACCTGGGCGTTGGCCGCCAGCTGCGCCTGCTGGGCCTCGCTCAGGGTGCGCACCACCTTGGCCGGCGAACCGAGCACCAGAGAGCCGTCGGGAATCACCGCGTTCTCGGTGACCAGGGCATTGGCGCCCACCAGGCAGTTGCGCCCGATGCGCGCGCCGTTGAGCACCACGGCGTGGATGCCGATCAGGCTGCCGTCGCCGATTTCGCAGCCATGCAGCATGGCCTGGTGGCCGACGGTGACGCCACGCCCCAGGGTCAGCGGCGAGCCGGGATCAGTGTGCAGCACGGCGCCGTCCTGCACATTGCTGTCCGGGCCGATATGGATCAGCTCGTTGTCGCCACGCAACACCGCGCCGAACCAGACGCTGGCGCCCTCTTCCAGGCGTACCTTGCCGATCACCGCAGCGGTAGGCGCGACCCAGCTGTGCGGATGGGCGTCGACACGGTGTTCTCCCAGGCGGTACTTCATGGCGGTCATCCTCGTGTTATTAGGGTTGGCGGAAAGTCCGATTGTTCGCCGAGGTGAGCGACGGGCGCAATCGGCAATGACCGGCACCTTCGCGTTGTTGCAAGTCATTCTCGATAGCGAAAGAATGCCCTCAGGGAACCTAAGACCGCGGGACTGCGACGAATGACCACGGCCAGCGCGCTGGGAAAGCAGCCCTGCCTTTGCAAAGCTGGCTGCCGCTGACCGCGCAGCCCTCTGGCACAGTACCGTCAGCCGTCCCGGCCCAGGCCGGTTTCCCGAGACCACCGGAATCTGCGAGCGCCCGATGCGTACCACCTGGAAATTCCTGCTGCCCCTCGCCGTCACCGGACTGCTGGCGCTGCTGCCGGCACCGGAGGGCCTGCCCGCTCATGCTTGGCTGTACTTCGCCCTCTTCGCCGGCGTGGTGGTGGGACTGATCCTCGAACCCCTGCCCGGCGCGGTGGTCGGCCTGATCGGGGTGGCCGTGGCGGCCCTGCTGGCGCCCTGGGTGCTGTTCAGTCCGGCGCAGCTGGCGACACCGGGCTTTCGCGCCCCCCAGGAGGCGCTGAAATGGGGCCTGGCGGGCTTTTCCAACAACACCGTCTGGCTGATCTTCAGCGCCTTCATGTTCGCCCTGGGCTACGAGAAGACCGGGCTCGGGCGACGCATCGCCCTGCTGCTGGTCAAGGCCATGGGCCGGCGCACCCTGACCCTGGGCTACGCGGTGATGCTGGCCGATCTGGCCCTCGCACCCTTCACCCCGTCCAACACCGCGCGCAGCGGCGGCACCGTCTACCCGGTGATCCGCAACCTGCCGCTGCTCTACGATTCCAAGCCCAACGACCCCAGCGCCCGGCGCATCGGTTCCTACCTGATGTGGGTGGCGATCTCCTCCACCTGCGTCACCAGCACCCTGTTCCTCACTGCCCTCGCCCCCAATCTGCTGGCCGCCGCGCTGATCGAGAAGACCGCCCAGGTGCACATCAGCTGGGGCCAGTGGTTCATCGCCGCCGCGCCCATGGGCATCCTGCTGCTGGCCCTGCTGCCGCTGCTGGCCTACTGGCTGTATCCGCCGGAGATCAAGCGCAACGACCAGGTGCCGCTGTGGGCGGCCAAGGAACTGGCCGCACTCGGCCCGCTGACCCGCGATGAAAAGCTGCTACTGGCCCTGGTGATCGGTGCCCTGGCGCTGTGGATCTTTGGTGCCGCCTGGGCCGATCCGGCGCTGGTGGGCATCCTGGTGATCGTGCTGATGCTGCTGCTGAAGGTCATCACCTGGAACGATGCCCTGGGCAACAAGGCCGCCTGGAACACCTTCGCCTGGTTCGCCACCCTGGTGGCCCTGGCCGACGGCCTGACCCGGGTCGGCTTCGTCGCCTGGTTCGGCCAGTGGGTCGCCGGCCACCTGGGCGGCTTCCATGCCGGTACCGCCATGGTGGTGCTGGTGGCGGTCTTCTATCTCGCCCACTACCTGTTCGCCAGCTCCACCGCCCACACCACGGCGCTGCTGCCGGTGATGCTGGCCGCCGGCATGGGCATCCCCGGCATCGACCTGCCGGTATTCGCCCTGCTGCTGGGCACCTCGCTGGGGCTGATGGGCATCATCACGCCCTACGGCACCGGGCCGAGCCCGGTGTACTACGGCAGCGGCTACCTGCCCAGCGCCGACTACTGGCGGCTGGGGACCATTTTCGGCGCGCTGTTCCTGCTGGTGCTGCTGGGGATCGGGGTGCCGTGGATCATGATGGTGGTGTGAGGCCGAGGTCGGCGGCCTGGTGACCCGGGCGGAGCACCGTAGGTTGGGTTGAGCGCAGCGAAGCCCAACGGATTAGGGTTATGGGTGCCCTAGCTGTTTATCGAGTGCTCTGAGGGCTTTTGTTTCGCCCGCCCGGGCGAGTTACTTTTTGCATTCGCGGCTGCGCGCCCCGCAAAAAAGTAACCAAAAACGCTTATCCCCACGCTTCGGCCCTCCGCTGCGCTCCGGGTTCCCTCGCTCCGGCGCCGTGGCAGGGGCACGGCACGAAGGTGCTTCCTGCCCCTCGCGCCTCGCTCGGCGTCCTGCCTCGCAACCCCCGCCACGACACCGGAACTCGGCCTCACTGAGGGGACGGGACGCCAGCCTGAGGATTTGGAGTTCAGGGGTCGTAGCGTGGAAAACCGCGCAGCGTTTTCCACTGGAAGGTACCTACACTAACAGTGGACAAGGCTTCGCCGTTGTCCACGCTACGGACGGTTGTGGCTCTTCAACTAACACTTTCAGGCTGGCGAATCGCCCCGTTCAGGAGGGCGAACGCCAGTGTCGTGGAGTGGGTCGAGCCGCATGGATGCGGCGAGAGGTCCAGTGGGCCATGGACGGCCCATCTGGACCGACCCCGGAACGGCGCTGGTGCGAGCGCACCCGGAGCGAAGCGGAGGGCCGGATGGTCGGGGCAAGTGTTTTTGCTTACTTTTTTCGCGTTTGAAAAAAGTGAGTCGCCCGGGTGGGCGAAACAAAAAGCATGAAGGCGTTTGATAAACAGCTGAGGCACCAATAGGCCAGAGAGTTGGGCTTCGCTATCGCTCAACCCAACCTACAAAAGCGGCCCCTAGCCTAAGACCGAGGGCGTAGGCTTGTTATTTCGCCATCACCCGCGTAATCCGATCCCCCTCGGCATCATCCTGCCCCTTGGCCTTGTTCACCGCGTAGACCACACCCTTGCCATCCACCACCGCGTGGTTGGGATAGGTACCCAGCTCCAGGTTGGCCTTGATGGTGCCGTCCGGGTCGACCACGGTCAGGGTGCCGGCGCCGCGGTTGGTCACGTAGGCCAGGCGCTTGACCGGGTCGAAGGCCACGTTCAGCGCCCCGGCGCCGGTGGTGACGTTGTGCAGGGTCTTGCCGGTCTTGGCGTCGACGATCAGCAGGTTGTCGCTGCCCTGGGCGGTGATGAACAGGCGATCGGTCTGGGGATCGTGGGCCACGCCCATGGGGGTCTTGGCGCCCTGGATCGGGAAGACCTTCTCGACCTGCTCGGTCTTGGCGTCGATCACCGCGGCTTCGTTGGTCTTCAGGCTGACGGCGTAGAGCTTGTGCACCGTCGGGTCCAGGTGCATGCCGACCACGGCGAACTGCTCGCCGCGCACGCCCGATTCGATGGTGATGTGCTTGCGCACGGCCGGGGTCTTGGCGTCGAAGCTGACGATGTCCGGGGTCATGGCCGCCGAGGCAAAGGCGCGTTCGAGTTTCTCGTCGACCACCACGGTGTGGGCATGGGGCACGAGGCCGGGTTCGAATTGCTTGACCAGACCCAGGTCGCTCTGGCGATAGACCGCCACGGTGTTCTGCCGGGTGTTGGTGGTCCAGACGGTGCCGTTGCGATCGTCCACGCCCACGCCGTAGACGGCGTAGACACCGGCCTCCGCGCCGGGGGCGGCGGCCGGGGTGAGCTGGCGTTCGATGGCCAGGTCCTTGGGATCGAGCTTGAGCAGCTGCGAGACCTTGACCGGTGAGCGGCCCACGGCCGAGGTGACGAAGAGGGCGCCGGTCTTGGCACTGCTGTCCACCTGGTAGAGGCCCGGGACCAGTTTGACCGCGGTGAGGCTATAGGCGTCGGCGCCGGATAGCGGCACCACCGGCGAGACCTTGAGCGGGAAGACCGCGGCGCCCGAGGGCTGGGCGGTGCTGATGACGATGGGGTGCTGGCCGGGGGCGGCGTCTTCGGGGATGCGCAGGGTCGCCTTGAAGTTGCCCTGGGCGTCGGCCACGTAGGCGGCGTCGGGGTTGAGCGCTACGCCGCCGCGGGACAGGGTGATCTGCTGACCGGGGGTGAAGCCGCGACCGTCCAGCGCCACCTCGCTGCCGGCCAGGATGGCGGTGCCGGTGACGGGGCTGGCCTTGATCTCGCCGTGGTAGTCCGGATCGGGGGCTTCGAAGCTGGAGCGCGCCTGGGCGGCTTGCCCACCCAGCGCCAGCAGGGTGGCCAACAAGGTAACGGAAAAGACGCGCCGGCCCTTGGCCGAAGACGCTGGAGCGATGTTCATCAGGGATTCCTTGTAGCGGCGATCAAGATACCCGCGCCAGAGCGCCGGGCGGCAGAGGCCCTCCTGGGCTAGGCCATGTTAAGGCGAAAGCGAAATACTTGCATTTAGATTTGCAAGGTTTAGGCGTGCTCGGCATCCGGGGTGTCGAGGGTGCGCTGCATCAGGCAGGCACCGGCGCCATAGCCGGCCAGCTTGGCCTTGAGTGCGGCGTCGGCGGGAACCGGATGATAGTGGTGGCGCTGCCAGTAGCCGATGGCGTTGGACAGCGACACCAGCCGCCCCTGGCGCAGGCGGGCGCGCCGGGCCTGGCCCTTGGCGTGGCGATAGAGGCGACCGGCCACGCCCTGGCCCTGGGCCTCGGGGTGCACCGCGCAATCGTGCAGGAACCAGGTGGAAGCCTCGCTCGGCAGCTGCTCCAGGCGAGCCCCCAACACCGGTGGCAGGCCGTCGTCCCAGGGATAGGCGATCAGATAGCCGCGCAGGCGATCTTCGGCATCGGTCGCCGCCCAGCAGTGCTCCGGGGCGAGCTCCAGGCGATTGACGTAGAAGGCGCGGTCTTCGAGCAGGTCGGCGGGGTAGGTGGCCGCCTGGATATCGAGAACGGCGGGGATATCGGTGGGGCGCAGCGGGCGTATCGAGGGCATGACGACGAGGCGAAAAGGTCCGGCCGGGCAGTATGGTCACTGCCCGGCCGGGAGGCAAATGCCTCGGAGCCGTGGGTGGTGAGTCCCGCTGACAAGCCTGCACCCTGGCACGAGGAACCGGATTCCGCCGACGACCTTGGCATGTCTGGCGCCGCCGCTGGCTTCAAGCCTTGGCGATCAGCCGCGAATTGCGCTCGTTGCGGAATTGCAGGTCCTCGATCCGCTGGGTCGCGGTCTCGGCTTCCTGGCGGGCGGCGAGGATGAGGTCGTGGTGCGGCGACTTGGCGCAGACCGGATCGGCGTTGCGCGCATCGCCGGTGAGCATGAAGGCCTGGCAGCGGCAGCCGCCGTAGTCCTTTTCCTTCTCGTCGCAGGAGCGGCAGGGCTCGGGCATCCAGTCGTAGCCGCGGTAGACGTTGAAGCCGAAGGAGTCGTACCAGATGTGCCTGAGGTCCTGCTCCTTCACGTTGGGGAAGGCGATGGGCATCTGCCGGGCGCCGTGGCAGGGCAGGGCGGTGCCGTCCGGCGTGATGGTCAGGAACAGCTTGGCCCAGCCATCCATGCAGGCCTTGGGGCGCTCTTCGTAGTAGTCCGGGGTGACGAAGATCAGCTTGCAGGGATGATTCTCGGCCTTGAGGCGCGCGCGGTACTCGTTCGTGATGCCTTCGGCGCGCTCCAGCTGGGCCCTGGTCGGCAGGAGACCGGCGCGATTGCGCTCGGCCCAGCCATAGAACTGGCAGGTGGCGAGTTCGACGAAGTCGGCCTCCAGGGCCAGGCAGAGGTCGATGATCTGGTCGATGCGATCGATGTTGTGCCTGTGGGTGACGAAGTTGAGCACCATCGGGTAGCCATGGGCCTTGACCGCCTTGGCCATGGCCAGCTTCTGGGCGAAGGCCTTCTTCGAGCCGGCGAGCAGGTTGTTCACCTGTTCGTCGCTGGCCTGGAAGCTGATCTGGATATGGTCCAGACCGGCTTCCTTGAATTCGGCGATGCGCGCCTCGGTGAGGCCGATGCCGGAGGTGATGAGGTTGGTGTAGTAGCCCAGCCGGCGCGCCTCGCGGATCAGCTCGGCGAGGTCCTGGCGCACCAGGGGTTCGCCCCCGGAGAAGCCGATCTGGGCCGCGCCCATCTCCCGTGCCTCGGCCATGACCTTGAACCACTGTTCGGTGGTCAGCTCGCGCCCCTGGGCGGCGAAATCCAGGGGATTGGAGCAGTAGGGGCACTGCAGCGGGCAGCGATAGGTGACCTCGGCCAGCAGCCACAGGGGCAGGCCGACGCTGGGCGCAGCAACGGTGGGCGGCTGCGGCAACTGCATGGGCGTGCCCGGCAGGCTGGTGTCAGCCGAGCAGGAGCCAGTGCTCGGCACGGGCGACCTCCATGAATTGTTCGACGTCCGCACCCAGTTCGGGGACGCCGGGGAAGCGTTCGTCGAGGGCTTCGATGATGGCGGCCACGTCACGCTGGCCGTCGATCAGCCCGCCGATGGCGGCGGCGCTGTCGTTGAGCTTGATCATGCCCTCGGGATAGAGCAGCACATGGGCGTCCTGCACCGGCTCGAACTGGAAGCGGTAGCCGGGACGCCAGCGCGGCACCTGGGTGCGGTCGAAGCTCATAGGTCGATTCCTCGGTGCCAGCGACGCTCGGCAGTGACGCTGTGATAGGGCGGGCGGTGCAGTTCGTAGGCCATGCTCATGGCGTCGAGCATGCTCCAGAGGATGTCCAGCTTGAACTGCAGGATCTCCAGCATGCGCTGCTGGGATTCCCAGGTGGTGTAGTGCTGCAGGGTGATCTGCAGACCGTGCTCGACGTCGCGCCGCGCCTGGCCCAGGCGGGTGCGGAAGTATTCGTAGCCGGCCGGATCGATCCAGGGGTAGTGGGTCGGCCAGGCGTCCAGCCGCGACTGGTGGATCTGCGGCGCGAAGAGCTCGGTCAGGGAGCTGCTGGCGGCCTCCTGCCAGGAGGCGCGGCGGGCGAAGTTGACGTAGGCGTCCACCGCGAAGCGTACCCCGGGCAGCACCAGTTCCTGGGAGAGCACCTGCTCGCGATCCAGGCCGGTGGCCTCGGCCAGGCGCAGCCAGGCCTCGATGCCGCCTTCGCTGCCGGGCTCGCCGTCATGGTCGAGGATGCGCTGCACCCACTCCCGACGGATCTCGCGATCCGGGCAGTTGGCCAGGATGGCGGCGTCCTTGAGCGGGATGTTGACCTGGTAGTAGAAGCGGTTGGCCACCCAGCCCTGGATCTGCTCGCGACTGGCGCGACCCTGGTACATGGCCACGTGATAGGGGTGGTGGATATGGTAGAGGTCGCCCTTGGCGCGCAGGGCGGCTTCGAATTCGGCGGGCGTGAGGGCGTTGGGCATGGCGTTCACAACTCGATGGACATCCCGTCCCAGGCGACTTCCACGCCCTGGCGCACGACGATGGCGCGTTCGGGGGAGTCTTCGTCCAGGATCGGATTGGTGTTGTTGATGTGGATCAGCACCTTGCGCTGGCGCGCGAAGCCGGCCAGCACCTCCAGCATGCCGCCGGGACCGCTCTGCGGCAGGTGGCCCATCTCGGTGCCGGTCCGGGTGCCCACGCCGCGACGCTGCATCTCGTCGTCGGTCCAGAGGGTGCCGTCCACCAGCAGGCAGTCGGCCTGGCCCATCAGCTCCAGCAGGGCGGCGTCCGGCTGGCCGAGGCCCGGGGCATAGAACAGCTTGCCGCCGGTGTGTCGGTCATGAACCAGCAGCCCCAGGTTGTCGCCCGGGTGCGGATCGTAGCGATGGGTCGAATAGGGCGGCGCGGCGCTGCGCAGCGGAAAGGGCGTGAATTCCAGATGCGGACAGGCCGGAATGGTGAAGCTGCCGCTCAGGGCGATGGGCTGCCAGCTGAGCCCGCCGTTCCAGTGTTCGAGCATGTTGAACAGCGGAAAGCCGGTGGTGAGGTCCTGGTGGACCATCTCGGTGCACCAGACCTGGTGGGGGCAGCCTTCACGCAGGCTGAGCAGGCCGGTGGTGTGGTCGATCTGGCTGTCCAGCAGGACGATGGCGCGGATGCCGGTGTCGCGCAGGGCCCGCGCCGGCTGCAGCGGGGCGAAGCCGGCCAGCTGGGCGCGGATGTCGGGCGAGGCGTTGCACAGGATCCAGTTCACCCCGTCGTCGGACAGGGCGATGGAGGACTGGGTACGGGCCTGGGCCCTGAGGGTGCCCTTGCGGAAGCCGTCGCAATTGACGCAATTGCAGTTCCACTGGGGAAAGCCACCGCCGGCGGCGGAGCCGAGAATCTGGATATGCATGGGAAAGGCTAAACCTGGAAAAAGTACGCCCCGGCGAACCGGGGCGTGGGGCGCATCAACGGTTGGCGAAGTACATGGTGACTTCGAAGCCGATGCGCAGGTCAGTGTAAGCAGGCTTGGTCCACATGGGAGGTCTCCTCTTTGACTGCGAAAGCCGGATGGATCCGGTCGTCAAGTCTAACAAATGTTATCTAGCTAAGGGTTTTTGCCGCGACGAATCGCTGGCGGTCCGGCGGACATAACTGTCTTACCGATCCTGCAACAGATTGACCGCCGGCAGCGGCCGACGCTCCCGGGAAAGTGTTGAAAGCTATGACATCCAGCCGGATGGCGCGTCGGCATTGGCCAGGGCGAAGCGCGGTGCGTCGCTGGCGGTGAGTTGCTGCCAGGCCTGCTGCAGGGCCTCGGCGTTCAGGGTGGCCAGGGCGTGTTGTAGGGGCGCAAGATCCAGCGTCCCGCTGCGCTGGAAGCCCCACCAGAGGCGCTCGGCCAGAGCAGCGCGTTGAGGGGTGCCGGGGCTGAAGTCGCGCACCAGCTGGCGGATGTTCTGTGAAAGCGTCGCACCCTCGGCCTGTATGGCGGCCAGGCTGTCAGCCAGGCAACCCTCGATTTCCGCCAGGATCTCCGCCGCCCGGGCATGGGGTGACTGGACACCGATCAAAAGACCGGCCTGATCGCCCAGCTGGCGATAGGCGGAAAACACCGCATAGCCCAGTTGCCGCTCGCTGCGCAGGCGCTGGAACAGCGGTCCCTGCAGGCGCGCCGCCAGCAGCCGCCAGGCGGCTTCGGTGGTGGCGCGCGCGTCGGGTTGCGGACAGAACAGCAGCAGCGCCTGCTGGGCATCGGCGCTGGGTTCGGGGTGCCAGTGGCGACCGGTGAAGCTGGGCAATTCGCCCTGCGGCCCGGCCTGGGGCTGGGGCGGCGGGGTGACGGCAGCCAGGGATGCCTGCGCCGTCTGCGGCAGGCCGCAGGCCAGGGCTTGCCAACGCGGGCCTTCGGTAATCTCCGTCAGCGGCGTGACCGCAGTCAGTCGCTCGGGCAGGACCTTGAGCAACTGGCGGATCAGCATGGGCTCTGGCGGTACCGCGGGTGCCGGGCTGCCGTTATCCCGCTCCGCCGTCAGGCGGCCGAGCGCCTGCTCCAGCACCGCCGGCAGCGCCGCGGCCCAGCCTTGCAGTCGCAACTCCCAGGGCGCCCCCGGTGGACTCCAGCGCAGGTTGACGCCCGCCTCGGCGGCCCGCCGGGGGAGCGCGCCTAGTACCTGGGCATCGGGCGCAACCGGTCCCGGCCATCGCCAGCGCAGGAACAGCAGGCCTTCGCGCTGCTGCGGGGCAAGGGCCTGGCTGGTCGGCCAGGGTTGCAGCGCCGGGGCGCTCGAAGGTACGGGGTCAACGAGCAAAGGATTGGGCGGTGGCAGGGTAAAGGGAGCGGCGACGGGCGACGCCCGGTTCGCTGCATCGGCCAGGCCGGCGGCGAAACCGCTGAGGCGTTCCGGGACCAGTTGCGCGAGCAGCCGCGGCCAGGCGGCCTGGGCGGCGGGCGAGAGGGCCGGTTGTGGCCAGGCGTCTCCTCGTCGATCCAGCCAGAGGCGTTCAACCAGGCGTCTTGCCAGCGCCAGGGCGGGCAGGGTGGCCCAGACGCGCTGGATGCGTTCGGCGTGGCTCTGCTGCAATGCGGACAGGGGTGTCTGGCGCAGGGTGTCCAGCCAGGCGAACAGGAGGCTGGTCAGGTGGCCGGGGCTGGCCTGAGGACCGGGTGAGAGATCCAGCTGGAGCAGGCCCTGGCCTGCCTGGCGATAGGGCCAGGCGAGGCTGAGCCGTGCGGCCTGGCCCGCCTGGCGCAGGAGGGCGGGCAGGCCGCCGGGATGGTCGCCGAGCAGCAGGGTCTCCAGCAGCTCCGCCGCTTCCCAGCTGCCGGGCGGCAGGTCGTCGAGAGCGAATTGCAGAGCCAGCCTGGGCGGCGTGGCGGTAATGGTCTGCCAGCGTTCGCCGGTGGCCGGGAGTGGCGGGGGCGCTGCATTCGCGGGCGCAGGAGCGGATGCCAGGACGGCACCCTGTTCGCGGGCCAGGTCTGCCAGTTCGGCCAGCGATTGTGGCCCGGCCAGCACCAGCAGAGCGTTATCGGCGCGGTAGTGCTGGTGCTGGAAAGCGCGCAGCGCCCTTTGGAAGGCAGGGCTCTGCAGCGGCAGGCTATAGCGATTGCCGGCGTGAAAGCCGGCGGCGGGATGGTCCGCGGGCAGGGCGGCCGCCAGGGCCAGGTCGCGGCGGGTATCGGCGCTGCGCGACCAGGCGATGAATTCGGCGTGCAGTACCTCGCGCTCGCGGCGCTGGGCGCCTGGTGCCAGCAGCGGTGCGGCGAGCATGTCCAGCAGTCGGGCGAGCCCGGCGGCCAGATGCTCGGGGGCCAGGGCGAAAAAGAAGTCGGTGGTGGTCTCGCGGGTGCTGGCGTTGAGTTCGCCACCCAGGCGCTGCACCAGCGGCATCAGGCCGTCCGTCGCCGGATAGCGGCGGCTGCCGAGAAAGAACAGGTGTTCGAGAAAGTGCGCCAGCCCCGGAAAGGCCCGCGGTGCCTGGTGACTGCCGGCGCCGATGCGGACCAGGGCGGCCGCCTGGGGCAGCTCGGGATCGTGCAGCAGGGCGACGGCCAGGCCGTTGGCGAGGCGCAGTCGGCGGTGTTGGGAAAGAGAGCTGGGCATGGGGATAGCTTAACCGAGTCTTGGGGAGGGTGATGGAGCGGGGCGTGCCCTCACCCCGGCCCTCTCCCTGGGGGAGAGGGGGAAGAGCGAGAGCTGTGCCTGGTTTGGCCTCACCCCGGCCCTCTCCCTGGGGGAGAGGGGGAAGAGCGAGAGCTGAGCCTGGGTTTGCCCTCACCCCGGCCCTCTCCCTTGGGGAGAGGGGGAAGAGCGAGAGCCGTGCCTGGTTTGGCCCTCACCCCGACCCTCTCCCTGGGGGAGAGGGGGAAAAGCGAGAGCAGTGCCTGGGCGTGCCCTCACCCCGGCCCTCTCTCTGGGGGAGAGGGGGAAGAGCGAGAGCCGTGCCTGGGTTTGCCCTCACCCCCGGCCTTCTCCCCGGGGAGAGGGGAAGGAGAGGGTGGGGTGCCTAAGTTTGTCCTCCACCTGGCTCTCTGCCAGAGGGAGAGGGAGCGTTCGAGGCACGGTCTTGACCCCCGTAGCGTGGAAAACGGCGCAGCCTTTTCCGCTGGGCCCTGGGTGCCAGGGGGCTCTTTTCATAGAAAGAAAAAGCCCGGTCGAAAAAAATCCCGGCTGGGCCGGGATTTCGGGGTGGGGCGAGGGGGGTTCCAACAGGATGTCAAAAATGCTCGAAGCATCCTCGCCCCGAACCCTCTCCCGGAGGAGAGGGGAGCTCAGGCGCGGGCGCCCTTACTTCTTCTCGGGCAGGGCGAAGGCCATCACATAGTCACCCTGCTTGGTGCCCAGCGAGCCATGGCCGCCGGCATAGACCAGCACGTACTGGCGACCGTCCTTGCCGGTGTAGGTCATGGGGGTGGTCTGACCACCGGCCGGCAGGCGGCCTTTCCACAGTTCCTTGCCGTTCTTCACGTCATAGGCACGCAGGTACTGGTCCAGGGTGCCGCTGAGGAAGGCCACGCCACCGGCGGTGGTGACGGTGCCGCCCAGGCTGGGCACGCCCATGGGCAGGGGCAGCGGAACCGGCGAGTTGTCGCGCACGGTGCCGTTCTTGTGCTTGTAGACCAGTTTGCCGGTGGTCAGGTCGAGACCTGCCACATAGCCCCAGGCGGGTGCCTGGCAAGGCAGGCCCAGCGGCGACAGGAAGGCCGACAGGATCACGCCGTAGGGCGCGCCCTTGTTGGGCTGGATGCCCTCGGTCTCGCTCTTGCGCGCCGGCTGGTTGGCAATCTCTTCACGCGGCACCAGCTTGGAGGTGAAGGCCATGTAGCTGGGGTTGAGGAAGGCGATCTGGCGCACCGGATCGACCGAGAGGCCGCCCCAGTCGAACACGCCGAAGTTGCCCGGGTAGACGATCGACCCTTGCGTGGACGGCGGGGTGTAGATGCCCTCGTAGCGGTGCTCGCGGAAGGCGATGCGGCACAGCGCCTGGTCGAAGGGCGTACCGCCCCACATGTCGCTTTCCTTGAGGGTCGGCGCGGCCAGGTTGATCGAGGAGACCGGCTGGGTCGGCGAGGTGTGGTCGCCTTCCACCGCGCCCTGGGGCACCGGGGTTTCCTTGATCGGGTAGATGGGCTGACCATTGGTGCGGTCCAGCACATAGATGCTGCCCTGCTTGGTCGAGGCCATCAGCGCGGGTTTCACGCCGCCTTCGGTCTTGATGTCCACCAGGGTCGGCTGACCGCCCACGTCCATGTCCCAGAGGTCATGGTGGGTGAACTGGTAGTTCCAGCGCACCTTGCCGGTGGCGATGTCGAGGGCGACCACGCCGGCGCTGTACTTCTCGGAGGCCGGGGTACGGTCACCGCCCCACTGGTCGGGCATCTGGTTGCCCATGGGCAGATAGACCATGCCGATCTTTTCATCGACGGCCATCATCGACCACATGTTGGGCGAGTTGCGGGTGTAGATGCCATCGGCGGCGATGGGCGCGGTGGCGTCCGGATTGCCGCTGTCCCAGTTCCACACCAGCTTGCCGCTGTGCACGTCGTAGGCGCGGATCACGCCGGACGGCTCGTCGGTGGAGACGTTGTCGGTGACGTGGCCACCGATGATCACCAGGTTGCGGGTCACCGCTGGCGGCGAGGTGGAGTAGTAACCGCCGGGCGTGAAGCTGCCCATGTTGGCGGTCAGGTCGACCTGACCGTTGTCGCCGAAGTCGCTGCATACCTTGCCGGTGTCGGCGTTGATGGCGATCAGGCGGGTGTCGGCGGTGGGCAGGAACAGGCGGCGCGGGCAGCTGCTGGCGGCCGGGGTGCTCTGCTCGTCGACCGGGACGGCACTGCCGTTGGCCAGGCTCTGGCCCGCGGTGGTGGTGCCGGCGTAGGTGGCGTCGTCGTGGTAGGCCACGCCGCGGCAGGTCATGTGCGCCCAGCCCTTGAAGCTGTCGGCGTGCTGGGTGCTCAGCTTGGGATCGAAGCGCCAGATTTCCTTGCCGCTGTCGGGGTCCACGGCGATCACCTGGCTGTGCGGCGTGCAGACATAGAGCTTGCCGTTGACCTTGAGCGGGGTGTTTTCCGCGGTGGTTTCCTGGGGATCGTTCGGGCCGGGGATGTCGCCGGTACGGAAGGTCCAGGCCGGTTGCAGCTCCTTCACGTTGCTGACGTCGATCTGCTTGAGCGGCGAGTAGCGATCACCGAAGGCGGTGCGGCCATAGGACGGCCAGTCGCCATCGGCGGCGGTCGGCGCGGCGCTTTCGACGCCTGCCGTATCGCGGCCCAGGTCACCGTCCAGACGGTTGTAGTTGACGAACTGAGCGATCAGGGCGACGACCGCGGCGATCACCAGCGAGCCGACCAGCGGCAGGGCGCCGCTACGGCTGTCCAGCGGACGGCGGAACACCGGGATCAGCAGCACCAGGCCGAGGACGAACCAGAGCGCCAGGCGCGGCACCAGCTGCCACCAGTCGAACTGGACTTCCAGTACGGCCCAGGCGGTGGAGACCACCAGGAAGAAGGCATAGACCCAGACCCCGCTGGCCCGCCGGATGCACAGCAGGTAACCACTCAGGGCGAGCAGCACGCCGCCGCCGAGGTAATACAGGGAGCCCCCGAGGGTGGCCAGTTTGATGCCCAGCCCCAGCAGGGCGAGGCCCAGGAGGATGAACAGGATGCCGAGTAACCTGGCAGGCAGGCCTCCCGGTCTCGCGTTGGAAGTGACAGTCATGGCAGCGCTCGCAATGCAATCGTGAAAAGAGACTTCGACTCGATCGACGACATCGCAAATCGGAACCGCATGCGGATCTGTCGTCTGCTACGTCTGAACCTGTTGTCTGTCTTATTGTTCCACCCCTTCGCCGGCTTCCCTGGCAGGAAGCTAGAGCGGTCGCGCCGAGGCGAAGCAGGGGATGGATCGGGGGCGTCGTCTGAATCGGGCGGGTAGATAGTAAGCTAAGCATTGACTGATGTCACTTCGCGATGACGGAAGGAAGGAACCCGGGGCGCGCCGTGCCTGCTACCATCGCGAGCCGTTTCCGCGATGCCTCCTGCCATGTCCGACGTGCTTGCCCTGGTCCAGGCGACCTTCGACGTCACCGCTCCGGTCTTCGCCCTGGTGCTGCTGGGCTGCGTGCTCAAGCGACTGGGCTGGATCGACACCCCCTTCATCAACACCGCCTCGGCGCTGGTGTTTCGCGCCACCATGCCGACCCTGCTGTTTCTCGGCATCCTCAAGGCCGATCTCGGCGAGGCGCTGCAGCCGCTGCTGCTGGGCTATTTCGCCCTGGCCACGGTGGCGAGTTTCCTGGCCGCCTGGGGCTGGGCGATCTGGCGCTGTCCCCATGCCGATCGCGGGGTCTATGTGCAGGGCGCCTTCCGCGGCAACTGCGGCATCGTCGGCCTGGCCCTGGCGACGACCCAGTACGGCGACTATGGATTGTCGGTGGGCGGGATCATGGCCGGCATGGTCATCCTCTTCTACAACGTGCTCTCGGCCATCGTGCTGGCGATCTACAGTCCGCACCTGGAAGCCAACTGGCGCACCCTCCTGCGCAGCATCCTCGGCAATCCGCTGATCATCGGCATCCTGCTGGCGATTCCCTTCGCCTATTTCCAGTGGCAGCTGCCGCGCTGGCTGGACACCTCGGCGCGCTACTTCGCGGGTCTCACCCTGCCGCTGGCGCTGATGTGCATCGGCGCCACCCTGTCGCTGGCCTCGTTGCGCGAGAGCAGCGGCCTGGCGCTGGGCGCCAGCCTGTGGAAGATCGTCTGGATTCCGCTGCTGGGCGTGCTGGGCGCCCTGGCGCTGGGCATTCAGGGACCGGCACTGGGCATCCTCTTTCTCTACCTGGGGTGCCCGACGGCTGCCTCGAGCTTCGTCATGGCCCGCGCCGCTGGCAGCAATGCCCAGCTGGCGGCGACCATCGTGGTGCTCAGTACCCTCGGCGGGATGCTGACAACCAACCTGGGCCTGCTCCTGCTGAAAGCATTCAGCCTGCTGTAAAGCGGGGCGGCCAGACATCGGCGTTGTGAGAACGTTTATCGGTTGGCGCCAGCTAAAAGTCAGATTTGAGCGTAATAGTGCGACGTCGCCCGTCCCAGGTCGTCTTGCCCTCTCTATACTTATCGCACTATCTACTTGCGAGGAGAGCGGCTGCTCACTACCCAAGCCCTACGCGTGGTATCCATGAAACGCTCGCTCCAATTCAGCCACAAGATCCTGCTGGCGGCCGCCCTGGTGGTGACCATCGCCCTGGCCGGCTTCGCCAGCTTCAATGCCTATCTGCAGCGTCAGGCGATCACCCAGAGTCTCGAAGCTTCGCTGGGCGAGATCGGACGCATTACCGCCGGCAACATCGCCTACTGGCTGGACGCGCGGATCAAGCTGATCGACAGCCAGGCCCAGGCGCTCAGCCGCGACAGCAGCCCGGCCAACGTGGTGGGCCTGCTGGAAGAGAAGCTCTATACCAGCAACTTCGACTCCACCTACCTGAGTGAGGTCGACGGTACCTTCACCGACCGCCCCCATACCCCCATGGAGGCCGGCTACGACGCCCGCCAGCGCGACTGGTACAAGGCTGCGGTCAGCGCCGGCGGCCCCATCCTCACCGAGCCCTATCTCACCGCGCCGCCGCAGAGCTTCCTGTGCATCACCATCGCCGCGCCGGTCCTGCAGAACGGCAAGCTGATCGGCGTGGTGGCTGGCGACCTGGTGATGGACAGCCTGATGAAGATGATCACCTCGCTGGACGCCGGCGGTCTGGGCGAAGCCTTCCTGGTGGACGGTGACGGCAAGATCCTGGTCAGCAGCCACGCCGACCAGGTGCTGAAATCGCTCAAGGAGGTCTTCCCGGAGCAGACGCCGAGCCTGGCCCCCGGTTTCCATCACGTGCTGCAGAACGGCAGCGAGCGCCTGGTGAGCTTTACCCCGGTCGCGGGCCTGCCCTCGGTCAAGTGGTACCTGGCGCTGTCCATCGACCAGGCCAAGGCCTATGCCCCGGTGACCCAGGCACGCAACCTGGCCATCGTCGCCACCCTGGTGGCGGTGGTCGCCATCATCCTGCTGCTGGGCTTGCTGATCCGCGTGCTGCTGCGGCCGCTGCACGACCTGACCCGCGCCATGGACGACATCGCCGAAGGCGAGGGCGACCTGACCCGCCGCCTGCCGGTGCAGTCCCGCGACGAATTCGGCGCCCTGGCGGAAGCCTTCAACCACTTCGTGGCGCGCATCCACACCTCGATCCGCGACGTGGCCCAGAGCACCGGCGAGCTGAATCAGGGCACGCGCCGGGTGCTGGAAGCCTCGCAGTCGTCCATGCAGCAGTCCGATATCCAGGCCCAGCGCACCACCAGCGTCGCCGCGGCGATCAACGAACTGGGCGCCGCCGCCCAGGAGATCGCCCGCAATGCCGCCCATGCCTCCGGCGAGGCCAGCACCGCCCGCGCCCAGGGCGAGGAGGGCCGCGAGGTGCTGGACGAGGCCCTGCACGCCATGCAGGCGCTGTCGGCCAAGATCGGCACCAGTTGCGAACATATCGAGGCGCTCAACGGCAAGGCCGCCAACATCGGCCAGATCCTCGAAGTCATCCGCGGCATCTCCGAACAGACCAACCTGCTGGCGCTCAATGCCGCCATCGAGGCGGCCCGCGCCGGTGAGGCCGGGCGCGGCTTCGCCGTGGTGGCCGACGAGGTGCGCTCCCTGGCCAGCCGCACCCAGAGTTCGGCG
>Ga0157369_10003970_pt1 | contig 17539 bp, 27 predicted proteins | sample C25metaG_FD_113461 | JGI IMG/M metagenome (GOLD analysis project Ga0157369, IMG submission 113461) | Corn rhizosphere microbial communities from Kellogg Biological Station, Michigan, USA - C2-5 metaG | ecosystem: Host-associated > Plants > Roots > Rhizosphere > Soil | place: USA: Michigan... | reverse complement strand
GTGGCCGCTGCCTTCTGCGCCCCACTGGCATCGCCAATGATCTTCAGCGACAGGATGGCGGTCTTGTTAGCCACGGTCAGTGTCTCTTTCGGTCTGCCTCAGCGAGGATATGAACGGCTGTTGCGATGGTTTCGGGGTCTTCGGCTAGCCACGCGGACACGGGAATCCGCGTGGCTAGAGCCAGCTGGACGATCAGATAGTGTGCTGAATCGTCGCCCCACCTAAACCCAGCTCGTCGCCTTCCTCATCGGCGGTTTCGTCGTCCTTTTCGCCCACGTGAAGCGCGGCTTCGGGGCCGGTGGTGAAGTCTTCCCACGTCTGTTCCAAAAGGCCGGCGCGCTTGGCTGCGGACCATGCACGGAAGGGCGCGGCCATCAGAAGGTTGTCAGTGACGCCGCCGAGGCGCGGGTTCTTTTTGAGCGTCTGCTCAAAGGCCAGGGTGTCCCCAATGTTGGGGGTGACGGTCAATTCGGTGCCGTCGTGGCGGGTGATGACGAGATGCTTGATAGCCATGGTTATGCTCCTTTGACCTTCTCAACAAGGTCGGTCAGGTGGTTTTGGTAGACAGGTATCCAGCGGCCTTCACTGGATCGTGCGCCGTCCGAGAGGAACGGCTGAGGGGCGATGTGGCGGCGGTGCCAGCCCCAATGAATGGGACCGGCGTAGGGGATGCGCTTGGACCCGGAGCGGATGACACCGGCTGTTTTCGTGCCGGTGGCCCGGATCGTTCGGGCAAGGGTGCCGGTACGTTTCGGTGCGAGGTCCGCCGAGGCGTGCGCGGCGATGGTGGCCGCTTCCTTGTGGGCTTCCTTCAGGTCTGCGATGCCGGTTTCAAGGTCAGCGAGCGAGGCCCGGAGTTCCCGCCCGCCGATGACCCTTAGCTCTCCTGCGGCCATGGGCTACGGGAGGTCGTAGTACTCAACATCACCGATGCACTTGAGCGTGAAGTCAGCCGTGTTGCGCTTCTTCACGTCGCCGCCGAGGTCCAGGGGGACGATCTTCACGACGCCACGGGCACCGAATTCCGATTCGGCGTTGTTCGGGATGAAGTCGAACGGAAGCTTCTTCAGCGCGTTCGCCTTGGACCAGTAGACGAGGCCCGCCACGTCGTAGGACTGAAGGACCGTGCCAGAGAGTTCGCTCGTGAGGGTGTCTTCGCCGTCGAGTTCTTCGCCGGACAGGACGGGGATCGGGTCTTCCTCATTGAGGCTGTACGCGATCTTGGTGGCCGTGATCTGTGCGCCCCATTCGGAGGCGGTGCCGGTCTCGCCAATCTTGAGGGTGCCGGGGCCGAGGTGGTGGGCTTTCGGTGCCATGGTGTGCTCTCCTAGATGGTTTCGTTGAAGGTGATGATGTAGGCGGGGTGGTCGGCCAAGTTCGGGTGTTGGTACATCGCGGTCTTGGCGTCGATCAGGTCAAGCGGGGCTTCCAGTGCGTCGATCACGCCGTCTATCCGCTTCCACGCCGTGAGGGTGTCCTGTACCGGGCCGGAGATGACGTGCAGTTCCCACGTGGTGTCGGTGGCCGCTGCGGTCACGAACTTGAAGTCAGGCGGTTGGACCACGACGACGGGGCCGACGGCCAGCGCCGAGGCGACTTCCCGAACGTCGAGGGTCACGTGCGCGTTGTCGATGGCGGCGGCGGTCAGGTAGTCCTTGATGTCATCGCGGATTACTTCGGCCCGTTCTACCCGCCTCATCCGATCCCCGGACCTAGGAACGGGTTCAGGATCGGGTAGGCGGGCCTGAGCGGGTCACGCGCGACACGGTAGGGCGTGACTTCCGAGTCAGTCACGCCGCCCGTGCCGCTGAGTGCCTGGCGGCGCTGGTAGAGGTTCGCTCCTACTTCCAGCACCGCCCGCGCCCGCGCTCTAGGCGGCACGGTGGCGTCCCCGATGTGCTCACTCACCAACTCTTCGGCTTCAGCCTCACAGTCGGCCACGAAAGTGTCAGCAGCCACCGCGTTGACGTACTGAGCGAGAGTGATAGCCATGGAGGGTTACGCGCCGAGCTTGACCGGCAGGATGGCGTCCGGGAACGGGTTGGTGTTCGCCGTCTGGCCGTGGATGGAAATTTGCTTGGACAGGTTGATGATGTTCTCGTCCTGAAGCTGGATCGGTGCGCCGGGGGATTCGAGGGTGACCATGGCGGCTGGATCGTAGAAGGCGATCTTGTCGGTGCTGGTGGTGTCCAGAAGGGACACCTGCAACCCGGCGAGGGAGCCGTCAATCTGCTTGAGGTTCATTTCACCGACGATGTTGGTGCCCTGCCCGTAGACGTTCATGAGGCGGTGGTCACCGTCCCGCAGGCGCATGAGGCGCTTGAACTGGTTGACCGAGACGTTCATGCCGGACAGGACAAAGCCGCGCTGTTCGTAGGCCACAGCGGCGTCCACGATCAGGTCAAGCCAATCGTCTGTGGTGGCCGCTGCGGCGAGGTCCAAGTGAGCGCCCGCCGCTGCCGAGGCGATCTTGTCGTTGATGACCGTGAGGTAGGCGGCGCGGGCGCGGGCTTCGGTGTTGGCCGCGTACTTCAGCAGCAGGGCCTTCCATGTGCCGTCCAGCACGGGAATGGTGGCCTGCTTGATGGACTGGAAGGACAGTTCAGTCCACGCGCCGTCGGTCTTCTTCGGGGCCGTCTTGGTTTCAAGCTCGATCTTGCCCGCCTTGGTCAGGTCGTCGCCTTCCTGAAGCTGTTCACCAACAACGATGCTGTTGGATTTCAACTGTGCGTATTCGACGTTTGCGCCTTCGGCGGGCAGGACGCCCTTGCCGAACTGGTTGAAGATGCGGCGGCGGGCTTCCACAAAGTGGATGTATTCACCGATCCACGAGTCCTTGACCACGGCATCCGCGAGGATGCCACCGGCAAAGTCGCGGTGCAGGTTCAGGGCGGCTTCGTCCTGATTGGCGATGGCGCGGACGAATTCACCGATGGAGCGGAATTCGGGGATGGCGGCGGCGGGGGCCTGCGTGGGCAGCGTGGCGAACTGGCGTTCAAGGACGGCGATGGCGTCGGCCTGGGTTTCGAACTCTGCGCGGGTGATCGTTTCGGTTTCCATGATGGGTTCCTTTCGGGCGGGCTGTGCGGTGCGTACGTGGGTGATGGCGGCGGCGTCGTAAGCCGGGTGGGGCACTAGGGAGACTTCACGAACGAGAACCTTGGTGTAGGTGATCGAGCCGTCTTCGTTCCTGCGGTACTCGATGGGCTGGAAACCGACGGACAGGCGGTCGATGGAACCGGCGCGGAGCAGGGCGTAAGCGTCGTTGCCGAGGGAGGTTTCTGCGAGGTAGCCGTCAATTTCCCACCCGGCGTCCGTGTCCCGGTTGGCGGTGATGTGCCCGACGATTTCGCCGTGCCGGTAGAAGACTTTGGCGCGGTCGGAGTCCTGCACGCTTCCACGGTCGAATTCCTCCACCCATGAGCCGTCCCCGAAGTAGTCGATGGGGTCATTCCACGGGACGGCGATGCCGGTAAAGCTACGGTCCTGCGTTTCCGACGCGGCCCGGATGGCTACCTCACGGACGATCAGACCGGCGTTATTGGTCAGGGCTTCAATTTCCACTTGGTGCCTTCTCTGCGGGTGCGGGGGTGGACTTGTTCTTTCGGGCGTCAAGGCGCGCCCGTTGCTCTGCGCTCATCGGCTGCAGATTTTCGATGGCGCGTATCTCGTCTTCGTCCATCCAGTCCAGGGCGATGCGGTGCGCTTCGTACCGGGTCTTGGTGTCGGCCCTCAGCAGCGCGGAGAGGTTGAACCGAGCCACCTGCCCACGGGCGGTAATCGCGGTGAACGCTTCTTCGATTTCTCGCAGGTACGCCATGAGCGTGTAGCGGATGAAGATGATGGAGTCCTGTTCGATGTTGCTGTACGTCGTGGATGTGCCTTCCACAGCGGCCAGTTGCAGCGAGGCGGGGATGCCGAACAGGCGGGCGATCTGGGTGGTGCTGAATTGCTGGGACTCAAGGAACTGCACATCGGCGGGCGAGAGGAACAGGGATTCGTATTTCAGGCCCGCGCCGAGGACGCGAATATCGCGTTTCTTGCCGTCCTTGGGGGCAAAGTCGCCCACTCGCTTGAAGGCGTCGCCGTAGCGTTTGGCCTTATCGGCGGTGAGGTCTTGGTCACTGGTGAGAATGCCGGTGGGTTCGTCGGTGTCGGTGAACCAGTTGGCGGCATAGTCGCGGGTGTCAAGCGCGGCTTTCAGGTCGGCGCGGGCGGCTTGGATCGGGCCGAGGCCGCGCAACTTGCCGGGAATCCTGAGGAATTGCAGGTGCTGGACTTCCCACGGCTGCAAGACCTTGCCCTTGTGGCTGATCACGATCCGCCCGGTTTCGTAGTCCTTGCCCACGTAGACCTGTTCCGGGGGCAGGACTTCCATGTCGATGACTTCGCCGGTTGGTTCGGTGCGGTTGAGCTTCCAGAAGCAATTGCCGTTCAGTGCCAATGAGACGATGCTTTCCCCGATGAACGCGGAGCGGCTTTGCTTCAGGGAAGGCGTCTTGACCAAAGACGGGGCGGCGATGGGTTGCCCGCCGCGTTCCATGTCGATGGAAAGCTGTTGGCCGCTGGTGGAGAGTACCTGAGCGGCGCGGAAGACGGACGAGAGGGAGAGAGCCTTGTCAGCGGTAACCCAATCGAGGGTCATGCCGCCTTCCGGCGTGATGCCCGGAAGCATGGACGACGCCGGGGCTTCTTCGCGGAGGCCGAGCCACACGGCGGCACGCTGTAAAAAGGACATGCCCTGAATCCAACAGGCCCGCAAAAGCGGCTACCAAGGATTCAGGGCACGAGGGTCCAGTCAGGCCCGCACAGGCCCATTCAGGCCCGTTTGGGAGGGTCAGTAGATTTGATCCACGTCCGGTTCCGGCTTGTGATCGTAGGCCCAAATCCCGACGGCGGACGCGATGACTTCGCAGACAGGTCCGGTGGACTTGTCACGGTCGATGCGTGTAGTGCCGTTGGAGGTTCGCAGGACCGAATGAGCCACGGCTTTCGCGAACGACTTGGAGGCGTCCGGCTTGAACGTCTTGTCATCGCGGGCGGCAGTCAGCCATGCGTCACAGGCTGTTTGGAAGTCGCGCATGCCGATGGTTTGGACGTCGATGGCCTCAAGGTCGGAGTCTTCGGGCGGATTCTTCAGCGAGTCGGTGACGCGCCGGGTGGGTCCGCCGTCGTCAGCGGCAACCACAGCCGGTTTCCACGTCTCGACAATGAGCCGCACGTAACCGGGGAGCCACGCGGTGCCTGGGGCCGAGTGCAGCACGCGAGAACAGGCCATGCCGATCGAGTCGCGCCACGTCGCCATGACGGCGGCGCGTTCGTTGTTCGGGGCCACTTCGTACGTGATTGCCACGTCCTGCCGGGAGGGCACTTCAGCGGGCAGCACAGCGGCCAGCGCGTTCCAATCGTCGGTATCGATGATTGGGTCTTCGGCTTCGGTCAGGATGTTCATGTAACCGCGTAGGCGTTCGGCGCGGGTCATGCCTTCGCCGTACATGTCTTCCCGGAGAGCTTCCACGGTGAGCGTGTTACCCAAGGCCGGGTGGAACGTCCACCACGTGGCTTCGTCGTCCGGGTCCATGCCGTCGGGCATGGACCACTCAAAGAACGCCAGTCCCGGCTCTGTGCCGTCCCTGCCGATCTTGACCCACTTGTTCATGAACACCGAGGCCATGGTGCCCTTGGTGCTGAGCATCCAGATTTGAGCGTCGGCCTTGATGGTGGATTGCGCCGGGGTGACACCGCCGAGCATGGCGTCACCGAGGATTTCGCTGTACTTCCAAATTTCGTCGTAGTCCACCCAATGCGGGGTTTCGCCGTGGATGGCACCGGGGCCGGGAGCAAAGCGGGTCACGGTGGAGCCGTTGCCCTTGCAGTACAAACCCTCAGAGCCTTGAGACAGGCGCGGCTTGAACAATCCGCGGATGGCCGAGTTAGTGACGAGCTCCTGAAGGTCTTTCATCCTTTTGCCGGCGTCCTTGCCGGTCTGCGCCGTGCTGAAGCAGTCGATGCCTGAGCGGGTCATCATCCGGTGCAAACGGACAGGCCCAGTAAGCGCCGTCTTGCCGGACTGGCGGGGGACGGTGATCAGGACTTTGGAGTACTTGTAGTGGCGGTGGCCTAGGTGAAGATCGTCTTGGGATTCGCCGGGGCCGACCAGGCGGTACTCGGTGGCGATGTCCACCACATGCCGTTGCCATGGCATCAGGTTTCGGCCCATGAGGCGGGCCACGCGGGCTATCTCGTGGCCTTCGGTCCTGTAGCTGGGGTCACGCTTCGGAGAGTGCTTCGGGGGCGGGGCGTACCGGTGGATACGGGCCGGGGGCAGGACGGTCATGCTTCGATGGCATCCTGTTCTTCGGCCATGACAACCTCAAGCACGGCTTTCAGGTCGCCGGAACCGGCAGCAACCTCAGGCTGTGGCATAAACTCGAGAATTTCTTTCATGGACCGAATGAGGTTCGCTTGCCCGCTGGCCGCGTCCTTGGGCGAAATGCGATCCACCTTCCGCGCCGTGATGATGGCGAGGGCCATCACCGCCGAGTCACCGGGGCCAAGCCAACCATCAGCGGAGCGAACACGGATAGTTTCAAGGGTGGCTTTTTCAAGGAAGCCACGTTTGCCATCAGTCGGTTCGAATTCTTCGAAAAGCGGGAGCATTGGTGCTTCTTCTTCAGGGTCCGGGGCTGTTTCGAAGTCGATTCCGGGCCTCCTAACGGGTCAGGTTTTTGACGTTTTTTTTGTGGGGTGCGGGGGGATATTTCCACGCTGCGCGGGGTGGAACGGCAGGGGGCCAATCAGAAAAACGGGTGCATCCGTGCCCATGCGTGGCGGTCTGTGCGCGGACGTTTGAAGCACTCATAGCAGGCACGGCCACGGTTGCGGTTGAACCACCACAATCCCCACGGCGTGCGTGGGCGTCGGTGCTTGATGCAAGTGGGGTCAGTGGTGCGATGCTGCGGGCGTTGGCCACGATCGACAGCCAGCACGAGGGCCAACAGTGCGATGAGTCCCACGAGTTCAAGCATGGTCATTCCTTCGTGAAGTAGGCTTCACCGTTCTCGATGAGTCCGGCGTCTTCGGTTAGTACTCGATTGCCGAGTGAGTAGTTGCATGGGCCATGCGCTGGCTTGTTCAGGGCTAGGGATGTGACGCCTCCCTTGCTGCGGGGGATGATGTGCTGAAGCGTTGTGCCCTTGCGTTTGCGGATGGGTAGGCCACAGATGCAGCAGACCCACCCCCACTGTTGAAGGGCGGTGTCCAGGAGTGCGGCACGCTGCGGGCCTGACAGTCTGGTGTAGTCGTCAGCCATGATTAGCGGGTGCTTGTCTGCATCCGGGCTTCACACCACGCGATGACCTTGCCCGGTACATAGCGGACCTCCCTGCCGACCTTGAAGAACGGCGGGCCATCGGGCGTCTGCCTCATCTTGCGGACGGCGTTCACGTCGATCTTGAGGAACCGTGCTGTGTCGTCCTGTGTCCAGACCTCAGGCACTCGCTACCATCCATTCCAGAGTGAGGACCAAGGCCAGCGCCACGGCGGCAAGACGGGCGCTGTACTCGATGTTGAACAGGATCAGGTCAAGCCGGGTCATACTGTGGTGCCTTCCTTGCTGAGTGCGTGCCATGCCTTCCACGCTTCGGTCTGGGTCTTCTTCGCGGCGTCCTGTTGCTTGACCGCCTCAGCAAGGCTTTGGCGTCGCTTGGCTGCATCCTCAGGTGCCGCCGTGCGCCATGCTTCCCTGCGCTTGTTCACGAGCGACGTGAAGACCGACAGGACGCGGCTGGCGTCGTCGTACTGGCTGCGGGCGAGTTCATGCGCGGTCATTTGCGGCCTTTCGTGCTTGTTCACGGTCGTACTCCATGGCGGGCTTGATCATGCAGGCTGCGAGGATGCAACCGGCCAGCACAGCGGCTAGCAAGGCGGTTCCATCGCCAGCACGCCAACTTCGGTCAGTTCGTTGAGGTCTTCACCGGCCATCAGTTCGCGGTACTCGCTGCGGGTCATCATCGATCCGTTCGCGTACTTCGCCCAGGCGTCGCCGTCCACGGGTCCAGCGACGGCGGGAACGCCGTTGAGTTGGGCGGCCACGTACGTCTCATTCAGCACATAAGCGCGGTGGGCGCGGCTTGCTCGTGCCGGTGGAAGCTCTATTTCCTGCGTCATGATTCGGGCCTTTCGTAGATGGAGGGTGTTTGTATGAAGCGCATGGCTGTCTCTGCGGCAAGCGCGAATGGCGGGGCATTTCGGGGGCTGATGCGGCCCTGTTCGTCCACGTCGTTAGTCAGGCCCAGATGAAGGATGATCAGCGTTTCCATGTCGATCTGGTGAGCCGGTGGGATCAAGGCGTGGACCCCTTGCCGTCAAGAGCTTCTTTTGGAGGACACTCGGGGCAGAAGAAGTGAGTTTGCCCGCGATGCCGACGACGCTGAGCGCGTAGGCCGCAATGGCAACTGATCATCGGGTTGTTCAGGCCGCGAGACTCGCAAGGGGCGCAATAGCCTTGGTCACTCTTGGCACCGGGTTTTCCACAGGCCCAGCAATTGTGTTCCTTTGCTGGTGACGTGCCCGACTTCGAATGATGATTCTTCGGGTGGTTACTAATGATGGTTAGGGTGTCGCCAGCGACACCCCTTGGGGTGTCGATTCCGACAGGGGTAGGGGTGTCGATTCCGACAGGGGGTGTCGAATGCGACACCCCACTTCTTGGGGCCGCAAACAGCGCTTGGTTGTAGTTATCCACAATCTTGTGCTTGGTCGAACGGTCGCAGTTCGGCGGGCACTTCAGGAGGATTTCGTAGCGGTTCGGGCGGCGATGGTCAGGCATTGCCCGTGTTCCGCCGTCGTTGGTATAGATGATCAGTTCGCCAGCCGAGCCAAGCTGTGCAATGGCTTTCTGGACGTTCCTGGGGGTGACGTTGGCGTACTTGGCGAGGGTGTTCACTGAGGGCCACGCGCCGCCGTCGCCGTCGTGGTTGGCGATGCCCAGCAACACGAGCTTGGCTGTGCCGCTGGCCTTGGAGTGGTGGAGGACGATAGCCATGGATTCAACGCTCAACTTAGGCTCCCGCTGATTACGTCGTTGCGGTCGAAGACAAAGACGCCACGAGGCCCGTCAAGCTGTGCCAGTGGGACTATGCTGCCCTTGGCTATACGTCGGGAGAGGGTGGAGCGGTCAATCTGAAGAATCTCGCAGGCGCTTGCTGCGCCGATTAGGTGGCTCGGAACGATGATCCGAGCTTCCTCGTTATCTTGCGTCATGGGTGCAAAGTTAGTTGCAATGCAACATGAATTGCAAACGTGTAATTACTTCGGCGTGTTGCATTGCAATGATCATTGCGGCCTTAAGTGATCCATGCAATGATCTATGCATGAGCACTCAACCGATGTTTGTATTCCGCTTCGAGATGGACATGGCCGACCGCATTCGAAAGGCGCTGCGCGTCTCCGAGGTCAGTGTTCACGAAATTGCCGAGGTAGTGGGCATCAACCGAAACATGATCAGTGCGTGGATCAATGGCCGTGCTAAGCCAAATGACGTTCAACTCAAGAAGATTGCGATGCGCACCGGAGCGCCCCTGGAGTGGCTAAAATCCGGTGATCTTCACGGATTCGGGCCTGATGGAGGCATTACCAATACCGGTGGGTTAATCGACAGAAACCCGGTAGTAACTTTGTTCGCTCGTCGCGATACGGCGGCGGCGGCATGACAGTACGCGCCAGTAGGCGACGCGCCAGTTAGTCTGAATGCTTGACTTTTCAATAATCTAAATTATGGGGAAAACTTGAAAGACGAGCTTACAACTGAACATTGGCGTGAACACATAGAGGGGTGGTTGGGCTGGCTGAAGGCGTCAGGCAAGCCGCCCCTCACGCTTGCCCTGAGGAAGACGCAGATTCGCAAGCTTGCCCACGCCTTCCCGGAGCGGTCGCCCTGGGGTCTCCGGGTGGACGATCTGGCGGGATGGATGGCTACTCACGAATGGAAGCCGGAAACGCTCAAGAGCTACCGGGCGTCGATGAGGCAGTTTTACTTGTGGGCGATGATGACCGGGCGCACTGAGAGCAACCCGGCAATGCTACTCCCGAGCATCCGCGTTCCTGCGGGCCGCCCGCGTCCTGCGCCTGAAGCCATCGTAAAGGCCGGTCGCGAGAACCTTGATGAACGGTTGGCGCTCATGGTCATGCTGGGGGCAGAATGCGGGCTTCGCTGCACTGAGATAGCCGCCCTACGCACTGACAACGTCATCCCTGACGACGGCGGGTGGTCGTTGGAGATTCGGGGCAAGGGCGGAGTGGTCCGAACAATCCCACTGACTGACCGGCTCGCAAGCATCCTGCGGTGCTATCGGCGAGATGGCTACTTCTTCCCGAACAAGACCGGAGGGCATCTCTCAGCGCCGTACGTCTCCACGCTCCTATCGAGGAACCTCGACGGCGACTGGACGGGCCACACGTTGCGTCACCGGTTCGCCTCGGTGGCTTACAGGGCCGAAAAGGATCTAAGGGCCGTTCAAGACCTGCTAGGCCATTCCAACCCTCAGACCACTGCCCGGTATTGCGCGGTCCCTGACGGGGCCAAGCGGGCGGCGGTTATGGCTGCGGCTGCGTAGGGTAAGCTCAACTGGTTGAAACGACAAGTCAAGATGGTGGGGGACAACATGGGGGAAGTCATTACCTGTGGGCACTGCAATGTGCCAAAGACTCAGGACGCGGAGGACTGGAAGCACGAAATCGGCTTTTGGTTCTGTCCCGATTGCAAGGGTTCCTACTGGGAACCAACCGTGAAAGTTTCTGGCAGCGAACCTTCGTAGCCAAGCAAGCTTGTAGGGACCCCACAAACTGAGTTTGTGGGGTCCCTTGTGTTGTAGGGGTTTTTGCAGCTGTGCACCTGGTGGCCGGCGTTGAGGTTTCCTACAACGCCTTGAGTCCGGCGACGACGACGGCGACGCCGATGCCGACGGCAAGAGACACGAGGCCCGTAAGGATTGCGGCTATGACGATGCGCATTAGCTGGCGGGCCTGCTCTTCCAGCGCCTTGATGGCCTCGTCCTGCTTCAATTCCTTCGCTGCGTGGAGCTGACTGCGCTCTAGTCGTGCTTCTTCCATCCGGCGTATGTCGTCCCACGAGGGCTTGCCGTTCAGGGACTCGGTGACGCCGCCTACGGCCTCAATGAGGTCGCCAACCTTTCGATAGACCTCACCTAGGGTCACTTCGGTGATCATAGTGGCATCAGGCACGGCGGCTCCCGGTGCCTGGAGGCACGATCCAGCCACCAAGGATCGACACGACGGCGGTGGCGAGGATCGTAAAGGCGTCGGCCACGTTGTCAGGGACGGGCACACCGGCCAACGAGAGCAGCCACACGGCGATCAGGGCCAGTGAGCCGCCTACGGTGCCGCCAGCGGTTGCCGCCAGCGTAACGATGCCCGCCTGACGGGCCGGGACGGGCGTAGGTTCTGCCATGGGCTAGCCTCCCGTCACGGCGGACTTGATGGACTTGAGGAAGTCGATAAGGGACTTCCCGTCCGGGGTGGACTTCCCGCCGTAGTACAGGCCGTTGTACGTCTCGGTGACCTTACGGTTCATTTCCTTCCAGAAGTCGATAAGGGACTTCCCGTCCGGGGTGGACTTCCCGCCCGTGTAGAAGCCGTCGTAAATTTCCTTGGTCATGCGGTGGGTGTCCGTCAGCAGTGCGCGGTCGGTGTCGTTCATTTCGTCCTCCTGTGGTGCCGCTGCGGCGGCTAGTTGGTTGATGCGGTCAAGGTCGTAAGTTCCGGGGCATTCGGTGGTGGTCCAGTGCCGGTGCGGGTAGAGCGGGAGGTTGCCGTACGCGGCGCGGAGTTCGCGCACAAGTTCGGCCACCGTGGCGTAGTCGCCATCCGATCCGCGGGGGTTGCATTCGATCCCTATGGAGGTCATATTGCCGGGGCCGTTGCCGCCATCCCCGGCGTGCCATGCAACGTCGTCCGGGGATACGATGCACGCGACCTTCCCGTCTTCCACGACGTAATGGGCGCTGGCGGTGGTGCCGGGGCGGCAGAGCCAATCCACCGTGCCTTGAAAGGATGGCTTCCGTTCTGGCTTGTCCCACCAATGGATCGTGATGGAGGCGATTTGCTGGGTGCGTGTGGCTTGGAACGGGCTGGTGAATTGGGTTATGAGGTCATACGTCATTGCGTTGCCCTTTCTAGGCGAGTAGCGCGAGTAAGGCGGTAGTTTCCGTTTGGGTCAGTACGCGGGGATTGACGGGACGTTCAAGAACCTTCGCGGCCACCTTTTCGTGACCGGTGATCTTGAAGTGCAGGCCGTCCGCGTTGTCCGCTGCGCGGATGGTGGCATCGTCGTCGGAGACAGCCGACACAAAGTCAAAGCAGTCGTGAACGCCTTCCGGCTTGCTGGCTAGCCACGTGTTGTAGCTGCGGCGCAACGCCTGGACTTCGGGCGTCTCGGTGTTGGAGGGCGTGATGGTGGCCGCATAGACAACGGGTGTGAGCTTCTCGCGGATGATGTCTACCACCGCTTTGAAGTTCGCTTGCAGGGTCGGCAAGGTCACTCCCGGCTGCATGTTGTTACGGCCGAGGAAGTGGATGGCCGAATCCGGGCGGGCTATGTCCGCCGTGAAGCGGTTCCATTTGGCATCGGTCTTTGTGTCCCACGTGTCAGCCGTTGCCCCGTGGATTGCCATGAAGTAGGGCAGGGCGGAGGCTTGGCGGCAGTAGGCCGAAAGCCATGAATCGTACACGGGCATGAAGGTTCCAGTGGCGGCTGTGTTGGAATCGCCCACCCCGGCGACGATGGGCGTTGCGGCGGGTACTTCTGCCTCAAGCCACACATCGAACGGTGAGAAGTTCGAATAGGTGCCGGTGTAGCCGGTAGCGAGGTCGGCATCAGCAGCAGAGCCAGTGCGCCAGCAGCCACCTCGGGACTTCGCTTGAACATGACCGGCAGGGGTGGTGAAGCCGAGCGCCAGAATGTCGCGCCCGTTGGTTTGTATATCCACGTCGAACCACGGGCTCACGTACTCCGAACCGTTCGCCGGGGTGGTGAACGCGGGTAGCACCTGCTTGCGTACGCCGTCCTTGAACTGGTTGCCCGCGATGGCCTTTCCAAACCATGCGCCGGTGAAGTTGACCGCGCCCGTGTAAACAGTCCCAGCGGCACTACTGCCAGTGGACCAGTTGCGGATGTGGAGGCGCAGCCGTTTGATCGGGACGCCATACCAGAGCGGGAAGCGGATTGACTGGCTGGTGTTCGTTTCCGTGCCGGATGTTTCCGGGACGTTCAAGGCCAAGTAGGCGGACTTGAAACCGGAACGAGGGGCGGTTGAGATGTCCGGGAAGCTTGGGAGGACGACGCCAGCCGCGTCCGTCCGACGCCAGCCGAAGAATCCCGCCGTGGTGCCCTCACGTGTGAATTCGGCGTGATCGTTCGCATAGCGGTAGGCCTTGTGGTAAATCTGCGCTCCCATGCGGGTTACGCGGATCAGGCCACCCTTGAAACCGACCGGGAGGTTGGTCATGGTGTCGGCGTCGGTGTCGCTCCACACGCCGTAGTAACCGGGGATCGTCAGCAGGTTTATGTCCTGCCCGACGGGTAAGCGGGTGTAGTTCCACGCGTCCATGGGGTTACGGTCGATGCGGGTCCATGTGGTCGCCCAGGCGGCTTGTTTGCCGCGCTTCCAGAGGCCGCCGCCGTTTACGTCCCAATACTGCGTGCGGTAAGTGCCTTGGGCGTACTGAATTAACTCACCTGTACCAAGTTCGGGAAGGTCAGGCGTCATGCTGTCCGCGTCGGCGAAGGTCCAGATGGGCCAAGCTCCCTCAGCGGGGCCGGGTAGGGCGTCAATGTTCGAGTTAGCAGCTAGGCGCGGTTGCACCCACGACGCGCCGGGGTCGCCCTTATCGCCCTTATTGCCCTTGAATTCGCCAGCGTTGGCCCGATCAACAACGCTCTGAACTTTTGTGTTTTGGGCGGCAAGTATCGCGTCAGCTTTGGTCGCAAGGGTCCGGTGGGCCTCAGCGAACTTGCTGATCTTTGTGGAGTCCGGGGGCAGTTCCAGACCTAGCGGAGTAGTTGCCATTAGGGCGCTCCAATTCTGAGGAAGTCGGTAAAGGAAAGTTCGTCGCCAACCGTGTCGCAGGCACCATCGGCAAAGTAGCCATCAGCGGCGGTCGCGATATTGGCGCAGGTGTAGTAATCGCCGTCGGCGGGCAGGCCGGGGACGCGGCCAAGGGTCACCGTCAGTTCCCACTTCTTGCCCGTCCACGTCGCGGTACCGCCGATGACGACGCCGCGAATGTCGGACGATCCACGGTCAGGCCTGTTTTCTACCGGGTCACGAACCACGAGAAACGCGGTCTGCCGGGACGTGGGGGCGATCAAGTAGGAAAGCTGTGTGATGGTCAGCTTCTCCGTGTCCTTGAACGTCAGGGTCTTGGTGCGCCATCGCGATTCCGTGGATAGCCAGTGGTTGAACACGGGCAGGACTTCTGAAACGTCGCCACCTGACGGAAGGTCTGTATCAAACTCCACTGTGCGGATGCCGAACCGGTCGCGCATTTCCGTGGTCGAGACGTGATTGCGGGATGTGATGGGGGTCCGCTTCGAATCGTCTTCGCCGTTCCAGGCATCGAGGCGCTGCAACGAAACTTCGGTTATCGCGTCTTCCGGTTCTTTGGTCCAACCGGCGTCGGCCAGAATGTTCGATGCGTGCACGGTGATATTGACGGTGCTTGCCGCTGTGGGCTGTCCAGCGATGACACCCCACCGCCCGTCGGCGTACTTGCCGAGCTTGTCTTTTGCGACGGACTTGGTGGAGTCCTGAATGGCCGTCAGGTTCTTGACCGGGCCGCTTCCGGGCACGTAGTACGAACGGTTGGTACGTTGCATGATCTGACCGCGTAGGAAGTCGTCCAGCAGTTCTAGGAACGGCTTTTCCTTGTAGTGCAACCCGGCGTGGACGCGATCAGGGTAGCGGAGCGGGAAGGTGCTGACGGTCCAGCCTGCCGGTGCCCAGTAGTTCATGTTCCCGATGCGGGTGCTTGCCACGGTTGGGGCGCTGTTCACGTCGTAAACAGTTTCGTTGACAAGATCGGCGGTGAAGTCCGAGGCCTGAATATCCACCTGCAGCGCCCACGCCCCGGTGGCGACGTTGATGACGTGCGAGGCTGCCAGACGTTGGATGCGGCCAACAAAGTAGGTGAAGGATGACTCAGTGCCGGTCGGCTCGTGGTAGATGGCGATGGTCTTGCCGAGGTCCAGAAATGACGGGTCCGAGGGTTCCTTGATCAGTATGGACAGGCTGCACGATTCGACGCCTTGCATATCGAGGTCGGTTTCCACGCCGTACTTGATTTCCATGCCACCGAGTACGGGCATTTTGTCGGCTTTGAAAGCGTCCATCAGAAGGTTGTCTATGTAGACCTTGGGGGCGGGATGTTCGGGCATGATCAGCCTCCCGTCTTGCCGGTGGCGCGTTCGTAGGTCTTGATGGCCGATACCAGTTCGCGGCCAAGGGCTACCTTGTCCGTGCCTGGGGTGGCAGCAATTTCGATCTTGAACGTGTTGTGAACGACGGTCAGTTTGTCCATGGCCGAGGCCACCGCGCCGCCGCTGGTGTTCGCCACGGCCTGAGACGTTGAGGCGAACGAGGACACCCCAGCGAGCTTGCCGGTGGGGGCTGGTGCTGGGGCGTCCAGCAGCGGCAGAGAGGACATGAAACCGAACGCGGGGTTCGGGTTCGACTTGGTGAGAGTGGTTGGCTTCCACGTGATGGCCGGTTGCTGCACAGGCACGCCCATGGCTTCGGAGGACATGAGGAAGCCGGAGGGAGTGCCGCCGTCCACCGAGACGCTATTGGCCTTGTCTTTGGCACCGAACAGGCTGCCCAACCAACCGATGGCGTCTTTGATCCATCCGATCATTCCGGCGATCCCGTCGGTGATGCCCTTGAACACGACACCTGCGGCGGCGCCCATAATGTTCAGGGCACCTTGGATACCGCCGATGGGGGCGAGTACCCCGTCAAGCCACTTCACTACGTCAAGGACCCAGTTCACGATGGCCGAGAAGACCATTTGAGCCACGGCACCCACAGCGTTCACGCCGTCCTTGAACCATCCAAGGTTGTTATAGGCCCAAATGATTCCGGCCACGAGTCCGGCGATAAGCAGGATAACGACGCCGATGGGGTTGGCGGACATAGCCGCGTTCCAGACCCACTGAGCGGCGGCGGCACCTTTGGCGACGCCCTGCCCGATGGTCACGGCGGCGCTGTACGCGGCGGTGGCACCTGAGACAAGGTAGGTCACTGCGGCCACGGCTGCGATGGCTGCGGCCACGGGGCCGAGGATCGGCGCGTACTGGATCAGCAGGTCAAGGATGGGTTGCAGTACGGGCAGGGCAGATGAGGCCATGGACGCGAACGAGGTTTCGGCCTGGCGCTTCAGCATTTCCAGCGAGGCCCCGGGGGACTTCAGGTTTTGGCCGAGCTTGTCAGCGGAACCTGACAGGCTGTCAAAGGCATCCCCGGCTGGGTCGATGGAGCCAAGGAATTCGGGGACTTTGTTGGTGCCCAAGTCTTCGAGTGGGGTTCCGAACAGGGCGATAGCCGCCTGTGCCTGCGCTGCGGGGTCTTCGATGTCTTGCAGACCGGCGACGGTCTTGGCGAACGCTGCGCTTGCTTTGTCCCCGCCGCTGGCAATGTCGGTAGCCATTTGGGCGGCGTCCAGACCTATGGACTTGTAGGCGTCCCCGGTGGCCTTGGAGCCGTCCGTGGCCCGGATGGTGAATTCCTTCAGGGCATCGCCGGTCTTGTCCATCTGGATCGTGCCGCCCTTAGCGGCCTGGGACATGATGCCGAAAGCGGTGGTGCCGTCGATGCCGAGGGCGGCAAAGTGCTTGCTGTACTCGTCCATGACCGGGAGCAGTTCGGCCCGCATTTCCTTGGGCACATTGGACATGGACCCGACCATCAGGTCAAAGGCTTCGTCAGCGTTCTTGGCAAGACCTTCCTTCACGAGGATGCCCGCCGTATTGATCCCTTCGCCTACCTCAGTGCCAAAGGTCGACGCCATATTCAGGGCCTTTTGGGACAGGCGTTCCACGTCGGCCCCGCCGTTGATGGACATGTCCGAGAGGCTTGAGGCTACGCCGTCGATGGCTTCGTTGATTTGCTCCATGGAGTCGCCGTAGTTGCCCGCGTACAGGGAACCGGCGAGCTTGCCAGCCTGTGCGGCTTCCTGCGGGTCCAGTCCAAGCGCCGCCGAGGTCTTCACGCTTTGGGCTTGATCTGAGATGGCCTTGCCCATGCCTGCCATCAGGGCAACACCGGAGGCCGCACCGGCAAGACCAAGAGCTTTCTTGGATGCCGCTGCGGCCTTCTCGATGCCCGAAATTTCGCCCTTGGTGGTGGCCGCTGCCTTCTGCGCCCCACTGGCATCGCCAATGATCTTCAGCGACAGGATGGCGGTCTTGTTAGCCACGGTCAGTGTCTCTTTCGGTCTGCCTCAGCGAGGATATGAACGGCTGTTG
>Ga0157369_10003968_pt1 | contig 17542 bp, 40 predicted proteins | sample C25metaG_FD_113461 | JGI IMG/M metagenome (GOLD analysis project Ga0157369, IMG submission 113461) | Corn rhizosphere microbial communities from Kellogg Biological Station, Michigan, USA - C2-5 metaG | ecosystem: Host-associated > Plants > Roots > Rhizosphere > Soil | place: USA: Michigan... | reverse complement strand
TGGGAGTGTTAGGGTCCCAACAATGGAAAGCGACTTCAGCACAGGAGGAGCCAAGATGGAGAACGGAACGATCGTCACCCTCACGCCCGGCACCCGCGTAGGCCTCGACACCGACGAGCGCTTCGACTGGGGCGGCATCAAGAAGGACTGGTTCGTGGTCGGCGAGGGCGACGGCGATCTCCTCACCGGCAACGAGTTCCGCATCACGGGCCGCATGGGTCCGCACAGCACGATGAACGGCGGCGGCTACGACTACTTCATGGAGTGCACGCAGAGCCTGATCCGGGCCACCGTCCGCACCACGTTCAAGCGCAACGAGTCCCTCACCTTCAACAGCGTCTAGCACAGCGCGGAGAACAGGAGCACAGCATGCACAGCTTCGCCATTCTCAACACGCAGGTCAGCCTCGATCCCAGCAAGCCCGAGAACGAGTACTGGAACGAGGAGCTCGTCGGCTACATCATCAAGCTCGACGGGAAGTCCTCACTCCGGATCGTCACCAGCTGGGGCAACATCGAGTCCCTCAACACCGTCGGCCTCCGCGGCGAGTTCCACGCCGACCAGAGCGGCCGCTACCTCGGCCACGGCACGGTGCTCGGCATCGTCCGCGGCGACCTCGCCGAAGGGCTCCGCTCCGAGGGAGAGATCCCCGGCAAGAAGCTCAGCCACTGGGTGTTCAAGTGAGCCGGCAGCAGGTCTACACCAAGCGCTGTCGGGTGGGCTTCTGCTCCCGGCCCGGTGGCCCTCAACTCCCCGGCGTTCATCCCGGACGACGCCCCCTTCGGAGCCTGCCAGGGCTGCCTTCAGCAGCTCCTCAAGCTCGAGTCGTCGTACTCGTGCTCCTGCTGCGGAGCCGGCGAGGACTCGTCCACGAACGGCAGCATCTACGAAGCCGTCAAGCGCCTGGCCGCCGGAGAGCCAATCGTGCCCAAGTACGTGTGCAGGATCTGGTCGTCCGGACAGGTGATGGACCTCGCCTGGACCCAACACATCGGGATCTTCTGCACGGACGACGATCCCGTCGATCGAAAGCCGGTCGAGGAGGTCGTCGTCAAGCCCAACCACTCGTGGATCACGCCCTACCACAGGCTCGAGAAGAAGGCGGCAGAGATGAGCGCCGCGGAGAGGACAACATGAACGAACGCAGCCGCGAGTTTAGCACCGAAGACACGGTCGAGTCGACGCAGGGCTCACACAGAGGCAAGCGCGGGAGCGTCTCGCGCATCGCCTACGGCGAGATCTACCTCGTGTTCTTCGACGATGGCTCAGTCGAGTGGAAACGCGCCGATGAGCTCCGCAAGGTGCCCGAGCAGCTCAGCCTCGAAGATGAGTAAGAGCTGGGGCTGCTACTGCGTGAGGTGCGACTCGTTCGAGCACGCTCCGGACGGGACAGCGCTGCTCGAGCGGCGAGACTCGGGCCTGTGGTGCAACGTGTGCTGGGACTGGGCCCAGCTCCTGCCCAAGCAGGTCAGCGATGCTCTCGTGAGGGCGGAAGAGTCGGCAGCCCAGTCGATCGTCGGGCCTCGTTCAGAGTCCATCGTCCCGTCCCCAGGTTCTTGAGCATCTCCTCGATGTAGGTCGGCGGAACCACGCCGCCGCCAGCACGGGGTTCCAACCGGACCTCGTCCCACGGGTCGCATATAGAGCGACAGGGAACGGCCCCGCATATCGACATAGGCCACAGCCGCTGTCGGAACGTCTTCGGCGGCGGGATCGGATTGTGGCCCATCGTGATCTTCGCGTTGTCAGGATCGCCGCTCAGGAGTTGGTGCTCGAAGTCCCTCTGGAACTTCTTGACGAGCTCCTTCGTGTACTCGTCGTGCAAGCCGTGCTTCTTCAGGCCGCCAGACGTCCATGTCGTGTAGCGCTTCAGAGCACCGCGAGGATGTCGTCGCTCTTGAAGATCAGGAGCTCCTCGTCGCCCTTCGTGAACTTCGTCGCCCCGTAGGCGGCGTAGAGCACGGTGTCGCCGACCTCCACGGGCGGCTCGACGAGCTTGAGGCTCATGCCCTCGAGCGAGCCCGGCCCCACGGCCAGCACCTCGCCCACCTGCGTGTCCTTCTCCTCCGCGACGAGCACGATGCCCGTCTTCGTCACCTGCTCGGACTTCTGGGGCCGAACGATGACCCTGTTCCCCAGGGGCCTCGGGATCCCCGCGTCCTCAGGCAGTTGGCCTGCCGCCAGCTCTGGCATGCTTCAGCTCCTCCTCGTCGAGTTCGACCTTCCTGTCGATCTTCTTGATCGGCATGGGCCCACGGTACCTCCGGCCCATCTCCTTCACCTCGCCGTACACGTCGAAGTCGGCAGCTCCGAAGGGCACCACCACGACGTCGCCCACCTTCGTGTCATCGAAGCCGATGTACGTCCAGGTGCGGCCGTCGATGCCGTACACCTCGACGCCGCAGTAGGCGGGCGGCTCGGGAACGATGTGCGGCCCTTCCTCCTGCCACGGCGCCCGCCTCGAGAGCGGCGGGTCGATCAGGTGGTCCTTGAGCAGCCTGTCGATCGCACCCTGCGGGAACATGTCCAGGCTCAGGGCGTGAACTCCCTCTCGATCTCCTGCAGGAAGTAGATCTTCTCCCACCGGAGCCAGACGGTGCCGACCTCGCGCCGCTGCTGCTGCGTCTGGAGGAGGAACGCGTTGTACAGGACCAGCTTCGTCCTGGTCTCGAAGGCGTACTCGCCCTCGACGCTATCGTCCGAGCCCACCAGGTGCACCCGGACCAGCACCTTCGGCTTGCGCTTGCCTTCCCACTTCGAGAGGAGCATGATGCCCCCTACGACCAGCAGCGCGAAGCCGATCGGGATCAGCCAGCTCGCCGCCTCCCTCATGGCTCTAGCCTCTTCCCGCCCGGAAGGCGATAGCGCTCGTCGTTGAGGCAGCCCTGCATGTTCGTCTCGTACCTGGCGATCCAGTTGTTCTCGCGGAGCTCGATCCTGGAGGAGCGCTCCTTCTTCCGCGCCTCCTTGCGCTCCTCGATCTGGCGCCTCCGCTCCGCCGCGGCCGGACCGTTCAGCCTCTTGCGCTTGCTCAACTCATCACTCTCCCGATCGGTTGTTCGCATTCTACCCATCCGCTTGCGGTAAGCGCGCGGTGCAGTGGGTAACGCCTGTAACTATCTGTTCAAGTTTACCCGTGATCGCGCTCGAGCGCTCGGATCGCTCCCTGTGCCGGGTCCAGCTCTCTCAATGTGGATCCTCGGGACTCAGGCGGGTGTCGCACCCCGTTCATCGGGTGATCCCTGGCTGGCATCCTGGTCGTCGGGCGGCATGAAGTCCGACCGGCGCATGATGTAGCGCCTGTTGCGGCGCTCCAGGGAGGCGTAGGCGCGGGAGTGGGCCATGACGGCGGCGACGCAGGCGTCGATGCGCTTGGAGTTCTTGAGCTTGAAGACCTTCCACCCTCGCTCCGTCATCGTGGCCCCGGTGGAGTTGACCTGCTCCGAGAGCACCTGGTTCTTCTCTCCGCGGTGGCGGATCATGTCCGAGCGGCACGCCACGTAGAAGGACTGGTAGGCGTCCGCCATCTGGCTGGAAGACTGGATCATCGGGGCGACCGTGTACCCTGCGTCGCTGAGCTTCCGCGCGATGCCCTCGAAGAACCGCGGGTCGTAGACGATCTCGTCGACCTGGAAGCCGTACTTGCCCACGATCACGTCGTCGATGTACGGCGGGATCAGCTCCAGGTCGATCCTGCCGCCCGGGATGAACGTGTCGTGCGGCACGTCGTCCAGCGCCGACCAGACGTGAGAGTCGATGTACACCGGCTTCCCGTCGTCCTCGAGCCAGGCCCACGACAGCGCCGTGGTGTCGGAGGTCAGCGCGGCGTCGATTGCGAGCTGGACGGACGAGCCCTCAGGGATCCAGCGCAGCTCCCCGAGGTGCGCCGGGGCGTCGATGCTCATGGACTCCCACAGGCCGACGTCCAGCCACGCCTCTCGGGCCTTCGACCAGCGGTTCAGGTGCTCTCGCTCGAACTCCTGCTGGCTCGTGGACGGGTCGGTCCATGCCAGCTGCAGCTTGCGCATGCTGATGTGCTTCGACGGGTTGGCGATCTCCCACGCCTTCGGGTCGTCCACCGGGAACTTCGATGGAGCCTCGTACCACCAGAAGAGGTACGACCCGGGCACGTCCCTGAGCACCATCAGCCCGTCGTGCGGCCGCTCCAGGCGCGAGTCCTTCACGCTGCGGTCGTAGAGCTCGCCGAGGATCGTGTTCTTGTCGTAGCCGGCCGTGGTGACCGCCAGCGACTGCGAGTTCTCCCTCTTCACCAGCGACGTCTGCAGCGCCTCGTTGAGCTGCGCCTGCCGGTCGGTCGTCCAGGTGTGCAGCTCGTCGCGGACGATGAAGCTCGGCACCCAGCCGAACTGTGTCTTGCCGTCTGCCGAGATGCGCTTCAGGTTGCCGCGGTTCTCCTCGCACCAGATCGTGTTCTTGTTGGCGAGGAATACGTCGCGGAGCATCGGCGACATCTGCACCATGTCCACCGCCGGGCCGTACACGTTCATCGCGTTCTCGCGGCTGGATGCGCTGAGGATCACCCTCGGTGCGTTCTGGCCGGACAGTGGCGACAGGGCGTAGAGACTAAGGGCCGCCGCCAGCGTGCTCTTTCCGGCGCCCCGGGGCACTCCCAGGAGGATCGTCTGGTACACGTAGCGCCACTCCGAGGAGCTGGCGTCCCAGTAGAGGCGGTACATCTCCTCGAGGAAGTCTTTCTGCCAGTCCTCGAGCAGGAGCGGCTTGCCCGCCATCGAGCCGATCGTGTGCACGCAGTACTTCTCGATGAACGCGACGACGTGCGGGCCGGCCGACTTCTGAGGCAGCTTGCTGATGTCGAGAGCTCCGGATGAAGGGCTCATCGTCGCTACTTAGGACTAGCGCTCTAACTTGACGTGCTATTGCGCTACTAAGTGACTCGTCACTTCCGTCAACCGCCAACAATGCCCGAGCGCTCGAGAGCAGTTAGAGGAGCCTCCGACATGCTTGCCGCCTAGTTCACGCAGTTGTCGCAGACGCGCCGCCTGATGCTGCGGCCGCACGACGGACAGCGGCGCCTAGGCCGCTTCAGCTCGATCATGCCCTTGGCGTAGCCGCTCTGGATCATGAGCCAGGCGGCAGCTGCCGTGACGAGCCCTCCTGTCAGGAGATGCTCGTCGACGTGCACGGGCCTCAGCGCACTCCGTAGTGGATGTGGTTGCAGTGCTCCGCCATCGTGGAGGGGCCGTAGAAGCCGGCGCTCGGGATGGTGAGCATCGAGATCGTCATGTCCCTGCGGTTGCCGTAGCCGCCGCAGATCAGCTGCCACGGACGGAGCTCTCCGGGCGCCGCGTGGAGCAGGTTCGCCCCGGTGAGAGTCACTCCGCGGGCCATGCTGGACGCCACAGAGATGCCGTCGATGGACGAGACGTCCACGGCGAGGCCTCCGGCGTGGCCGTGCGGGCCGTCGTAGTGATGGTCGCTGCAGATGGCGAACGTGCCGACGCTGTGACCCTTCTCGATGAGGTAGACAAGGGCGTTCAGCGGGCGCCTGTCGATGTGCACCCACCTGCCGGCAGCCGACCAGACGGGCAGGCCCTTGGCCGCGCGCTCGAGCTGGTAGATCTGCTGGCCGTTGTCGTCGTGGTACCGGCCCTGCCTGTGGTAGGCGAGCAGCTTGGCGGCCGCAGCTGCCGCGCCGTAGTTCGGCGTCGGGTGCGGGATGCGACGCCTGCGCGCGGTGCGGTAGAGCCAGCGCTCGTAGCGCGTGAAGTGCGGAGCCAGCTTGGCGTGCGTGCTCTTCCCGTAGACGCCGTCCGCGTGGAGCCCGTGGTTGTGCTGGTACTCCTTGAGCGCCCTGACGAAGGACTTGCCGGCCCGCTTGGACTTGAGATCCATGGGCTCCCTCGAGCCCTGCTCGTGGAGCGCCCTCTTCACCGCCTTGACGTCGCGGCCGCTCTGGCCTGGACGGATCAGCTGCTTGAACGGGATCACAGCGCCTGTCCCTCCACAGCCGCGTAGTAGCCTGTCGCCCTGGTAAACATGTCCTGCCCGTTCACGACCAGGCCGGAGCCCGGGTATCCTGCCTCGCGCCACTTGATGGCGTAGGCGTTGCCCACGTTCCACGCTGCGACGCCCGCCTTGGCGGATCCGCAGTTCCTGATCCGGCTGGCAAGCTGAGTTGCGCCGTGCGGGATGATGAAGCTGGGCGTCCAGCGCTCCTGTTGCGTGAGGTCGGGATTGCTGGGCCCGTTCTCCTGCAGGATCCCTTCGTCGTCCAGGTCGGCCCATCCCTGAGCTACGGGATCGTTCGCAGACTCGAGGCTGGCGATCCTGGCGAGAGAGTGCGCTGGGAGCCCGGCGGCAGCTTCGGCCTCCGCCATCCGCTTGCGGAACAGGCACCTCGCCGTGGCGGGCCCGAGCACGCCGTCAGCGGTGAGCCCGAAGTGGCGCTGGGCGTCCTTCGTGCGCTTGGTGACCGAGGAGCCCCAGTGAGGAAGCGTCGGGTTCACGCCCTTGCTGAAGCCGTTGTAGATCAGCTCGTTCTTGAAGGCGTAGATCCCGTACGCGCCGCGCCCCTGAGGGTCAGCGGTGAAGTCCAGCCCGAGGCCGTAGAAGTACGGCCATGCTCCTCTCGATGCGCTCATGCACTCCTCCCATAGCCTGGTGCACGGCTATTCAGGTCAGAGATTGACCGGGAGGAACTCGCCGCTCAGGCCCTCGGCGACGATCGTGCGCTGCGGATGCTCCACCTTGAGCTTCTCGCGGATCGTGTAGTAGTGAGCCGCGTCTGTGCGACGCGTCGGGTTGCGCTCTGTGCTGCGATGCTCGAAGATGAACACGCCCGTCGCGTCGAACGTGCCCAGCAGCGGAGAGTGAACGTGCCCGTCGCCCTGGAGGTAGAACTTGTTGCCGTTCTCGTCGTCTGCAGCCACGCACCAGTGCGATGTCTCGTATCGCAGCGTCGGGAACGCACGGTACATCGCTCGGGAGTGGAGAGGGGCGATCTGCTTCTCCTGGTCGACGCCAGTCTGATCCCACACGCGCTGCTTGTCCAGCGTGTTGAAGTAGCCGTACTCGGCCGAGACGTAGTTCGCGGCGTCCGTCTCGAGGATCTCTCGCCAGCGCTCCGATCTCTTGCGCAGCACCAGGTCGGCGTCAAGCACCATGAGCCAGTCGTTCTCATCCACGTCGAACGTTCGGGCGAGCTGCAGCATGAGATTGCGCTTCTCCACCTCGTTGCCGGCCCACGGCTCCCGCGGACGGTGCATCACCAGCGGCAGCTCCGCGACGTCGCACGCCTCGACTATGGCGTCCACCTCCGCCTGGCTGCTGATCGGCCTGTCCATGCTGCCGGGGAAGAGCTGGTAGGCTCCGTCCACTGCCACCAGTCCGTCCAGGACGGGAGAAGCCGCGGAGATGCACGACTGGAGCCACGTCGGGCTCTCGTCGTACCAGCTCAGCATGCCGATCACCCTCACTCGATGATGTCTCCGCCGTGCCAGACCGGGCCGCAGATGCCTCCGGCGTGCACCGCCTTCGTCTCGTACGCCATGAGCATGTTCAGCCCGTCCTCCGTCTTCTTCGTGCTCCTGACGACCATTTGGCTCATGATGGCGATCTGGCGAGAGCACTCCTCGAACGCCTTCGTGATCTCTCGCATCGAAGCGTTGAACGCCTTCGCCGTATCGTTGAACGCGACGATGATGGGCTGGGGCTTCACGGGTCGTGCGGCCTCCAGCTCGTGCCCGACCACATCTCCTTGCCGGAGCCGAAGAAGTCGACGAAGTCCGTCGAGGCCTCGGTGAGGGCGGCGATCCTGCGCATCAGCTCCATGAGATCGTCGCTCTCCCTGTCCGGCGGGTCGATGCCCGCGTCGATCAGCGCCTTCCGGTACAGCAGCAGCTGCGCCTCCAGCTCGTTGATCTTCTTCCGGTACGAGAGAGCTACCGCCTCGGCGGTCGCCTGAGCCAGCTCCTGCTCCGGGTAGAACATCGTGCAGTCATCGTACTCACTGGCGTCCATCAGAACGGGACATTGGGGATGTGCCCATCGGGCCACGGCGCTCCGTGGAAGAACAGCTCCCAATCGCGCTCGGTGACGTTCTTGTACCAGTCCGGCTCGAACCACCACTCGGGATGCAGGTTGATCTGGCGCCTGATCAGCGCGTCGCCGAACCAGGGCCGGTCCTCGGGATCGCCGTCGCGGAATCGCCCGTTGCTGTCCGAGACGTAGCAGTTCCTCCACTTCGATGCGTACGCGCTGAAGAAGTGCTCGTAGTCCTTCCACAGCACGGCGGGCGTGGGGCAGTGGAACGAGACCTTGAGCCCGGACCACTGCTCCATCCGGAGCGGCACGTCCCTCTCGTCGACGTGGAGCCCGACGTCGTGGCCCATCAGGACGAGCTCCTTCATGCAGAAGACTGCGTCATCGTTGGAGTAGAACGGGTTGTTCTCCATGATGTAGTACGTGCTGTGGTAGCCGTGCAGCTCCTCCCACCTGCCCATCTCCAGCGCCGCCTCGATCGAGTAGTCGATGTCGTGACGGATGAAGTGCTGGTCGAACTCGCCCTTGAGGTACATCGTCTCCAGGCGCCCGACTGTGAAGGGCCTAGCCCTGTGAGGCTCATTCGCCTCTCTGGGTCGCTCCCTAAGAGCTATGAACGGATCGGTCAATGGTTTCTATCAGGGAAGGGTGGCGTATCCGGCGTGAGTCAGTTCCAGGCTGACCTGGCCGTTCTGACTCGTCGTGAACTTGACGTACGCCGGGCCGAACCCGCCGGCAGCGTGGCGAACGACGTTCTTCGAGACTGTTACGAAGTATACGTCGTCCTCATCGGAGATGAACTGCATCGCCTCCTCGGCGCGCTGTCGCTCTGCCTTGTAGCCGACTCTGTGCTTGTCGATGGCTCGCCGCGAGTAGTAGCCGAGGATGTCCATGTCGGTCTTAGTAGACCTCATCGGGCGAGACCTCGCGGACGAACTTGGCAGGCACGCCAGCCACGACTGTGCCAGCTGCCACGTCCTTCGTGACGACAGCACCGCTGCCGACGAGGGCTCCCTCGCCGATGTGCAGGCGCTGGTTGATCTTGGCGCCGAGGCCGATCCAGGCGCCGTCGCCGATCGTGACGCTCCCTCCGATCAGGGCTCCCGCGACGATGATGCAGTTCTTGCCGATGTGGGCGTTGTGCGCCACGTGAACGAGATTGTCGATCTTCGTGCCCTCTCCGATATACGTGCTGCGCCAGGAGCCGCGATCGATGCACGCGTTGGCGCCGATCTCCACGTCCGGCCCGATCACGACGCCGAAGTCGTGCGCCTTGGCGAACCAGGTGCCGTCCTCGAGTCGCTCGTAGCCGAAGCCGGGCTGGCCGATCGCCGAGTTGGGGCCGATCTTCTGGCCCTCGCCCTCGAAGCGGACGACCTTCCAGTAGACCTGCGCGCCGGGATAGAGCACCGGCAGGTAGTACTCCTCAGGACCCTCGCTCAGCTCCGGAACGTCCACTCTTGAGCACCTCCTCCAGGCGGTCGACGACCATCGCTGCCCTCTCCGAGGGCAGACAGCCGGTCATGGGAACCACGATCGGGGCTCCGGCGTCGGAGGCCATGCGCTCGGCCACCGTCATGCACACGTCGACGTCACCGCCCTGCTCCACCGAGATGTAGTCCGATGCGATCACGAGCGGCTTGCCCATGTCGACGATGTTCTTCGTGCCCTGGACGATCAGCGAGACGGCGGCGTAGATCGAGCACTCGTCCGGCACGATGTGAGTGCAGTGGACGATGGCGTCCGGATCGTGGAAGGCGACCGCCTTGAGCACTGCGTCGAAGCTGGAGACGTCCATGAACTGGGCATCCCACGCGTCATCCGCGATCGCCCGAGTTGCCACGACCGCGGCGCCTGCGTCCTTGAGCTTCTCTGAGATGCCGGCGCCGAGCTGCGTGTCCGAGCCTGTGAGCAGGATCCTCTTGCCCGCGAAAACGGGCCTGATGTCCGTGCCCCGCCTCACCCGCCGTTCCCGTCGGGCCCCTCGCCGCGCTCCATCTGCTTGCGCGCCTTCTTCAGCGTCTTCTTGAAGCGGCGGGCCGACGCGGCCACCTCGTCGGGGAGCAGCGCCTTGTCGGCCTCCTCCACCGCGGCGAGCATGTCGTACGCTGCGAACAGGATCTTCTGGACGAACTTGCTGTCGCGGTAGTGCACCTCGACGGGACCTTGCGAGTGCTGCAGGTGGATCGGGTGGTCGGGCACGTCCGCAGACGGCTTCGTGTCCAGGTCCCACGATCCGTCCTTGCGCGGAGTGAGCTGCGCCCAGGCGATGTCGACGCCGACGCCGCGGACGAGCATTGCCGCGATCATCGGGTCCAGGTGAAGGACGAGGTACGCGGCGTTCTTGTCGTCGGACGCCCACGGGATCTTCGCCCACTTGAGGCTCAGGTCCAGGCGCTTCATCAGTCCGATCTCCACATCGTCTCCCTCAGGTAGCTTGCCCTCGGCTGCATCATACCCCCGGGGGCGGTTCGTTCATCGGGCTCTCGCCCACTCCGTCCTCGAGCTTCTGCAGCCCCGACTTGCCCGCGATTGCCATCAGGCCCAGCCGCGCCCGAGCGCTCGGCGAGAGGCCGAGCAGGTTGCCCAGGGAGATGCTGAGCTGCATGTAGTGCCGCTCCACCTCCAGCGCCTGGTTCTTCACCCACTTCCCGCCGTGCCCCTGCACCATCACGCCGTTGTCGTCGATGTGTGCCTGCGCCTCCCGCATCCGGGCGATGCAGATCACGAACTGCTCCACTGCGTAGCGGTCGGACGTCTGCAGGATGGGCTCGATCTCCTCGACGACCTCATTCCAGAGGTCGATCATCTCGTTGGGCAGCGTGAGAGGGGCGTCCGCAGCTCCGCGGTCTCCCAGCACGACCAGCTCGCCGTGCTTGGACTCGTCGTACGTGCCGTCGCGTTTGTGCGCCTCGATCGGCTTGGGCGGGCGGCCTACCACGGCTCCACCACCGACCTCGCCACTGGCCCGACGACTGCTCCGCAGACGTTCATGCGATCGCCCATGATCATCACGATCGCCTGCGAGCGGCGCTCTCTGCTCCCGTGCCAGTCGAGTTCGTCCATGAGCTCCAGGATGAGCCTCGGCTTGCGGTTGCTCTTCGACTTGCCCTTCACTCGCACCTCCCCGGCCGTCGTGAGGTAGTTTTCTCCGGGCTTCGGGTTGCGAAACTCCAACGGCCTCCACCTCGGAGGGAGAGCCGCGCAGTACCCGAACGGATCCTTGACCTCTTCCATCAGCTATCAAGGACGACGACGCGGGGAGAGTTGGTGAACTTGTAGCGTGAGTCCAGCAGGGAGCAGTTCACGACGTGCGTGCGCCCGATCATGTCCTCTCCGGCAGCCTCGTGCACGTGCCCGCAGATCACCAGGTCGGGCTTGTTGTCCACGATGTACTCCCTCAGCGCCCTGGAGCCGATGCTCTGTCCGTTCCACGCCGTGTCAAGGCACCCGAGCGGCGGGCCGTGCGAGACGATCACGTTGCACCTGCCGGTCTGCGCCTTCTGCAGCTGCATCGCTATGAAGTTGTCGTTCGCCTGGAACGCCCAGTCGTTGCGGGCCAGCGTCCAGGGCAGCGAGAAGAACGTGTTGTTGTAGCCCTCCGAGCCGATCGTCTGTCTAGCGCCGGGATCGAGGTAGTGCCAGTTGAAGCTCCTGATCAGGTTCGAGCGATCGTGGCCGCGCTGGTCCTGGAGCCAGAAGTCGTGGTTGCCCGGGATGGCGAGGATCCCGTGCTTGTAGCGTATCGTCTGCGCCCTGAGCCACGGGGCGAGCTTCTCGGTCGCCCAAGACCACGACATCGGCACGTCCCTCTCGCACTCGATCGGGACTATGTCTCCGGCAAGGACGAGCATGTCCGCCGCGGGAGGCTGGAAGCCGAGGTGGCCGTGCAGGTCAGCTGCGCAGGCGATCCGCATCCATCGCCCTCTGCACCCTGCGCCGAGCCTCGTCCACGAAGCGCCAGCATCCCGTCTTCTCGAGGAACGAAATCGTCCTGGCCGCCTCGTCTAGCTTGCGCTCGATGTCTGCGCCGCACGTCCCGTCGCTCCAGGCCGGCATCGCCAGGAGCCACTCGCGCTCCCGATCGCTGAGCCCTAGCCCGTCCACTTCTCGAAGACTGAGTTCGCGGCCTCCAGGAGCATCACGCCCATCTCCTGGGCGGGCGTAGTCATGAACACGCCCTCTTCCAGCGGCGGGTCGAACTCGGACTGAACGGCCACCCTGCCCTCGCCCTCGTCCTCGAACGTGATCGTCACACGCGCCATGTCAGCATCCTACACCTGGTGGATCCGCTCGAGGTAGCGTTCGATCTCTTCGACATCGTGGTCACCCAGGTGCTTTCGGAGCGCCTCCGCGGTCTCGGCGTGGGCCCTGTGCTGGTTGGCGCCGTTGTTCGGCTTGCACTCGGCTATCGCCTTCCAGCCGCACACGTCGCACACCCTCTGGACCTCGTTGAAGTCCCAGACCATCCGGGCCGAGCTGACAACTGTCACTCCATGCCCACGATGTCGTTGTGCGCCTGGACGCCGACGATGGAGAGCCTCCTGCCCCACGATGACCGGGCAGGGATCGAGGTCGGCATCTTGTGCCGATCGCTGTACACGGCGTCGCCGACGGCCCATCCCATCACGACGATGACGATCGGCGACATGATCTCCATCGCGGTCCATCGGCCAGTGATCAGCGACGCCACGAGCAGCCCGCACCAGATCAGCAGGATCGAGCAGCACGGCGCAGCCATGCGCCCGCTCACCGCTTGGGCCCTTCCTCGATCCACATCTTGCGCTCCATGGCTGTGAGTTCCGTCCAGGAGATCCGCATGGGCATCCACTTCACGACGCCGTCCACCATCACGCTGATCCGCAGGCCGTGGGGCTCCGCATCGACGAACACGCCGTTCTTGCGGCTCCTGTCCGTGGCGTCGATGCCCTTCATCCCACCACGCTGAGCCTCTCCGCCAGCGTGTCTCCGCCCACGATCGACCTGATCGACCGCATCACGATGTACGGCGAACTGATCCGGTTCGTGAAGTCCGGGAGCCGGAACCGGCCCTCCCTCGCCCGTCCGTACGTGCTGCCGATCACTGCATAGAGCTCGGGGAAGCCCTGCTGGGGCAGCGTGCCTCCGTCGCAGGCAGCGTACGCTCCGTTCGGCGGCATCTTGGACGGGAACACCGTGCCCACCGGCAGAGTGGCGCCATGCCTCGTCACGATCAGGTAGCGCTCGGTCACGAACCTCTCCTGATGGCGTCCGCGATGCGCCAGTTCCTCTTCGCCAGCTGCACCAGGCCGTTCGCCATGGCGACGTTGCCCCGCCGGTCGTACTCCCGGGCCTCGTGCTCCCTGGTCTCGGCGTCCTCGTCCCTCTCGGGGTCGGGCAGCTCGAAGCTCACCGGCGCTGCCTCTCCTCGAGGCGCCGCGTCCACTCCATCAGGGAGCAGCCCAGGTTGAAGCCGGCGAGGAGCACAACCCACCTGGCGAACCAGTGGTCGAAGTACTCGTACGCCGCCAGCAGGGCCCACGTGATCGGGCACGACCAGACGACGATCCAGATGCGCCAGAGCCGCCTCATGCCTCGCGCTCCAGCTGCTCCAGGCTGATCTCGCCCCGTGCGTAGCGCTCCTGCGGCGTATCGAGCGTCTCATCCTCCGGCCTCTCCAGGGCCCACTCGAAGAGGGCTGCGAATAGGGCGAAGACGATGCACCCCGCGATTGCCGCGACGCCCAGCTCGATCGGCGCCAGCGTGTAGAAGAAAGCCCACGAGAGCGCGTTGTGAGTTCGGTCGGTCGGGACCGCCGTGGGCATCCAGATCCACGCCGGCGCCATCCCCGCGAGCCAGGCGAGGATCGCGAGCAGTGTGACGATCCTGAGCGGCCTCACTTAACCGCCCTCCCGTGCGCCGGCCACCACGTTCCGTCCGGCTGCCTCACCGCAGGCACCCACACCCTCTCGCCGCTGCCCGGGAGCACGACCTCGATCTTCGTCCCGTGCAGCCGCTGCGGATGGTGCCAGTCCATCAGGAACGCCGGGAAGCAGACGCAGGCCCAGACGAGCAGCCCGACGAGGAAGGCGACGCCCTCGCCCTCCATGCCGATCATCACGAAGAGCAGGCCGATCACGCCGAGCACGACGCTGATGATCAGGGGCCATGCGTTCAGCGCCTGGTACACGTACGTGTAGTGGTGGAGGATCGCGCCTGTCACCTACCCGCCCTCCCGGCGAGCAGCTCTAGGAGCGCGATGAGTAGCAGGAGCACGACGACCGCTCCGAAGCCGAACAGCGCCGCGCTCAGCGCTCCCAGCCCCGCGAAGACCCAAGGCGCGAGCCCTCCCAGACGTCCGCGACGCTTCAGCGGCGTCCGCCCCGCGTCCTCCGCAAGCCGTAGGTGCTTGTGTGAATGCTGCATTGCTCTCCGATCGGTCGAGGGCGACTCAGACGACGACTCGCCCGTTTGCCTCGCGCAAAAAAAGAACAAGGACGCGGAATGTCGCAGCGCCGCGAGCGTTGCTCGAGGCCCCCCTAGCGGGCGTCGCGTCTCTCACTGCTCCACCCACTTGCGCCCGAACATGCGGCGTATGCCTCTTCCGGTGGGCTGCCTGGCGGCGGGCTTGGCGTACATGCCGACGTGGTTGTGGTACTCGTCGATGGAGATCCACTGGTTCGGGTCGATCTCCCTCACCGGGGAGCAGACGACGGACTTCACGTCGTCGAGGCAGACGATGGACTGGTGCGCCAGCACCGGCTGCGCCCACATGGACTCGAAGTACTCCCACTTCAGCGTCGAGGGGTGGGGCGCAGGGTGGTGCAGGGCAGGGCTGTACGGATCGACCTTAGCCACGGGCTTCCTCGCTGTAGCGCCGGGATGGGTCCACGCTGTTGCCGGCCCTGCACCGCTGTGTGCATCCGCACGGCGCCGTCCACATGCCGCTGCTGCCCTTCACCAGCCTGTAGCACTGGCCGTGGCCGTCGTCCGGCGCCCAGTGCTCCAGCCCCACGGCCGGGTCGGGGTCCAGCACCTCGTCGAACAGCACGTCGGCGCTCAGCGCGATTCCTCCGGGGTGGCAGATGCTGCGCTGCCAGAGCAGGGTGCCGATGAGGGCGCCGTTGTCACGCTTGCCGTCGTAGCTGGCGCTGTCCCTCGTGCCCTCCCTGCCGTGACGGATCAGCATCAGGTGCTGCTTCCCGGATGCACGCACTGGTGTGTTAGGCAGAATGCATACGCCGCTGTGCCGCCTGTGCTGCGATCCTCGCGGGTCTCGAAGAGACACTCTCCCAGCGGCACAGCCTCACGGTGCCGCTCCTCCCTGTCAGGGATGGTGAATCCGAGTGCACCCTTGGCCTTGTGGTCGTGCTGCTTCCAGATGACGAACCAGTGCGGCCCGCCGACATCGGGGATGCAGTGGACCGAGAGCAGGCTCTTGTCGGCGTGGTGCTGCAGCTCGTCGAGGTAGGCGCACAGCGCCTCCTGCTCCTGCGTGTCCCACACGTGGTGCCTCGTCACCTTCGCATCGCCTCCCGCTCCTGCCGCTGCCTCACCAGCAGGGCGCAGTACTCCGCCGTGTGCCCGGGCCACGTCCTGCAGGCGCCGCACTTCATGCAGCAGCCGATGCAGTTGCACTGGTGGGCCGGCTCCGTGTTGCCGCCGGTGGCGTAGTTGTACCGGGAGTTGTCGATGGCGTACAGCGTCATCCGCTGTAGCCTCCGGCGAAGCCGCCCACAGGGTACGAGAAGTCGGGCGGGAGCAGGCTCGGGGTGCGGCCCGCCTTCTGCTGCCTGCGCCACGCCACCAGCTTGGCGTCGTGATCCACGACGGTCTCTTCGTCGCAGAGGTCCGTGAGGTAGCGGATGGCGGCTGCCGCGATCTGCACTGCCTCTGTGACGCCACGGTGGGTGGTGCCCTGGCCGGAGCGCACCTCCTCCCAAAGCTCGTCCATCTCCTCCTTGATCACGGCCCAGCCCTCGTGCGGGGTGAACATGCTGCTGCGCTCCTCCTCGGTGAACTTCACCTCGGCCTCGACCATCTTCAGCGCCGTGCTCTTCTCCACGGTTCGATTCTACCTCATGCCCTGCTTGCGCTCTCGCCTGCAGTCGGCGCACTGCGGAACGTATGCAACGTGCCACTCGTGCCACCTCGCCTCGTAGCCCACCGACAGCTCCTCCAGCGTGATCTCCTCGCCCGGAGTCGCCGCGTTCGCCATGATCAGGTCGACCTCTGTCGCCGGATCGCCCTCGACGATGTGGTCTGGCCTCTTCACGCGGACGTACATCGCCACGACCTTCTGGCCATCGTCCTTCGAGAACGGGTACGTCGGCACCAGGGAAGTGAACTCGCCGAAGTCGCGCCACCAGACGCCGTTCTCGTCGACGAAGACGCGGTCCGGGATGCTGCTGGGCCCGATGACCGGCACCTAGAGCTTCACCCACACCCGTAGGTAGGCGAGCAGCGCCCGCATGTCCGCCAGCAGCCGTCTCATCGGCGCAGCAGATGCGGGCTATTCATAGCGACGATGCCGACAATGTGAGCCCTGTTGCGAGCGCGGAGCTTCTGCGTCACGTGGCGCAGGTGAGACTTCACGGTCTCCTCGGAGATGAAGAGCCGCGGGGCGATCTGCGCGTTCGTCAGGCCGTGCGCGACGAGTTCGATCACCTCCAGTTCACGATCAGTGAGTTGTGCTTCCCGTGTTGACACACTGCCTCCTTCGGCTCGGGTCTCGATGGGAGGTCGTTGAGGTGGCGCACCTTGGAGAGCATCTGGCTCACGCGCGACTCGGTGATGCCCATGTGCCGAGCGATCTCGAACTCCGTCTGGCCATACGCCGTCCGGATCACGACCTCCCTGTGCCGATCGCTCGGGCAGGAGCCCAGGAGCTCGCGGAGGAGCTCCTCGCAGATGGCGCCGTCAGCGTCCACGACAACATTCGGATCGGCGATCTCCCATTCGTCGGTCTCGCCTTCGTCGGAGAGCTGGGCGTGAATCGAAAGGAACTTGATCGTCGCCCTTGAGCTGCCCGCCTTGCCGAACTGGCTCCTCAGCGTGTCGAGCACATCCCACATCATCTCGCGCACGAGCCTGCCCCTCACCGAGCTCCTGCCGCCGCTCAGGTCGACCTTGCGAGACGCCTCGACGAGAGCAAGAGCCACTGCGCTCTCCACCTCGTCGGAGTGGCGCCTGTAGCCGTAGAGCTGCATGAAGCGACCCTTGACCAGACCGACGAGATCTGAGTTCTCCTCGACGACGCGGTTCGACTCGAGCAGGTTGACTGCTCTACTCACGGCTGTACCAGCGGCTGATCGACGGGACGCCGTGCTTCGGCAGGTTGATCTGGGAGCCCGCTCGCCCGAGGCCGTACGCACGGAACGCGTCGTCGATCTCCTGCACGCTCCACGTCAGCACGTGAGTCGTCGTTCCTCCGGTCCAGTCCGTGCGCCGATCCTCGTGGAGCGGCACCTCGATGTAGGCGTGTTCGTAGCCGTGCAGGCTGAGCAGCAACTTCGCGAGATCGCCCTCGCTGAGGTGTTCG
>Ga0157369_10003967_pt1 | contig 17542 bp, 14 predicted proteins | sample C25metaG_FD_113461 | JGI IMG/M metagenome (GOLD analysis project Ga0157369, IMG submission 113461) | Corn rhizosphere microbial communities from Kellogg Biological Station, Michigan, USA - C2-5 metaG | ecosystem: Host-associated > Plants > Roots > Rhizosphere > Soil | place: USA: Michigan... | reverse complement strand
TCTGGCGAGCGAAGACGCGCCGACCGGCGTGGTCATTTCCGCGGGGGCAGGCGCGTTCTCATCGGCTCAGATCGTGGAGTCGCCCGGCATCAATCTCGGCCACGGCGCGACGGCGGAAACGGTGTCGGATAACTGGTCGAAAATCTCCGACTTCACCAACTCGAAGCACTACACCATGGGCGGCGAGCATAGCGGCCACTTCCTCGAGCTGCTCAACACGCCGGTAGTTTCTTAGGGATGCTTCGGGCCACCGCTTCGCGGTGCACCTCAGCATGACGAGATTGGTGCTTATCCCAACGCGTCATCCTGAGGTGCGAGCGGAGCGAGCCCCGAAGGATTACCGTCCGGGATTGGAAGGATTGAGCGGCTTCAGGCCGGAGGCGTTCTCGGCCGTCTGCAGCAGTTTCACGAACTCCCCGCGGTAGCCGAAGCGGTCGTCACCCTTTGCTTTTTCGGCAATCGCTATCGCACGTTCGAGGTCGAAGTCCTTCACATAGGGATCGTGACGCAGGAGCTGTGCGCTTCCGGCGACCGCCGCCGCAAAGCGCATGTCGGGCGGGACGCGGGCGAAATCGCGCAACACATCCGCATCGGTGATCGGCCGCGTGATGAGATGTGAGACCGTCTCGTTCGGCAACTTGTAGCGGATCTTCAGGAAGGCGAGTTCGCTGCCACTGTCCTGCTTCGGATGCTTGCCGTACCGCAACGGATCGGCCGTCACGGCCTTCGAGCCTACAGGCGTGATCTCGTAGAGCGCCGTCACCGTGTGGCCCGAGCCGATATCGCCGGCATCGACCTTGTCGTTGTTGAAATCGGTGCGGTTGAGCAGCCGCGTCTCGTAGCCGATGAGACGATACTCCGCGACCCGCGCGGGATTGAACTCGATCTGGATCTTCACATCCTTGGCGATGGTGAAGAGCGTGCCTGCGACCTGCTCCACGAACACCTTGCGCGCTTCGTTGATCGTATCGATGAACGCCGCGTTGCCGTTTCCGGCCTGGGCCAGCTTCTGCATCATGTCGTCATTGTAGTTGTCGTCACCGAAGCCGAGGCAGGTCAGCTCCACGCCCTTGTCGCGCTCGCCGATCACGAAGCCTTCCAGCGCCTTGGGATCGGTGATGCCGACATTGAAGTCGCCGTCGGTCGCGAGCAGCACGCGGTTGACGCCGCCCTTGATGAACGTGTCCTCCGCCAGCCTGTAGGCCATGCGGATGCCCTCGCCGCCCGCGGTCGAGCCGCCGGCATCGAGCCTGTCGATGGCGAGCATGATCCTGCCGCGATCGGCGCCGGAGGTCGGCTCCAGCACCACACCGGCATTGCCGGCATAGGTGACGATCGACACACGGTCTTTCTCATCGAGCTGGTTGACCAGCAGCCGGAACGCGCTCTTGAGCAGCGGCAATTTGTTGGGCTCGTCCATCGAACCCGACGTGTCGATCAGGAAGACGAGATTGGCCGGAGGACGGGCCGCCTTTGGAAGATCGAATCCCTTGATGCCGATGTGCAGGATCTGCGTGTCGGGATTCCACGGGCTTGGATAAACCGCATAGCTCGCGCGGAACGGAACGGCGCGTGCTTCCGGCAAGGGATAGGAATAGTCGAAGTAGTTGACCATCTCCTCGACGCGCACCGCATCTGCGGGCGGCATCGCGCCGCCGTTCAGATAGCCACGCACCACGCCATACGATGCCGTGTCCACGTCGATCGAAAACGTCGAAACCGGATCGTGCGCCGCAACCTTGACCGGATTGGGCGAACTCTGCGGGAATTTCGAGGTGTTGCTCGGCTGCCAATAGCCGGGCGCAGGTTGACTCGCCGCGCGTTTGTCGACCAGACCCGCCACGGCGGCGCGTGCCTCGTCCATCTGGATCATCGGGGCTGGCAGCTCCGCTGGTGGCGGCGGCGGCGCGGTCTTACTCATGACCACCACTTTGAGTTCTTCCGGAGTCTTTTCGGTTCTTGCTGTTTGGTTTTCGCAGGCCGCGAGTGCAAGCAGGCTCGTCACCGCGACCGCGCCGAGCATGGCGTTGAGATGTCTGAGACCGTATTTCATCGAACTCCCCTTCGAATGAATACGGATGAAGGCTGAGCGCGCATTTCGTCGGAGCGAGGGCGCGATTGCGGCAGATTGGCGGCGTCAAAAAGAAAATGGCCGGGCAGCGACGCCCGGCCATCGTCATTCACTTAGTCTTCTAACTATTTGCCGAGAACCTGGAAGGACGGTGCGGGCACCGCTCCGAAGGGACCCTGCCAGCCGCTGCCGTCATTGTAAGCGGCGGTGACCTGGTCGATTTCGTCCGTGGAATTGAATGCCCACGCGTCCCAAGTATCTCCTTCGGCGCTGACGACCACCCAATACGGTGTGCCGCCCTTAAGCTTTGCTCTAACGTTCGCGACGGCCATGGTGCAGCAGTCGCCGAAAATGCCAAGACCGGTCGCCTGGCCGCCATCGAGCATTTTTCCTGGCACGCCGCCGGCGTCGTCATAGATCGCCAGATCGACGGCATTCGTGCCGGCAGCCCAGCCTACGCCCGCATCGATTTCCTTTGCGGTCATGTCGGATGCCGGTGTGAACTGCAAAGCCACGGAGTACGCAGCACCCACGACCGAGTCGGGACCCGAAATCGTGTTTCCGTAGCAGCAGAAATACAGCCCCTTCGGATACTTCGTGCCGACGTTGCTGAAGATTGCTGACTTACCTGGAAGCACCGCGGGAGGAGCGTAATGCCCCGAACCGGCGGTTACGCTGGTGGTACGCTTATCTTTACTCAGGGTCGCGCCAGTGACCCCAGCTGCTGATGCTGCAGAACCGGCAAACGCCAGAGCAGCGAGCGCAACAAGTACCCGTTTGATCATTCAACCCTCCTGTTGTTGGTGAGAAGAACCCCTACGATCACGCCTTGTTGATGTGCGGACGGTAGGGCCGGTGCGGGGATGCAGCAATGGCGCTGACTGCATAGGAACTGGCAGTAGACGGCTGATCGCCTCGGCTTTTCGGCTGCCAAACAACAGCGCTCTTGACGGGAAAAACGAGAGACCAGCCGCACTTATGACACTAGTGTGAACTGCCGGTTAGTGTCTCCGGCGACAATTTGCAAGGTTTGGACGCATGCTCATTTCGCATGGCTGGCAGAATTTGCAGCGCAACAATGACGCACCATTTGCAGTCCGAGCGGCCACCATGAGGGGCCGAACGGAGAGGCAGATGTATACGAATTACGCGAACGGCGAAGTCTATGGCTCGCGGTTCTTCGACTGGGCGGCAATTGTCGGCGCGGCGGCCCTCGTGGTCCTGACGTTCAACAATCTCGCGCCCCAGCAGGGCTCACAGACGGCAGCGGCACCCGCGCACACGGTTGTCGTCAGCGCTGACAAGCACCACGCCGGCTAAGCGGCGATTTCCTCGAGGACCACATCGTGTCCCCACAGGAGTTCGACATGGCCGAGCACATGATCCTTGGTCTGATCATGCAGCGGCACGCCGCGATGCATGTGATGCTCGAGATAGAGCGTGCGGTCGCCCTTGAGGTCCGCACGTGCGACCTGGATGTTGGGATCGCCTGACGTATCGTACTGACGGGCAAGCGCGGCGCGCACCTCCCTGTAGCCGCGCTCGTTGTGGATCGCGGAGACCTTGTAGGTCTCCGCGTCCGCTTTATCGAACAGCGCGAAAAAGCGGAAATCGCGCATCAGCTTCGGCGACAGATACTGCTCGATGAAGCTTTCGTCGCGGTAATTGGCCCAGGCATATTTGAGCGCGCCCATCCAGTCGCCGGAACCGGCGAGATCGGGAAACCAGTCGCGATCCTCGTCCGTCGGCCGCTCGCAGATACGCTTGATGTCGTCCATCATGGCGTAGCCGAGCGCATAGGGATTGATGCCGGAATAGCGCTTGTCGCCGAACTCGGGCTGGAAAACGACGCTCGTGTGGCTGTGCATGAATTCCAGCAGCGAGCCTTCGGTGATCAGCCCGCGGTCGTAAAGCTGGTTCATGATGGTGTAATGGACGAACGTGGCACAGCCCTCGTTCATGACCTTGAGCTGGCGCTGCGGATAGAAGTATTGCGCCATGTTGCGCACGATCCTGAGCGTCTCACGCTGCCAGGGCTTCAGCGAAGGCGAGTGTTTCTCGAGGAAGTAGAGGACGTTCTCCTCGGGCAGCTTCTCGTCGATGTCGAATTCCGCGTCCGGATCGGGCGTCGGCGGCGCGGCAGGCGGCTCGATGCCGGCGGGAAGCGTGCGCCAGAGCTCGCTGTATGCCTCTTCCTCATAGGCCATGCGGCGGCGGTGCTTTTCGAGCACGCGTTCCTTCGACGGCCGCGGCGGGCGGCGATAGCGGAACACGCCCTGGTCCATCAGCGCATGCGCCGCGTCGAGCACGGCCTCGACCTCCTCACGGCCATGGCGCTCTTCGCAAGCCGCGATGTAGCGCTTGGCGAAGGCGAGATAGTCGAGAATGCCCTCGGCATTGGTCCATTGCCGGAACAGGTAGTTGTTCTTGAAGAAGTGATTGTGCCCGAAGGCGGCATGCGCCATCACCAGCGCCTGCATCGTCATCGTGTTCTCCTCGAGCAGATAGGAGATGCACGGGCTGGAATTGATCACGATCTCATAGGCGAGCGCGGAATAGCCGGCGCGATAGAGCGTCTCCTCGCGCGCGAACAGCTTGCCGAAACTCCAGTGGCTGTACATCAGCGGCATGGCCAGCGACGAATAGGCATCGAGCATCTGTTCCGACGAGATGATCTCGATCTGGTTCGGATAGACATCGAGCCCGAGGTCCTTGTGTGCGATCTCCTCGATGGCCTTATAGGTGCGATCGAGCGTCGCGAAGTCCCATTCCGCGCCGGAAAAGAGAAGCTTACTCATCCTTCGGGGCTCGCTTTGCTCGCACCATTCACGCCTCTGCCTTCCGGAACAGCTCGTGGAATACCGGGAAGATATCGGCGGGGCGGGCGATGCGCTTGGTGGCGAAATTGTCCCACGCGGCGGCCACTGTGCGATAGGCACGCCACAGCTCGGCGCCGGAATCCTCGGACGCGAAAACCTCCATCTCGCGCTCGTCGAGGATTTCGATATAGGCGTAGTACTGGCACAGCGGCATGATCTCCGCGTTCAGCAGTTCTACGCAATGGCGTGCGTCGCCGCTCTGGGTGTAGCCGTCGCTCGCCTGTGCGGCGTAGATGTTCCAGTCGGAGGTTGTGTAACGCTCCTTCTGGATCTCAAGCATCTTGTTGAGCGCGGTCGAGACGATCGTGCCGCCCGACTGACGCGAATAGAAGAACTCCTGTTCGTCGACTTCCTGCGCATCGTGGGTGTGACGGATGAAAACGACGTCGACTTTCTCATAGCGGCGCTTCAGGAACAGGTGCAGCAGCATATAGAAGCGCTTGGCGAGGTCCTTCTCGCGCTCGCCCATCGAGCCCGAGACATCCATCAGGCAGAACATCACCGCCTGGCTGGTTGGCACGGATTGTTCGGTGAAGGCGTTGAAGCGCACGTCCACGGGATCGATGAACCCCACCCATTTGCGCTTGGCGTTGGCGCGAGCGATCTGCTCTTTCAGAGCGCTGATCCGATCGCGCGCTTCGTCCGATTGTTCCTCGCGCTCGACGCGGTCGAGGTTCTCTTCCAACTGCTGCACATCGCCGAGGCTCGGACGCCGCAAGGCGAGCCTGCGGCCATAGGCGTTGCGCATGGTGCGGATGAGATTGATCTGGTTGGGCGAGCCTGCGGTCGTGATACCCGCGCGCCGCCAGGTCTTCACCGCCGCATTCTTGAGTGTCGTGCGGACGAGATTGGGAAGCGCGAGGTCCTCGAAGAAAACGTCGAGGATCTCTTCCTGCGTCATCGTGAATTCGAAATCGTCTTCGCCCTCGCCCGAATCCGTGGCCTCCTTGCCGCGCCCGCCGCTTCCACCGGATTTGGGCTTCTTGATCTCATCGCCGGGCGTGAAGTCGCGGTTGCCAGGCAACACGAAATCGCGATCACCGGCTGTCTGCGGATCGAGACGGAAGCGCGGCTCCTTTGTGCCCTTGGTCGAGATCCGGATCTTACGATCCTTGCCGAGATCGGCGACCGCGGAGTCCTTGAGCGACTTCTGCACCGCCTCGCGGATTTGTGTGCGCGCCCGCTTCAGGAAGCGCTGGCGATTGCCGAGGCTCTTGCCTTTGGGATTGAGGCGCCGGTCGATGAAATGGGTCATGCCGAAAAACCTGTCATCCCGGGCAAGCCGGCCGTCAGGCCGGCGAAGGACCGGGACCCATCGAGACGCTGCGCCGTGGGTCCCGGCACGCGCTCACTGCGTTCGCTTGGCCGGGATGACAACATGGAAGCGCACTACCCCGCCTTGTTCACGCGCATGTACCACTCGACGAGGCGGCGCACCTGGCGCGGTGTGTAGCCGCGCGTGAGCATGCGCTTGACGAACTCGTTGTGCTTGGTCTGCGTGTCGCTGTCCTTCTTGGACTCGAACGAGATCACCGGCAGCAGATCTTCGACCTGCGTGAACATGCGTTTCTCTATGACCGACCGAATCTTCTCATAGGCGGTCCAGGCCGGATTCCGCCCATCGTGCTGGGCGCGATATCGTAACGCGAACTTTACGACTTCGTTGCGGAAGTCCTTCGGATTGGCAATGCCCGCTGGCTTCTCGATCTTGGAAAGCTCGTTGTCGAGCGCGCCACGGTCCAGCAACTGGCCGGTGTCGGCATCCTTGAAGTCCTGGTCTTCGATCCAGGCATCGGCATAGGCGATGTAACGGTCGAACAGGTTCTGGCCGTATTCGCCATAGGATTCGAGATAGGCCTTCTGGATTTCCTTGCCGATGAACTCGGCATAGCGCGGCGCAAGGTCGGCCTTGATGAATTCGAGATATTTCTTCTCGGTCTCGTCGGCATATTGCTCGCGCCGGATCGCCTGCTCGAGCACATACATCAGATGCACCGGATCGGCGGCGATCTCGTTGACGTCGTAGTTGAACGTCTCGGACATCGTCTTGTAGGCAAAGCGGGTCGAAATCCCCGTCATGCCTTCGTCGATGCCGGCCTGGTCCTTGTATTCCTGCAGCGTGCGGGCCTTGGGATCGGTGTCCTTGAGCTTCTCGCCGTCGTAGACGCGCATCTTGGAGGTGAGATTGGAATTCTCATGCTCCTTGAGCCGCGTCATCACGCAGAACTTGGCCAGCATCTCCAAGGTCTCGGGCGCACAACGGGACGCGCCGAGATTGGAGCTGGCCAGGAGCTTCCGGTAGATCTGCGTCTCTTCGGTCACGCGCAGGCAATAGGGCACGGTGACGACGCAGATGCGGTCGAGGAACGCCTCGTTGTTCTTATTGGCCTTGAACACCGTCCATTCCGCCTCGTTGGAATGGGCGAGGATCGTGCCGTTGAACGGGATCGGGCCGAGCGTCTCGGTGCCGATGTAGTTGCCTTCCTGTGTCGCGGTCAGCAGCGGATGCAGGACCTTGATCGGCGCCTTGAACATCTCGACGAATTCGAGCAGTCCCTGATTGGCGCGGCAAAGGCCGCCCGAGAACGCGTAGGCGTCCGGATCGTTCTGGCTGAAATGCTCGAGCTTGCGGATGTCGACCTTGCCGACGAGCGCGGATATATCCTGGTTGTTCTCGTCGCCCGGTTCGGTCTTGGCGACCGCGATCTGGCGCAGCTTGGACGGATAAAGCCGCGCCACCTCGAATTTGGAGATGTCGCCGCCGAATTCATCCAGCCGCTTCACAGCCCACGGGCTCATCACATTGCCAAGCCGATGCCTGTCGATGCCGTATTTCTCGGACAGCAGATCGGCGAGTTCGCCGGAGCGGAACAGCCCCAGGGGCGACTCGAACACCGGCGAAATCTGATCGCCGGCCTTCAACACATAGATCGGATGTTTCTCCATCAGATCCTTGAGCCGCTCCGCGAGCGAAGACTTGCCGCCGCCCACGGGACCGAGCAGATAGAGAATCTGACGCTTCTCCTCCAGGCCCTGCGCCGCGTGCTTGAAGTAGCCGACGATGCGTTCGATCGTGTCTTCCATCCCGAAGAAGCCGTCGAAAGCGCGATACACCTTGATCGTGCGGTTGAAGAACATGCGCCCGAGACGCGCATCTTGCGCGGTATCCACGAACTCGGGGTCGCCGATCGCCGCCACCATGCGTTCCGCAGGGCTGGCGTAAAACATTTTGTCGTCGCGCGCGGCGAGCAACCAGTCGCGGAGCGACATGGTCTCGAATTTTTCGCGCGCATAGTCGCGAGTGAACATGTCGAAGACGTCGAGCGTGGTCATTCTGACCCTCTCCCTGCTTCGCCTGCCGTGCCCATCACGACTCTTTAGATCGTGACCCTTCCGGGACATGGCAAGACGGTTAACCCAGCATCGGAAGAATTATTTGCATTCCCCCGATGAACGCATGCTGAAATGCTTGTTCAAAATGGCAGTGATCTGGATCGCAGCTTTTTCGACAATTGATTGTTCGCGCCCGCAAGGCACGCGTTTTCCCCCTCAACATTCTCTATCGTCATATGTCTCGCCGGCCTCCAACGCAAACCGTTTGGCGACTCTTCAGGCCCGGTCGATTTCGAGAATCATACGCTCTTTCACGGTGTTGCAAAAGCACGCTGCATATTTTCGCGCACAGCGTCACGCAAAGGACACGATTGGAACTGAATCGAACAATCGCGATAAGGCGTTCATGTACGCCGCAACTTCGCGTCGCGGGAAGAAAATCGATTCTCGCGCCCGCTGTTAGTTATACTTCGCCGCCTTAGCCGCGCTTTTTCCCCGGCCCTTTGTTCATGAACAACGTCACGCGCTTCGAGCTGTTCTTTCGGTTCGGGTCGATGCCGTCCGATCAGCGAACCGCCTGCGCGCACGCGGCGTCGCAGAACTGTGCAACGAAATGCCGCGCACGTTAACGTTCAGTGGATCGCAGCTTCACGCTGCGGCATGGACGTTGCGAACTCCGGCGCATCCTCATCGAGAACGGCGGTCAGAAACTGATCGGCTGCAACGTCGGCATCCGCGAAATCCGCAAAAATCGGCGTTCCGCTCGTCAGTGTGAGGCGGCCAAGGTCAGCCTTTTCGAATTTTGCGTGCGCCAGCCTTGCGCCGCGCATGGAGATGCCGCGCAGGTCGGCATTGGCAAAGTTGGCGTCGCGGATATCTGCGCCGTCGAATTTCGCTGCCTGAAGCTGGCTGCCCGAGAAGTCGATACCGATCGCGATGGCGCGGCGCGCGGACAAGCCTGTCAATGGCCTGCCGACCAGCAGATGCTGCAGCGGACGCAGGTCTTCGCCGTCGAAATTCGCGGGCGCGCCGCTTTTGCCGGCGCTCGTGATCCATTCCTGATGGGCTTCGAGGCGCGCTTTAAGTTCCTCGAACCGCGCTTCCGCTTCCGGCGACACGTCCTTCACACAGTCCATCAGCGCTTCGGGCGGGACCGCAAGCTCTTTCAGATTGACGCCGGTGAGAACGGCATCCTTGAACGTCACATTCGTCAGCCTGGCGGCGCGAAAGCACGCCCCCTGAAGGAGAGCGCCGGTGAAGTCGGCACCGTCCAGCTTCGCATTTCCGAAAGACGCGCTCTTGAGCGAGCAATTGGAGAAATCGACGCCGGCATTTCCCTTTGCGGTTCGCTCGCGATCGGTGAACGTGATCCCGTCAGCGCCGATGAACATCATCATGGCGGCGCGCAGATCGGCGTGATCGAGCACGGCATAGGACAGGCGCGCGCCCTTGAACGACGCGCCGCGCAGATCGGCACGAACCATACGCGCCGATTGCATGTTGCAGTTGCGTAAGTCCGCACAGTAGAGACTGGCGCGCTCGAGATTGGAGCCGCACAGGATGGCGCCGACCAGCGAGGCACCCGCGAGATCGGCCTCCGCCAGATTGCGGTTGGCGAGGTTCAGTCCATCGAGGTTGGCGTGTGCGAGCTGTGCACGGATGCCGCCGCGGTGCGCCGCATAACGCTCATGCGCTGCAAGGATGGAATTGAGTTCTTCCTGCGTCCGCGCCATGCGCCCTCCGCCATAGAAACTTCTCAGCATCTATGCCCACTACCGCCACGCGCGAGCCCCAGCCCTTCCGAGGAGCGCGTGAAAACGTAAGCCGCCGGTTGGAAACAAGGTCTTAAGGCGATCTGCCACGGCCGACTCACGGCTCTCAACACACTGGAACTAAAGACGTTTTTCACACGCAATTATCGATCACTTTTGCTTGCCGAGCGCGTGTTCTTGGGCGAAGCTTCCGCACATGGAAGCGCTGGACCTGAAGGTCAGAGCGGCGCGGGCCGCGGACGCCGCCGAAGTCGGGCGCGTCTATATTGAATCCTGGCACGACACCTATCCCGGCGTCTTATCGAAAACGTTGCTTTGCGCGATGACGTCAACAGGGCAGGCGGCACGCTGGCGCGCCGCGATTCTGCACAACGAGATGGTTCTCGTGGCCGAGCACGAAAATCACGGCATCGTCGGTATGACGAGTGCCGGGCCGACGCGCGACCGCGACATCGGCTTCGATTGCGAGGTCTATACGCTTTACGTCGATCCGTCGTTCTACGGACGGGGTGCAGGACGCCAGCTTCTCAATGGAGCCTTTGCACAATTGCGCAAGCGCGGGTTCCGCTCCTGCGTGATCTGGGCCCATGCCCGGAACAATGCGCGCTTCTTCTATGAAGCGATGGGCGGAAGGCTGGTGGCAGAGCGTACAGCCAAGATGATGGGCGATGCCGTACCGGAAGTCGCCTTCGGCTGGAAGACCCTGACCTTGGCCGAGCGCAGCATGGCGCGCTAGGCGCTGGCGCGCGCGATCACCTTGCGCAAAAACGTCTCGCAGGCGGCAAGCTGGGATAGCGCCACAAACTCATCCGGCTTGTGCGCCTGATCGATGGAACCGGGACCGCAGACCACGGCGGGAATTCCGGCGTGCTGGAACAAGCCGGCTTCGGTGCCATACGCCACGGTGTCGACGGCGTTGGCGCCCGTGAGTTCACGCGCCAGCGCGACCGCCGGCGAATCCGGATCGAGCGCCAATCCCGGATAGCTGGTCAGTACGGTCGTTTCGATCGCCGCGTCAGGCGCGCCCGCGCGGTATTTCGGCAGGATCGTCGTGTCGGTGAGTTCTTTGGCGCGCGTGATCACCGACATCGGATCGCGTCCCGGAAGCATGCGGCATTCCCAGGTGATGATCGCTTCGCGGGCTAGGATGTTGAGCGCGGTGCCGCCAGAAATGACATTGGCCTGTGTCGTCGAATAGGGCGGATCGAAACGCGCATCGCGGTCGTCCTGAAGTTCGATGCCGATCTGGCCGAGCGCCGCGATGAAATCGCCTGCCATCATCACCGCGCTGGCCCCTTTATGTGGCGCGCTCGAATGACCTTCCAGACCGTTGCAGCGTGTACGGACGCCGGTGCCGCTCTTGTGGGCGCCGACAACTTTCATCTCGGTCGGCTCGCCGATGATCGCAAGCGCGGGCTTGATGCCTGCTTCCGCAAGATCAGCAAGAAGGCCCGGAACGCCGGCGCAACCGACCTCCTCGTCGTAGGAGAACGCAAAGTGGATCGGCCGTTTCAGTTTTGCGGTTGCAATCTCCGGTACCAGCGCGAGCGTGATCGCCGCAAAGCTCTTCATGTCGCTGGCGCCGCGGCCATAGAGCTTGTCGCCACGCACTTCGGCCACGAACGGATCGCTCGACCATGCCTGCCCGTCCACCGGCACCACATCGGTGTGGCCGGAGAGCACGTAACCGCCATCACATTCCGGACCGAAGGTGGCGAACAGATTGGCCTTGTTGCCGTCCTTGTTGAAGCTGCGCCGGCAGCGTCCGCCGCCTTCTTCGACCAGCGCCTGCGCAAAATCGATCAGCGCAAGATTGGACCCACGGCTCGTCGTGTCGAATGCGATCAGGCGCTTTGCGAGTTCGAGCGCGGAGAGCACCTCAGGCATCCACGCTCGAGGCGGGATTGCCGATGACGCTCAGGAATTCGCGCCGCGTCAGCGGGTTCTTGCGGAATTCGCCATGCATGGCGGAGGTGACCATGCTGACGCCGGTCTTGTGCACGCCGCGCGTCGTCATGCACTGATGCGTCGCCTCGATCACGACCGCGACGCCCTTCGGCTCCAGGACCTTCTGGATGCAATGCGCGATCTGCGCGTTCATCTTCTCCTGCACCTGCAGGCGGCGCGCATACGCTTCCACCACGCGGGCCAGTTTCGAAATGCCGACGACCTTGTTGGTCGGCAGATATCCGACATGAACGCGGCCGATGATCGGCGCGAGATGATGCTCGCAATGGGATTCGAAGCGGATGTCCTTCAAGACGATCATGTCATCATAGCCTTCGACTTCCTCGAAGGTGCGCTGAAGGAATTCTTCCGGATCGACACTGTAACCGGAGAACCAGTCCTCATACGCGCGTGCCACGCGCGCCGGGGTGTCGCGCAGCCCTTCGCGCGCGGGATCGTCACCGGCCCACAAAAGCAGCGTGCGGATCGCGCGTTCCGCTTCCTCACGCGAAGGCCGAGGCTCGGACGGCTTTGGCTGGGCACTGCAAAAACTCGGCGCTTTAATAACGTCGGACATTGTGGACCTGCGGTGGACGATTGATCCGACGATAACGCCTCAAGCGGCGCACCGGATCAACCCAGCAAACATTGGTGAATTGGAAATTGTACAGTCTCTATTAGTGTTTTTCCTGCTCACGAGTCCCGATCCAGCGCTAGCCCACAGATTCGCCATGTACCCAATATCTTGATTTCTGTTTGGGCGGAATCGGCGATTTTTCTGCTCCCCCTCCCCCACCCCACCCCGAGGTCACTTTCGACTTTGTCGTCTTTCCGATCCGTTCAGCGCTGCAATACACGGCAATGCCATTTCAGGATAAAAATCTAGCGTAAGGGTACGGGAAGCATACCGCACTTCGGGTGCGCTGCGAAATCCAGAGCAGCCCGTGAGAAGAAAAAATGAAAGTGTTTCTTGCGCGAAGCTGGCGAAGATCGCGGAAGCGGCCAAACAGAAATAGGCCGTGAAATGCTGTCAACGTCCAGCAAATGGATAGTCTGGGGCATAATCGCCGGGCTCGATCTCGGCATGTTTTTTGTCCTCAAAATGATCGCTCACGCGACGGTGTGGGGCTTTGCAGTCCCTTATCTAGTTACTCTTGTAATGCCGGTGCCGATCTTCGTTCAGATATCTGCGTGGCTAAGAAAATGGGAATTGCGTAGGCCCCCGCTGCGCTTGTTGGCGCTCTGCTGGGCTCTGGCTGTGGCAGTGTTTGCTGGCGGCATTAGCACAGCGATGCTGTATTACAGCGCAAAGTTCGGTGTCTTCCACCCGGACCTTGGCGAGTACATGTTTGTGGTCGGACTTTCCGCTATCAGCGCAAGCCTTGGCATGTATTTCCAAGTGCTACCGATGATCACCGCAAGGGCGCGGACTAGCCCCACATAGGTGGAGGTCTGTCAAAGGCAATATCGCTGTTTTCACGAATCCACGAATTTTTCCGCCACCCCTCCCCCACCCCGAGGCGCCCGACTTCAGTGGATCTGACGGTGCTCGTGGGGGCTTTCGAGCAGGAAGGCGGGGATTTCCGCCTCGAACGCTTCGCCGGATGCGGTCTGCATCTGGTAGCGCCCGACCATATGCCCTGAGGAAGTCGGCAGCGGACAACCGCTGGTGTACTGGAAAGTCTGGCCCGGCGCGATCACCGGCTGCGCGCCCACGACGCCCGGCCCGCGTGCTTCCTGGCTGCGGCCATGGCCGTCGGTGATGTGCCAATAACGGGACATCAACTGCACGGGTTCCTTGCCGTCGTTCTCGATCGTAACCGTGTAAGACCACAGATAGTGATTCTCGTCCGGGTCCGACTGATCGTCGAGAAAAGCCGGTTTTACCTTGACGCGGATGTTGTGTGTCTTGCGTTCGTACACGTACATGGCGGGATTATCGCCTGCCCGTCCATACACGCAAGCATAAGGTTTGCGTCCCGTTAACGCAGTCCTAAAACTGTGGCACGACCGTCACATCGGTCTTCACGGAATTGCCGATAAAGCACTCTTCGTGGGATTTATGATGAATATCGGCGAGCTTCGCCTCGTTCATCTCCGCTCCGCCCGCAAACCGCACACGCGGCTTCAATGTGACCCGCGTCATCCATAATTTTCCGCCGTCCTTTTCCAGCAATCCCACGGCATCGTCTTCGTAAGATTCGACCGTGATCCGCTTGCGCGCGCAGATCGCGAGGAAGGTGAGCATGTGGCACGCGGAGAGCGACGCCACGAACGCCTCCTCCGGATCGACCCGGTCATCATCGCCCTTGAACGCGGACGCTGACGACGACGGCACCACAATCGCACCGGATTTGTACCGCACCTCATGCGCACGGTTGTAGGTGTCGTAAGTGAAGTCGGCACTGGTGCGATGCCAGACGACGGATGCGTGATGTTCGGACATGTGATATCTCCAGTTACAGCTTGTCATCCCCGGCGAGCATCGCCGTCAGGCGATGCTCGGGAAGGGGATCCAGCTTCGATAGCGCGCCACGGTTTCCCAAGTTGGGTTCCCTTCCCTCGCATCGGCGCTAAAGCGTCGATGCTCGCCCGGAATGACAAGCGAGCTTTCAGTACCTCCAGCTCGTCAGGTCCGCGCCCTTCGGCGCCGTCGCCTGTATCCGTGCCAGTATCTTCGGAAGGTACATGAAGTTGTAGTGCAGGCGCGAATACGCATTCGGCAAGGCAGGGTCGCCATTCCAGCAATGCTCTGCCCGTTCGCCGTATTTCACTTCGCCGCCATAGGCCGGGTTCTTCAGCTTCTCCAGCACGTCCTGCGCGTGATAGACGGCGTTGTTCAGATAATAGGTGTCGGCGCTGCCGACATAGATGTGAATCTTGCCTGCGAGCTTCGTGCCGAACTTTGACCAGTCGCGCTGGATGATGTGCGTGAGATCGTAGTGATCGCGCCAATACGCGGCCACGCTCTTGTCGATATCGCCGCTCGCCTTGTCGAAGATCGGTTTGGGATAGCCATCGCTGCCGACCGGCGAGAACACCGCCTGCCAGATGTCATACTGCCCGCCGGAGCGCGAATGGTCGCCCTGCGCCAGTTCGGCATGGTTTGCGTCGCGCTGGGTGGCGTAGACGATGCCCATATAATCGCGGATCGACGGCAACTCGGTCGCATAGAACTGGCCCGGCCGCGCATAGGCGTTCTTGTCGTCGTAGAGATTGATCGTCTCATAGGCATGGAAGTCGATCGGATCGGGGCATGCCACGAACGCGCCATTGTACATGTCGGGATAGAACACCTGCGTCGCCAGGGCCTCCCATCCGCCCGTCGAGCCGCCATAGGTAAAGCGCGCCCAGCCCTGCCCGATGCCGCGGAAATTCTTTTCGATGGTCGGGATCAGCTCCTTGTTGATCGCGTCGCCGTAAGGCCCCAGGTTCGCGGAGTTCACCGCGTAACTGTCGTCGTAATACGGATTGGCGTGCTGGATCTCGATTACCAGGAAGCGCGGGAAGTTGGGCGAGATCCATTTCTTGTAGAACGCGTAAGCCTCCTGCTGCTGGATGCGGTTGTAACCGGCAAGCCGGAAGCGCTCGGAATAGTCGGGCTTCAGCTTCGGATCTGGCGGCGTCGTGCGGAAGCCGTCGATATCGTCCGGAAAGTGGCCGTGATTGACCATCAGCGGATAATGCGCGTTCGGATGCGTATCGAAGCCGAACGGCAGAAGCACATGCGCACCGAGATAGACCGGCCGTCCCCAGTATTTCGACAGCAACTCGCTTTTGATCCGGATGTGCTTGATGAACGGCGTATCGGTTTTCGGCGTGATCAGTCCGATCTTCTGGTCGAGCGTGAGCGTGATACGCGCGGGATACGCCCCGTCGACATGGATCTTGACCGGTTTAGAATAGAGATTGCCCGGCTTCTCGTTCCAGTGCTGCCCCTCGCCCATATCCGGCGGCAGCTTCAGCACGCGGCCATCGGCCAGATGAAACGTCTCGTACCGGTTCAGCACCGCCTGCACCGTGTAGTCGCCATCCGGCAGCAACGACAGAGAACGCAGCGGCCAGCCAAACGCCTTCGCGTCGATGATCTCGGTCGCGCCCGGCTTCATGCCGTCGACCGTCACCCCGAACAGCGCCGGCGAAGAGAGCGGCCGATCTTCCGAAATCAGCGTGCGCGGTTCCCCGCTTAATCCTTTCGCCACGATCAGCGTGATATGCCCGTCAATCGCGGTGGTACTTCTCGACGCGGGGAACGACACCGCAAAGGAGACGCTCGTAGCATGGGCTCCTGCCGCGAGCGTCACGCCGACGATGAAAATTGCAATGCGCGCGAACACGCTCATTCGATCCCCCTTCAGCATCTGCTGGGAGTTTGGCGGTCGCGCCTGGAGCGCACAATCGGCGGGGCGAAGATTATTTACCTTTTCGATCTACAACCCTAACACGAACCTCTACGATGGACGGAGCATGACATGAGACAGAACGGTTGGATGCGCGCTATCGCCAGCGGTGCTCTTGCAGCGGCGATGTTGTCCTTTGTCCAGGCCGATGCGCAAACGGCGCCGGGCCAGACGAAGAAGTTCAAGACAACGGTCGACTACGTCTCGCACTTCTATCCGTTATGGTTCACCTATTATCAGTCGTCGCTCCTTTCCACGACGAATCGCCTCGCCGGGCCGGTGCGCGTCACGCCGCTTTACCAGATCGTGGTGGCGATCAATGTCGACACATACTATGCGAGCGCCTTCCTCGACACCACCAACCAGCCGGCGATGCTGACCATCCCGGCGACGACCGTGAGTTATTCGGTCCTGACGCTCGATCCCTACGGCAACACGCTCGACGTGGGATTGCCCAAAGCGCAGGGCGTCTATGCCCTCACCGGACCCAACTACACCGGCAAGATCCCAAATGCCGCTACGCGGATCGACATGCCCTACAACCACATGGTCCTCATCTTCCGCGCCGACAAATACGCCAGCACGGGCGAGAGCGAGAAGAAGGAAGCGGAGCTGTTCCGCCGCTCGCTCCAGCTGCAGACGCTCAAGGACTGGCGCAAGGACAGGACCGGCGGCAAGACCGCGATCCTGCCGGAAGTGTTCTTCGCTCCGCCGTTCAAGACGGCAGCCGATGCCCTCGCGACGCGTAAGCCGCTCGACTTCCTCGCGCAGCTCCAGGCCGCGGTGCTGTCGCCCAACACGCCGCCGCTCAGCGCGAAGGAGCAGAAGCTTTCCGATACGTTCAACGCGCTGTACGCCGAGAGTGGCGACATGTTCGAGTTCGCCTCCGGCACGCAGGCGGCGCACCAGCTGATCGTGGACGACTATCTGACCCACACCGACAAGAACAATTGGATCAACTTCACCAACATGGGTACCTGGAAGCCCGGTCAGTTCCTCGACCGCGCCGCGATCACCGAGTTCATCCAGTACGGCAATAACCATTCGACCGCCGCTTATTACCAGGCGTTCAAGGACCGTCACGGCGCGGCGCTCGACGGTTCGGACGGCGCGGTCTATGTGCTGCACATTTCCAAGAAG
>Ga0157369_10003966_pt1 | contig 17543 bp, 16 predicted proteins | sample C25metaG_FD_113461 | JGI IMG/M metagenome (GOLD analysis project Ga0157369, IMG submission 113461) | Corn rhizosphere microbial communities from Kellogg Biological Station, Michigan, USA - C2-5 metaG | ecosystem: Host-associated > Plants > Roots > Rhizosphere > Soil | place: USA: Michigan... | reverse complement strand
ACGCCGATCAGGTTCTTATCAGCCGGCAGAAGGTCCAGGCCATCGAGACCGCTCGGGAGAATGGTTTCCTGGATCTTTCGATCGTCGGTGAGAACGTCGTAAATCGTGGGTAGATCGGGCGTCTTCTGGATTCCGAGGCCGCTGGTGGTATTGCCCTGCGGATCGGCGTCAATGAGAAGGACCTTCACTTCACTGACGGCGAGCGCTGCTGCGAGATTGATGGCGGTGGTGGTCTTGCCGACGCCGCCTTTTTGGTTGGTAACGGCTATGACGCGAGCCAAAAGGAAATTTAGCACAGGCGGAATGTTGGCGCAGGAATTTGACGCGCCGGCCCGGCTCGGGATGTTTCACGTGAAACATACGGCATCGGGAAAATGAAAACCACGAGTTGTAGCGCAGCACAACTTCCGGATCATGGCTGGACGACGGAGCCGAGAATCCCGCACCACTGCCCGGAACGGTCGGCAGAATGTTTCACGTGAAACATCAGGCGGCTAATCGCTGCGCACATCGCCGAGCCAGAGAAATCCGCCCTTGCCCCAGGGGACCTCAATGTTCCGCCAGTGGTATTTCGCAATAAACCCCGTATTCGCACCGAGGGACACTCCACCCAACACCGCCGCATGCTTCGGCCTCGGTCCGGATCGGATTGTAGCCAGATTCACCGCGCGGGAGATGAGCCAGTCGAATTCGTCCGGGATCTCCTCAAACTGATTCGTCGCCACGGCAATATTTGGCAATTTGCGGGCCGCCTCTCGCAGAAACACGCTCTTGCGGACGTCTCTCTCGAGCAGCGTGACCCTCCAATTCGGGCGTACAATCGCGGCGGGAATCCCGGGAAACCCCCCTCCGGAGCCCAGATCACAGGCGCAACGCGCATCCGGAGGCAGGTGTGAGGCGAGAAACAGGGATTCGCCGGCATGTTTGCGTACAGCCTCCTCGAACTTTCGGACCGAAGTCAGATTGATCCGGGCATTCCAGCGAAGCAGCAGTTCAATGTGGTCTGCGACCGCCGCTTCCTGCTCTGCCGTCAGTACGGGCAGAAACTCCGCAATGGGTGCGAGCGCTCTCCGAAATTCAGAAACGGACACCGGATCAAAGAGCCGGCGCCGACAGGCTCAGGTAGACATCGAGCACCGCAACCGCCGCGGCGGTCACGCCGGGAATGCGGGCCGCCTGCCCCAACGTCGCAGGCCGAACCTTCATCAGCTTCTCCCCGACTTCTCGCGAGATGCCGGGAATGCGCGAATATTCGAGGTTGCCCGGTATCGGCCGGTGGTCCGAGGTCCGGAGTCGCTCGATCTGGCGCTTCTGCTGATCGATGTAGCCCGCGTATTTGACTTCCGTCTCGACCGTCATCGCCACGCCCCGGGCCGGCGCTTCGCCAAGCACCCGCGACATCCACGGCTCGAGTTCCTGAATACCTGCCTCAGGCCGCTTCAGCCACGTACCCTCAGGCGCAGTGGCCAGCGCAGAAATCAGCATCGAAATTTGGGCCCGGCGGGTGTGAAAGATTTCCAGTCGTTCGGGTGTCGACAGGCCGATTCGCTCGGCGACGGGCGTGAGGCGCAGGTCGGCGTTGTCGATCCGGAGATGCAGGCGGAACTCTGCCCGCGATGTGAACATGCGATAAGGCTCGTCCGCCCCGCGCGTGGTCAGGTCGTCGATCATGATGCCGATGTAACCTTCCGCCCGCGGAATGATGACGGGTTCCCCGCCCCGGATCGACTGCGCTGCATTCAATCCGGCGATCAGGCCCTGCGCCGCCGCCTCCTCGTATCCCGACGTCCCGTTGATCTGGCCCGCCAGAAACAGACCCGGCAGCTTCTTTACTTCGAGGCGATGGTCGAGTTCCCGGGCGTCGATCGCATCATATTCAATGGCGTAGCCCGGACGGATCATCTCGGCCTTTTCGAGACCGGGGATCGAGGCGATCATAGCCGCCTGCACGTCGACCGGCATGCTGGTCGACATGCCGTTCACGTAGATTTCGTTGGTATCGAGGCCCTCCGGCTCGAGGAAGATCTGGTGCGATTCCTTGTCCGGAAACTTGACGAATTTGTCCTCAATCGACGGGCAGTAACGCGGACCCAGCCCCTCGATCTGGCCGCTATATAACGGTGAGCGCGCGATGCTCTCCTGGATGATGCGCTTCGTTTCGGAAGTCGTCCGGGCGAGGTAGCAATCGACCTGCGGCCGATCGATCTTCGCCGTCAGGAACGAGAACGGAACCGGGTCGGGATCGCCCGGCTGCGGATCAAACTTCGACCAGTCGATGCTCCGGGCATCGAGCCGCGGAGGCGTTCCGGTTTTGAGGCGCGCCGTAGCGAGGTTCAGGTCGCGAAGCTGCTGCCCGAGTACCTTTGAGGGCGGCTCGCCGTTGCGCCCGCAACTGAAGCGCTGCTCGCCGATGTGAGCCAGCCCGTTGAGAAAGGTGCCGGTCGTGATGACGACCGCGTCCGAGCGGATGGAGCGCCCGTCCATCAACTGAACTCCCCGCACCCTCCCGTCTTCGATAATGAGAGCCGCGACTTCCGCCTGCTTGATCCGGAGATTCCGCTCGCGTTCGAGCGTCTCCTTCATGCGGATGCGGTACTGCTTTTTATCGCATTGTGCGCGCGGCGACCATACGGCGGGGCCGCGGCTGGTGTTCAGCAGCCGAAACTGGATACCGGTCTCATCGGCCACTTCGCCCATCACGCCGCCAAGCGCGTCAATCTCGCGGACCAGATGCCCTTTGGCGATCCCGCCGATTGCCGGGTTGCACGACATCTGGGCGATCAGGTCGGCGTTCATGGTGATCATCGCCGTCCGCAGGCCCAGCCGTGCGCAGGCGCGCGACGCCTCGCAGCCGGCATGGCCACCCCCGACTACGACAACGTCGTAACGCTCTTCCATTGTTACGATTGTATCGAGACAACTTACTTTGAACCGCGCACAACGCCCGCGCTGCTCCTGACGGAGTTCGCGGCGGGCTGTACGCTTAACCTATCGTGAAAGCACTGGTTATCGGAGCGGGCGGCCGGGAGCACGCGCTCGCCTGGCGGCTCCGCAACTCCGCCTCTGTAAAAGAGGTATACGCCTGTCCGGGTAATCCCGGGCTGGCCCAGGTGGCGAGCTGCCTCCCGGGGCAGGATTATGTTGCAATTGCCGAACAGCTCAGCCCCGATCTGACGGTCGTGGGACCGGAAGCGCCGCTTGTGAACGGAATCGTCGACCGGTTTCGCGAGCGCGGTCTCGCCATCGTCGGGCCAACCGCTGCAAACGCCGCGCTCGAGGGCAGCAAAGCGCATTCCAAGCGGTTCATGCAGAAGCTCGGCGTTCCGACCGCGCGTTTCCATATCGCCGAGACGCCGGAGGACGCGCTCGAAGCGCTCGCGCAGTTTCGCTACCCGGTGGTGCTGAAGACGGACGGGCTTGCGGCGGGCAAAGGCGTCATCATTGCGGCGAACCGGAACGAAGCGGAACAGGCGATTGCCACCCTCGCTTTTCCTTTGGTCGTCGAGGAATTCCTCGAGGGCGAGGAGCTGAGTTTCATCGTTGTGGCGGATGGCAAACGCGCGGTTCCACTCGAGCCTTCGCAGGACCACAAACGTGTTTTCGACGGAGATCGCGGTCCGAACACCGGGGGGATGGGCGCCTATTCGGATTCGCGGCTGCTCGATTCGACCGAGCGTGGCCGCATCATGGATACGATCATCGATCCGGTGGTTGCAGCGACCGGCTACACGGGATTCCTCTACGCGGGATTGATGATGACCGACGCCGGTCCGAGCGTGCTCGAATTCAATGTCCGGATGGGAGACCCGGAGACGCAACCGCTGATGATGCGGCTCGAAAGCGACTGGGGCGAGGTTCTGCTGGCTGCGGCGCGGGGCTCGCTTGGAGTGGACCGCCTCGCCTGGTCAGCGGATCCGGCGACGTGCGTTGTGCTGGCATCGGGAGGATACCCGGGCGCTTACGAGACGGGCAAGGAGATCACGGGACTCGATCGGGTTCGCGATGCGGTGGTCTTCCACGCCGGCACGAAGATGGAGAGCGGGCGCGCGGTGACTGCGGGCGGCCGGGTGCTTGGGGTGACGGCGCGCGGCGCGGATCTGGCCGACTCGATATCGAAAGCGTATGCGGCCTGCGACGCGATTGCCTTCGAGGGCATGCAGTACCGCAGAGATATAGGGCGCAAAGGAATCCGACGTTACAATGGGGAGCGAAACGGGGCACGTAGCTCAGTTGGATAGAGCGGCCGCCTCCTAAGCGGCAGGTCAGCAGTTCGAATCTGCTCGTGCCCACCAGGCAGCATTCCCGAAAACAAACTCCCGGCCGCATTGGATAAGCGCGGCCGACCCTGAGCGGCAGGTCAGCAGTTCGAATCTGCTCGTGCCCACCAGCGCTGTTACCCCAGAACTTTTTGGACTACGGTTACCAGCTGCTCCGGGCGGAACGGCTTGACGATCCACGCCGTAGCGCCTGCCGCCTTCGCCTCCTGCTTTTTCGCCGCCTCGGATTCCGTCGTCAGCACCACGATCGGCACATATTTGCATGTGGGATGAGCGCGCAAGGCTTTGATCAGCCCAATGCCATCGAGCGAGGGCATGTTCAAGTCCGTGACGACCATATTCAGGGGCTGAGTCAGCTTCGTCAACGCATCCTGCCCGTCGGTTGCTTCGATTACCTCATAGCCAGAGGCCTTCAATGTAAAGCTGACCATCTGGCGGACGGTCGCTGAATCATCGACAGTAAGAATCGTCTTCGTCATCAAAGTCTCCAGCTCGTGTTTTCAGAAGAACTCGACGCTATCGTCCTGAGCGGCCGTCGCCTCTTCGGCCGCGGGAACCGCTTCATACAGCGCTTTGTGAACGGCGCGTTCGGAGTCCATGGTGTACGTGGAAGCGATCTCATCCATAGCCGCCGAATCGACCGCGCCGGCATCGGCTGAGAGCTCGTGCAGCGCTTTGCCCGCGGCGGCGAGGACGTCCAGAAATTCTTCCGGCGCGCCGAAAGCGCCGATTGCTTCATGAATGCGCTGATTCAATCCGGCGATCAGTTCGCTGGTGCGGTCATTTGCGCCGCGAGCCTCGTCCTGAACGGAACGCAAGCCGTCGAGGCCGTGCCGGAGCTGCGCGATTTGCGCTTCCGAACCATCTGACGCCTCGGTCGAAATTTCCAGACCGGACACGCCTTCATTCATCGCAGTCAGCAGATTTTCAATTGTGCTGGCCGCGCTGCCGGCATTCTGCGCCAGATTCCGGGTGGCGTAGGCCACGATCTCCAGAGCCCCGCCATCCTCGCCCAGTCTCACGGCCTGAATGGTCGCGTTCAACGCAAGGCGCTGCATTTCCAGCCCGACGATATGGACGCCGGAGATGGTTTGCGCCATGCCGGAGACTCGCTCGCGTATGGAAACGGCTGCTTCACGGAGAAGGCGATCGGCGCGCCGACCAGCCTCGAGGATCCCGAGGATGCCGGCGAGATCAGATTCCACTCCACTGAGGTACGATTCGTCCGCGGTCCCCGAGCGCCCGAGAAGGGAAGCCGACTCTTCGGCGACTTCCGCGATCTCGCGTTCAATCCGAGCCAGCGAGTTCCGGATCTGCTGGACCGAGTTTTCGAAGGTTCGACGGCTGTGATCGAGTTGCGCGGCCTGGAGCCGGATAATTCCGGAGCTCCGGGCATTCTCGAGAGCCTGCACGACATGTTCGATCTGCTGGCGAACGATGTCGTGGGACTGCAGAGCCGTTACGAGATCGCCGACAGCTTCGGAAATACCTTGAAAGCGCGCGGCGAGAAGGTTCCCGGCATGGGAGATTCGAGCGCGGTGATCCCGAATCTTCACGAGCCCCGCACCGATCTGACGCGCGAGCGGACCGAGAATTTGCCGGCGGGATCGCGCAACCTCGCGGATTTGTTCGGCGGCCGCCCCTATGGTTTCGCCGAGCACCGTTGCGGAGCCGGCCGTCGTACTCATCTGTTCGCGGATCTGCCGGGAGAGCGCGGTAACCGATTCCGCCAGGCCGGTAAAGGTCATGCCGGCGGCCTCGAAGCGCGAACTCTCGATGCGCGTCATGATGCCGAGAACGTCGAAGGTTCTCACCAGGGGACTGACGGCGTCGATTGCGCGGCTGATCTCCCTGGCATTGCCGTAAATTGCGTTGACCGCCTCGACGGCTTTTTCTCCCTCGCGGCCGTCATCGGCAGTGTTCAAAACCTGTTCGAGCACCAGCGAGGCCTCGTCGTTCGAGAGCAGCGTGGCGATGGCGGCAGTCTGGCTCGCGATCTCGCGAGTTCTCGACTGCAGATCCATGAGCCGCTGACAAACAGACAGAAAAGCGTCTTCCGTGGCTCCGGTGAAACCCTCCAGGTCGCGGCGAACGGTGTTCAGCGACTCTGCAGCGGCGCGGGCGGGAGAGTCGGACCGCCAGTTCGTGATCCAGGCTCACGGCATCGGGCCACCACCTCAGGCGCGATCGAGTCAAGCGGCGCAATTTTGTCTACGGCGCCTGTCCTGATCGCCTCCGCCGGCATTCCGAACACGACGCAACTGGCTTCATCCTGAGCAATGTTAAAGGCGCCGGCCTGCTTCATTTCCAACATCCCGCGGGCTCCATCGTCTCCCATTCCGGTCATGATGACCCCCACTACGTTCCTTCCGCCATAGCGCGCCGCGGAACGGAACAGGACGTCAACGGAAGGGCGATGTCTGCTGACGAGAGGCCCATCTTTGGTTTCGATGAAATAGCGGGCGCCGCTGCGTTTGAGCAGCACGTGCTTATTGCCAGGAGCGATCAACGCCTGACCGCGGATAACGGACTCGTTATCAGACGCTTCCTTCACGGTGATGCGGCACGTCCTGTTCAGGCGCTCCGCAAATCGGGCCGTGAACTCTTCGGGCATGTGCTGAACAATGACGACGCCCGGCGCGTCAATCGGCATGGCCTCGAGAAATACGCGCAACGCTTCGGTTCCGCCGGTGGAGGCTCCCACAACGACGACCTTCTCGGTGGTCTGGATCATGGCGTGAGAAGCCGGTTTCGGCAGCACGGCGTCCGCCGTGAGTTTGGGAGCCGGTGGCGGCTGGGACGATTTGTTGCGAATGCGAGCGCGAGCGGCCGATTTTACGACGTCGCATATTCTGACCCGCGATTCCTCGAAGAATTCCCTTGCGCCCAGCTTCGGCTTTGCGATGATGTCGACGGCGCCCTTCTCGAGCGCCGCCAAAGCGGCGTCCGAGCCTGCGCCGGCCAGAGTCGAGCAGATGACCACCGGGATCGGATGCTGGCTCATGATCCTTTCCAGAAAAGTCAACCCATCCATCCGCGGCATTTCGATATCGAGCGTGATGACATCCGGTACCGCGCTTTTTATGCGCTCAACGGCGACGTAGGGGTCAGACGCGACTGCGATGACTTCGATCTGCGGATCGGACTCGAGTACGTCTTTGAGAACCTGACGGACAGAGGCCGAATCATCGACGATCAGCACTTTAAGCCTGGCGGACGTTGTCATGTTCAAACCGTTTTGCGGTAGATGGACGCCTTCACCGGCCTGAGCGCGATTTCGAGGCCATGGAGCGACTCCGAATGGCCGGCGAACAGGTATCCGCCGGGCGCGAGGTTCCGGCATATCTTGTTGATGACCGCTTCCTGCGTGGCCCGGTCGAAGTAGATCAGGACATTGCGGAAGAAGACGACGTGAAATATGTCCCGGATGCCATAGTCGGCGTCCATGAAATTCAAGCGATAAAAGCCGACCTTGCGACGCAGTTCGGGAATGACGCGGACCAGGCGTTCGGTTTTATTGCGGCTGGCAAGCAGGTACTTGCGGCGCAGATCCGGCGGGACCGGCAGGATCTGCGCTTCCTCATAAATCCCATGCCGCGCATGGGCCAGCACTTTCGTCGAAACATCCGTGCCCAAGATCACGAAATCGAAGGGGGCGTGGCGGCTCGCATATTCGGCCAGCTCCATGGCAAGGGTCCAGGGCTCCTCGCCCGAGGAGCAGCCGGCGGACCAGGCTTTGAAGGGCGAGCCGGATACCGCCGGCAGCACTACATTCCGCAGATACTCGAAATGCTGAGGCTCCCGGAAGAAGTCCGTCTTGTTGGTCGTAATGGCGTTGATAAAGTGCTCGCGCTCTTCTTCGTTCGAAGAAGCGAAGAAATATTCGCCATACTGTTCGATCGACTGCAACCCGAGGTCGCGAACGCGGCGCAGAAGACGGCTCTGTACCAGCGTGAACTTCGATTCGGGCATTTTTATGCCGAGCTCGTCGGTAACGTAACGAGCGAAGCGCGCGAAGCTCGCGGGAGAGAGATCCACCGCGTCGGGGGATTTAGCTGACAAGGGCCGGCTCCTCAGCCCGGTGAGCGGCATCTCCGACAAGTACGAGTTCGGCGTCTGCGACGAGGGCAAGCTCCTCGTGGGAGAAGACCTTGTTCACGTCGAGAATGATGATGAAGTCTTCTCCCCGTTTGCCCATGCCCTGGATAAACTCCGTGCGCCAGCGCATGGCGATCCGCGGCGGCGGTTCAATATTGCCAGCTTCCAGCTCGATCACTTCATGCACGCTGTCGGCAATGCCGCCCAGCACGGTCGCTTCGCCATCCAGCTCGAGTTCCATGACGATGATGCGGGTGTGCACCGTGTCACTCGCCTGCGGCAGGCCGAAGCGCAGCCGGAGATCCACGACAGGCGTGGCCTGGCCGCGGACGTTCACCACGCCGCGCATACACGCCGGCGCAGTCGGCACCTTCGTGATCGTCGAGACTTCCAGCACCTCGCGAACCCGAGCGACATCGATGGCGAACAACTCGTCGCCCAGTTTGAAAGTGATGTATTGGCTGGTTTCAGTCGTCATCTTTGAATATTCCCCGCGTTTACGATTCGTATGCGGCGAAGTCGCGGTCGCGCGAATCGGTTCCGCCGGAACTGGAACCCAGATCGATCACCGCTCCATTGCCTTTGAGAGCCCTGTGCATTTGCGACAACGAAGCAGTGGTAGACCGGGGATCAGCCTTGTGAGCCGCGGCGGCCGGCCGCGAAGACTTTCGGTTTCGGGATGACTGGACGCGCTGCGCCTCGCCGGTCTTGAAGAACGCGATGGTGGACTGCAGAACCTCTGCCTGGCTCGACAGCTCTTCGGCGGTACCCGCCATCTCTTCCGATGCCGACGCGTTCTGCTGGATGACCTGATCGAGCTGCTGAATCGCCTTGTTGACCTGGCCGGCCCCTGTGCTCTGCTCGACGCTGGCCGCCGCAATCTCGCGCACCAGCTCCGCGGTTTTCTGAATATCCGGGACTAGTTTCGTCAGGAGTTGACCGGCGCCTTCGGCGATCTGCACGCCATCCGTGCTGAGCTGGCTGATCTCGGCGGCGGCCGTCTGGCTGCGCTCGGCAAGCTTGCGTACTTCCGAAGCGACAACGGCGAATCCTTTGCCGTGTTCTCCGGCGCGGGCGGCTTCGACTGCGGCGTTCAACGCGAGCAGATCGGTCTTGCGGGCGATCTCTTCGATGATGCTGATCTTCTCCGCGACCTGCTTCATGGCGCTTACCGTGCGGGCAACGGCGTCCCCGCCCGAGCGCGCGTCTTCCGCGGCTTTGGAGGCAATCTTGTCGGTCTGCCTGGCGTTATCGGCGTTCTGCTGAATGCTGGCCGACATCTCCTCCATCGCGGAGGTGCTTTCTTCAGCCGCCGCGGCCTGCTCGGTTGCGCCCTGGGAAAGCTGCTGCGCGGTCGAGCTGAGCTCCTGGCTGCCGCTCGACACGTTGTCGGAAGCGTTGGCCACCTCGCCCACCGTTTTCCGGAGGTTCTCGAGCATCCTGATGAGCGCCTGGCCGAGCGTATCCTTTTCAGAGAGCGCCCGGGCCTGAACGGTCAGATCGCCTTCGGAGATTTTGGCCGCCACGTTCGCGGCGCCGTTCAGGTTATCCACCATGCCATTCATGGCAAAGAGCATCTGGCCCAATTCATCAGTGGAGGCCACCTGCGCCTTATTGGTGAGATCGCCCTGAGAGACCTGCTTAACAAGTTCCACGGCCGTCCCGAGCGGGCGAGTGATGCTGCGGACAACGATCATCGAAATGCTCAGACCGACGACGAGCGCGAGCCCAAGCGTGATCATTACTCCGGTGTGCGCGCTGCTTACCGTTGCTTCGACTTTCCGTTCGGATTCCACGGCGAGGTCCTGGTTGAAAGCGACCTCCTTCGCGGCCGTATCCACGTATTTCGCGTGCAACGGTTTCAGCTGTGTTTCCGCAAGTCTGAGCGCTTCCCTGTTGGCTTCCGGCGTGCCCTGGCGGCTCACTCTCAATACCTCGTCCGCCACTACCCAAAAGGCTGACTCCGCCGTTTTGACTTCCCTGAGCAGTTCCCGGTCTTTGTCATTGGCGATCAGGTCTTTTTCATATTTCGCGATGGCCTCGGTATTTTGCGTACGGTTTTCCTGGATGAGCTGATCCAGGCCGGCCATTTCCTGCTTGTCCGCGGAAAGGATGTGCTGCAGAACCAATCTCATGATTTGCTCAGCATTTTTCTGCATCTGGCCCATGAGATACATGCTCGGCATGGAATTACTTGAAATTTCCGCCGAACTCTGGCTGATGTTTCCAATCCGGCTGTAAGCGAACACGCCCAGTATGGTGGTTACGAGAATGACGGCGCCGAAGCCGGCGACGATTCGTGTTCCGATTTTCCAGTTCTTCATTTATTTCTCTTTTTGCTGAATTTGCTTTGCGATGATGCGGCGCGTCAGGCCGCGACAAGCTCGCCGGGCGCGAGCGCGCCGGCGTTCGAGCCCTGGCCTTCTGCGCCAGCATGCCGCACAATGGCGGAAATATCGAGAATCAGGGCTACGCGTCCATCGCCCATGATGGTCGCGCCTGAAACGACATCTATGTTCCTGTAAAACCGACCGAGCGACTGGATGACCGTCTGATGCGTGCCGAGAACGCGATCGACAACAAGTCCGACGCGCTGATCTTCGTGGCGCACGATGACGACCTTCTCGACGGGAGGAGCCCCGCCCTCGATCCGGAAAGCTCTTCGGAGGTCGATATACGGAATCAGCTCGCCGCGTACCGCGATCACATTACGGCCGTTGTTGCGCGCGCGGCTGGAATGGAGCAACTCAACATTTTCCGTCACCGCGGCCAGAGGAGCGATGAAGTGATCGCCGCCGATCTGCATGAGAAGGCCCTCGATAATGGCGAGCGTCAATGGCAACGTGATCAGAACCCGAGCGCCTTTGCCCTCTTCGCTGGTGATGGACAGCGATCCGCGCAAGGCATCGATCTGGCGTTTGACCGCATCCATTCCCACGCCGCGGCCGGAGACGCTTGTCACCTGTTTTGCGGTCGAGAAGCCTGGCAGCAGGATGAGGTTCACGATGTCCTTATCGCTGAGGATCGCGTCGGGAGGAATCAACTGTTTTTCCACTGCCCGGGCGCGGACTGCGGCGCGCCTGATTCCGCGGCCGTCATCCTGAATGCCGATGACGACATCGGAGCCGGTATGTACGGCCGAAAGACGAATCACGCCACGACGCGGTTTGCCCTTCGCGAGCCGCTCTTCAGGAGGTTCGATTGCATGGTCGAGGCAGTTGCGAAGACAGTGTACGAGCGGTTCGCCGAGCTGGTCCAGAATGCTTTTGTCGAGCTCGGTCTCCGCGCCTTCGGTAATCAGCTCGACCTCTTTGTGGAGCTCCTGCGAAAGATCGTGAACCAGCCGCCGAAAACGGCCGAACAGAGTGCCGATGGGCAGCATGCGGATGCCAAGCACGCTTTCGCGCAATTCGGCGACGAGGCGTTCCAGCTCCTGAACGGGGTTGGCGAACTCCGGAGCGCCGCTCTGCGACGCCGCCTGGGCCAGGCGCGACTGGTTCATGACCAGTTCACCCACGAGATTCACCAGACGATCGAGCCTTGTGGACGGTACGCGGACGGTGGACTCTTTGGCGTGGACTTTGCGAGGCGCATTTTCGGGGTCGTTGTCGCGGTCTGAGTGCTCCTTCGCGCACGGCTCAGGGGACTGTTCCTGTTGGCTTCCGGTTTTGATTCGCTCGATTTCGAGCTCGCTGCCATCTTCGACAAAGATGAAGACATCCCGAATGGCGTTTTCACTGCAGCCGCTGCGAAGCGTAATCATCCAGGAGAGGTAACAGAGGTCCGGCTGGATTAGATCGAGAGCAGGGATTTCGTCCGTGCCCGCGGCGACTTCGCAAGGCCCGAGCGACCGAAGCTCGTTCAGGAGAGCGACCGGATTTCCGCCACAGGAAAGCAGAGAAGGGCTCGGACGAAAGCGAATGCGCCAGCTCTGTTCCACGGCCGCGTGTGGATCGGTTGCCTTGAGACCTGAATTTGCGAATCCTTCAATAAGTGAAACCAGTTGCTCGCCCGATTCCGGGAAAGCCATCGCGCCGCCGAGCTCCGCATCCAGCAGGGCCTTGATATGATCCCTCGACTTCAGCACCAGCCGGCCCAACTCAGGAGATGCAGGAACGGAACCATCGCGGGCTTTATCCAGCAGGCTCTCAACGTGGTGCGTGAAGCGAGCGACGGCATCGAGACCGCACATCGCACCGGAACCTTTTATCGTGTGAAAGGCGCGGAAGAGGTGGTGGATGGCCCCTTCGGTTTCTATGCCGAGCGCGGACTGCTCAATTTCAGCGAGAAGCTCCTCGGCTTCCTGAAGAAAGGTTGCGACCGGGTTATATTCCATCTGCTTTGCCTCGTCCGGCCGAAGCCGATCCCAGATCCGCGAGCGACAGCCCGAGAGCTTCGATCTTGTTCCTGACGGCCGCTGAAGCTGCGGCGATTTCCAGAAGTTTGCCGGAGCGTTCCGCGGTTTTGCGGGCCGAGCAGAGTACCTGGAGGGCGGCGGCGTCGACGCCATCTACCTGAGAAAGGTCAAGAGTTGGCTTTTGGGCTCGATCGAGGAATTCGCGAAGGGCGTTGCAAAGTTCTTCGGCTGCGCCGATTTCAAGAGCACCGGCGATGCTCAGCGTTTGTCCGGATTCGTCTTTAATAATGTCCACGGCGCTCCCGTTTCCGCATGAGGTCGAAACCGGTCCGACGTTGTGAGTTCGTGAGAGGCCGGAACGAAGACAAACAGATCGCGTTGGATCGTGCCCTCCTCGTACTGCCGTCCTCCAGAGATCTCGTGCGAGAGACGCAAAATCGTCTCTTTCGGGCTCGGGAGCGCCGTGTCAAAACGGCATCTGAGTTCGATGGGAGGCGGTAGAAGGGAAAGGAAACCGGGCTCGCCCGGCGGGTCGCTCGTTACGCTACTTTGGCGCGCAGTTCTTCGAGCAGCTCGTCTGGCACGCAGAGATTCCCGCGGTAGCCGGTGCCCAGGGAGATTGTGGGCTTGTTGGCGCCGTGGAAATCCGAGCCACCCGTGATGCCCAGGCCAAAGCGCTCGGCGAGGCGCTTGTAGTAAGCCACATTTTCGGGCGAATGATCGCTGTGATACACCTCGATCGCGCGCAGGCCGATGGAGGCGAAATCGCCCACATACTCGGCGAGCTTATCCCAATCATTTTTCGCGACCCGGACGGGGTGCGCGAGCGAAGAGACTCCACCCGCCTGGAGGATACGCTCGATGGCTTCGGCGATCGGCACGTCCTGCCGCTGCACGTAGCCTTTGGCCGATTCATCGAGATACACATCGAAGGCTTCCTGAATATCCTTCACGTAGCCTTTATCGACCAGCACGCGCGCGAAATGAGGACGCGCGGTGAGAGTGCGACCCTTGTTTTCCACCTCTTCCAGGGTGATATCGAGACCCAGCGATTGCAGTCTCGAAATGAGGCGGCGATTGCGGTCGCGGCGGCTTTCGAGCAGGAAATCGAGCCAGTCGCGAAATTCCGCGCTCGGCCCTTCGTTCGGGAAGTAGCCGAGAAGATGGACGGACTGACCCTTGTATTTGGTGGAGAGCTCGATTCCGCAGACAAGATCGAGACCCGCGGCTTCAGCGTGCGGCCGCGCCGCATCACAACCGGCCATCGTATCGTGATCGGTGATGGCAAGCGCGTGCAGGCCGACGCGAACGGCCTCGGCAATCAGCTCGGCCGGAGTGAAGGTTCCGTCGGAACGGTCCGTGTGGGTGTGGAGATCGATCATGCGCGGGTCGCTGAACTTTCCTTATCTGGCGCGTCCGCGCGGGCTTTGTCCGACGCTTCTGCGCGGGACCGAACAAGGCCGCGGCGTTCCAGCTCACGCCAGACCTTATCCGCGCTTTCTTCGATCGACTCGGAATCCGAACGAACGACGATATCGGGCGAGAGCGGCGGCTCGTAGGGATCGGAAACGCCGGTAAACTGCCCGACCTCGCCGGCGAGCGCTTTTTTATAGAGACCTTTCACATCCCGCCCGGCAAGCACTTCGAGAGGAGCGTCGACGAACACCTCAATGAAGTTCGGGATGCGGCTTTTCACCTCCTCGCGAGTGGCGCGGTAAGGCGAAATGGCGGCGACCACCGCGATTACGCCATTGCGCGAGAGGAGCTGCGCGACAAAACCGATGCGCCGGATGTTGGTATCGCGGTCTTCTCTGCTGAAGCCGAGACCCTGCGAGAGATTCGTGCGGACAATGTCGCCATCCAGCACCTCGACTTTCGCGCCGCCTTCCCGGAGACGCGCGACGATGCGCTCGGAGAGCGTGCTTTTCCCTGCCCCGGACATGCCGGTAAACCAGAGAGTAAATCCTTCGTGGTCGAGATTCACGCGGGCGCCCTGGTTTTCGGCGCTCACGCGATCGCCCTGGTCTTGTGGAGGACGTCGCGCAGAAGGACATCAACGGTCCGCTCGGCCCGGCCATCCGGAGTGAAATGCAGACCGCACTCCTTCTGCGCATCCTGTTCCCACCACCAGCGGCCGGCGCGCTCGTCTTCGCCGGGAAGGATGGCGCGCGAACACGGGTCGCAGCCGATGCTGGCGTAGCCGGCGGCGTAGAGAGGGTGCTCCGGGAGATTTCTTTCGCGGGTATACGCGAGCACATCGGCCGCCGACCAATCGGCGAGAGGGCTGATCTTCACAGGCGCGGCCGCGCGATCGAAATATTCGACCCCGGCGCGCGCTTCGTTCTGCGAACGCCGGAGGCCCGTATAATAAGCCGCTACACCGCGCATGCGGCGGGCGAGAGGCCTCACTTTTCGGATATTGCAGCAGAGAGTCCGGTGCGCGACGCTGTCCCGGAACAGATCCCGACCGTAAAGCGATACCATCGATTCGACTTCACCGGCATCCGGCAGGATTCGCTCGACACGGATTCCGTAGCGCGCTTCGATCGCGCCGATCATCCGGTGAGTCGCCTCGGGCAGACGGCCGGTGTCGAGCGTCAGTACGGGAGTCCCAGGCGCGGCTTCGAGGACGAGATCGAGGATGATGACGCCTTCGCGCTGAAAGCTGGTGAGGACCGCGAGAGAACCCTTGAACTCCGCGGCAGCGGCGCGGACAATCTCCTGCGCGGATACAACGGGAGCCGTAAGGATCAGGCTTCTACCTTTCCGATCACGATCATGTCTACGGCCTGATCCCCGATTTTCGTGTGAAGCGTCCAGTCGTGATCGTTCTCTTTCGTGAACCCCTCGGAGCCCGTTCCCGAGGCAAGGCTGAAGACGAGAGGATGCCCGGTGCCTGAGGCCTGGCGGCTCAGGTTGATCGTCTGGTCCAGCGTGTACGTGGCGGAAGGGTCCTTATCGTCCGCAATGCGAACGAGCAGCCCGAAATCCCGCTGTGGCGCGGCTCCGACGTGCGTGCCGGTATTGGGCATCCAGCCGTAACGCAGCGAGTACACGCCGGGTTTGACCTGCTGACCGCGGCGATCAGAACCGTTCCCGTCGAAGCGTACGACGCCCAGGAGCGAGCCGACGGGAAAAGTCTGCAGGGTGACGGCATCATCGTTCGTTTTCGGGCCCGAGGGCGCGGTCTTTACGAACCAGATTTCGCAATAAGGCTTGCCCGAAGCGTCAGCGATCTGGAATCCGGGCGCGAGCTTGCTCGAGAACGCGGCCGGAATTTCAGACGAGGGAGCGAGTCCCGGAGTCGACTTGTATTGCTGGGCGAAAAGCGCCGGGGCGAACGTCAAAGCGACAAAAACAGGCGCCGCACAGAGACGGCTGACAGGCTTTCTCATTGACATGTGAGATGTACTTCCGTGAGAGGTGGATTCGGCTCCGGCTGTTTAGCAGGGGCAGGGCCGGGTGGCCGTATGGAGCGGGAGACGGGATTCGAACCCGCGACATCAACCTTGGCAAGGTTGCACTCTACCAGCTGAGTTACTCCCGCTTGTGGGAAACCTCTATTGTCACCTGCGAAAACGCGGGCTGTCAAACCCCATCGTAACAGGGTAGTGGGTCAGTTTCGCTCTTCGCCTTTTGTTCGCGATGGTCTGGCGACGAAAAAGCCCAAGGAGAGCGCCTGCCTCCTTGGGCTAGGCTATGGTCCTTGAGGGATGCCCTCAAGATTGGTTGTTTACTGATCGGCAGTTGGAGCTGGAAACTTTAGGGGATTGCGCTGCCGTCTGTCGGCCACGAGCACGACCTGAACATCGCCCGTTCTTCTTCTTCCGCATCCGTCTCAGCCGACCACGATGCGAAGCAGTTGATGACCGATAGAACGATACCCGAGAAGAGCACGACCCCGCAAAAGCAGCCGATACCCACAAGCACACGAAGCACGGACGTCTATCGGCGGAGAGAGGCGCGCCAACTTTAACCGCACTAAACCCGGTGGCAAAATTGCCGCCGTCAGTCTGCCCATGTGCGGTACTGCTGAAAGAGCCGGAGGTTTTCCTGAACGATGTCGCGCCAACTCGTTGTCAGCGGCGTGATCCCCAACTGCTCGATCAGAAATATAACCACAGTCTCAATCGCGATGCGACCTGTCGGTATGTGCGCATTCGTGATATCTGGTCTTTTGGCTTCCAGTGCTGGTCGTAGGTGAAGATGCGGAAATTTTGGCGTCTTTGGTCGAATGTCCCGCGGATGCCAATGATAAGAGATGAGTTCCCTGGTCGCATCCATCTCCGCGAGATTGGTACCTTTTCTTGCTTCGTAAAGCCGATAAATATAGCCCTGAGTCTTTATTTTCCATTCACCCCAGAGCAACTGGAGCGGACTATACGACTGAAGAAATACGAAATTGTAATACTCGCTCGCGCCCCGCACTTTTATGACTGAGTGCGTGCCGGTGTCGAAACGCAGCATCGGGTTTGCGCCGCCCTCCAGTGTCATCAATGGCGTGTCTGTGATGACCGAAAGTGTTTGGCGGATTGGGCGAGCGTAGTTCTCTACCGCTGATTCTGCTGTGCTTCCTGGCAAGTTTTGTACGGGCGCTCGGCCGGCATCATCATTACGATTTCAGCGAAATCGCCGTCGTCTTCCATTTCGTTGTATTCGCCGTCGTCAAAACGCCTGATAAACTCTTCGCCAGTAATCCCAAAGCAGTCCTTAACACGAGCTTCGAAGTAGCGTCGAAGTTGCTCGGCATCTCCCTTGCGCATATTCTCGAAAACTGGGGACGCCATAACTAATGGGGACGTTTGCACGTT